>Ga0179593_1487432_pt1 | contig 10635 bp, 9 predicted proteins | sample CZODoug2_1_08_16_FD_185931 | JGI IMG/M metagenome (GOLD analysis project Ga0179593, IMG submission 185931) | Vadose zone soil fungal communities from Angelo Coast Range Reserve, California, USA - CZODoug2_1_08_16fungal (PacBio error correction) | ecosystem: Environmental > Terrestrial > Soil >... | reverse complement strand
CGGAGTTGGTCTCTCCTCGCTACGCCCCTCTCTTCCCCCCGATCGTCCTTTTTTTCCAATAAGACTAAGCTAGATGGTTTCCGGCCGCCTTGTTACTTTTTGGGCAAGGGCTCGCCTCTTTTCGGATTTTCTCCATTTCCATATGTACTGCCTTCAAGTGCCTGCTGAGCCCCCGCTGGCTGTCAGACCAGCGGAAAGGTTGAGCTTCACTACAGTCTATCCTCCTCGTCTCGCTTTTTCCCCCTTTTGTTCGGCCTGAACTGATCTCAAGCTCAGCGGGCCTTTGTCACCTTTTACCCTTCTAAAGGCTAGTTTCCTTCGGAACGCTCGGGTACTCTTTTTGATGACAAATTTCGTCTCCTATGCCCTTAGTGCATCGTTGACCTCCGTGTTTTCGTACGGCCACGCGCCTCAGTCTCTAGATTCGAGAGCCCCTTTCGGGACTGTTAAGTCCCTTGTTGCCTCCACAACCAGTACCCTAATTATTGGCTTGTCACCCCTCGAACGCTTTTTGTTTGGGCGTTATGAAGAGTGACGCCACGGTCGGTTCTTCAAGCCCCAGTGAACCCCCCCACGCCCGGGCGTTCGCCCGGGAAGGAAGTTCTTTGGTGATTTTTATGCTTACAATAGCCCTGCGCTCCCCCTTGGGTTGACTTTATCCGTGGGTACTCTACATGCAGTTAAGGGAAGTTTCATATTCTTCTACTCAAGCTTTGCTCATTCGTATCCGAGAGTACAAGCCGAGTTTCAAACATTATCGTTTTTCTCTCTCCTGATCAGCTTTTCCACCTGCTTTTCTGAAAGAGGACGCGTCCACATGCCGGTTCGCATTTTCTGGCTTTATGTCCACTTCCCCGTATAGAAATCTTTCTTGGTGATCGGTATTCTACTCTCAGGGAAAAGACCGGCCTCCTCTCCCCCCTCCTTCCCCCAGTTTGAGACTTTTCTTAATGGGCTGGGACCTGAAAATTCTCTTTTCACTTAGACCGTCCTCAGCCAGCAACTGCCTCTCTTTTTCCCTGCTTTGCGTAGATGTTCTCTAAGTGTCCCACCCTTCTCAATGCTTTTTGTTCAATTCACCCCTCTTGCGCCCCCCGCTTCTCCATTCCGAGCTTGATGAAGATTTCTCTGTCTTCGATGCGTTTTTTGTTACGACATAGGGTCCCCACGTGCTCCGTGCCGTTTTTCCCTCCCTGCTCCAGACCTGTTTTTTTCCTCGCGCCTCATCCCGACTTCTCTTTCGTTCCTTGGTGCCGCATAAGACGGAATAGATGAATTTGCGTCAATCCCGGCTTTCTTCTTTCCGAGATTCGCCTTCGTCCCTACTACTTTGAAGAGGTCCCTGAAGAGCTTGAGCTGTCGAGGTATTCGCGCTACAGCACGTAACGGTTTTTGGTTGTCTTGGGTTCGCTCTCCTGTTCTTCTCCATTGAGAGGTCTATGAGAATACTTTGCCTCAAACAACCTGCCTCCTTTTTCTCCAGCTTCTTGTAAGAACTGATTTACCAGAGCCTGTTTTGTCGTGGATTGCCCTTCCTTTCAACGCAAGGAACTTCTTAATTCAGAAAAACATCAAGCAGTTGGTCTCTTAGCTCTACGTTCCTGCCCCTTAAACTCCCTACCTCGCTTAAGATGGGGCGCTGAATGTCTGACAGCTTTCAAACCTTTGCCCTTTTATTTTTTCTTTCGCGTTGAGAATCTGGGTGTTTCCGCGTTCCATTCTTTGTTCTGTACCCAGGAGGGATGGGCCCTGGTCCTTGTAGTACCCCCTCATTTCCCCCCTTCCCCCAACTAGATTTTTTGAGATCACGCATTTACCATAGATCCCCCAACACTTTCCTGATGACCTTGATGAATTAGGAGGCAATTGCATCTTACCGGATTTAGAGCCCCCCCTTCCCCCCACTCTCGAGGTTGCCAGCCCCAAATTACTCCTTTTATGTGGGCCACGGCCGATGCGTCACGTTTATGTTGCTTGCCAATATAGGGACTTCTCTATGTCCGTTTTCAGGTTCTCTTTACGAATTCAGTTGTATTCTCCTTCGCTCAACCCCCCCCCCCATCCCGTGTGTGAGCTTTGAGAAGAACTTTGGATCAATAGATGTCCCTCTCTATCCTTACTTTCTGCGCTGCTCGGTGCTCTCTCTCTTTCCTCCTTTCTCCTAAGGTGGTGTTTGATGCTAAAAGCGCAAGTTCAGTATCTGTTATTTCTCGCTGTGTTCAATTTCTATCGTAAATCTAGGTAGGTCAATAGCTGACTCACTCCAACTGCCTCTTTCTCTTTGCCCCCTCTGCCACTTGCAACGAACATCCAGAGAGTGCACGATCTCTTTTCCTCCGTCCCTTTTCCTCCCTCCGGCCCCCCTTTCCGTGACCCCATCAGCGGGTTTCCGTTCCAACCGGTCGGAAGGGGGGATGAAGCTCTCTCAATCCCCCTTAGAAGTCGAAGACAGTTCCCGCCCTCTCTGTCGCAGCAGCCTTTTTTTTTTCTCGCTTTACAGCCAAAATAGAGAGGGTGGGTCTGGTTTCATGTATCTTTTTCCCCCCATCAATTTCCAAGTTGCCCGTCGATGTTGTAGCCTCTTCTTCGCTCGTCTCACGCCGTCAAAAATTGAAGCTTAGTCGAATGCTTCCTCCCTGCCGCTCCATCCCATGAGTAAAGAGTCTTTCTTATTCCCCCCCTTCTCACTAGATCCTAGTAAGGAAGTCCCCCTCTGGAATCGTGGTCGTGAATTATCGTTTCCTTTTAGTCTCAGGTCATACTTCCAGAAGCCAAAATCCGGGTTGCCAACGCCGTTCTTCGCTGAGACGCTGAGTGTCCCTGGACTTTTTATTCCGGTTCTAAGGCTCCTGCGCGGAGGTTCTTGAAGCAGCGGCGCTTACCCATCCACACGCCCCCTTGTGCATTTTACCGCGCTCCCATCCCTCGAAGCCTAATCTGACTATGATTTGAATCCGAGCTAGTCCTTTTACGCCTTCTCCCTTTTCAGACCCCGACGGGACGTCCTCCAGCTCTTCTCCTTCTTGCATGTTTTACCATGACAAAGAATACGGCTACGGCGATTAGATGCCGTTCGATGAACCGAAGGAGGAGCATTGCAGCACTAGACGCCCCTTCCCGAATTTCTTTCCACCAAGGATCTGACAGTTACGCCGGCGTTCAATTGCATACCTGTTCCGTTGAATCTTCTACCCCTTGTCTAGTTCAACCCCACTCGAAGGACCCCATTCATGGACCCCCCCTTGCTCCAATAGCTAAAAGATCCCCCAGATTTTCCTTATCTGCGGTTATGCATTTCCCGATATTTCTGACTCGAACCGCCATGTATGACGTCTAAGATTTGAGGTAGAGCGTAACGCGTTACTTCAGCGGGAGGATCCCGATAAAATGAATCCTTTGTGATATACGCTTTAGTTGTACCATCCATAATCCCAGGTCTTCGGAATGTTTAAAGCCGGAACGCTGGAACCTTGGGCAAATAAGTTTAGTATCCCCAGGATTTATAGATCGATAAACGATACAGTGTGAAATGCTAGATTTGAACTGCGAATCTCAAGCTGTATCTATATTGGCCACCCCCTCAGCGTCTCGATAGATCACCAGGCTGCACCATGCGTCGCTCTTCTATAGGCTTACTATTAGTCCTAAACCGCCTATTCCACAGTAACCGTCGACTCCTTGCGTGGCTTCGCGGGAGGACCGAAGGATCTACTCCTTCGCTCCCCCCCCCCCCCGCTTTCAGCCGAGGTGGGTTCCGACATTAGAAACACGGCACTGGTTGCCTCGAGTCTCTCTTCCACGTCCTGGCCCCCTTGCAGAAGCCTGCATACCAGACGCGGAGCTCGTGGCACTTCTACCGGCCTACAGAGCAAACACCTAGGCTTCTCCCTCCCCCCTTGATTAAGATCACCCAACAGCACCCCTCTTCCTTCGCGACACTACGTCAAGCCTGTCGGTGCCCTCGGTCCTCGCTAGGATTTCGGTTGGGGCTTTATGACTGCAGGCAGACCCCCCCACTAACAGAAAGAATAACGAGCTCCCTGATCCTCAAACGTAGTAGCCCCTGATGGCTGTTTCGCTGCGGAATTTCCCAGTTAATGTTAGGCCTTTCTCATTCCCTGTCCACTAGGCTCTTGTAAAATTCCAGGAACCAGCGGCTTCCGAAACTCTTCTCGTCTCCCACGACGAGTGAAGTGATATGATTTTCTGAAGCGCTGATCTCCTGATGATTAAACCGTGCAATCTTCCGTGTGTGAGACCGATGCAGTTAAGATCCTCAGCTGCTTCTCAGCCACCTTTCATATTATTAGAGAATTTCAAAATCGTTCGTTTCAGACATAAGATCGTCATTTTTTTCGCCGCCGGTTTTTAGCACAGGTCGCAGATTGGCTTGATTCCCATTCCCTCCTTTGAATGTCAACTTGGAAGCCTGCTCACCCGGCGCGCGGGAGTAACAGTTTATATCCTGATCTTTTGCCCCCCCTTCTCTTTTCGAGACTGAATTATCAAGCATCTCATCGAGGGGACAACGCTGTTCCCCCGAACAGCCCCGGAAATGGCAGTCCCGTGTGATCGACTCAAGACGGATTGTTATATAAAGACGCGTAAGCAGTATTTTTTGTCATCTGCTGACGCCTGCTGGGGATGATTTACAGCTGCGTGCCTTTATTTCTGACGATGCTTCCTGTGGAGGCCTTGTGCCCTCATGACCTCCCCCCCCCAGATAACCCGGCGCGGGTTTCGTACGACGGCCCCCTCGTCTCCCCCGTGTTTGTGGTGAAAGACCTTTGGTCGGTGACAGCCAATCTCCGCACGCAGGTCTTTTTCGTCCTGTCCTGGAATATCTGTCGACGGCTCTTCACCTATTCCCCACGCGCATACCCATTGGGGGATATGATTCTCGTCGCCGCTGCGAGTGATGGTCAATCTAAAGCTTGAGCTCGCGCGACGCAGCCTGAGGCACCATGATCGTTCCGATGCTAAATCCGGGCTTGACTCTTGCGCACTCGCGAGTCAACATGCGGCGAGGACCTTCCGTTGGCCCTCCGAACGACCAAGATTTTTGTTCTCGTTATATAAGAATGCGTATTATCCTGTCCCCTAAATCCCGTCTACTTCACTTCCGTGTTGAATTCTCCCAATATATCCTCGAACATAATTCAAGAAATATTTCGCTTCTGACTTCTTCTTTCGTGAAGGTACGTCACACAGTTGACATTGAAGGTTCACCTTCACTGATGTGTGCTTGACTCCCGACCGATAGAACAAGCTTTGCTCCTCCTGGCAAGAGGCTGCACTTGAACGAAGTTTTCGGTCGGGATACTTGAGCTGCTAGAGGACGGTTGTCCACCCCCTGACATCGTTCCGTGTCTTCCTCTTTTGATGCAATCTCGTTAGATCCGGTTTAATCGGTCCTTTAAATTCCGCCGATTGTTCTATTCTGTTCATTAGACGCAGGACTCCAGTTCAGCTTAGGCCGTCCTTCCTCGGCTTGCTTTGCCTGGACGTAGCACTTAATCTCAGACCGCTACCCTTCATCGTGTCACGCCTTTTCGGAGATTGCTTCTTATTTCGGCTGTTACCGCACTGGGGAAGGTGAAATTGTCACGTGTTTCGAGCTTACGCCCCCCGCTCGCTCATGTGCTGTTCTCTCCCCCACCTTGCCTAAAATGCGAATACGCTTCTTCCTAGCCCTCTCCATCTAAGATAGATTCGTTCGGCTTGCCTCCCGTGGAGGTAAACGCAAAAGACCGGGATAATTCACGACCACCGAACAGTTTCCTTCCCCCTCCGTGCGCTATGTATACGTTTAGGAAAATGCACGACCGCGCCTGCAGTTGTGATGGCGCGATGGGAGTCCGTGTCAACTTTGCTCTTCTTCGTGATTGGTCTGGGCTCGCGCAGACATCCGCTTGCCTTTCTTGTAGCCCCCCTTGATGGTTGAAGCCTCGGGTTGAAGACCGCCCCTTCAACATAGAACACTAGCGAGTTTTGGCGAGCACTCTGGAAAATACCCTCCACCAAACTTGTGACCTGGTATTCGAAGGCTGTTCACGGCTGCCTACTTCTCCGGGCTTGAGAGCCCCCTTCAAACCCCAAACACCTCGAGCCTTGTGCCGACCCCCCATCTATGGCTGGTTAAATGCCCCCCTATGCGGAAAGTGCCTCAAAGCTATCTCGTGTCATTTTCCCTGCTCCCTGGATGTTTCGGGGTTCAGGTTGGCGCGGTGACTGCGGAGAGTCGTGGTAGGATGGAGGCCGATTTGCCCTAATTTGCGTGGACGATCTCAGCCATTTTCTATCACGCGAGAGAACCAGACGGCCCCTGAACTGGCTGCGCAGGGTTTTCTTTTATCATCTACTTTATACTCATCCTTTTTGTTGAGACGATCACAGAAACAAAAGCGCAGGTTTTAGTTAATACGCTCGGATTTACATTGTAGATCTTCAATCTCCCCAGGGTAACCCTCATCGTCGCCTTCCTCCTCCAAAAGGCCCTATAGAGTCTTACTCCTGCACGGACCACCTTCCAGTTTCGCTGCGAGATAGTGGAAAGACCCTCACACCCTTCCTCCCCTCCTTTAAGACCTTCCTCGATTGAAATTTGGCGTCAACCGGCGGATCTGGAGTTAGTTTACTATAATTTACATATCCGTCGACCTTTTCCTCCTCTTCATCCGGTTTCACTCCTTAAGTTCGAGTTCCCGCGTGTCGCACGTAAATCGTCTTAGAATTTTGGCCTTCATCGGTGTCCAAGCCTTTGCCCCCCTTCCTGTTTGGGGTTCTTCAAAGAAATGGCGCCGATCTGTCTTCTCATTTTGAATCTCCACGTGACTCCGCGACCGTGGCCGTCTTGAAGCATGCAAGAGACAATCCCTGCCAGCTCTTTCGGGGGTTGGTTGTGGTATTTCCTAACGTAAGAGGATAAGCCGCAGAGGCCCATTTTAGGCTGTACTTACCAGGCTTTTCGTTTCCCCCCTATGAAAGCCGCCACCTCCCTCAGATCGTGCTTTTCCTGTTAAAGCGTTGTCTCGACGAACTGCTTTGTCCCGCGGCCTTTTTTGGCCCTTTTCTGTATACCGATATACTGATGTCGGGGCTTTCTGAACGCGCGAAACACTTCCAAACCAGGTACTTGCAGTCTGAGTCTCATTAATCAAATCCTCCATCTACTCGTTAGCTTCAGATTCAGATTCCTGTACGCCTGCTACTTCTTCTGGAAAATAGCCAAGGCTGCATCGCTGACCTGAGTGCCTGCTTTCGTCCCGATCGACATCCGTAGGGTGGGAGTTAGACGTAGCGACTTACCCGGAGCTCGAGCTTCTTTGTACTTAAACTTGGCAATGGCACTGTTCGTCCTCCACCACGTTCCCTCGCTCATCGCAAGTCCCAGACGGCTTAAGTCGGCCTCTTTAGAAGCTTTTCCTCCCCTCTCTTGTGAGGACACACAAAATCGATTAATTTACACCCTGAGCGGCACCCGGGACCTCCCCGCAGGTCCTGATCTCAAAGAGTTTTCGTCCTGAAGTGAGCGGTCACTTATATATTGAGGCTCACGGACCTGTCGCCGCAGTTGTTAGTTAGGCAGTTCACTCTTGGGTCCATTCGCTTTCGATAGTTTCACCGAAGAATGTCGATTGTTAGTGTAAATCTGCGAGGGCCGCCCGGCACTCTTCCGGCGTGAGCCAACGACTTGGGCGCCAATCGACAGCCAACGGCTTTTTTTTAGCCCCCTTATCGATAGAATGTGAATGATACTTGATTGGAGTCCCCTCTCTCGCAAAGGCATCGCATTGCATCCGCTCATGCGGCCGGCTTCTTACGATCATAATTGGTGAAGATAACCCCACATTGCGTCCCTTTATTGAGAGGGATATTTTGACTCTCCCAGACCCCCCCTCCCCCACTTTACCGGCAGAACTCCTCTGGCCTGGTGGAGACCTTGTGGCTTGTCCCCGACAAATGTTGCTTTCTCCCGTCTCCGGCCCACCAACACGCGTTACTGTTTGGGCAGCTAAGAACCACGATTCATTGGCCGAACGGTTCGCTGCTGCCCTTTGCATAACCAGGCCGAATTGATCTCAGAAGCGACGATCGCGCGTGCCTTCCCGAAAGATGCCGTCCAATCTGCAACCCTTCAGGTGCCTCGTGCTCAGTATAACCCAAGTCCCCTCCCCCCAGTCCGTCCTTAGAACACTAGCCTTTTTCGGCTATTCATTGCCCATCTCTTCCTCCGCTGGAATGCTCGGGCGGTATTATTCCCGCAATGTCAGTCCTGACCACCGAATAAACGCCACGATCTATCGAAACTGTTTCTTCGAACCCCCCCCCCCGGGGCGCGGAATTGTTCCCGTGCCCGGCATGGCTTCCCCATAGGGATGGCGAAATCTCCTGTCCTCCCCCCGCGACTGTGCAAAAATTCCATGTTGAACGTTCGACCCGCCTCCACAACCCTTGCCTCTTACGGCACGTCTTTACCGATTTCTTCCTATGCTCTGCTTCAAGCGTGAGATCGGTGCAACGTCCGAGATATCTTTTCCTCCTCTCCGTTTTTGGGGTTGAGGCTAGGTTTCATCTCAGCTTCCCTCCAATCCTATTACGAGGGAAAATCCACGGTTCATCTGCGAAATAGGTAACTTCGCTTACCCCCCCTTGAATTTTTTAGAGGCGCGCCGATTGGGCCGGAGATTATAAATGCCCGACTGAATGTAACTTGCCTCCGTCATGAAATACCTAGGTCTACCCCCAAGTTTAGAGGCTCTGCCTCGGAAGTTTTTCTTCTGCGGTCGGCTCATTCTCTCATCCCTCCCGAAGCCGTCAGCCTCCTGGTAAAAGTGGGGACCGACCCCTCCGCATGCCAATCCTTCTTGTCTACGACGACCGGACTGGTTTTCAACGGGTATATATTCATAAGCCATACTTATTTTGCCAAGTGGCGACGGCCCCCGAGTATCTAAGAACGCGTCGTGTCGGCGATTATCGTATTCGTGTTTTCATTAACCTGACGTACCGAAAATACAGCTAAGGAACGGGGTCTCGGCTGCGGCCCCACCAGGCGAACCCTGCAGTCTCTCTCCGCGTACGTCACGGTTCATTTTAGACAGCCAATCCCTCCGCCACTCATTCGTTCAGCCTGTGGGAATATTGGTTGTTTTATCGGCGCTCTTAAAATCGAGCATCAACCCATGGTTCGGTCTAGGATATAGATGCTAGGCGAGTGAGAGATAGGTCGCCCATGTTTAGCGAGGTCGCGATTTGCAAGAGTCTGCATTGTAAAACATGAGTGAAGAGTATGATTCGGGCTCGCCCCGCGATTTTTCTTTGACCATTAGCCCGGTCAAATGAAGGCGGACTGGGGGCGCGTGCAACACTACCGAGTCTTCCATTCGTGGTTTCTCAGGTAGCTCCGCGCAGGGAACCGCGTGAGCGCCGACCTCAATGGCCGCCCCTGTAATACTGTGGCTCAGTGAGAAAATAAATATCTCCGAAGACAGTATACAACAAAGCTGGGGCTCGGGCTGCGGTAGTCAGATTTTTTCATTCAGGTGTTACACAGGCCCATGATTCGTGGTGTTTGTTCACTCGACAGGACTCGCTAAAAGCGTCACGGGGGAGTCTGCCCCCCTTGAACCCATTGGGCGCGGGGGGTGTGAATTGAGATTCGATGGCTTGTGGCCTGACACGTGCCTTGCTGAAGACAGTTTCATCCCATCCGATCTCCGGTTTTCAGAGCGCATCTAAATACAGCAAGTTTCGATTCCTGGTATCCGTCTGACCTCTAGGATCATATCGCTGACATGCCTTACGTGATGGTCTTTCTTTCCCTTTTCTATATTAGCCTCCCGACCTCGCTCGAAGACGAAATCGACGAGGCGAGCGTGGCGAGGGCTTTTCGTCGTTCTTTTACCGGCACGGTGACCTTGTCTTTTAGCTGTTTAGCTCTCTGACAACTGCCCGCGAATTGCAGGGCGCTCTCCCCCCTTGCCGCAACCCTGCCGCCGTTCCGCTTTTCCTGTAGAATCCCGCTTTACTCTACGACGCCGCTATGAGGCTTGCAGCCGTGAACCGAAAAGACAGGGAGAATTACAGCCACAATAACCGGTCCAGCAGCGGACGGATGTCTAGTGGAATATACCCTACCGCCCTGATGCCGTTACCCTGCATGGCGGAGAGACCGGTGAGCGTCTGTTGGAGCTGGCTGCTGTCGCCGGAGGCAGCAGAAGCTGGCCTTTTGTGACCCCACGGCGCCTGGTGGACCTGGGCCTTGTGGGGTTCCGACACCAGAACTCAAACCCCTCCCCAATCCGATTTTTAGTTTCACACATCCAACACAACTTCTGTTCTGACAGGGACAATCGACCCGAAGGAGGCCCGTGCTGCCCGTTCTAAGGGCTTAGAGCGCTCCCCTGAAACTTATTATCGCCGGGAAGCCCCACCTTCCATCCGATTTTATGAACTGCATATGCTTCAAGGTTGAGGTTGATTGCCATAGTTAGAACGTTCTCGGGATGTTCCGGTGCAGGTGCGCGCTTAAGATTAGTTGTCTGGCGGTCAGGCGCCGATTTTCCAATGGGATGACGCTCCTCCCCCCCTATCCACGATTAGATGACCGCGTCTTACTGACCGCGAGCGGGG
>Ga0179593_1435817_pt1 | contig 10635 bp, 9 predicted proteins | sample CZODoug2_1_08_16_FD_185931 | JGI IMG/M metagenome (GOLD analysis project Ga0179593, IMG submission 185931) | Vadose zone soil fungal communities from Angelo Coast Range Reserve, California, USA - CZODoug2_1_08_16fungal (PacBio error correction) | ecosystem: Environmental > Terrestrial > Soil >... | reverse complement strand
CTTAGGGATCCGAGCGCAGATTCCTCTCTCCTTCTTTTTCCGCCTGTGTTAGGCACTTTTCCTTTTTTGCCCCTCTAACCGTCGGAATCCCTCTCTTCCCTCCCAGGCGTCGGGACCCCTGTGTGCCTTTCTCGAGATTGATTTCGTATTCCATAGGAGCCCTGGCCGATTCCGTGCCACTAGAGATTGCGCCCCCCCTTGGCACTTTTGTCGGCCTTTATGGCATTTTGAGAAGGAGGGCGGGTTCCTTTCCTTTTCTCCTGTCTTTCATTCTGATGGACGTTGTCTGGTGGAAGCTTTTTCCTTTAGTTCCTGCTGCTCATTCGAGTCAGGAGAGATAGCCTTTGAAGAAGATCGCCGGTAAGTTAGCCAGGGATCTCCCCCTTTTCTGTCAGGTATCGAACCCAGTCGGATGCTTTTTCTTGCGGTCCGGGGATCACCCAAGATCTTCTCCTGCTTCCCCTCCCCTTTCCCCCCCCGTGCCCCAAGACCTTGTAATCTTTTAAGATCGAAGGCAAAAGGGTCAATAGGTTGACTGAAAACACCTGATCAGTGCTTCCTGTCGTCATTTGATCCCCTTTCTTCTTTCAATAAACATTAGGCTCAGTCACCCCTTCCCCTCCGTGTCTAGGACGTGTTGAAACCGCCCGTATCTCCCTGTAAATTACGTCCTTCCTTTTTCTTAATTTCCAAGTCCCGGGATGTCTTTTGGTACGGCCGTATGGAGCTGAGCGCCCCGCGCCCGAACCCAGTATATTTCATCACAGAGATTCTTTTACTCCTCCTCCCACCCGCGGCCTTTACTCGCGGTGACAGTTCTCCCTGCCGGCAGCCGTCGATGCGCTTTTTGAGCTTTTCGGATCAAATACCTGTCTCCCTTTCTTTCTGTCAGTTTTAATAACGGTTACCCCTCACGGTCTCATCCTGTCGTGATGTACGCCGCAACTAGTTCTAGTCCTCCGTCGACCCTCCCTCCGTTTCCCTTTTTTTTTCTCGCTTTTGAGACGAATTCTGTCGCACACGGAGCAGACTCGTCTTTGGGTCGTAGTGATTTTTTCCCTAGTCAGTTGAGGGCCTACTAGTCGTATCTAGGGTCTCTCTTGAGGGCGTTTGCTCCCGATTGGATTCTCTCATTTTCGAGAGGAACCAGCGGCCTAGTTTCCGGTTAGTCTTTCATTCCGCTGAGTCCAGGCGGGCCCGGTCGCTTTTTCCCTCCTTTTCGAGGTTTACACCCGCACCGGCTCTTTCGAAGGTAGTGTTATGCTCATAAGCTCCTCATAGGTTTTTATACTCGGTTTTCCCCCTGACCACGACTTCGCTTTTCCCAGGCCGCTTGATCCGGCCGAAAAGTAGGAAGCTCGGTTTCCTTTCGTTAACCTCGACCTTTCCGGTGTCTAATCCCTCTGCCCGGGCTGATTATGCTAGGTAGCCTGATCAGGTAACCCTTATCGCTGCCTCTTCGGTAAGAACCTTCTCAAGGTCATCAGCCCTTCCCCCTATCCCCCGACTCGTCGCCCCCCTCTTGGTACGGTGACCTTTCCCTATGAAGCGGATGGACGACCTCCACTCTCCCCCGGCGGCCGTTCCGAGGGCGGCGGTCCAATCCAGGTGCCTCCCCCGTCCTCGCGGCCGGTTGCTGATTTGTCTACGGAACTTTTGCGCCCCCGTCCGCCCTCATTTGAGTGAATGACCTGCCCCCCTTCCCACCGAACAAGCGTTACCGGCAGCCATCCCCCAGAGGACCCGGGGCTTGCGGGAGACGGTTTGCCGAGCGCGTTGCAATATCCCCGGATCCGTCCTAGGATAACTTTTTATTGAGGCAGAGAGGACCAAACCTGTCTTCTCTCGTTTTTTTTTTTCGGGCGCCCATTCGGCTGCGCGGAAGGTGCGGACGTCCCTAGTTTTTGTGTGTATTGCCTACCCCCTCATCTGCGTGCCGACCGGTTTTCTTCGTATTTCCCTTAAGTACCAACGGCAACCCGGACAAGTTTTTATCTCCCCTCTCTCCTTTGGTTTTCGAGTGGTTCTCTTTGGGACACACGTGCGGATCCCGACGTTTCGAATTTTTTTCCCGCGGCTTTCGCGCGGACGCTTCTTGCTGACGTGCTTTGGGAGAGAGCTCGAAATGATGCTTTTTGGTGCGCCGGCTCTCTGAACTTGATTGCTCCAATTCGTAAATGAAGCCTGAGCGGTCTGAAATTTCGTGTTTCGCTCCATCTGGATACTTCGGATATTAAAAAACTACCCGGCGACCGAGGGAATGACGAGACCCTCCCTTTTATATTTTGCGTCCGCTTCTTGGGGTCTGCGATACTGAGTGCAGCAGGGCGCGACCTAGGATCAAGCTCTTCTTCAAAAGCTTAATTGCAACCGTCTGGTTTTCTTCCTTCAAGAAAAACGTTCGATTTCGGTTTTCGCGTCGACGCGACTTTTTTTCTTTTTTACGAGTCCCCCCTCTGAACTTGATCGCTTCGAGTCTCCCCATTTTCCTCATCACCTCCCAAGTCCAGGCCCGCCTTTACAACGCAGAGTGCTCGATCCTTCTCTCGATTTTCACGTGTCCCCCGAGGCCCTTTTTTTCTCCGAAATCCTTGGGATTGCGAAGTACCCCCTTACTGGGGCTGACTGGTCTCCTAGCTGGCCTCTTCTTCCCCCATTAGAATTTCATTCCGTTGTTGTGTTTTCGCGAATCCGAATCCTAGGCCAGCCCGCGAACATCCAGAGACTTGCCGATAGAACTTCTCGCCTCCTATGGTGTTTTCCTTTTTTTGGCTTTTTTGAGTTGTCCCCTGTTGCGACTCTCTAGTAGTAGCGCCAACTCCTTTTTTTTTCCGCCCCTTATGCAGTTCTATGGCTTTCCTTCCCTACAGAGAGACCGCTTCGTCGGTGGAGTCCTTTTTTCCGTCGACCTTTAATCTCTCCCCCGCCCCTGACCTAACTGACATTGGTGTCCTCCGATTGATGATCACGTTTCTACCGGAAGGCAGGTGGTATTCTGCGACATTTATTTAGCGTCAAAAGTTTAACGCTCCTCTTGCGACCTACATTGGCTTTAGCCGGGATTCCTTTCCTTCCGTTCCTGGTAATGGGTTTTCTCTAACGGCCTCTTTTCCGTTAGGGAGATACTGTCGACGGTAAGAAAGTGATGTCTTCCCTTCTCCGCCTAATTTCTCAATCACCCGTCAAGATAGCAAGATCCCGAACCTCCGACTCTTTAGAAGGGAGAGCCATTCTCCGAGAACAACTTCCTCTCATCTAGTGCCCTCGCCTGGTCTCAAGAGAATTTCCGTTACGATTCTTGATAGCTCCTTTGTTATCCCAGAGGACGACTAATCTAACCAGCTGTAGATCTGCATCCCCCCTCAACCTTTCCTTCTTCGTTGGGCCTGTAAACCGGAGATTTTTCATTTCGTCCTCATTCTTCCCCTCCTCAATACATCCCAGGCTTCAGATACTAATCTTGAAGAGAAACCATCGCTGCAGGGACGAAACCCCTGTCATACTGACGAAAGATTCTGATTCGTTCTCTGGTGCGTAATCCAGAAGTACCCTCCAAAGGAAAGCGGGTGAACTGCCAGTTTCTTTATTCTCCGAGGAAGCGCATGTGGCATTTCTGCCCATGACCTATTCTCTTTTACAGAGCTCCCCCTACTCCCGCGATCGTGAGCAGTTTCGGACGGTTTGGTTCCCGGGTGAATTCCGGCGCGTTATATATAAAAACCACCCGGTAAAGGAAACCCCTCAAGAACCGTCCCTGCCTAGAGCCTTTCCTTGTCGGCTTTAGCACCTCGGTCACTTGCCCTGAACCCAGGGTTCCACCGCCTCTTTTTTCCTGTGGACGTTCAACTTGATGTACGGTAACTTCCGTGCCCTTGTATTTTCCTCGGTTCTTTCAAGTGACTTCTTTTTCGGATAGCCATTCCGGACGACTTCGGATTTCACTAAGGTTCCACTTTCCTGCAACTGCGCCAGTCCCCCTCCTGGGCGCTTGGGAAGAAGGCTATCAACCGTAGTCCTAAGCTCTCGAGTTGATCGTAATCTCTTTCCGATGTCTTTTTCCCATAGGACCGCGAGTTCGTGTTTTCCCGCGATCCCCTCCCATTCGAGCTTCTGCCTTGGCATCCCTTCCTTCCGCAGCCTTTTTTTTTGGGTTAGAACATTCTTGAAACCAGAGTATTTTTTTCGACTGGCCCTTTCGAAGCCGAACCTTCATCTCCGGCCTCCTTAGCGCCCGCTGGTGGGAAGTGATCCTCCCTCAAAGCGTTGATAAGGACCTGCGATCCCTTCGCTACGCATAGGGCCACGGCCCTTCCGTACATTTTTCTGACCAATCCCCGCCCGTTTTTCCCTAGATTCCTCTTTTTGATGAGTTAGTAACCCCCCTATTCCGGTCATTCCTGTGCTGTCGGAAGGCTTCTCTTGGTTTTCTTTCGCGACACTTGCGCCGGTGTTGTTTTCCGTGGGGTGAGCCCTGCTACAGCCCTTTAATTAGTAGTTCCCTTTCTCAAGAATCGCATCGACCTTTTTTGCCGTGCCTCCTTTTTTCGGTTTCGCGCTTGCTTCCTACTAGCCCCTTTCACCGGGTTTCTTCGGAAGCCCTTTGCGGCCGGTTCCAACAGACGGTTCTCGAGTTTTTTTTCCCCTTCTGTTAGTATTTTTTTTAAAATCGGCCGGCGGTCGCGTTTTCCTCTGCGCGTTCCTGCCTTTCTTTTCCTCTCGGAGAAGTTGCTTTTTCCGCCGGCAGACGTAAATGTGCCCCTCGTGCGAGCCCGTGGCCTAGGCTTCCTTGCCGTACCTTTTTGGCTAGTAGAATGATCCTTGTGTTTCTTTTGGACCTGATGCTATCTCCAAGAACCCACTGACTTTTTTCCTTTGTTTTTCCGCCTTGCACCTTACCTTCCAGGCTCAGGATTTTTCATGTTCACCAGGCCCGCCGCCCGACCGAGTTTACCCCGAGGCTATCCTTTGTAGTTTTAGAGATGTCGCTCTCGCCCAGCCCCTCGCCGTCGAGCCCGGCGATTTCTCCTTCGTCAGGAGGCGTCGTTTTTTTAGCTCCCACCCCTCTTTCCTTCCACGGCTGCTGGGTGCTTTACGGACGTCCGAACGACCCGTCTCCTTCAGATTAGTGCACTCCCAAATCATAATTCAGAAGATCCCAGGGACGTGACCCGGTTGATGATAGCGCTTTACAGGATCCTTTGTCCCGTTTTTATGCAGACACGGTAACCCCCCTGCGATCGCCGCCCGGGGTACCCTCTCCGCGTGGAGATTCTCCTTTCACTTGGCCGAGTGCTCTCCAGAACCATGAAACTTTCCGTGCCAGCAGATTCTGGTTTGAGGCCCTTCTCCTTCCATCCTATCTCTCTTTTCCACCCCCTTTCCCCTCCCCTTCAGACATGACCACGACCCCCTTCTCCTCCATGAGGAGCTTAGCGAGCGTCATCAGAAGTTTTTCGTTTGGTCCCCTCCTTCTATGCCTTTCGGCCCTTTATGCTCCCTTCCTCCCGACTCCCTGCGCGGACAGGGTCCGGATTCGCTGCGCAGGTCACCTTGGTCCTCCTTCTCCTTGGGATCTCCCTGACCCTTCGCGTCGATCAACTTCTTCATCCCGCTTCTTGGATTGGTCCGTGTATTCGATTTCATGGGATCTTCCCTGGTGCGTACTTAGGTTCCTTCATCACAGCCCCCCTTTTTTCCCTTTCTTGGACGTGATACTTTTTTTTTGGATCTCTTCGGCCGGCGCAATCCTCAAGGAGGTCGCCGCCTCTGCGACTCGGGGGGCGCCCCGACGCACTTTCAGAAACTTGTTTCGCGTCCCCGGTCGAGGGCCCCCCCCCAGTTTCCGTGCTGGGTGTTTCTCCATGATCCTTTTAGCGCCCAGCGTATCCTGCACTTAAATTGCATCGTTTCTTTCCAGATCGAGTTTTGAGGTTAGACTGACACCTGTGAAGTAAGCCTTCCTCCTCATTTACCCGGTCCCTTCCCTGTAGAAGTCAGGCGCTGTTTCCCCGACTCGAAGTAAGGTCTTCGGAGGGGAACATTTTTCTCCGCTACCCCCTTCCTCGTACAGGACCTTGATCCTCTCTCCTCTCCCCTTGGCACTCTTTTTTCCTCTGGAATGCTCTTTAATCTCGCCGCCCAGCCTGGGTAAATGAGCCTCCGCGGGCTTTTTTTCCCCAATGTGTCCCCTCATCGCTGGCCCTTCTCTCTTGTTGGAACGGGTAGCCAGTTTTTCAAGGTTCCGCATGGAGTCTTTTCTTGCTTCTGGTTCCCCCTCACAGAAGGATCGGGTGCTAGGGGATCATCCACGGTGAACCCCGCCCGTCTCTCTAGGGGCGGTGTCGTTTTTTTTTCTTATCCCACCCGCTTCGGTCTCCGAGCGACACAGAAGAGGTTTTTTTTTTCGGAGTTGACGCCCCGCGCTCGGTTCATCTCTGGGGTTGCTTTTCCTCTATGTACGCGATTTGGTCCGAGGTCTTTTTTTTGGGGATCTTGCTTTCTGAGGGTCAGGTCTTTTCGGAGTTAGCGACTCCCCATTCTTTGCCTCAGGCTCAATAGGATCAGTTTTGCTTCTAAGCTCCATTTTCTCCCGGGTATAGGGTTACCCCCATGTCGATTTTTAACCGTCCCCGGGAGCGTCGTTTTTGAAGAGAATAAGTCCTCCAGGTTCTTTCTCCTCTTCTACCCTGGACCCACTACGTCGAGGTCGCCGTTAGCGTCCTCAACCTTCGCGTAGTCAGAGGTTCTTTTTTTTTAGGAATAAATAGAGCAAACCCGTTGTTCCCGTTTCGGTTCCTCGATCGTATGAAAGTTGCGTAGCGGCGGGAGGCCTTTATAAGTGAACCGTTAGAGCCGTCCCCTCCCCCCCCTTTCTTTTCAGTTGCGATAGGCAGCCGGTACCTTTTCCAGAGCCTCCCCTTCCAGTCATTTTACAGCGGTTCCGTTTTCCTCTTTGACCGATGTCTGGAATTAAGTCAAAGCTCGTGCAAGGAACCTGCGGATTCCTCCCGAATCCGAATCCCGCTTCGGACGGTTTCTGGGTTTTTTTCCTTTCCTTTTGGTGTAGATAGTCCGTTTTGTTTTCCCACGACCCCCGGCCCCCTGCTCTGCCGGCTGTCCCTTTGAAGAGAGGGTGACATCAATACGTTCCGTCCGGGATCCCCCAACGTTGGGGCAGTCTACTCCCACGCGATCTCTTCTCGATTGAGATAGGGTAGCGGTTGCAAGGTGCGTTCCTTTCCTCGGTGGTTTCTTTTGCGATCTTTGACGGACCCTAAGACTGCCTGGACTTCAGGAATCCCTCTTTCCGGTTTGCTCCCCTTTTTCCCTCTTATGGTGAGATGAGTTTTCTTCCTCGTGCCTCCACACGTTAGAGCTCATGATCGACGGGTTCCGCCAGGCAGCGGCCCCCTAAGATGGAAAGTCCTGGCGCGTATTTCCCCCCTTGCTCCTTTCTAGACCATCTGCCGTTTTTCTGTGGTGCGCTTTTCCTCCGTTCGGGACCCGGGAGTAAATTGTCTCCGGGAAACTGCCCTTTGTATCTTTGCCCGTTCGCCGTCTTCTCTTTCTTTCACCCTTCCCAATTAGACCAAGCGGCTGATGCCGACACTCGTTCTCGGAGTGTTTTCTTTTATGATATTGTCGCCCGGCTTCCTTTCGCAATTCAGCCCTCCCTCCTTTCTTACGATACGGATCAGAGGAATTCACTCGCGGCACCCGTTGAGTCGTGTCGGTTTGCTCCTCTGGTCTGGGCTCCTGACCCCCCTGAACTCGTCTTTTTCCCTGCCGCCATACCCGGAACTTTCTTTCTTCTCTCTGACAAGCCTTTTCGCCTCTAACTCGTTTCAAGGCCCGCTCCCCTTCTTCCCTCCCCGCCCCTTGTCAAAAATCGTGAATTTATTGTGAAGTACATGAATTCGGCGCGCGTTTTTTTTTTCCTTCTATGCGGATACGATATCTTTGCCCTACTTTTTTTGTTTTTTTTTCTCTCGATCCTGCCTGGCTTAGTTCTTTCGCGACGTCAGCCGCTGGATCTAGGCCTTCCTCTTCCCCTTCACTGTTGCCTTTTCTTGGTTTTTTTTCCTTTGTCCACTGGATTGTAGTCGCGACCGTTTTTTGCTTGTAGAGCGGGACTCGCTTGAAGGTACCTGGCGCCTTGCCAGACTCGTCGAGTAGGGGGTAGAGACAACGTCCAGCACCAGGCGTCGTTTTCTCCAGAGTGCCTGAAACTTTTGTCCCTCGATGATTTCCTTTCCTCTTTCTCCGTGCGTGAGCGGCCAGGTTTTTCGTATTTATGATTTCGGCCGCCCCTTTACGCGTGCGCCACTTCTCAATCGTACCCTATGCCCTTTATTTTCCTTATCGATGGTCGCGGGGTTTTGACAGATCTCTTTGCTCCTGGCCCGATTGAAGACCGGACCGTTGTTTCTCTCTGGCGGTCCCTCTTCTCCCGCACGAAAGATAGCCGTCCCAATACTACCGCAGCATGCGACCGCTCCCTACCTCACTTTTCCTCTCAGGCGGTTAAGTTTGTAAGTTCGTCGGACTTTCCTGACTAGTGCTCTGGTTGTTCTTCCTTCCCATCATTCGAACCCCCAGAATCTTGAGATGATTCCTCCCCCATGCACTTGTTGTCGCTTGTTTCTGGACGTTGCCATAGTTTCTTTTCGTCGATTTGTGAGCATCACCCTTTCTCCTTCCCCCTGCATTTCCCTTCCCTCGACTCTTTTAATGCGAGCTCCGATTTTTCGCGTTGTTGGTATTTCGGCAACGCGTTTTTCTAGGAGGCCGGGCTTGTCACTCTACGCAGAGCCTCAAAGGAATCTGATGGCGTGCGGTTATGGGTTTGACTCTTTTGCCCCTCCTACTCTAACCCACCAAGGAATTACCACCCAGGCACGAAACAAGGCCTTCGCGGACTTTGGTAGTCCATACTGTTTACTTCTCCTTGCGTCCCCGCTTCGTTCTTCGGAGTAAATACAGCGCACGGGAACTTTCCCGGAGTTCCACATGTGTTCTATAGAGTCTTTATTTTTACCTTGAATGCGGTAGTTTTATGTTCCCTTTTCCTCCTCCGCTTCGCAGCTACGGTCAATGGCGCCTAATCCCCTTGCTTTCTTGCAGAATTCTTGGAAGAACCGTATTCGAGGGCTTTCTCCCCTCGACAGCTCTCGCCGGTATGTTTCAAGCTTTCCTGTTCCCTTCCCCTACTTCTGGTCCTTTTAGCCCCTGATCCCCCTTGAGTTATTTTTTCTCGGCATCTCCAGTGTCCCCTCCTCCGCTCCCTTTTTTTTTTGGTAAATAGCCCCCTGGGCTTATCACCCCGAGTGAACCTTTTTTCGCCTTGGGCCTTGGCTACTCCCTCCCCCTTCCCTCCATATTTCGATCGCTGGTGCGGCGCGACCGTGAGCTAAATTCCGCTCCCTCCCTCCTTTTCCGCGATCCCTTCGCTACCTCAATAGTTGGCTGGACCTGATCAATCCCCAGCCGAACGAATGATCCTTAGGTGCGCTTTTCTTACCCCCTCCCTCTCCGCTTCCGTGCTGTTCTGCCTCTATTCCTTCGAGCCTGAGACATCCGCCATTCTTCGGCCGGGCGGGGTTAAAAGTGGTGTTGTCCCCCCTGACCTACAAGACTCTACTCTGGATGTGTAGGCTTCCCCATCTCACATCCTCTCTTCCCCCGACGTGAAGCTTCTTTTTCCTCACCCGGCTTCAGTTCAGCCAATGATTGAGTTTCCAGGTCCCGTGCTGACCTCCCATTTTCCTTTGGTACCTCCTGGGTTTTCGCTGGTCCTGCTCTTCTAATAAGGTCTAGCTCCCTCGACCCTACCTTGCCAGTGACTTTTCGCGTGTCCGACATTGTCTTTTCTCTTAGTCTTTTTCCGGGCTTTGTTTCCGCCTCCCCTCTTCCCTTCCTTCCGTGAACTTTTGACTGATTTTGCTGCTCTCCTACGACCTTTCCCCTCCGCAGTCCTACAGGTGTGCAGTATATTCACCCGACTTTTCCCGATCCCCCCTCTTCCTTCCTTCTTGGATGTCCCTGTCCCTGTCCTTTATCCTGTTATCCCCGCCTTTTCACCTTGCCCGCGACTGGGCTCTCCGGGTTTTCGCAGCAGTTGTCACCTTGAGAGTTCAGCGTATTTCCTCCCCCCGAGTGCATCTCTTTTTGGAGGCAACAGGGGTGGCAGTCGGATCCGCTCCCACCCAGCCCAAGGATCCCTACTTCCTTCTTCTTGTTTTTGTCTGTTGACCGCCTGACCTTTCCTCTTCCCCGCGCCGATGACCCTGCGTCTATTCCACGACCCAGATCAATAGTACTATGTTGGGTGATGCGCCCTCGAGTTGTGCCTTGGTAGTCAAGGTCGCCTCCGATACTTTTGAAACCCCCTCTCCCTCTATAGTCCGGGGTCACCTTTCTCGTGGAGAGATCGAGGACTTTTCTCTTGACAGCCACTTTACAGGGCCGAGAAATGTTTCTCAGTCTTTTTCCCCTTCCCCCCCGGCCGGTTCTGATTCATTTCGCGTCCGTCTCCCCTCTCCTTTTTTCTTTTTCTCATAGTGTTTGATACTCGGCTCGTAGGAGATATTCCGCATCCCTGAAGACGGCCCGGGTTGTGTTCACACACATCCTTTC
>Ga0179593_1423181_pt1 | contig 10635 bp, 14 predicted proteins | sample CZODoug2_1_08_16_FD_185931 | JGI IMG/M metagenome (GOLD analysis project Ga0179593, IMG submission 185931) | Vadose zone soil fungal communities from Angelo Coast Range Reserve, California, USA - CZODoug2_1_08_16fungal (PacBio error correction) | ecosystem: Environmental > Terrestrial > Soil >... | reverse complement strand
CGGCTCGGGGACCGTCGATTGCCTTCCTCACATGTAGGTTTTTGAAATCGCTGACTTTAACCACCGCCGGCGCCCCCGTTGTACTTTATCAATCTCTCCTCTCACAACTGTGTTAGCCACCCCCCTCCACCCCCTTTTCCTACCTGTTCCGTTGTTGACATAACGGTATGCCCCCCACAACTTCTTTTTCGAAGCCGGGCCTCCTTCCCTCCCGTCTTTCCTTGCTCTGGGGCCGTCCACCCTTCTCTTGGGATCCTTTCTGTTCTTTCTTTTTTTTAAATTCCCCACAACCAGGATAGTCCTAAAAATCATATCCCTCTCCGCGCTGGGAGGACTGCCCTCTTTCCCCCGGTACAACTTTTTGGCCAAAAAAAAAAACCCCTTTTTTTAGTCAGACCCGAAGTTGGTGTCGAGTCTCTCAAGCATCTCCATGTTGGTAGTACCCTCCCTCCCCAACCACATCTGTGTTTTCCGCCTAAATTTGCCCGCGTTTAAGTCCCCTCTCTTTTCATGGCGCCATTTATGTGTTTCCCTTCCTCGTAAGGGCTGTGGACCCCTATGGACGAGTGAGAGTTTTCTTTCGGGGAGATTCCCCGGCGAGTCCTGAGTCGTGCCTTGAAATCCACCCTATGCGGTGTACGCCTTTTTTTGACTCACTTTTTATCGATGGATTCACACTAGATTTTGGTCGTCTCCAGGACTCTATCTCACTGGGCGACCCTCCTTGATCTCTTTTTCTCCCCCCCCGGATCCGATCAGCTTATCTGTTCGGACGATTGTAGTGTGATTTCTATCGACTCACCTCTTTTTCTCGAAGCGGTCCCTAAGATAGTTGGGCCCATCTGGATCCCCTCGGCTTTGCCGAAGCTACCGTACTCTTCCCCCCTCGCTCCATGTGCTGCTTCCCCCTTCAGAAGAGACCAGAAGTTGGTTTTCCGGGTTTTTTCGAGCCTTGACGGTCAGCGCCCTCCCTGACTCCCTCCCCGGGTATTTCCCGACCTCCGTCTTCGATTTCCATTGGGTCGTACCTCTTTTTGTGCGTTTTTTGAAACTTCGTCAATTTTGTGTACCTGGCGTCACTTCTTGTCCTCCGTTTCGAAAAGCTGGTTCCCCTCCGTGCAAAGTTTTCCTCATTTTGCCTTGATCTTTAGCTTTTACCTGGCTGAAGGAAATCCCCCTGTGGTCCCGTCTTTTAATCCTCTTTTATTTTACCTTCGTTTTATTTTAAAAATTACAATCTGACCCATTTTTCGTTGTTTCCGACAGGGTTTGGGGCGCTTCGCCATGCTGTTCCCACCCTCTGCTTTTCGGAATCAAGGGTGGCAAGGTTTACCGAAACGGGGCCCGAAGCATCCTTTCCAGTCCCCATGATCTACGTCCCTTCCTTCCTCTTTTTTCCAGCAGCATCTCGAGGTTTCGTGCAGCTCAGTCAAGTCCCGTTTATGTTGATCTAGCGAGGCTTCTATCACCAGAATCTTCTGACTATTTTGACTTCCCCGCACGTGCCCCCCTGCCCACCTTGCTCCTTACAGTCGGCGAGTTTGAGTTCAGGGGCTCCCCTCACCTGTTGACTTTACCCCCTTTGTTTCGACGACCAAGATGATTGTCCCCCCCTTCCCCCTGAGTACCTTTTCAACCATTCCCCCAGCCCGCGTCCAGGCCCCAATTCCGGTAAAAGCTCGTCGAGGAAGGGTGTTCCTCTGAAGAATACTTCCAGAGGACAACTTACTTAGTTACAGTCAAGTCAGAGTCACATTCGTCCGGCCCCACGTACCCATGCTCTGTAGACCTTCCACCACGCCCTTAACGAGTTCACTTTTCGTATTCACCCCTGTTTGTTCTTGACCATTTCCTGGCCCACCTCGAACCATCTATATTCCTTTACTCTTTTTGTTGTTGTTAGATCTGAGTCTCTTTTATGCCAGGGAACGTATTTCTGGACCCCGACATTCCCGACTCGGCATTCCTTTTTTTCATTTGTGGTGCCGGACCCCCTTCTTTATTTTAACTACCCGACTTTTACGGTCGTCGTACTTTCCGGTGATAGTCTCCCCCCTCAGGTGTAATCCCCCCCCCCTTATCAGGGTTTAGTATGCCAACCATTTCATATATCCGAAGTTTGACCTCCGAATTGTGCTTCTCCCAGCTTTGCTGTTTTGTGACAAATCGGTACTTTCCCCTGTTGGACAGACCGCATCGAGTCCCGGCACCGTTTTTTCAAATCCACATTAATTTATCCCCCAACGTTCACCGGACTTTCCTTCCCCTTCTCTCGTTACGAAGTAGTCCCCCGGTGGAAGATGTCGTCAGATCCTCAAAGAGTCAGAATCATTCTTTCTTCCCCCTTTCTTCCAGCCCCCCTTCGAACACCTCCCTTACTCCATAGTTCCCCTTCCCTTGAGATGATTTGTGTTCTATCTTTTTTTTTTTATTGTTTTTGCTTCTTCTCATGGACTTGAATGTTTGTAAACCCGGTTTCGTTGTTTTCACCGGCCCGACAAGGAGTCATTCCCTCAGCCTTTTTTGCTTCCCTCCCTTTTTCCGATTTTTCCCCCAAACCCTTTCCCAGAGATTTGTTTTTAATCATGTCTATTCCTTCCAGCGAAGTTTATCCTTGAGATGTTCAACGGCCTTTCCTTTCCTCCTTCGGTCATGTAATAGACCCGCACCCCTCTGGTAAATATTGCGTTTGGTATTCCCTCCCCCCTTATTGGTGTACCCTTCGTTTAAACATTTCCCCCCATTTCTTTTTTAGCCGTCCCGTCCGCCAGATAGTTCCCGTCCCCCCGTTTATCTTCGCCCCTTTTCTCTTTCCCTCTTCTAGAAGGTCTTTGCGATTCTTCCAGTTTCGGCCGTCAATTTTTTCAATTATGTCGTCTTTGAAAGGATTGCACACTGTCTCTCGGCCTATTTCATCATTTCCGCTTCGTCACTCTCTCTCCCCGTCTTTCAGTTATTATTTGAGTCGTAGGTTGCCGTGTCAGATACCCCCGACGCTGGTGTGTAAACCTAGTTCCCCCCGGACCGCGCCTGCGCGGACCAAGTTCCTTTTTTTTAACTCCGAGCTTTCCATTATCTTCAGTCTCTGAGAGTCCTTTCTTTTTTTTCGACCCCATCTCTTTGAATCTTCCACTATCCCCGTTTCTCCAGTCATTCTAATCATCCGATTTATAAGCCGACGCCTCTCTAAGAAGATCTCCCGTCCCCTCCTCTTCCGCGCAAGTTTTTACCCCCCCCCTTTGTAGCATTTTCGATCTTTTCCATTTCCTTAGTTCCTGATCCCTCTTCTTCTCTTTGGACAGTTGGTGAGTCTCCATTGTTCTTTCGTCGTTTTCTTGGTTCTCGTTCGAGACTCGGCTTTGTCATCCTATGGGTATTTTCTTTGCCGCGGTTTGTCTTCCCTCTGCACGAGCTCTTTTGTGCTTTCTTTTCCTGAAGCCGTTCCCTGGCTGAAGGCGCAACTCCTGTTCTGTCACGTCGCAAATACCGCCCTTCCTTTCTTAGGACGTTCGACGCGCTTGATGTTCCTGCCTTTTTCCCCCAATGCCGTGATTTGTGCGTTTTTCTTTTTATATGGTGACTCGCCTAGATGTCCTAGGGTAGGTTTCCTCGGCGTTTCCCCCCGTCCACGCTTCTATCCCGGCCTCGGAGTATTTTCCTTTTCTCTCTCTTTCTTTTATCAGTGTTTTTTTCTGCAGAGCTCGGCAGCGTGGAAGTCTCCTTCAAGCATTTTTTGTGTAACTCCTTTGAAACCCCCCCGCCGTCTACCCCCGGCCTGTAGTCCCCTATTCGGTAACCAGTCCCACACGCGTTCGAACCAGTCCCCACGCATCAATCCTATGATTTTGACTCCCGATGATCCCGCGGCGTTCCTCCCGGGTCCGTCGATTTGATCTGTTGTCGACCTCTTTCCCAAACTTTGGTCCCTTCATGACGTTAACCCTGTCCCCCTCAAGGTCCATCTCGAGTAGTTCTGGCTTCATTCATCCCCGACCATCCACATTCTAGGAACTCCCCTTCGGCGTCGAACCGCATTGGTTAGGACTTTCACCCCGACGAAACTGGCGCCCTCGTCCCTTTTCCCCCCAGCTCGACTCAGGGCCCCTTAATCATTTGTTGCTGAATTGCGCCTCTTCTCCATTATTTGCCATTTCCCTCTCCTGGATTCCCCAGTTTCCTTGTCCCAGGACTTCTTTTTTTTTTTTTTTTTGACTCTCGGCTTTTCGACCCTTTTTCTTTCCAAGACACCTCTCTTCTCGTGCATCCTTTCATGGAAGGCCGTTTTCTGTTATCTTATGTGATTGGTTGGTGACTACTTTTAGAGAACTGTCTATCGATCAGTCATCGCTTGTCGGAGAATTTTTTAACTATATTTTTTTGCGCATCCTGTTAGGCAGACTTTCCTTTGTGGTCCCATGTTGGCCTCGGCTTCCGTCACGGCACGAGGGCACCTCCGACCTCTAGAATCTTCCAATCGGGGCTCAGAGATTGGCCTCCTTTCGAAATTTTGACTACGGTTTGAGAAGTCTTCCGATCTCGATTAACTTTCCTTCGATAAATGTATTTGGCGCCCCCCCCCCAAGGCAGCGGCTTCCGGGTCCTCGCCAGTCCCGCTTCCCCCCCCTTCGTTCCCGAATATAATCGTTCCTTGAATCCTTTTATCCTGGGCGTTTCAAGATGGCCCCCTTTGTAAGTTGTCATCCTCCCTTTGTCCTCCTTCCCCCCGCAAGATGGAGGGCCCCGTGCCCCCACGTATTTGCTCTCCTTATTTTCACATTTTCTCCCCCTTTGATTTCCGTTTGGGACTCGTCGTGATCCTTTTGTCGCCTGCCGTCCCTTAAATCTCCCCGCATGTCCCCCCCCTGGCTGGCCGCCAATGGTTTGCAATCTTCCCTCTGTAGCCCTCATTTGTCGTTTTCCTGCGCAAGTCTCTGGTTGCCAACACCCTCCCCTGCGGCCGAAGAAGTTTCCAGCCACGCCGACTTCATTCCCCCCTCAGTTTTCTTCACTTTTCCTTTTGTCGTGCGCTGGTTACGCCGGTGTTTCGTGCGAGCGAACCCCAAACCACCCCCCCAAATGAGTGATCCAATAATATTTTGACGGATCTGCCTCCCCTTGACCTCCCCTTCCTTTGACTTTTGTGTATTGCAGTTTTTCCTTCCTGTGACTTTGTTCCCTTTCTCGAACCCACTGGTTGCAATCATGCAGACTAAGGGACCGTTACAGCTTTTTCCCCCCCCCTGCAGCCGCTGTGCGTCCTTTTTTCCTTCGTTTCGGTCCACCGGTTTTTCTTCTTTCCTTATTGAAGGTCGCCTTTGTTTTCACGGCGCGCTTCCCCCTTGCAGGAGATTGTTCTCCAGCGAACTCAGTCAATTTTTGAGAGGAAAATGCTATCTCTTCTGCAACCCACCTCACTGACAGACAAGGCCTCGTCGCCCTTTTGGTAAGGGAATCAGTTCCCTTTTCATCAAGACCCTATCATCTCCTCCCCCATCCACCTGTTGCTCGAGATGCGTTTTCCCGTTTTGATGGCCCGGGACCTTATTTTGACCCAACTCCCTTGACTACGGCCCCGCAGTTTTCATTCGGTGTTTGCCGTATGCTTTATCCGTGTTAAATTCTTGCTTAAGTCCGTTGACGCGTCTTCCTTGAATTTTCTCCTTTCATGAACTTTGTAAGTGGTCGAATTTTAGTATTTCGCCAAATTCATATACGTTAGCCTGTTGCCTCCAGAACGGAATTGTCTTTTTCCCATATCTTTTTTTTTGACCATCTGCGGTCATGTGTGTGACTTTTCATGCATTTTTCCGTTTTTTCCCCACCTTTTGTTCCCCCTTTCCCACATGAATGTACCTTCAACGGATCGTACCCTCGCCTTTTCACGCCCGTCTTTTTGGCAGGGTGTTTGAGATAGGATATCACCCGACCAGTCTATCTGATCCTCTCAGATAGCTGCCAGTCTACCCCCAAGGATTACTTACCGTTTGACAACGTTGATTGCTGGCGAATCATTATTCCAGGACCTTAATTTCCTTGTCCCTGGTAGTTTCGACCCCTTTGCCCAATCCCCTTTTCTCCATTCAACTTATCCTCTGGGATTCAACCTGCTCTTCTTGCTGCCCCCCAAAACCCTTTTCGTGAACATTCACGGTGGTTCCCTTTTCCATCTTTCCGTTCATGGTCGTACGCCCAGTCTGGATTCCCTCTGATGTCCATTCTTTTAACCGGCCTTTCATTTTCATGTCCTCACCATTATGGCGTAGGATCCTCCCTTGTGGTGCGGTCCCGCCATCTTTTCCTCCCTTCTGGACCTTTCGTGATCGTTTTCCCTGACCTCCTGACGCCACCCCTTTTTTTTCCATAGTCTCCTGCTTCCTTGCCTCTTTTCGAACCCCCTCTTCGAAGTTCGCTGACCAGACCTTTAGGGTTTGGTTCAAACGTTTCTTCGTTATTGAAGCACTCTCAACAATTTTCCTTCCCTTCCAGAAGAAAAATTTTATTTTTCTTCGTCCCCTTTGCCGATTCAGATCGTTTCGCTCTTGCTTTTTGCCCCGTAGCTCCTCCTCGCGTGGCCTTCCTCCTTCATTACCCATCGTGTCTAAAGTCTTTCGGACCCTCGAAGAACGTTCCGATTTGCCATTTGTAGGAGCGTTTTCTTCCCAAACCAGTCTGTTTTACTTGCACCTCCTGACCAAACCCGTCAGGCACGGCGTTCACGCGCCTCTCTGTGTCTTCAACGTCGTCCGCCTTCGTCCCTCTTCTCCTTAAGTTTCATTATCTTCTGTTTGTCTCTGGTGTTTCCCCTCCCCCCTGATTCACCCCAACTTGCCGGCTGAACTTATGTCGCGGAATGCGTTATGTCAGCCCCCCCCCCTTCTGAGCTTGGCCCTTGTTACTTCTCCCCCCCCTTGGGATTTTCCTGTCCGGTGATTACTCGTTGACCCAAAAGGCTTTGACTCGGTGGTATCTTGGCTTTTTTCCCTCTGGGACCACGCTCGGTCGGGATGTTCTTTTTTTCCCGAGTTTTATCCACGTTCACCCCTTGCATTGACGGCTTCCCCCCCCATCCAGCTGCGTCCCCCCCCCTATCCGACTTCGGCCCCGGCCCGTCGCCTCTCTTGATTGCCTCGAGTTCTTTCAACACTTCGCTGATTGAGCAGTTTTCTTTTTTTTTCGAACGGTCCTTGTTGAGCGACTATGTCTTCCTTTCCGGGTTAGTCGTGGTTTCATCACCAGTTTTACCACCCGATTTGAGCCCGGTCTGTCCACTCTGGACTCCTTCTCTTTTTTCCTATCCTCGTTTTTTGTTTTCCTCGATTTTAGCGGAGTACCTTCTTCTCAACTGCCGCGTGGTCCTTTGTGACGATGACCCCTCGTGTCAAAGTCGATATTTGCACCCCCCCCCCAGTACCCTCTTTTCGAAACAGAAAACATGCTCAATCAGCTTGCCGTTGTTTTGCCTTTTAAATACTTGCTCACCCTGAGTTTGATTCCTTTTCGTTTGTATGATTGGTCCCTGCCCCTTCGCGTTGTGGCCAGTTTAACTTTGGTCGCCTCATTCCCTTTTTCCGTCTCCCCCTTCTTTTACTGATCCTCACTACTTTTCTTGTTTTTTTCCCCAAACTTCCCTACAGGAATCTCGCCTTCCTTTCGACGCCCAGTTGTTTCCCCTGTTTTAGTGATCCTCCTCCTTCCCCCCATTTTTGTACCTATCCCTTTCCCAGCGCGAGCACTGCCTTCCTAGCTTTCTTTGCTGCGCCTTTGACTTTCTGTTTTAGGTTCATTTGCCATTGTCCCGGGCGATCCCCCCCTGCTTTTCCCTCCTTCAAGGAACCCTCGAGGCTGCTGCGGTTGGATAGCCTTCTATTTGTCACCATTTCCAAACTCGCTGCGATTTTTGCCGTTTCCATTTTGTTCACTGTGACGCTGGCGGCGTTCCCCGTTTCCCTCAGAAGGACTCTCCCCTTGCACTTGTCTTATCGCTAATTTGGTTGGATTAGAGAGTTTTTCCGTCCAAGTTTTTACTTTTATCTGCCTTTCCTTTTTGAGGACGCATCTGTTCCAGCGCGTCTTTTATGATGAGGCCCAGATCGCCGAAGCTGGTAGACTGTCTCGAGTGGACGAAGCTTTGTCTCTCCGATCACATTTTGATCCTCTTTTTTCCACGTTCCCCGACTGAACCCTCGCAGTTGTCTTTTTCCTCGAGTCTGCCTTTCTCTCCAGTCTCGCTGACCGTCGAAGAGCCCGGCGAAGTATTTCCGGGGTTGAGCCTTCCCTGGAGCGGTCTTTTTTACTTTTCAAGGTTACCTGGCGGTTGGTCTGGTGGTCTCCCCGCGGGGGCCGCCGTCACACTTTCTTTTCTTCCCTCCCATCGTGCCGTTCGAGTTTAATCGACACGGCCGCGGACATCGTCTTTCAATTTTGCTCGCGCGCATGCCCCTCCTTTCCAGATCTTTGCACCCCCACCTGTTTTGCTGTCCAGTGGTTGGTCGGCCAATTTTCCTTCTTTCCTCCCATATTCGGTTCAGTTTTGGCCATTGTTCATGTACCTTACACGACAAACCTTTTCCAGAACGTTTGCCGGTCATCTCGGACGCCGTAACTTCACCTCCCTAGCCCATTCGGATGCTGACGTTGACGGTCCAGCGAAGAGTTTTCAGAAATTTCGTTCCCGTTTCCTTATCTTTGGCCCATCACTTGCCGACTCTTACCTTATGCCTTTCGTGACGTGTTTCCCCTTTTACATGTGGAAGGGTGAACCCCCATTGGTCGACTGACCAGATGCCTGCCCTTTCCACCTTACAGATTTTTTCCCCCCCCTGCATTTGGCTTTCGGCACAATTCCGCCTTTCCCCGGCTTCGGCGAGATTTCTTTTATTTTTTCTGCGAACTTGCGTTACCCTTGCAGGAGTTCACGTAGTCCGACTTCACCTTCACGGTGACGTACGCCTTGTACCAGTCTCTTTCCCCTGGCCCTTCAATTTTTTTCAGCCGGAATTTTTTTTGTTCCTTTCTTGGTCACTACCGTTTTTCAACCCGACCTCATCTCTTTCCCATCCTTGTTGTTGAGACCCATTCATTGGCCCGTTGACCACGTATTTCATTGACATGAACCATTCACGTTTGCCCGCCATTTCGTTCGATCCATTGTCCTGTATCGTTTTTCGTCGGTCAATTTTGACGGTTTCTCCTCCCTGCAAGGTTTTCGCTTCTCGTATGTCGGCGCCCACCACCCTCTCGCGATGGCCCTTTACTTTTAGCTGCCGCCCAGCCTTTTGGGTTACCAGCTGTCCGTGTCCGTTGACTCCTTTCATGCCTTATTGGTTGACACCAAGTGTGTACATGTACAGGTCACGTCGTGGTTACTTATAGCATTTCCCCCTCAGTTTGTTTGTCGGTTGACGAGTTTCTTTTATCGTCCCCCAAAGCGTCCAGATTTATTTCTTTTTCGCTTGTTCCACCTCGTCGCTTTGGGCTTCTTGATCCCCTTTTTTAGCTTTTCGAGACTTTTCTCCTGGATTGTCTTTCCTTTGGTTCCATGTTTTGTTTTTTGTCACTTTTCCCGACTTTTTTTTTCACGTGTATTCCTTATCCTTCCCTTCCTTTGGTCGCAACCCCTTGGTCAGCACAGGGGTTTCCCATACTGTCGATGTCTGAGACTTTGCTGATTCACCACCCCTCGGTCAAACTCGTTTTTAGTGAGCCTGTCTCGTCGGTTTTCAGATTCTTCTCAACTCGCTGTGCCGTTGGCTTCCCGCCCTGGTTCCGCTTTTTCTTTGACCCGCCGATGTTCCCCAGGCCCCCCCCTTTGTCCCCCATTGATTTGCAAATCCCCATATATCCAGATCGACCCGCTTTTCCTCATTTCTCTGCGCTGACCCCCCCTCTTTCCCTTCCGTTTCCCCCTGCGCATGGTGTCCTTGAAGCGGATCTACCCATTTTTCGCGCTGCCGACCCCAATTTAGTAGCTTAGCCCGTTGGTGACCGCGCGATCTTCCTCGATCTTCTTTTGGTTACCAGACTCGTACTCCAGGATGAGCTTGCTTCTCGGCCAAGTACTTTTCGGACCATTCGCATAAGTCCTTCTCGATACCTCCCTTTTCTCTCGTCCACTTATCGACAAGTTTTTCAGACGCTCACCGATCACGTGCTTCATATTCCTTGTTTCCCTCCCCTCCCTTCGAGTGTTTTTTCCTTCTTCTATTCCCGCGGACGGCAGCCGGTCTTTCGTTTGCTCTCCCCCTTCGGTTTGACCTTACCAGAGTCTTTTGCTTCGGCGCCGATGCATTCTCTTTTGCTTCTGAAGCTTTTTCATTAGGAGTTGTGTTTCGGGTTGTCTCGGAACCTCGTTTTCTAGCGCGCCGCGTCCTCCCTTGTCTTTTCTTTGCCTGGTTATTCGATCCACGCGCTATGAGCTTGATTCTGGTATTTTCTCGCGTATCCCGTTCACTTATCATTGGCGACAGCAAGTTATGGCCCCCTGCCGTTTTCTCCCTGACAGTCGAAGTTTAGTTTTTGCCGCTGATTTCATATTTCTTTGCCGTGATGTGCCCTGTTTTCCCTCTCTTTCCTGGTGAGAGAATTTCGATGTCCTCCGTTTCGTCCCGGCTTTTGATCGTCGCTTCACTACCCCCC
>Ga0179593_1731935_pt1 | contig 10636 bp, 17 predicted proteins | sample CZODoug2_1_08_16_FD_185931 | JGI IMG/M metagenome (GOLD analysis project Ga0179593, IMG submission 185931) | Vadose zone soil fungal communities from Angelo Coast Range Reserve, California, USA - CZODoug2_1_08_16fungal (PacBio error correction) | ecosystem: Environmental > Terrestrial > Soil >... | reverse complement strand
CCCCCATATGGATTTGCATTTTTCCCCCCTAAGACCTTCCTCCTCCCCTTTTGTGCGGTCCCGTCCCCTTTAGTTTTTTATTGAAGTTAGTTTTTTCCCGGATTCTCTTTCAGTGAGTCCAATACTTCCCGCCCCCCTTCCTCCTCCACCCCCCCCCCCAATTCTCTCTCACTTACTACATGCCCAATAAATTTCTGTCTTTCTTTTCCAGCCTTGCGTGAGTTCCCAAAAATAGGGCGGGTCCCCCCCTAAAACCCCCCCTCCCCCCCCCTTCGTTAAGTTCTCCCCCGTTTTCGTTCCCCTTCACTAAATTGCTTCGGAGAATTACTTGCTCATCCCCCTTTTCTTTTTTTTCCAGCAACCCATTCATAAAAGGACAATCGTGGTCCCCTTCTAAATACCGGGATCTCCCCAGGCTTTCTTTAACCACTGAAGCGACGTCTGTGATTAATTCTCCGCTGCGTCTCTCAAACCTCCCCACCCTCTCCCCCCTCCCTCAGAGGCCCGAGTGGCCCATTTCCTCACCTCTTTAAGGCACCAGGACGCCACCCCAGACTCACCGCCGATCCCCTTTCAAAAAATCCCTTTCCTTCAAGCCCGCGCCCCATAGATCCCTTTGCTTTCCCTCCCTTTTTTTTTTTTTTTCTTCTCCTTTTCTCCGATTGTATCATGGACGTCGGAAGAAGGTGATTCCTCTTTTCTTGTTATAAGTTTTTTCGGTGATGTCTTGTCCTAGGTGCTTGGGTTCCCCCCTGTTATGCCCCTCGGCGTGAGTCAGCTCTGGGGAGAGTTTCCTTAGCAGAATTCTTTTTCGTTGTTTTCCTTTGTTTAAGCCCGGTCATCCAGATATCTCCTTTTATGCCCCCATGAGCCCGGCTCGCGATTGAGCATTTTTTTCGTTTTGAGCTTTTGTGGACCTTGGTTGTTCCTTGGGATGACTTTTTCCTCCTGATGGGAAACGACGCCTTTTCTGCTTTCGAACAAGTCGCTTTTTTTGTGCCGAGTGCTGGCCATTTTTTTAGATTTTTTTGACTCTTTCAACGCATCCCGCCCTGGGTTTCCGCTTAGTGGGCAATATTGCTTATTTTCCACACATTTTTTTGGGGTCTTTTTTCTCTCTTCGTTTTCCCCGCGCGCATTCTGTCCTGTATTGATGGTTCCATCCCCGCACATCGGCGAAGGCTCCCTTGAAAACCGCAGAACTGGGCTTTCAGAAAGTTCAACACTTCCGAATGATTCCCCGTTTCCCTACTTTTTTCGTTGGCTGGCGGTCCCCCCCTCGGAATTCCTCCATCCAGCCTTCTGTTTTCCATGATTTTTATATATCATTGTTTAACTTCCCCTTTGCTTCATGGTCCCGTCGTCCCTTTCATTCATTTCGCCGCGACTGACGCACCTTGGATTGATAGTGGTGGATCGGATTTTTCTACCCCGACCCGAATTTCTTTCTTTGGTGATTTTTTCTCTGCGTCGCCTCGGGCCCCTTCAACCATTCATAGGAGAACGGTTCAAGCATGCCCTTTTTTTTTTTTAGGACTCAGTTTTCTCTGGGAATCTTCGTTTCTCCGTGCTCCCTCCTTCTACCGTTGAGTCCCTTCTTTTCGCGTATACCCTGCTTTTGAAAGTACAGGCAGCTTCCTTTCCTAATTTCCCTTCAGAGTTGCGAGCTTTTCCCTTTTTTTGGTCGGAGAGTTTTGGAGGTTTTTTGCCTTTTCTTAGTTCCCCCCCGGCCACCCCCTTGCGGGGCCTTGCCGTGGAACAACAATGGAAAAAATGCCTTCCCCCCCCCCCCTTTCGGCGTTCGACCATCAGGGCATTCCCCCTCCCCGGTCTTTTTTCCCGGGTACTTTTCTAGGAACCCCAACTCCCTTTTCCCGAGAACTCTAGTGAGTTTCTTTTCTCCCCAAGGAAGAGAGAGAGGGGACAAAGCGGGGGTTTTTTTGATTTCTCAGGGTGTACCCTTCCCCCCAAATTACCGAGAGGATCTCCGACTCGTGCTTGTTGGTAAAGATGACCCCTTTTAGGATTAACCGTTGAGGAACTGTCTGCTCCCCCCCTCGCCCCCCCTTTGTCAAATCTTTTTTCGTAAGTACCAGCCTCCGCAAGTGTCTCTTTTCTTTCTTACCCTTTCCTTTTTTTCCCCCTTTCCCACGAGTCCTGCAGGCCCCTTCGCTTCCCCCCGACGTACTCATCCCGTCCGGGGGACGTGTTAAGAATGGACGCTATTCTTCTCGGGAGCAGTTTTGGCGCTTGAGCACTTCAACCACGGAACTCCCCTTGCCTCTTTCCCAGGCTGTGCAACGTGATTTCTTCTCATTTTTTCTTTGCAAGGTCTGATGAATGATGTTGAAGTGACGCGTTTTCTTTGTCCCCGGAATTCCCCCTTTAAACTTTTTGAGGGTTCCCCCTCTGGAATCTTCTTCTCCCCACCAGTCTTTCCAATTCCCCCGCGGATGGTCCCCGGCAAAGCTCCCGCATGACCTCCTCCCTCCTCCCAGCATGTTCACCCTCTTTCACACAAGAGTAGTTCTCTGCCGCCTTTCGGCTCCCCTCCTTTCTGGATTTCCTCCCCTCCCTCGATTTCTTGGTGACCCAAACCCAAAAAAACAAGGGTGTGGGGTTTTTTTTTCCCCCTTTCCTAAGAAGCCCTTCCTTTTTCCATGCGTGCAGGCGGTTTTCTTTTCTCCTTTCTTTTGAAAATTTCCCCACATTTCGATCTTTGAATTCCTCCGGGCGCAGCAACCCAACCTGCAGCAATGATGGTCCTCCCCCACAAGGTGAACCCTTTTTCCACGAAGGAGTGTTGAGCAGGGCACTCTTTTTCCCAGATCCCCCCGCACCCCTGTTCCACGTCTGTTCTTGACCCGACTTCCACGTCTTTTCCTTAGCATAGTTTTTAGTTCCATTCCACTTAGGCTCCCCTACCGGCACGATAGGTTTTTTCCACTCCCCTTCTTTCCTTTTGCTGACGCCGGCTTCATTTTTCCTCTTTTTGTCCACTCGCGATAGTGCTTCACCCCCCCCCTTCTCCTTCAAAACCCCGGAAAATAATCCCCCCCCTTTCCAATTTACTCCCTTCCTTTCTTTAGTCAATCAGCAACGTCCCTTATTTTGGCCCCCCTTATACAGCGTCGCCTGCTTTTTTTTTTTCTCTGCAAATATCTTTCCCTCCCCGTTATCTATCTCCTTTTTGTTGTTCTTTTCAAATTGTCAGCTACTGCCTTTCCTTTTTGTTTCATTCTGTCCGTATCTTTTCTGGTCGGATAATGGGTGGTTGCCTTTCCTTCCTTTGATTTGGTTGCTGAAGTGACGTCTGTGTAGGTCCTGCTCCTCCCTTTCCTTTTCGTGAGGTTTCTTTTTTTTTTCCCTTATGCATATATGTTTTTCCTTCTTCTGACGAATGAAGCAGCGGCACTCCCTCCCCCTCGCGAGCTTCAGGTTGCTCCCGTTTTTTTGCAATACTTCGGTTGATCGGTGGATCCTGGTTTTTCTAGCCGATCTGGGAAAAGATTCGGATTGCCCGTCTCTTCTGAACCTTCCTTGTTTCCTTTTCCGGGTTGTGCTGTTGCTTGAATTCGCTGTTGGGCACGCGGGGGTGTACCAGCATCCCTCCTTGGTCCCGCGACTCCTCTTCTTTTTTTTGATTCCAAATTCCGGACCTCTTTTTTTCTTCCGGCTTCTTGTTGTCCGTGCTGATATGCAGATGCGAACGGCGAAAACCCCCCCCCCCCTTCGATTTTGCCAACAGATCCACCAACTGCCTTTTTGAGTCCGCACTTATTTTCTTTTCGTTTGCGCCATCAGATTTAAGTGAGCCGCCCTCCTTTTGAGTTCCCTTCCCCTTTTTCCCCTCAGATAATATTTTTTTAAACATGCATGGCGGGCTTACTTTGATTCTACATCCCCCCGAGAAGGGATGACGCCACAGGTTGTCGTTTTCTGATTGCGTTCGGCTACTTCCTTACACCTTTCCTTTTACTTTTTTCCAGATTTGATTGCCCGTTTGTCAGTTACGCCCCCGCGGGGAAATTCGATTTCCGTGTTTTCCCTTCGCGGGCGTCTCCGATGGCGCTTTCGGCGTGTTTGGAAGGGAAGGAATGGCTTTATTTTAGCACCTCTCTGCGAAAGTTTACAAGTGACTGCCTTTCTCCCTTTTTTTTTTCCTGCTGGACACGTCCCCTGGACGCTCTCCCTGACTGACCCTGCGACTCGCGAAGGGGCCTGCAGACTTTGTTTCTTCTCCCCCCCCGTGAATTAGAATCTTTTTTCCCTCCGGTCCCTGAGGGACCACCCTTTTCTTGACTCCCCCCCCCCCCCTATTACACCTTTTCCGTGGGTATCTGCTCCCCCTCCAACTTTTTGAGCTTTCTTAAGGCGTACAAAAAAGCTGACGTTTTTCTCCCTAGTGAGGGTTCCTTTTTCAGAATACCTTCTTCCTGTAGTCCCTGCCTTCTTTTTCTTTTCTTCCTTCCTCCGAAACTCCTTTTTTGATCCCTTCTTCAGCTTCCATTCATACAAGACTTTTGGTTTTCGTTTCCCCATTTCCCCGCAATTTTCCGTTTTACTACTTTCTCCTTTGCAAATCTACCTCGCCTTCTTTTCTTCCAATATGCTTCCTGTCTGTGTCCGGGGACGTGTTCCCCCTCATTTTCTCATTCCGGTCAGCTCCTTATATTCGAGCTTGCGAAAGATGTCCCTTCTTTGCTAAACAAGTGGACTCTCAACCCCCAGGATTCATAGTACCTTCCTGTTTCCCTTTGATGCCTTTCTTTGGTGAAGTGCCTAGTTTTTCACCCGGCAATCACATCTGGAGGCCCATTATGTTGGCGTTTTTTCCCCCCTTTTCGGTTTTTATGCAAAGACTCCCATCCACTTCCTTTTCCCACCTTCTCCCTCTCCCGCTGACCCCCCTGTTCCCCACGTTTTGTTCAAATTTCGTGAAAATTAAAAAAAGATGAGTTCTCCTAAAAATCGGACTTTTGGCTGAAACTTTTTTTGTTCCGCTTTCCCCTCTTGAGTTGCTTTTTTTCCCCCCTCCCGGCCGCATTTTTTGGTTTTTTGTTTATGATGTTTGGCCGTGAGGTTTTCAGCGCAGGCTCCTTTCCCCTTTTTTCTCCTTGCGAAATCAATACCTTTTTCTTCGAATGCAAATTGCGCTAAAACCCCCACTCCCTCCGGTGTCCATCTTGAACACTAATATGGCGTCATCCTTCGTTGGATGCTCCTTTCAGAAAGAACCCGGTTTTCAACGCACCCGTTCCGTTCCCCCCCTTACACCCAGTTCGCTGAGCCTTCGGCGAATGCCAGAGTCGTTTTTTTTTTCAAATCAAATCCTCCCCAGGAGAAGTTTGCGGAGCCTTCCCATTTTCTTTCCCCTTTCCAGCGGCTTGCGCGTGCTCACTTCCCTGAGATTTTTACTTCGAGCTCCGCTGATTCACCCTTCACCCGATTATTAATCCCATACTCAATCACGGCTCCATTTATCCTCCTTTCCTCTTCCTTCATCCCCTCCCGCCGCCGCCGCAACCCCTCGTTTCCCCTTTTCCCTGTTTCGAAGGCCAGCTGAAAATAGATGCCATATTATTTTCTTCCCTTTTCATAATTTTCGCATCCAACAGGTCAGCTTTTGTTGACCCTGGCGTTTTCCCTGTTTTTTCCCGGCGGCGTTTCACATTTGGTTTTTCTGACTTGACGTTAGGTGGAGGGTGAAACTGCGGGTTCTCCCTTTCCCCCCCCCCCCCCACACCCCCCCCCACCCCTAGCTTGGGGGAGAGGTTCTCTTGCTTTCGGGTTAAGTCCGTCACTCAGCGCATCGCGAAGATTCAGTCTCTTCTTCTTCAGTGGTGTTCAACCCCCCCATTCTCCCGATTGTGAGCATTGCTTTGCTTTTCCCTTTTGATCGGTTTTCCCTGTTTTTTCTTTTAAGCCTGAAGTTGTGGGACCCCCGATCCCCTGCGCCGAGCGCAGTCGATTGGGGTGCATGATGAAAGAGATTTTCCCTTTCCCACCGCGCATTTTTGCTTTTTTTCTTTGGCTTTTGTTTACCCCCCTCCTTTGTTGGTTTCCGTGCCTCCAGATTAGCCCCTTTCTGTACAAACCCTCGGGCAGTTTTTTTAGGCCTTTTTCAGCTGCGATTCTTTTACGGAACGGCGCCTGCGATGAAAAACCTACGCCAACAGCCTTTCCCTGTCGGCAGGCGGCGTTCAACTTTCCTGCACGGCAACTCAATTCTGCTTGCGCTTGTTCCAAAATCCAGATTGGACGGGGATCCAGGCGTTTCTTTTTTCTCCTTTGCTCTTTTTGTTTTTTTTTCCCCTTTCTTACTGGTCCCTTTTCCTATACATCCTCTGGCCCTGCGCGACTGACGCCTTTTTGATTTTCTTTGTTGAATATCCCGATACAGAATTCTTTTCCTTTTTTGCTCTTTTTCTCGCTACAACGAGGGAACTTCACATTTTCTTATTTTTCCAAAGACACCTTTTTTTCCTATCTCCGTGTGCGTCGTGTTCTTCGTTTTTTTCTTTTTTTTTCATCGTTCCTACCTCTCGAACTTGCCTTTTTTGAGAAGCTTCTTTGATATTCGCTCAATGCTGGACATTCCTTTTCTTCTCCTCGACCGTACCGTATCCGTCCTGAGGGGATTTTTTGGCGATTTTCCCAGGAATTCCCTTTCCTTTTTTTTTTTCCCCAGCGTTCCCAGGTTTGGCAAGGCCTTTATGGCGGGACTTGACGGCCACCCCCCCCCCCCCCTTGTTTATAGGTGCCCCTTTTTGTTAGCTTCAGTAGGTTCTCCCTTCCTCTTCACAGTCCCCCCCCTCTCTGCCCTTTTTTGTTAAGAAGTAGATCCTATGTTTTGTCCCCCTTCGTCAGGATCTCTTTCTTTTGTTGTTGTGGTGAGCCTCCTATAGGATGCTTTGTACCGTTTTTTTTCCATCCTACCCGACTGTGATGCCCCGCTTTTAGTTCACTAACCATACTTTTGTTTCGTACAAGTCCCGCCCCCCTTTTTGTCCGTTTTCCTCTTTGTGGCAAACCTCTTCAACTCTCTTTCCTTCCTCGCGCCTTTCCCCCGCGTCCGGGGTACGTGTTCCATCCTTTTTTAATTTCTTCTTTCTCGCCCGGTTAATCTTCGAGATGCGTCCCTTCTCCCTTTAGGAGGCGCAATTCCTCCCTCTTCCCCAACAGCCTTTCCCGGTCCTCCCCCCCCCCTCAAATCTTCCTTTTTTTTTTTCCGTTTCCTGATGAATTATGTTTGCCGTGCGCTCCGATCCACGGAAATTAATATGTTAGGCGTCCCCCCCCCCTTTTTTGCGGGCTTTTTCCGCAGAGGAGCACGCTTCGCAGTTTCCCTTTTTCTTTCCCCCCCTTCTACACGCTCCCTTGGGTTGGCCCCGCTGGCGCGTGCGGGAAAATAAAAAAAGATTCTTTCCTCTCTCACAATACTTCTTTCTCTTCCAGAAGTACCCCTTCTACTCTGATTTGTCCTTTTCGTTTTTTCCACTACAAGCCGTTCAGCCCTCTTTTTTCCATGTCTGGATCTGTGCAAGTTAGTGGTTTCCTTCAGGCCCTCCGATCTCGTTCTGACAGTCATACTGAATTTCCCGGCTTACAACCTATGATGGTCCAGATGTTTTACCCCGTGTGGCCAGAGGCAAAAGAAGGCTTGAGGATGCGTGTTACCAGAGGTTTCCTCCCAAATCCCCCCCCCCGGGGCGAGCGTGGTCGAGTTCCCCTTTTTCCTTTCGTTCTTTCCAAGCGACTTCGCATTCCTTTCCTTCTGTTTTCGGTCCAATCAAAGTCGTGGCTTCCCTTCCAGGAGGCCGAACCTTCTTTGTAGGGTCCCCGGGAGCTCTTTCCCCCGGTTTTTTCCCCCCTGCTATCTGGCTTCATTCCTCCTCCACCCGCCACCCCGCTTAAAAAGATTCCTTCCACCCTCTCCCACCCCTCCCGAAAATCGAAGGTTCCCTTTTCCGTTCCCTCCCTCCCCCCACCCGAGTACCGCACCCCTTACCAGGCCCCAGAGGGGAAGCACTGCGTCGACGGTCTCTGAAATCTCCTGCCATCGTCCCTTGATATATTCTCATTTCCTTTATCTCTTCCCCTTCCGAGTCCGTTCAGCTTTCAAGTAAGACCTTTTCTACTTGCTTGAGCTGGAGACTTTGTTTTCCATGGGAGGATTTCAAGTTGACTTACTCTCTTTGGTTCTTTCTAGTAGAAATTGGACCCCCTTTTTTGAGGAGGGGGTTTTCTTTTCAAGACTTGTTTGTCAAGAGGGTCGGTTGCCCTTCTCTTTCAGTCAGAGGACATTTCTCTTCCCCCCTCTTCCATGACTTTTTCTCCTGTCTTGTGTCTCCCATCCGGGGGAGTGGAGACGGCCTCTACACGTTGCGCGGTTTATAGGGAGGTCATGGTTGTGTCTTTTTTTTTTTTTTGGTGTAAAAGACCCTCTGTCCGTAATTCGCCTTTCTCGCTTTTTAGGATGAACGTGTATCAATTTCCGGTTGTTGGCGTTTGGATCGAAAAGTTTTCAGAGTTGTTTTGTTAACCCGCCCTTTCCTTTGTGCCCTGTGGGTCACACCTTCTCCACCAATCTGGACATTCACCTGCAGCGGGTTTATACAGCCTGCGGATGTGGCTTTTTGGTCCCCCTGTGACGCGCACCCCCCTCCAATCGGGAGGCCTCCCTTAAAAAACTGTGCACAGATCATGAAGCCAGTTCTTCCTTCCCCCATTGGATGTTGCCGGCAACTCCTTCCTTGTTGCGGGCTGTTACCCACCCCCCCCTTGATTGGCCTGCGGGCCCCCTTTGCTCCGAATTTTCTCTATGACCGAAGCTACTTTTTAATGTTCAATTTCTGGAACCCTTCTTTTTCCTTTTCATCTTTTTTCGCGTGGCCTTCCTCCGCTCCTGAAGCCTATGTGGTTTGGATCGTGGTGCTGCTTTCTTAAACGATTTCCCTCCAAAAGACTTTGGGTTTTTCTTGCGCTCCCTCCCTTGGACACTCAAACACCCTACGGTACCGTCTGTATATGTTAGCGGGCGTCTCCCCTTGCACGAATGGTCCCTTCTTTTTCTCTGCGGTTGGCCTTCCTGTCTTCCCCGTCATCGGCGCACTCTTGAATATTACCGTGAATTCGGCCCCTGACTTTGCCTCGCTTCCATGCTGGACACGTCCCTCCTCTTTACGTTACTGAAAAGCAGCTTTTTCTCCTTCCCTTCGGGCTCGCTTTGACAGATTTTTTTTGCCCTGTCCTTCCTGAGGAAAACGGCCAAACACTTGGGTTTCGCCAACCCAAACGTCTTGGTATATTACAAATCCTTTTTTTTAGTGAGCAAAGACTGTCTTGGGTCGAAGACTGACGGTCGGACCCCCCCCTGCGCCTTCACTTGCTACATATAGTGAGGGGCTTTCCCCGAACATACCCTTTCCGTTCGGTTGTTTTTTTTTTTTGCCCCGAAAACACTCCTTTTTTTTTCGTCTGGGTGGTACCCTGGACGTTTTTTCCCCCCACCTCGCCATTGTACTTCTTACCCTTTGTTCTTACCGTACCACGCAATAGCTAAGCCTTGGGCCGAGTGCAAACCCTCAGATTATTAATCTGTGTCCCTTCACTGTAGTAATGACTTCCCCTTTCTGCTTGGAAAGTTTTTTTTCTTTCCGTGTAAATCTCCCCTTTATCAGTGAGCCCGCTCCCTCGAGCTTGCGCACGCTTACGTTTTGATAGACCTTACCCTTCACTTTCCAAACGCGAGCCTTCCCCCTTGGTCTTGAACCCTCCCTTTCCAAATCGTCCCCTTTTGTTCTCATTGGGCTTCTTTTTCCCGAGTTGTTTCGCGCCTCCCTTCCGGAAATCAACCTATTCGGGTTTCCCTAATTTCTGGAACTTGGTCGGGCATATTATCAAGATAAAGAACCTTCCTCCTCGTTGAGTTAGTCTTTCCCCTTCTCCGCCATTACCGCCCCCGCTGCGTGAACATTACCCCCCCCGGATTAGCTTAGGGAATCGTGGCTCCCCCCTATGCTCCTGGTGGGCTTCCCTTCATCTGGATGTTTCGCAGCCGCGCCCAATGAACCCCGCCAATTTTTGTTCGTTTCCTTTTCTTGCATGATTTCGTAGCGTGAGTACCTCCGCTTGTAAACGTTTCGTTTCTTTTACATCAATAAGTCTTCCTTTTCTCCAAGAAACACCACCCTTTGTCAAGATGTTTGTACCTTTTCCGCCCCACTCCTTCTTGCGTCAGCTTCCCCCCGGATCTGCGGCACAACACGCGGGCTTCTTCCCCCCAGAGTAGCTTCAAAACCGCCCCCCGTTCCCCTTAGACTTTCTTCGGTCCCGCATCGGTTTTGTTGTTTTCTGGCTCACGACTCCCAGGAGCAGACCGTCCAAGCCTCCCTTCCGTCTTCCAGCGCCGTCCCTGAGCAATGGCTCACCCGGCGTCCTAGGAATTTCCCCTGACGCGCGCTTCTTCCTTAATACTCCTAACCTTTCAACTTATCACAACCCACTCCTCACGCACAAGGCCTTTCCTTTCTTCACGCAGGGTGTTCCGCCCTCATTCCCCGCTCGCCCCCCTTATCCCCCCTTTCTCCCTTCCTCCATGCGTCGACGGCCATTCTAGCCATGCTTCAGTGGC
>Ga0179593_1652882_pt1 | contig 10636 bp, 12 predicted proteins | sample CZODoug2_1_08_16_FD_185931 | JGI IMG/M metagenome (GOLD analysis project Ga0179593, IMG submission 185931) | Vadose zone soil fungal communities from Angelo Coast Range Reserve, California, USA - CZODoug2_1_08_16fungal (PacBio error correction) | ecosystem: Environmental > Terrestrial > Soil >... | reverse complement strand
CTCCTTTTCCTTCGGTGGAAAGGTTTTCCTTTTCAAAAGCCAGGCTTTCTTCCCCTCTCTAGGAAGAGGCATGCATTGCTCTGTAAACTACGTCTGCAGCAAAGCCCAATGGATGATCGTGATCTTAACGAGCCCTAGAACGGGGGAATTTGCTTGGAAAGTCCGCCCCCAAAGTCTCTTGGCCTGAATGCCCCCGGTCGTAACAGAGTAGTAGTACTTTCCCCTAGTCGCGAGCAAGCTTGATACATGGCGCGTTCTCCTTTTTCTTCGAGTACCCTTTTTTTTCGGGGGCAATTTGTCGTACCTGCAAGCTCATCCCAGTCTTCCACTTTTCGGCCGCTTAATAAAGAAAAAACCACCCCTTTGCCTATCCCCCTATGTTGATCTAGTAGCTAAAGAGGTCCAAGTCCCTTCCTCGTGCCCGGAGCTCATCCCCCCTCCGGAAAGAGTTCCCAGAGACTTTCGTTGACGCCCCCATGCCCGAAAGGCTAAAGATAGAAAGAAAAGAACGAAAAGCCCTTGAAATAGTCCTTCCAGGAGATTTCCTTTCTGAAAAATGGGCGGGACCCCCCCCTGGTAGTTAACATCTCGTCTCCTGACAGCGTCCCCCTTTCCACTTTGCGATACCCTCGGGGCCCCCCAATGTTGTTTTTGAATTCTATCTCCGAGAGAACCAAAGAGTCGCCTAATCCACCTTCAGCGACCGGATCCCCCTCTTCCCCATTTTACATTTGCCGCCCTTGGCGACGGAACGTCGCGCACGCGTTCTACAGCGACGTTCTCCTTTTCCTTTTCTTCATTTTTTTCCCCCTCGTTGGAGGAGCCCTCAGAAGGTAAGTAGGCTACCCTTCCAACGAAACTCTCTGCCCGGTTTTGCTCTGGTGAGTGTCAACTTTCGTGAAGGAGCGTTGCGCCTTCCCCCTGAATATGACCCCCTTCCCCCTCGAAACAGGGTAGGGGAGAGACGGCCCGCGGTGGCACGGGGGCCTTGAGCCCTTGGGGACTTTTTTGTAGTAGAAAACGCAGGCTGCCCTTGCAAGAGATTCTTCTTCTTCCAGAAAAGTCCTCCTTTTTTTATCGATGAGAGCCCCCTTGCCCAGATCCCAGGACAACTTAATTTTCTTTCCCCCGAGGGAAGGTTCTCTTTAGCGGCATCATAATAGAAAAAAGTCTTCACATTCCGAAAAGCGCGTCCCTTTTTGTTGGGCCTTTTTTTCCCTTCGAGAAATGACTGAGAGTAAAAACCCATTTCCATCTGAACACATATCGTTCTTTCTCCCTTGTCATTGAAGCCCCCCTTTTTACCGTTTGTTGGATATGAGTAGATCGCAGAACATTCGACCGTCTTTCTTCGCTCAACTTCCTTCTTCTCCGTGGTATCTCCTCGATGGACGTAACATACACTCTTTCTTGAACCATGTTTCTTTCCCCGGGCATCTTGTACTTGACGGTGGGATCCCCCCCTAAGTAATAGGGCGGGCAATTCCCCGGTAAGCAAAATAGGACAAGCCCCGTTCCTCTCAAAGCAAAATTTTGAGTGACTGTCGAAAATGTCAATGTGTTTTCCCTTCTTTTAAACCGTCCCCCGTAAATCGCGTGATAACGCTCCTGTCCCTTCCTTTTCCTTTGCAGCCCCCCCTTTGCCAGCAAGAATCTTCGTCAGTCAACCAGGAACGCCCCGCAGTGACCCTCTTCAAGTACAAGCCACGCCCCTCCCTGGCGACCCTTCCGGGGAACAGTACGTCTTTTGTTTCTATAGCTTGTTGGGATAATCTCTCTCTCTCCGGTGTGGTTTTTTTGAAAAAAAAGATCTATAAAGCCCCCGCCCTGTACTTGCCCGACGTGCCGCTGTCGTGGATGACTTCCTCCTTTTTTGCGGGCGGGAATTTTTCCTCTTAGACGAGGAATCTGACAACCCGCCGCGCCCGCACGGGTGACCCCCCCTCCCTTTGGTCTCCACTCTATGGCCACTACTTCCCCATTACCCTCCAAGGGCTGTTTCTCACTTATTCCATCTCCCTCTTTTTGGGGTTCGGCCACCGTGGGGGTTTTTCTTTTTTTTTTTCTCTTTTCTTTTTGGTGAGGGGGTTTTCCTTTTTTGTTTTGGGGTTTCTTTTTGGGGGCCGGGTGGGGGGGTGGGTTTTTTTCTTTGTGTCTGGGGGGGTCTTTTGTGGGGTGTGTTGGGGGGTTTTTTTTTTTTTTTTGGTTGTTTTTGTGGTGGTTTTTTTTTTTGGATGGCAATTTTTTCAATTTCACGAACGAGGGCATGTGCTGTCATCCGCCCGATGTGGTCCTTCTTCCCTCGTAGTTCACCCCTTTGCCAGGATTCGACAACTCCCATTCTTTGGCCCTTTTTATGGTTCTTATCTGCGGAAGTTTTCTTTCTCGCGTGAATGCACGTGTTTTATGACGTAAGAGTGGTTCCCCCGTCACTTAAGCCCAGTTTCCCGTTTCCCGCAACCTTTCCGAAGGTGAGGATGCCTTCCCCCGCTCGGATCTGCCCCGGCCCATGTATTCTTTTCTCCCTACGGCGGACTTCCCTGACGGTGATCTCGATCTACTAATCTCAACCCCGGTCCTTTTCTTTTGCGCATCCCTTTCTCAGAAACGACTTTCTTGAAACCACTGTTGCATGATTTCCCTCGCAGACCCGGCATGGACGAGCCTTCGGGGAACAAATTGGCCCTCCGTCTTTTCGGCTTTTCCAGACGTTCGCTTCGAAAACCGCCGCTGACTTCTTGACTGTCAAAACCTCTCTGTTCAAGACGTTTCCCCTCATCTGGCAGCTTTTTTTTCCCCCCCCTTTTTGTGGCGAGTCCCCATCAATACGGTGCGGGCCTCCCCTTCCTCATCTCCAGGACTATCTGAGAATCCCCACACTCTTGATCCCGGACTCGAACTTCCCTTTTCCCTCCCCCCCCCCAGGTTTTATATTTTTTCCCTTATTCATGACATTTTCTCCAACAGCTCTCTGAACATCATTTTCTTACCCAAGAAACTTTTTTCCTTCAACCGGAGAGATACGGAGGTCAGGCTCAATCTATTCGGTCCTGCGTAGAATAAAAGCTCTTTCCATCAATTGATGACCTTTCCGCTCAAAGTCGCCTTTTTACTCTATTTTAGAGACCTTTTTCCCTCCCCAACGGTCGGCCTTCCCCGTTAAGCCGCCTCTTGGATCACTCCTCTCTGGCTTTTTCGGCGGCAAGGATTCTTCCGCGAAGAATCGGACGGCCGCAAACTTTCACGAAGGTTCGTGCTCTTCGCCCCTTGCTCGCCGGTTTTTCCCTTACAGTGGCCGTTCTGACTCTTTCTTAAACCCCTTTTTTATCCCTCTCTTTCGATCCCCTGCCATTCCTCGCCCCTGTCTTTCCTATGTCAAATTCCTCTTCGCCGGGAGGTTCCCCCTCCGAAAGGCTTTTCAAGCCTCCCCTCCCTCTTGCCTTTTTGCCTCCTTTCTTTCCACGAGAAGCCCCCTACATCAGGTTGAGAGATATTGAGCTCTTTTTTTTATGGATCTGGGCGCCGCAATTTTTTTTCTGCAATCCCGTGGATTAGCTGATGAGAACCTCCCAGCCGCTTTCTTTTCCCACTGCGAAGACTTTTCCCCCGTCAAATCCCTCCTTAGAAAGCTGAGCTCCGCGATTGCATTACTAATACGCCTATTTCCCCCCGCATCTTCAGGACCTTTTTCCTGGTTTTGCTTCGGGAAGGCCCACTCTGTTCTCTTTTCCATTACGCGCTCCTGCTCTTGATGATTCCCCCCCTGCCCATTTTCCTCCCTGATAAAGAGGTTCCAACAGCTTTGCTTTGGTCGGTCCTCTAGCCCTTCCCACCTTCCCCCATATATAATCTTTTCCTCTAATCCGTTTTGGAGAGCGATGGAGTCTTTGACAGGGGATCTTTTTCCCAAAAAGGAAGGCCTTCCTTCCCCAGCGTCTCCCCTTCGGAGGGTAGATTTTTCCGGTGTTTTTTTACGTTGTGCCCCCCCCTGCAACTTCCCTCCTCTTATGAAATTCCCTAGTGGGACTTGAGTCTCGTAAAAGCCCCTCCAAACGTACTCCCTTCTGAATGATTCCTTCCGTTAAACATAGGCGTCTTAAGTAATGCAGTTTTGCCCTCGTAGCGATCCCGCTTGATAAATTTCCCTTTTTCCTTGTCGATCTCCCTCGAGTAAATGATCCGAACGTCCTTTTTTTCCCTCGGCTTTGCCCTTTCGCCTCGAACTCCCCCCAGAGGGACCTCTAACGCCCCTGGTAATCAAGTATCAAAAACGGATTGGAAGCTTTTTCCTCTCCCCATTTTTTTGGATCCGAGAAGGAAGTGATTAATCCCTCCTAGGAATTCCCCGTTCGCAGCCAAGCATCCAGCCTTTTTCTTTTTTTTCTCCAGAGCCGGGGAGTTGAATTCAATTGTCCGGCGAAGGCACTCGTAACGACTGGCCCTCCAGGAGATGGAATGTTTCCCATGGCGAGGTGTGATAACGAACTTGTAGCCGTCAAAGCGAGGAATTTCGAAAGGCGAAAAGACTTGGCAAGCCTCCACTTTGCGATCTTCCCCCCACTTGAGGTTGTCCTGTCGGTACGGAATCGAGGAGAAACTCCCAACCTGTCTCGTTCCTCCTTTCCCTAGGCACCGATTGATCCAAAATTTCACCTGTTATTTCCTTTCGAAACAGGAGACCCTCGTGGAGACGGAAATTTCGAAAATTCGATTTCCCAGGGAGAGGAGCTCGGAAGTCATACATCGATGAAAAACCTTTTCGAAGAGGATGAGGCTTTAATCTTTCCCTCCCTGACCAGAGATTCCCCCCCGGTTGTGCTTCCCTTTGGAGGTGCGTGTCCCGTGTTTTTCCGCGAGCTGTTGAGGAATTTCTCCCTATGCCACAAAATCCTTTCGAAAAGGGAGACAAAGAGTGGCAGTTTTCTGGGGGCCCCCCCTCTAAGAGTTTTGTCGGATACTCCCTCAATAAGGAATTTCCAGATTTTCTCTTTTCTTACCTCACCCCGTTCCTCTGGGCTAGAGTTTCTCCCCTCTTTTGACCCCTGCCAGACCAAGTCTAAGGTCCCCGTCGGCCCGCTCTCCCTTTGCCCAGGCCCCAGTAAGCCCTTGGGTGAAAGTTGCCCCGACACCCACCCTTCTTTCCCCAGTCTCACCCCCTCCGACCCTCCCCCTTGGCCCTTGCTTTTTTTTTTCACCTCCGAGCCCCCCCCCTGTTCTCTTGGAGCGCTTTTCAAGTTTCAAGAGCCCCCCTCGTTCGATGGCCTTCCTTTGCGCAAAAATCGAGGTTCTCGCGGCCGGCCCTTTTGTCCTTCTTTTGTTTCTTTAGATCGGATCACCCTTCTCGAAGTCGCCGTGTATTCTCCTCCCGGCCTATTTTCCGTGTTTTAGAGCATCTCCCGCTTGGCAGTCACACCATTCCCACCCCTTTGAACAGGTTTGAACCCACTGTGGACTTCTTTTCGTTACTGGAAGTTCCACACTCGCTGACGTCTCCTCTTTATCGTGGCCCCCCTGAGCCCCCTTCTCCTCCAGATCCCTTTCAAAGAAAAATTCCCGCTTTTTCGTGAATTGGTCGAAACTGGCAAGGCTTTTTTTTTCCCCCCTCTTTCATCGGTAAGTTTCCCCTTTCCTAAATAGCTGTGATAGTTTCCCTACAATCGCTCATGAAGTCCTCACCAGGGATTTGCCCTAGAATTGGAAGTCGTAAGATGCAGTCCTCCCATGAACAGACACGCACTGCCAGCGGTACCTTTCCTTTCCAGAGGACCACTTTTTCCTCGTTTGGAATTTTCCCGATGGGTATTTTTCCTCCTCTTTGGCTCATCTTATATTTTCCCAGACGTTGTTGGTGTTGCATATATCTCCCCCAAGTCTATCCCACTCCCCTTTTTTTACTTTCACCTCCTCTTTGAAGCTTTTGGGAAGCTTGCATGGCGTTCTTTGGAAATTTTGCCGCCAGAGTTCTCTTTCCTTCGGGCTGGCCCAACCTTTTTTTCCTTCACGAACGAGGTCCCATGGTCCCTTTATCACCTTTCTCGGGACTTTTCTCTTCCTCTCTGGCACCCCCCAGCCTTGCCAGGACTTAGACCCAAGCCCATCCCTTTTTGACAGTTTTTCTTCCTATTATCTGGACGCTTTCTGATTTGCTCGCCGGTGACTGCGAATCCTCTGAAGTCGCTTTTTCCCGCCACACCGTCCCTTTCCGCAAAGACTCCCCTTTGTTCAGAAACCTGGGAAAGAATAGTTGAGGTTAAGCCCCTCTGCTCTGATGACATGTCCCCGTCCGGCACGTGGATCGGGCTCCGGCAGAATTCCCGCCCTGAAGAGTCTCTCTTTACTTCAAAATTCCCCCCCCCCGGTAAGTCTCGAGTTTTGGTTCTTTTTACCTGGACATCGAACGAGTCCCTCCTGGAAACTGTAGGGACTCGATCCCCCCTTTTTCATTGGCGAGTAAGGTGATTTTTTTCACCCTCCATGGCCCTCTTTTTTTTCGGCATGTTTTTCTGGTTCGGTTATTTTTTCTCCCCCGTGAAATGCCCGCCCCTTTTGTTATTTCCCCCGAAGCGTGGCCAGTTTCCAGACTCTAGCATTTGTCCGGGGTCCCCACCTTTTTGTTCGAGAAGAGACGTCCATACAAGTTATGAAGGTGCTGGCTGCAAGGGCATCCTCTCTTCTGGACGATTGCTTTTTCTCATCTAAAAAAGTCTTTCCCCCCCGACTGCAACGTCCACCTTGCCCCCCTGGTCTTTTGTTAGACTTTCTGCCATTCTTCTTGAAAAGCCTTCCAATCACCTTTTTTCCCCTCAGGCAAAAACGGTGCCCCTTTTCTCGTCGGTGAAGGTCCCCTCCCAGATATCGGCCCTAGGAGACTAAGGCTTTTTCCATCCTTTATCAGTAAGAGCATCTCCCTTCGCTTCTAACCTTTTTTCGAAGACATTTCAGTCTTCTGCCGTGCCTTCACTTTTAAGCCCTACTATCACGGTTGCCCTTATGGAAGGTCTTAGGTTCCCCTCTTTTGAGTTTCCCTAATCGGACGGAAGCAAATTCCCTCCTGGGTTGCTCCTATCGAAACTTGCTTGTTGCCGCTTTTTCCAGGGCGAGGCGGGCCCTCTGATTTGCCTAAAAGTTCTTCGCGAAAGTTTCACAACCTTCCCCTCTCCTGGGAACTGCCTTTCAATTACCTTTTTCCTTCCTGGCGGTCCCTCGAATTCCACAGAACAGTTTTCTGGACATACACAGAGTGTCCCGTTTACTGAAGGAGTTCAGGTTTTTCCTGCTTATTTTCTTTACCTCCCTTCCCTTCTAGCCCCCCCCTCATTTTTTCTCGGCAGACGGTTTCGGCAGAAAAAGGGGACGTCCCCCCGACTTGGCTCGCTCTCTCCACTGACGATTTTCCCCCCCCAACTGAGGCCCTTTCGATAAAGATCTCGACCCCTGATCTGCCTTATTCTCAAGCTTTTTCACTCCTGCATGAAGGACCTCCCCCCTTCCCCTGTTTCGGACTCCAATGAAGGGCCATGGGCTGCTACGGTTTCGCGGTTTTTTTCGCAAGGCCCACTTTTTCCCTATTCATCAGAGATTTCCTACTGCGATGGATGAGCAACAAGAATCCCTTCTCAAATGAAGCCTCATAAGCTCTTTTACATCATGAGGTTTCTTCTTTTCCCCGAACATGGACACACTCCCTATATCTCTTCTCTCCGTTGTGGGGGTTCTCTTTCTAGATGGCTTTCCCGGTGGACAGGTATGAATGTTATACCCACCACACTAAAAGAGTCTTCATAACTCTCATTGCGATGGTTTTCCCCCAAGGTGAAGGGGTGAGTTTCCTCAGCAAACGCAGACCCTCCACGCCTGTGGACCTTGCAGCAAGTGGGAATTTTTTTTTCTCTTTCCTCGAAAACAGTAAGCCCCTCCCTGCCTTTTCTCGGAAATCCGTAAAAATAGGAGTCTTTCTTTCAAATAGGTCGCGATCACTCTGTTCTTCGAGTCTTTTCTAGTATAGTGACTCCACTTCTGGAAGAAGTTTAAGGGTGCACCCCCCCTGCTTTGGTCCTCAGAGGAATGCCAAGTCTTCTTCTCTCCCTTTGAGGACCCGCCTCCCCCCCCGAAACCCCGTCCCCTTCCTCCCTTTCTGTTGCGAGACTGTCTTTCGCGGTAAGTGGAAAGATAATTCTCTATGGGAAATGCCCCCTCAACCCACTATCAAGAGGTGAAAGAGGATCAACGCCGTGAGGTGGACTCGGAACTGCCAGGAGAAGACGAAAGGAATAATGTGAAATTGTCAGTTATTGATGGACTTTCCGCTAGAACCTTCTTGGATAACATAACAGGTAGCGCCCTCTTCGTCCCTCGAACCTGTAAACTCGTTCGTTCCAAATTCGCCTTCCCCTCTCGTCCCTGCAACCCCCTCCTTTGGAATTTGTTGTCGGCGAATCTCTTCGCCTCTCAGGATACCCCCCAAAAATTTTCTCTGGCCTAAAGAAACTTAAAGTATTCCCCCGTGATCCCAACCTCCTTTCCGTCCACAGAAGCCCTCGTGCGACGGAAATTTCGAGGCCCCCATTTGTTTCTGAAGGATTCTTTTCGAAACTGCTCCTTCTTCGCCCCAGTAGTCATAACTTCTCTGTCAATCGCTGTGATTTTTTTTTTTCCGGATACTTCTTTTCTTCCCCCCGCAGATCTCCCCACTGTTTTTCCTGAGTGGCGGGTTTCTTGAAATGCTTTTTTCGCCCTTTTTAGAATTGTCCGCCACACAGATAAAAACGTCCCATTCCCAGAGTGGAACGGTCTTGGGAACTTCCTTTTCCTGGGGATCTTCCCAAAAAAGAAATTAGGAATTGCGCATCCCTTGCATCACCCCCGTAATAAATTTTTTTTCTCGATGCTCCTCCCCTCCTTGTGCCCAACTCGGACCCCCTTTGCTAAGCTGACCTCCTGCTCAGGGTTTCCCCCCTCCTTCAGCTGCCGTTCACTTGCGACCACAACCTTCACCAGTCCTTCCTTTCAGACCACGCCCTCTCCTAGTGAGGCTTTCCGTCACCGTCTTCCCCAATTGCCCGTCGCTCTTTCTTTTTCGTCAAAAGACCGTTTTTTTTTTTTCTTTCCTCAACATGAGTTCTTCTTTTCCCCATGCGTGCAACGTCCGCCGAACGTTGGGGTTTTTTTCGCTTTTCTCTTAGTAGACCCTCTCCTTTCCGAAGTCTCCCCCGGTCCGAGCCATTCCGGACGATTTTCTGGTCTGTAGAAGCCATAAGTTTCTTTTAGTAACCTCCTTTTTCAAACATGAGGCTGCCCATTCTGGAAAAAAGTTGTTGTTGAAGTCCCGTTTTCTTGTTAGTCCAAACCCCCGAGGACGTCCCCTCCCCCCCCCCAGACCAGTCCTTCATCACCGCCTCGAAATCGGCCCCCCGAAAGGATCCTCCTTCCCCCGTAACCCTTAAGGTGAGTTCCTTCCCTCCCCTTCCCTGGAAATGCTGTTTTCGAGCCTTTTCTTTACATTAAGTATCTTCCCCCGATCATAGAATTTGAGCCGAGCCATTCCCTCTTCTCTTGAAATGCCCTTCCTTCTTTGTCAGCCCCGACTTTAATAGTCCCTCCTTCCTTTCCTTCCAATGAAAGAAAACCCCAGAGTAACCGCATGCGTTTCCCCCTGGCGATCCTTGAGATGTGATGAACAGTACCTCTCCCTTTGATGAGAGACTTGTTTCCTCCTTTTTTCCCCCCCTTTCTCCCCCTTTTTTTTTAGAGAGATGAGCCCAAAAGCTTTTACCTCCCCCGACGGCTACTTTCACTCCTTGACTCTTCTTTTTCCCCTTGACGCGTTTCCTTAGGGAGGGCATGGGGCGGCCTTTACTATGACAATTCGTCTCTTCCTCCTGGTTGCTTCCTTCCCCCTTTAAAGACCTTTTGCGCTTATAAAAGCGATATTTCTCTCTGATGAAGCTCTGGCCCCCAGCATTGCCCTTTTTTCCTACAACTCCCCTTAGTGGAAATTTTCCTAGATTGGACGTCTTGTGATCGCTTTTCTTCCCCTTTCTACTCTAGCGTGGGTGAAACCCCCCGTTAATTTCTCCCCCGCAAGCCACATTTCCCCCTGGTCCCCTCCTAATTTGAGGAGGTTAAGACACGTCCCTTACCAAGTCCCCTTCGGGGACTTTTATTCTTTTCTACGGAGCTTCTGAAGGTGATCCCCGCCAATTAATAACAGCCCCCCTTCGGTCGTCTTGTTTTTTTCCCTGAAAATGGCCCAGAACCGTTTTGGTCTCTTAAAAGTTCCGCGATACCCTCTTTTCCTTAGCTCGGTGCCCCGGTGAAAACACCCCCCCCTTGTCCCGCGGCTTTTCTTTTTGAAGACTTGTCTGTTATTTTTCGCCAAAGTGAACTGCCCCTTCTTTTTTTGCAAACATTCGGGCCTCTCCCTCCTTATCGGTCCGAGTGGGCAAATTTTTTTCTTTTGCGCGCATCGATCCTCAATTTCTTCTTTTCCTTGAAAGTTCTTTCCCTTCAAGTCCGAGTGCTTTTGAGACGACTCACCCCTTTCCCCCTTCAGTGCACACGATGCCTTCCTCCGGTTCCTTTGTTATTCCTTTTCCTACTGCGTACCTTCTCCCCCTTCGTGAACATCCCCCGACTT
>Ga0179593_1622462_pt1 | contig 10636 bp, 20 predicted proteins | sample CZODoug2_1_08_16_FD_185931 | JGI IMG/M metagenome (GOLD analysis project Ga0179593, IMG submission 185931) | Vadose zone soil fungal communities from Angelo Coast Range Reserve, California, USA - CZODoug2_1_08_16fungal (PacBio error correction) | ecosystem: Environmental > Terrestrial > Soil >... | reverse complement strand
CACTCGTTTTTATCTCCTCAACACTGGTTAGGGCTGTGGATCGTTGCGGGTAACGTTTCCCCCCTTTCCTTTGCGCTTGCTTTTTTTTTAGGGTGGGGAAGTTGGGCATTTTACCGGAGGAGGCGGAACAGGGCTAGGTTTTTTTCCTTGACCCTGCTTCGGTACGAAGGTGTAACCTAGCCCCCGGGGTGTTGGGTTCCCTCCCATATTATCAACCCCCAATTTGTCATTTCCCCCCCGTTTAAGTTCCGTTGGTTTGGGATACACTTTTTGGCACCCCTTGAAAGGCTGACTTGCGACCCCATATTTAACACCGTGTTTTTACACTAACCATGAAACCCTTGCCATGACCCTTCCCCCCCTGTTTTCTGGGGGGGCTTGGGGAGTTTGGAACTTTGTTTGCACGGTTTCGTCGGATTCCCCGGGCTTTCTTAGATTACTGTGTAACTTACACCAACACCCCCCTTTTTTCTCCCCCCACCTTTCCCCCGAATTTTTTTCTGTCCTTTTGTTGGGCTGCGGGGAATGGGCGAGGCCTGCCGAGAGGTTTTCCGTTCTTGGGGGGCGCGTTTTTTGAGGCTTTTTTCCTTTTTTTTTCCTGTATCCCCATTTGTCCCGATACTTTCACCGCGTGTTTCTTCCCGTGCCCCGCATCGATTATTGTAAAAACGTTTCAATGTGGTGTGCAGGATTCGGGGGTTCTTTCGTTCGTTTTTTTTTTTTGTGCTGCCCCTTTGTTGTTTCTCAACTGGATTTTTCTGTTGGTGGGGAGGGTTTCTGGTTTTATTGGTGTTTCCTTCTTCCTTCCTCCCCCCCCGGGCTGTTGCGTCGTTTTCGCCCGCTTTGCCTTCGTAAGGTGGTTTTGCGCAGACGTCTATTGGTGGGCGTTATCATGCCCATCTATCCGGTGGGAACACGGTCTGTCTTTGACCCTTTTTGCAGTTCCTTTGCGCCCTTCAATTCCTTTCCCCCCGGTGGGGTTGTTCCTGTGTATTGTTGCGGGATTGGTGTTTTTGGGTTGGGACTTTGTCCAGCGGTGGCGGGTTCCCCTTCAATAACGGACTGGGACACCTTTCTCCTCGAAAGGAGGCTCCCCCCCCCTTTCCAGAAACTCCCCCCACTTCTCCCCCCAAGGTGATGCCACCTTTTTTTTTTCGTTTTCCTTCCTTTTTTTTTTTTGTGGCCAATCGATGACAATCCTGGGACCTCTTTTTTTATTCAATCTGCACATGGTTTTTTTTTTTCATTTTTCTTTTTGGGTCCCCCCCTTGGAAAACTCCTTCCCTTTTTTCCCCCTTCTTCCCTTTTGTTTCCCGGTTTTTTCTTTGTCAAAAAACCCCTTTGTCCCGGAACTTTAAATTGGGTAGACGACTCGAAGGTGTACATTTGGTGACTTTGTCCTGAAAGGGTGCCTTTGGCATCTTCGCGGCAATTTTTTCCTTACCCTTTTCATCCACTTCAGTTTCCCCACTGAAAGATGTGTTTTTCCCAAACCCCCACCCCATTAACCGGCAGGGGAGCATTACCCGTCAATCCTTTTTAGGCCACGCAGTTCCCCTTCTCCCCTTATTCTGCAGAACGTTTTTTTACTATCTTTTCCCTTTTTCTAATCCTTTTTCCATAACTCCCAAATAATTCGTCGGTTCATGCCCCCGTCCATGAAGCCTAGACTTACTCCCCCACCCCCCCTCGTTTTAGATTCTCCTTCCCCCCCCCCCAAACTCCCCCCCCTGCCCCCCCGTACCTTCCCCCCCCTTTCACGCAGCATGGATTGTGGCCCCTGCCCCGCCCGGAACCGACGCCTGATCCCGTTGGATCCCTTTCCCCACCTCCCCCCCCCCCCGATTTTCAATTAAAGTTTTTTTTTTCCGGGCCAATCCCCTTTTCTCCTACACTAGTATCGGGGGTAACCAATTGCTCGTTTCCGCGCTTTTCTCCCGTGGGCCCCGGCTTCCTTTCCTTTTCTTCCCCCCCCCCCGCATCCCCAAAACACACAATAGCTGAAAAGTCTTTTCCCTTTGTCCCTTTTTACAGTTGTTTTAAAGTTCAAGCGTTCGATGAACAGATTCCCATGCCGAGACACCCCCCTTTCCCCCCTCCCCCCCCTGAACCCCCCCAACATCCCTTTTTTCCTTCTGTTGGTGCAAGGGTTCATGGGTTATCAGCCGTCTTTTTTGGTTCAGAACTAACTTCTGGAGAATGAACCTTTTCCAGTTCTTTCTCAAAACCCCCCCCTGGACACAACTTTTCCCCCTTGACCCCTTTTTTTCGTCAAATAGGTGGGAGGGGCCACCCCTACTCCTTTTTTTCCCTCCTCGCGTCAGACTCTGGTTTTAACCCTTTCACTTTCCCCTTCTCCCCCCCCTCTCCCCCCTGCCCCTCCCTGTGAAGCCCTCCCTTACTTTCCCCTGTCCTCCCCCTTGGAGGGCCCACGTCGCAACTCTTTTTTTTTACGTTGCGACTACCCAACGACTGCTTTCCTTTTTTCCCCCCCCCCCTTTTTTTTTTGGTTTAGATAGGAAATGTCCCCCTTTGTATTTTTCCTCCCCCCCGTCCGAACGGTGAGTGGCTAGTCCTTACCCTTTTTTTGCCTCCCCATTTTTGCCTCTTTCCGATTGTCCAGGAGTACTGAGGGCGGCTGGACCCTTGGGCCTTTGCCGCTTTGACCCATGAAACTTTCGGTGCGCCCTTTTAAAGGTTTTTTTAGCGTCCGCGGGGTTGGCCTTCCTTTTCTCACAAGTGTTTTGACACTTCTTTTTTTTCCCTGGTCAGTCTTGTTGTGATTTGACCCCCCCTGTTTTGCTTTTTTTTTTCTACCCTTGCTTCTTATGTTATGACCCCCTCGACCATTTCGATGCATATTTTTCCCACCATACGGTAAAACTTCCTTTTTCGCTTTTTTCCGTCCCCTTCCATTTTTTGGGCTCTTTGTGACCCTTTGCCCCTTATCAAGGCTTAGCAATCGCTTTTACTTTCCCCCTACAGGTCAAGGGACCAAGACGCTTGGCTTCTTTACTATTTTGTTTTCTTTTTTGTTTTTCTTGCCCTCTTGGTATCGGGTGTCTCCAGGAGGGCGCGTTCCGGGGTGATTTTGTTTGAAGTGTTTTTTTTTCCACCCCGTCCTTTCTTTTCGGTGTTCCGAGTTCTCCCTCCTCCCGATTAACGTAACCAGTTTGAGGGTTCCCTTTTGGGTTTCTTTGAAGCTTTTTCTTTAGGTTTCCTTGGGCTACTTCCCCCATCATGTTTTCCCCTCCTGGGTGGATCAGTCCTATGCGGGGAGGTTTTTGGATTTATGCGATCGTAGGTCCCAGATGTTTTTTTTTCCCTTGTCTTTTTTTTTTTTTTCCATCCCTCTTTTTTGTCTCATTGACGGATGCGACCTGAATTTTGTTCCCTGTTGAGATTAGGTGATTCTTCCCTTGACCTGGAACCTTCTTTTATCTTTGGGTCCCCCACTCTCCCCCCAGCTTCCGGAGTGTCCTGAGGTTCTGGCCTTTGTTACGAGATGGAGGTTTTTTGGTCCCCAGCGGGGAAGTGGTTTAAGAAGTCCCTTCTCTCTTCTCCCTCGCCCCTTTTTCCCCCGCGTGCTCTTGGTGGCTTTCCCTCCAAAGCCCCCCCGTTTCCCCCCTCCCCCCCAACTGATGGTGCACCCGGCTTTCGCGTTATTCACGACCCATTTATTCACTTATATTAAGAGCTCCATATCCCGGACATCACAATCAGTCAGAGATACAAAAATCACCATTCCCCCTTCTGGGATCTCACACTCTGACACCCCCTGGTTAACGTTAACCTTCTCTTCTGGTTGTCCCCCCCCCCCCCCCTTTCATGAAACTTTCCCCCCCTCCAACTTTCCCCCCCAGTTTTCTTTTTCCCCCCCAGGACAAGTTTCCCCCAGGATTGTCATCTATTGTTGCGTAATCATGTCTTCCCCGATTTCGCCGTGTTTTTTTTTCTGAAGCCCCCCAGGGTTGGGTCTTTCTTTCTTGGAATCCTGCTTTTTTTTTTTTCCTTTTCCGGGTTTGAATTCAAAAAGTTTTATGGACACCCTGCCCCCCTCCCTTTCAGTTTCCCTTTACACCCCCCCCCAAAACCCTAACTTCTCGCATCAGGAAAGTACCACAGTTGCACCCCTGCTATGGACCACTATTCACGCCGTTGGAGTTTTTTTTTTCCCCCTTCTGCCTTCCCGTCCCCCTTTCCCTTTTTTTTTAATCCGCCCCCCCCTTAGGTAGCCGCACCTTTGTTCTGTTGCTCGCGTATCCGCAAAAACCCGTGTCTCCCAACCCCCACCAGTACCACCCTCCCCCCCTCCTTTCCCCTTTGATCCTTTAGAACATTGTGCAGCGCACCCCTCCCCTCCCCCCCTCCCCCCTTTCCCCCTCCCTTCCCCAAGGGTCCCCCTGCCCCCATCCACATTTACCTCACTTTTTCCTTTTTCCGTAAAATCAGGATGAGGGGCCAGGATTGCACAGAAGTTCTGGGGTACCCCTTTTTTTTTTTTATTTCCCCCTTTTTCTATTCGACTTCTGCCTTTCCGCTTCCCTTTTTTTCCCCTCCCCTCCCATTCTATCCACCGCAAGCCAAAATAGCTCCTTCTTGTTTATTCGTACAGTTTTTTTTTTTAGTTAAACCCTCCTCTTTTACCTCCAGGCCCTTTCTTTTCCACACCGCATCCAAAACCCCCGCCCCACTTTTTTTTCAAGAATCACCGCACACCCCCGCGCCAAACCTATTTTTTCCTCTTTTTTTTGCCCCTTTTTTCCTTGGTTTTTATTCCCCCTCCCCTCTATGGTTGTTGCCTACACTACCTTGTATTTTTTTGAACACTTTGCCCCCAAGTGTCCCCCCCACCTAAATTTTTCCCTCTCTTTGTACGCATCAACTTGTGTTTTGAGGCAATTAGGGGGAGTGGCCAACCCCCCCCCCTTTACTTTTTCCCCCCAACCATTTCTTGCCCCGGTCGATTTGAATGGTGTCCCCCCTTCGGTTCCCCCTTTTTTTTTCCCCCCACTCCCCTGTTCAAGCCCGGAAGTACTACTTTCCAACCTCAGCAATCCGCCCCCTACTCTTTTCCCAAAACCCTCCCCAAAAGACCGTTTTTTTTGCTCCTCTCCCCCGAGTGAATTTTCCATATCTGTAATATTTCCTTTCCCCCCTTTCTCACCCCTTTTTCAGTCTGAGATACCTACCAACTCGTTTTTTCATATCTCCCTCCCCCCCAACCGAGTTACGACGGTTCAGGAGGGTCAGGTTCGCCTTTGTCCCCCCCCAATTCCACCGTCCCCTGATCAATTTTTTTTTCCTCCTTTCGATGGGAGGCTGGGGACTTTCTAGTGGTGAGTTGCCCGCTTTGAACCCCTTTTTTTGACTTTCCTCCCCCTCCAGGTTTGCCCTTTCTTTTTTTTGTTAGAGGGTTGTTGCCCCCCTCCCCAAGAGCTTTTCCACCCACTCCCCTTTCTTAAAGCTAGTTTTTTTTTTTTCCCTTCCTTGTTTTATACACCTTAGTTCCATTCTAAGGTTTTATTCGCCCCACACTTTTTCCCTCAACCCTCTTTCACCATACCCCCCCCCCCCCTTTCAAACCCCCCTTTTGGCACACCCCCCCCCCCCACCTTCCAACATTTTTGTGCGTTTTTACTCTTTCTTGTGTATTGTCTTGAAGGTGGGCGTGGGCTTTCCTTTTTTGTTTTCCCCGGGTTTTTTTCTCTTAATTCGTGTTTTTTTGTTTTCCCCACACTGTCCTCCTTTCCCCCCCCCCACAGAATCGGGGTCTTCTGTACTATTTGTTCTTGAGGTTCCCTGATGCTTGGGACGTACACATCCTAAGCTTTCTCGTGTCGAGTCTCTTTTAAGCGGCGCGATTTCCTTGGGTTACCCCGATACCTTAGTTTTTTTTTTTTTTACCCGCCGTCTGAAGGTTCCGATTATTTTTTCCCCTTTTCCCTGCGGGTTCCCCAGGTTGGCTTTGGGAATCTGTTGCCTGGGTATAAATTTTTGATTCGGTTCGGGGGAGATGCCAACATCCAATTTTCTGTTGTTCCGAGTGTCTCATTTTCTGTTTGTGTGGAGGTTGGGTCTTTTCTTTTGAGCAGATACCCGTTAGACCGTTCCCTGGTTTTTTTTTTTTATCACAGCCTTATGGCAATTCCTTGTTTCCCCGTCCCCATGCTCCCTTGTGCCCTTTTTTCTTTTTTTTTTTGTTTCTTTCTCTTGCGCCTGCAGGTTGAGATTAAATTCGTCTTGCTTGATAGTGTTTCTTACGCACAGTACGGCTTTTCAATCTTTTTGCCTTTTTCCTTTCTCTGCCGCGCGGTCAATCTTCGCCCCCACCGTTTCCTGTTTTTTCCCTTTGAAGGACTCCCTCCCCTTCATTCCTTTTTCCCAAAATGCGGCCTCACCGAAGAATACCCCCACCCTTTTTTTTTGTCCACATCCCCATTTGTTTTTTTTGGGTCTGTTGTTCCGCCCCGTGCGCTTTTCGTAAACCGCATTTACAATCCTGATTTTCTTTCCCCTTTCTTTTCTGATTCCATAAGAACCTGTACCCCTTCTTTTGTTTGGGTTGGCCACCCGTGTGCCTTCTTTTTCCCAAACTGTCCCCCCATGTAGGTGAACACCCCTCATTTTTCTTTCCCCCCCCCCCTTCTTTTGAAGCCCTACTTGTCACATTCTTTCCTTTTCAAATCCCCGCCGGTCATTCCTTTTGTTTTTTTTTTGTTTCCCCTTTTGTTTTTTCCTTTTTTTTTTCTTTGCATTTGCGACATTTACCGTGTCAGTCCGCTCTATTTATTACTGTCCCCCTTCCCCCCAACTCCCCCCCCCTGACTTTTCCCCCCCCCCCCAACCCCTCCCAATCCCTTCCAGTCCCCCATCCGGCAAGCGGTCCTTCGGCTCTGCCCTCTTCCCCAAATATCCTCAACTTTGAATCTCATACGCCCACCCCCCTTCTTCGTCCTCCTTCCTTCCCCCTTTCGCGCCCCCATTCTCCTATCCCCAATTTTTCAGATAGCACCAACCCCTAATACAGCCCCCCCCAAACCCCCTGTCCCTTCGCACAGTGTGTCCATGATTTTGTTTTTTTTCCCTGGTCCCCCCTCCCACCTCCTCCACCGACGCCCTTTTGACCCCGGTATCCCCATCCCCCTTTCCCCCCCCCAGCACTTTACGTACCCTTCCCCGGCCAGACTCGCGACTAGTATTGGGTACCCCCCCCCCCTTTCCCTTTCCCACCAATTCTTTATCCTGCCTTTCCCCCTTCCTCGGTTTTTTCCCCCCCCTCTTTCAGTCTCGAAACAAAATGTACAGAAGGCCCCCGATTTTCCCTGTCCCTTTTCCCGTACCCTTTTTTTTTTTTTTCCCATATGTTTTTGTTATGGTTTTTTCCATCTAATCCTATTTTCCCCCCCCCCCCCCCCCCCCCCTCCCTTTCCCAGCCGCGCCTCAGTACTCAACCGCCCAAACACCCCTCGCAAACCCCCGATTTTTTTCCCCCGTTCGGTTTTCTGGTTTCTTTTCCCCAAGCCTCCAATTGTTCCGATTTTAGTCCCTCCCTCCCCACGAACTTCCACCTTTGCACAAGTTGCCCCCCCCGTTGACTTTTTTAACTATCTATGTAAACACCTTGTTGATCCCCATACTTTTTACCCCCCCCCTTTTACGTTTACATTTAACCTTCGCTTTTTTCCCCCCTGGTCCCAGCGGCACCCCCTGTCCAGCCGCCCGGGACCTTATTCCTTCCAACTCCCTCCCCCTTCCCCCCCCATTTTTCAACCCTTTTTTGTCGGGCCATATCCACCACCATCCTCCACGTCGTTTGGCTTGAAGACCCCCCCTCGTCTTTTTTTTTTTTAATATTTTTTTTCCTCCTCTTCCCGGTTTTTTTGTTTTTTGTAGATCTGAAACACTTTTTTTGTATCGACCCCCCACCAACCTTGGTTTTAACCCCTGAGGTTGTTCTTTGAGTCCTTAGTCCCCCCTCCCCTGTGGGAGGGCGCTTCTTTCTCGTTGGGTGGGAGTAATTCCTCTGGCCTTCTTCTTTTGAGTGCGCTTTGACCCCATTCACTTCCGTACCTGAGTCTGTTTTCCTTTTCCAATTTTGTTTAGTTTAATTTCTTAAAGCGTCAGTTTGTGGGGTTTTTTCCCCCCTTCACATCCCCCCTATTTTTTCCACAATTTTTTTTCCCATTCTAAAGACCGTTACAGTCTTTGTTTTTGCTTCCTTAGCCCCCACCCCCACCCCTCCCCCCCCTCGTATCCCAGGCGTTTTGCCCCCCACTCCCCCCTTCCCTTTTCTTTGAACCCATAACCCATGGAACCCTACCCCCCTTTGCTCTTTTTTGTTTTTGGTTTGCGGTTTTCCATTTTTTTACTTTTTTTTGACTGCTTCTTTTTTTTCCTGTCCCCCCTGCTTTCTTTTTCTCAGTTAATCGCTTGGTAACTGCCCTTTTCGCCCAAGTGACCCAGGTTATCCTTTTATTTAGGTACCTCTTTTTTGTTTATGTTTTTTCTCTCCAATGTCTTGTCCCGTGAAAGTTTTTTTTGCCCGGGGGTAAGGCTTGAGTGTATTTTGAATTTGAGGTGTTGTCGAAGACACCGTCATCTCTGTTTCCTCCCTCTTTTTTTCCCCGGCCCATTCATACATTTCAAAAGGTCTTGCTTGAATCGGGGAAATAATCTTCCTTTCTGGTTTTCTTTTAGGGATTCCCCCGAGGTCACCCATCATGCTGTGCGAAGGTTTCTCAGGGGTTGGGTCTGATTTGGGTTGAGTTGAGATACGCTCCCGCTTTTTTTTTTGTGCTTATTGACTGTCTCCGACTTTTGTTCCGAGGAGACCCCTTGGATCTTTTTTTTTTGGGTAGTATTGATATTTTTTCCAGGAATCGATGGGAAACGGTTATGGGCCTTGTCCCCCCATCGCCCATTTCCATCGTTTTTGACCTATTTTTGCATGGCTGATTTTTCTTTTTGGGTCCGTGATGTGTTATTTTTGTGTTTTTTTTACTCCCCATCTTGGCAGTGGTGCAAAGAAAAGACATCAGGGCACCTATGGTGCTGGATGTCCCTTTTTTTTTCTCCAACACTTTTTTGCGTTTACTCTTCCCCCTCCCCCTCAAATTCCCTCCCACCCCCCTTGCTTGACACTCCCCACCTATTGCAACCGACGGTCCTTCGCGCCATTGATACACTTTTCACTAAGCTTTTGATGCACCCCCTCCCACTTACTTGGTAATTTTTTGAGGCTTCACACATTCCCCCCCCCCCCCCTTTAAATTTTTTTTCCCTGGATCGAAACCGTGAATTCCCCAAAACTGTTTAACCAGTGTATTTCCCCACTCCCCCCCTTTTCCCCCTTTTTTTTTTTGTTTTTTATTGTTTTCACCCTGGTTCTTCCCCTTTGTCTTTCCTCTCTTTCACGGAGTGCAAATACTTGTCGGTTGTTTTCTTTCTTTGTTTGGTGAGCATTTTGTCTTTTTTTCCCTTTAAGTTTTTGTTTTTCTTTGGTCAGGTTCGCTCTTTCCCCCCCCTTCCCCCCCCTCTTCTGCCTTCCCAAAACCTCCCCCCGCCATAAGCCATTCCCCCCGCGTTCCCCCCCCCCAATCCTTTTTTTCTTTCTCCTTATCATTTTACTTTCTTCCCTATCATATAAGCATTCTACCCCCGCCCAATATTTCGTGCGATGCCGCACCCCTCCCCTCCCCCCGCCTCCTCTTCCCCTGCACAGTTGTTCAACTAAATTCCTGTGACCCAACCCTCCCGTGCTCCCGTTCTCACCCCCCCTGCCATTGACCTTTTTGCGCCTGTGTCCCCCTTCCCCCCCCCCCCGTGGACTTGCCTGATCCACCCTCCCATTTCCCCCCCCCCCCCCGCATTTACGGAAATCCCTTTTTCCTTTGTCCCGGCCAGTTCCCTCGCGCTACCCCCGAACGTTTTTTTTCCAAACTCCTCCTCCCCATTTCCCCCCCCCCCCTTTTTTCGCTCTGCTTCCCCTCTCCTCTTTTTTCCCTGCCCCATCTCCGCCTTCCACGCAGTTTTTCCCAACTTTGACGCGATTTCTTCTTGTCCTTGACTACAAGTTGTTTTTCTTTTCCCGTTTACCCGCGCTTTTCCCTCTTTTCCCCCCCCCTTTTGGGTAACCCCCCGCATTTCCCCCCGCCCTCCCAGCATTTCCCTGATCCTTTACCCCCCTGTACCCACCCCCCCACTGGTAAGCGCGCCCCAACCGATTTCCGATTATTTTTTCCCTTGTTTCCTTTTTTCTTTCCGGCCCGGATATAGGGGGATTTAGGTCACCCTCACTTTATTAATTGACACCACTCGCACACTGTTTTACTCCCAACCCCGCCCCCTGACCCCTGTCCACCTCTTTGTTTTTTTTTGGTTTTTTTTTTTGAGCACTCTTTTGGAGGGGGTCCAAAAAAACCGCTTTTCTTTCGCATGTCCCGATCCCTTGTCAAACATCCTCCAATTTAACCCACTTTTCCCAATTTTCCCGGACCCGCAAATCTATACCTTTCCCCCCCCCCTTATAATCAGTCTCCACTGGAGGGCATTCGCAACCCTGCTTTCCCCCCAACCATCTTCCGTAGGTTTTTATTCCCAGTTTTGGTTTACAGTTCTTACCAACACTCTTTTT
>Ga0179593_1473137_pt1 | contig 10636 bp, 8 predicted proteins | sample CZODoug2_1_08_16_FD_185931 | JGI IMG/M metagenome (GOLD analysis project Ga0179593, IMG submission 185931) | Vadose zone soil fungal communities from Angelo Coast Range Reserve, California, USA - CZODoug2_1_08_16fungal (PacBio error correction) | ecosystem: Environmental > Terrestrial > Soil >... | reverse complement strand
TTCGGACTGGTTTGAATCTGCTCGTCGAGGTGTTCGAGTGCTTTTTCGACAGGACTCCTATGCCACCCAGTAAATCGCTCCTTTGCACGGATAGAGGTCCTAACCCATTGCACTTCCCGCATCTAAACCAAGGACGCCCCTATTAGCGTGCGAGTTTAGAATTCTGGGGTCGAAAGCCGATTTTCTCCCGATCCGTTTTCTTCATTTTTTTTGTGACAAGGATGCCCCGTTTGCGATTGTTTACCACTCTGTCACTCCCTCTGGTCGCCAGACACGTGTTCCTACCCCAGTCCCCTTCGGGACACCGACGGTATTCTTCTCTCCGTCCGGGCAAGCCATTCCTCTCCCCCGGCCCTTTACTCCCTCTTCTTCAGAGGTGCGCGGGCCAGTGTCCTCCGGGCGGACCGATGGGCACTGCCTCTCCCAAGGCGCTTTCTCTTTTCCCCGCGATTCCCAACCAGTGCGTCTTGACCGGTCCCGGGGACGGCTCCGCTTCCCGTTTGACAGCTATTGACCTACCGTCGTACCCCATGACTTGCAGATCGTGCTGTCGTTTCTGCCACGATCCCCCCGACCGGCGTGTGTCGCTGCTGCCCTTCCCCTCTCATGTGTGCTGGGAGTAAAGACCCGTTGGCTTTTTCGTGGCCGGGGGCCCTTTATTTTTGGTCTGTCGTCCCTCTCGCCGGTGCCCCTCCCCCCTCATGTGGTCAAAGCGCGTGAGTTTTCTCTCCGGTGTATACCTCTGTACACGGCTTTTCGTAGGACAATCAGGCGTGATTATTCTCTCCTCTTTCCCCCCCAACTGGTTTAAATACCACAATGGCTTGTGTAGACCCCGGATCCCCCCTCTTAGTTAGATACCAAGCGAAGAGTTAAACCAGACGTGGTATTCACTCCCCGATAACTCCCGCAGTTGCCTACTCTGGGAAATGCACTTTTCATTTTTGGTAAGACTAGCTGTCTTTAACTGTGCTCAACACCCTTCCCTGCATTTTGGGAATTACTTCTGTACGTCTTTCCAATACCTCTGTAATCATGCTCACTCCGAAAAATAGTACCCCCGCCCGTGTCGCTCGCACTTTGTCTCACTGTGGTCAGCACGAGACCCCTCCCCGCCCCACATGCACTCCGAGGCCTTGGTCTCATCGGTGCCCACTTCATGAACGGTACCCGTGTTTCATGTACATTGGTCGTTTTTCGTCGCCGTTTTTGCATGCGTCGACGGAGGCACGGATAGCTGTCCTTCGGTGCAAGCCCCATGTCACCCTGGTCGCACCCGCCATGCAGTTTATTCTACGCTTTGTCAGTTTTCCAACGCCTTCGTGTTCACCCACGAACGCCCGTTTGACCCAACTGTCATGCCCTCCGGACAAACCCCCCCAATCGGTGGGGTGGTGCGGCCTTTTTGCCTCTGATGGAAATTATCCCCAAGTTCAACGTACACACACTTCGGAGTACCTCAAGTTTCTTGTCCCCACGGCCTGACAGCCATACGGGCAGCCCCCTCGATAGACGGTACTTTACTCTGGGCCCCCCCCTCGTGTCCTTACCCCCCCAGCGTCTGACCACCGGGTAGGATATCCTTAGAGAGTTTATTTTTTTACCCCCCCCCTGCAAAGGAACCCGTTCAGTACTCGTGATGTCTCTTTTTTTTGCACAGTTTTCTCTGTCCTTTCCCTCCCCCCCCTATTGCGATCGCTTGTGGGCGTGTTTTTGACCCCGGCGACCGAAGGTTCCGCAAGAATTGAGATGACTGTCGCGAAGGGACGTCTTTTTTAGGCTTGGTTTCTGAGACGCCCCATAGCAGAGTACCGGGGTGTGTGTGGTTGTCCGGACAATACTACATTAATACCCTTCAAGACTTACTCATGTAGTTTTTGGTGTTGACTCTAAAGACCCCCCCCCCTCCCCACCGCCGGCGGCGTGACCAGTTCTTCCGGCCAGAACACGCCGCAGTGTGGGTTGCTCTGTGCTTGCAGAAGCGTATTCTTGTTTGACAGGCACGATGCTCCATCGTTCCCCCTGCGTTCACGCCGTCACGTTGTTAAGTTCCCCCCCCGCGTAAGACCTTTCCTCCTTTTTTCGGATACCCGCCCGTCGCTTTTTGCTGATCATATAGGTGTATTCCCCCCCCTCAGTTTTTCCTTTAGGGGTCGAACCAACTCCAGTGCTTTTTTGCGCCTTCCTCCACTTCAGGCGGTCTAAGCCCACCACGCCACATTATAATGTTCTGGGTATTAAGGACTGGAATCGGTTCTTTAGGAGTTGCGTAGGGCAAAGCTTTCTTCAGCTTCCGGGACTCCGAGACTTTCACGACGTCTATTTCTCTTTTATATACTTTTGGTTGTCCGATCTAACCGTTTTTAAGATACTTGTCCGGTTCGCCGTTTTGAAGGCTGGATCCTTTTTTTTTTGTCTTAACTTCCCTCCCGACCCCCCACCAGACCGTCGCCTTCCCATTTTTTTCCACCTTACGCAGAGACTTTTTTTTTGGGTTTCCAACTTGGCGTCTCCCCTCGCACCATCTTTGCTATTTTTGTCGTCACATTTACGGCCAAATGTCAGGGGAATTTCCAACACTCCAAAAGTACGCTTATACTCGCTTACGATCTTTCAGTGTCCCTCCAAGAAGGGCAAGGTGACCGCTGGGGTCCCTTTACACACACACTGCCCACTCCCTAGGAAGAACCACGATTGATGACAAGAGCGCGTGTCCGCCTACCCCGTTGAGCCCCCATCCCCCACATTTACGCGCGTTTTCTTTGTCTCCTCTAACTTACAGCACGTCCTTTCTGTGCGGCAACCCGCCCCCCTTTTTTGCTCCCGTTGATTTTGATGTTTTTGTGATGCTCCGTGGTTTTGTAGTGTTTTTGTCTGTGTGTGTGTGTCTGTGGGTTGTTGTGGACGACTCGTGACTCTGCTGCCCTCCCTGCCAAGTTTCTCGCCTTCCGGAGACTTTGTTTTCTCCTTCCTCACTTCTGGCAGCCCTGTTCCTCAGGTCCCACACTGACGCCGGTTTACAGGGTCACAGCGAGCGACTCACCGTGAAACGCAACCCCATCCCATTCTTGCTTTCACCACTTCCAGCTGTTTTATGGGGAATGATTCGTACCTCCTGGCACCCTCTTTCTTGCTGGCGTTTTTTTTTCCTCTCGCGCAGCCGCGGCACTCACCCCCGAGCGCCCCAGCTCTCCCTTTCCACGTAGGATCGTCCTCGTCCAGATACTGAGCTGACGCCCCTTCCTCGGGGTCCGAACGCCTTTTTCCCCGGTTCAGCTAAACCCACGTTCCCTCCGCCCCTCCCCCCCTCCCCTCGTCGCTTCCGGTGGGAATTCCGGGGCCGGTTATCTGCCTACGAGTGCGCCTCAGGTTCCTTTTCAGAGGAGAGATGACAATTTGGAAGACTCCACTTACTCCTGTGGCTTATTTTTGTACTTGATTTTTTTTCCCTTTTGTATTTCCATGGTCACCTCTCTTCTTATAGGTCCTCATTTCCCTCCGTGATTAGAAAGGACATATGCGTGCCCGTGGCCCATTAACTATACAAGTTATAGTTCCCCCCTCGCATGATTCTGAACCGGTCTCCCCCCCTACGAGATTGACGTAGCACTTGCAGCAGCCCCCAACACGACTTCCGGGAACCTGCGCACCTGCTCGGACACACCCTCGAATGAACACACCACGCTCCTTAATTTCTTTGTGCATTTTATGTAGGAGGCTCTCTCTGTCCCCAATCAGACCAACCTTTGCTAGATTATTCTATATTCTCAGTTTAGATTCCCTATTTTCCTACTATACCTCCTGCCCTGGCTAGTGAGACGCCCTTGAAAGGGCAGAGAGTCCTTGATTATACAAACTCCCCCCCTTGCATTACTTCCAACCCCACATGGACCTTTGTGCCCACTAGCGAGACTTCGCTTTAGTCACCTTTTCCCAGTACTTTTCCATTGATTAGCCCGGGCAGTGGAGCAGCTGCGCCCCCCAATCTGTAGTGGTGGAATTTTTGTACTGAAATGTTTGGATGGCTCCCCCCCCCCGACTTCAATTTTGCTCTGAATAAGTGTTTGGACGCTGATACTTCGGGAGGAAGCGGTTGACTCTCGCGTCCTTGTAGGCTCCCCCCCCCCACCGGAAGTGAGGTTGGAGACGTATCCTCACTAGAACCCTCTCTTTCTCCCCATTGAACCCTTGATGAAGGGCCCATCCCAGGGCCGTTGGCAGGAGCTTTCAACCACCCTCGAGTATACCGGGATTTGCTCCTTGCCCCCCATTTCCAATCTCCTCCCCCTTTGCAGGATACCTGGTTTGTAGCGGGATCCTCTTCAAGAGATCCTGAAAGACTTTAGAACTTGCCTGCAACCGTCACCTTTTTTTCCCCTGTAAGTGATTTTTCTCTTTTACCCTATTTCAACCTCCTAGCCGCGAGATCACCTCAAGCTTAATTCCCCCCTGTCTGATACCGCTACCACGGTGACCGAAATAGCGTCCCCCACTTTTGCCCCCCTATTCGTCTTTTAAGGTCCTCAGCATCTTTTTCTGGTTGCTCAACCAACGGTAATACGAGCGCGTTCCCGAAGGTCCGTCCCCCCCTTGTTAGAGCCCAATTTTTCCATCGAACCTTACTCGCGGTCACCCCGGCGTTCCATCTATCCTCTTTCCCCCCTCTACCTACGTTTTTGGTGTTGAGATCGTCGGACAATTTTGTCTTGAGTCCCTAGTTCCTGAATTTCCCTTTCCCTAACTCTGAAATGCTTCCGCGCTCGGATGACTTTTGAATGGGTTAAAGGTTTCAATATCTATTCCGGCCCCCATTGCATTCGAATTCCATGGTATTTTGCGCTTTTGAAGTCAACGTGTGTGCACCTCTTCGTCCAGCGCTGGAATCGGTAAGGGTATTTTTAGGGCCCGTAGGATTGATGGTTCGGCGCAGACCGCCCGGACCTTTTCCGGTCCATCCGCCGTTCAGCTGAAATTACCTTCTCTGAGAAAATCCCCCCCCCGCCGCCGTCCTATTTTAGAAGTCCCTCCCGAGATCCTTTTTTTAACCTTTTGCGTTTGATCATTGAGATTGCCTCCAACTATTACCGCTTTAATGATAGCCTGTTAGCTTTATATTTCCTCTAATTTCGAGGGCTACTCGCCCCTTTTGGCGCCCTCCACAAGGCGCCCTTGATACACCGACCGATACTGCGGTGTTTTAAAGGCTCCCCTCGGCAACTCAGGTCATTGTCGTCTCTCCACGTTTTTTTTTCCACTTTTACCACCAGATGATTCCCCCCCGTTCCCGTTCGGCTGCCTTCCGGTTTTCCACGCGTGAGATTTTCTGCTGACCTTCTGTTCCTGGCTGATGCGCCCTTGGTGAAAATAGCGTCATGGTATTCCCCCGATCGGCGATCAGGGCCCGAGACGTCCCTTCATTCACCTGTAGCGGAGTTTCGTCTACCCTCTGGTGTCCTTTCCCGTATCAAATTATCATGCCCCGCTCCCGGTCACTTTGTCCCCCAACCCCCTTCCCCCTCACTGGGAAGTGTGGACCTCGGTTTTTTTTTCTCTTCTTCATCGTATCTTACCTTCAGAGTTTTTCCCCGACGAAGAAACATCAGACGCTCACTTAGTTACTTTGGCGGCAACTCCTCTATTCCGATGCCCCGCCCCCCCCTTATCCTGGCCCTTTTCACTGTTATCACCTTTCAACCTCCTACACCAAGCGTTCTCGATAAGGTACCGTCCCCACTGCCTGACCTTCTTCCTGTGTTTTCTAGATCGCATTACAGGACTCTTGCACCCCCTTCCTTCCGTGTCGTTTGTGCCCTGTCGCGGGATTATCTTCGATAGTTCCTGACAAGCCCCGATGGAATTCTTGGCGGCGTAGGGATCTTTTCATAGAGTTTCCCTTCTCTCTTGGGCCCCCGGTTCCTTGTCTCCCGTCGTGCAGCCTAGTAATTGCGCGCGTCATGTCTGAAGGGAAGTTTTCGATTTTCTTCCCACCGTCCCTGGACTGAAGCACTACTCCCCTCGGCTCACCCCCCCTTAAAATGGACTTGTTGTTTGTTTTCCCACCCATGAACCCCCCCGCCCCCTGCCCGGCAGTTGTACGAGTCGTCCCGAACACCCCGTTCTTTTTGGTCCTTCAACTTCCCCTTTGCCCCTCTCCTTTCAAAGATACCGCAAGAGGTATGGGTTTCATGGCACAGCCTTTTTCATCCCTTTTTCTACCACGCCCGTCGTCAAGTCGCGTTTCTAAGGGCGGAAATGCCACTACCTGCCTTTTTTTTCAGTCTTGTATCACACACGATTTTCTCGGGATCGCCACCGGGGTATTGAAAACCCAACGCGTATGATCAGTCCAATGCCGGGAAGCAGGTGCTTTCTTGAGCGTTGTGGGGGAATTAGGGACGAGCTCTCCACGGTCGTTGATGACCCCCTTAATGGACTCCATTTATCATCCTCCTTATTTTCTCGTTTTTTTTTAGATTTTTAGATCTTTTATTCTTCAAATATCGAGGACGCTGGACTCTTCCCGACAGCCCAACCAGTGATCTCACTCGCCCCCTTAGTTGTACGTTTACAGGAACCTCTTTGGTGTCCCCAGTGTTGCGCCATTCCCTATACCTAGCAACCCTTTTACGTGCCCAAAAGGACTTCACCCACATTCATTTTTCGGTTTTGGACCCCGTGCCCCCACCCCTCCCCACCTCATGACCGTCTTTGCTCTTTTTCCAAGAATTAAATTCTGCCCCAGTTTCCATGGAACACCTAAAGCGGCGTTCTCCCTTTCTCTGTCTCCCCCCGGCGTCAACGAACCGTTGCCGAGCCAGACCCCCACCCCTCAGTTCTTTTTCCTCCCCCTTTTCACTCCCCTGTTGCGATTGGGTGGGTTTGCAACAAAACGCTTTCCCTCGTTGAATTTTCTTCATGCCTCTTTTCTTTTTTCCCCGACCCCGTCTAGACGCTCAGTTTCGGAGTTGTTGAATCCCCTCTCCCCCCCCCCAAAGCTTCAATCCTACTCTTCGGCTCTCCAGTTAGAGGCCCCACTCCCCCCCCCCTCACGTTCTCCCCCCCTTGCTTCTTGACAGTCCCCAGCGCGGATCGGGACAGTCTGATCCGACCTGCCCCCCTCTTCCTTCTCGCCCGATGTCCACTCGTCCAAAAAGCCAAGAGCACCACGGTGTTGATGATTTCCCAATTCCGGTTCGCGCAGAGCCAATACCTAGGTTTTTTCTCCTCTAGGATGCTTCATATTAGTCCACTGGCCCGGCCACTGATCCCGAAGAAGTTGGGTTTCTCCTTTTATCGCCTTGTGGCCCTTTAAGAAGCCTTCGAATTAGAATTTCCAGGCTTTCCTCCCCCTTTCCTTACCCCTTTCTTTACCGTGTTTGGACTGACGCTCAAGCTCTGTTTCTTGATCTTCCGCCTCATTTTTTCTCCGTAAGATTCCCCCCGAGAGCACCCAGTTCCCCCTAAGGACCCTTAACTTCCCGGCGATCTAGCGGAAGGTGTCTCGACACCCACCACCCCACTCTCCTACCCCGAAGGATCCGCCCAGGGCGCTACCCTTCGACAGTTCGTAACCATAGGGAGGCCCGGATCCCCGCAAGACCCTCATCGGGAGACAGATCTCCAGTTTTCCCATCCTACTAAGCTCTCCCCTCATTATTCGACACCCTTTTCCATTTTTTACAGACGCGTCCGAGGGGCCTTTTGAGATGATTTAAACCCCAACCCTTTTCTTATTGACCCGCAGTAAAAGGGTTCTCCTGTGTCGATTTCCCCCGTTTAACCCCGTCCCGAGGCCGATCAAACTTTGAGACTCCCCTACTTGTGTCCCCCCACGCCGAGGTGACGCCCACGTTCTCCTGCTGGATTTCCTAAGGTGAGAGTTCCAGGGTCAGTCCGCCCAGTTATATTCTCTTTGTCTCGCTTGGAACGGGCGGAGATCCAGGAGAGGCCTCCTCTGACCCCTTTCTCCCAGTTTGACGGTAACAAAATGCTAGCGTCACCCAATCTTAATTTTGGGCCCCCCCCCTTTCCTTAGGTATCAAAGGTGAGCGGAGGAGATTTAGACCTATCGCATTCATCCTGGCTCGAGAGTGTCGTAGTTTTCTGGTTCTTTCATTTTTCCCCTTATTGAGTCCAAGGGATGCGTGTTCAGATCGTTCCCGGTACGGTCCCTGCTTACCCTTTCCGATCCCCCCTCGCGGCCTCCCCCTTCCGGCTGCCCCCCATCTTCTGATACCCGCCCCTCTTCCACACGGTGCCCCCTTTTGACAGTTGCCTCTTTTCCCGCCTTGGACCTTCACTTTCTATGGATACTGTGGGAGGACTCACATCCCCCCCCCCCTGTGATCCTCTCCTCCCCCTTCAGAGGAGCTTCGAGCCCTAAAAGACTCTCCTCCCGCCCCTCCTTCTTCACCCACTCTTTCTTATCATAATCGGGTTTTTTTGAAGCATGGTAATCTCTTTCGTTTTTTCGCGATTCCCAGTCCAGCCCGTGCCATCCCCTGATGAATTTACAATTGAGGGGATAGACAACCAATTATATGTACTTCCAGGGTCCTTCCACGAAGACCTCCAGCAAGGGACCTCCTTTTGGTTCTCTAACCGCGCGGATAACTCCCCAACGGGACGTGTAAAGGTTGGTCCACACCCCAAAGCCCCCCCTGTGCCTCAGAAGTTCTTCTGGCCAGATATCTCGGTAGAGCAAGAGGCTAGAGGTCGACGAGGCTATTTCAGATGATTTACACTGCCAAAGGCCCCTAGACCCTGGGCCCACGTGAAAATTTTCCCCAGGATCATTCCCAACCAGATCGAACCTCCCTCGGAAGGAGTCTCTTGGATCCCAACCCAAATTCAGCAAAAACGCCCCTCCCCTTCGGCGCCGACCCCAACCGACGGAGACACCTTTTCCAAGACCTTCCAGCTCATGCGCACGCCCCGAAGCCACCCTCTTCCGATAAGGGACCGGTGTTTTAAGAACACACTCAGAAGGTCTTGCCATATGAGACTTCTGGGGTATGCCCTCAGGGTAGCGTCAGCAGATTGGTGGTACATGCAAGTGCGGCGTCACCCCCAGAGTTAACCCAATATGGGTAACCCCTGCCTACGGAGTCCATAAGCCCAAGAATTCGGCAGTCCCCTTGACCCCAAATTTCTCCCCCACACGACCCGCTTTCGATCCAACTATTATCTCTTCGACATTCTAGGATTTTTTTAAATCTTTTGCAGGGGGCCCTCTTCCCCTAGCTGATGACCTGAAGTGGAACGGAAGGCGTCAAGAGTTCCAGTTTCTTTGGGTTTTGCCTTATGACTCACGTCGTTCACCTTTTCTTTACTTTTTACGCTCCCTTCACGTGCTTTCTGAGGACAGTTTCTATGCCACCGCTGTTCGTTCGATCCTCATGACCGCTGCCCCCCTTCTGGACTAAGGTTCTAACGGATATCCCGAAGGTTCAGTTCCCCTTTGATCTTTTGCAGCATTCTCTTCGGAACTGCAGTTGAGGACCACCTGCCGACGTTGTAGACTCTTCAAGCCAAGAACCTTGAACGAGTCATACGATGCGAGACTCCCCTCTCGGCGATTTTTGAATTATAACATTTCCAACAATCTAAATTCTCCCCCCCCCGAGACTCACGTCATTTTTGCCCCCCTGCAGAGTAAGGTACTCTAGTGATTTACGGTAATTCTGGCCCCGTCACCTTCCTTAAGAGACCTGAGATTTATATTCCCCGTTTGATGTTATTATACTGGACCAACCCCCCAGACTCCTCTCGTCGAATTTTTTGATCTGGCTCGATAGCTAAGCTTCCTCTTTCTAGTCTAACCGGGCATTCTAATTACCCCCAGTCCTTTTTGTCGAGAGAATAGCGAATGTTACCTTTTTTTTTTAGGATTCTCCCCAACCGTCGCTTCGAGCCGTCCCCCTTTTTATAAAACCCGCGTCTTCCCCCCCAACCCCATTCCTTTAAGAGTTGTGGGTACCAAGCCGGAGGATTTCAAATGATCTCTCAACGACACTGAGATTGATGTCTGGCTCGGCAACTACCCTTTTTAAATACGTCCTTCCTCCACAGATCCAGGATCCATCGGGAGGTTTCCTGCCCCTGGGCATACCTTGCCCTCTTTTCAGGACTCCCCGACCCTTGCGTCTTCCGATCCGTTGTTTGGTCACCCACCCTCCCTGCCTTTAAGTCTTTTCGCATCAACGATTCTTGGTCAACTGTTGCGAACCCACCCTCCGTTTCTCAAGTAGAGCCCCGGAGCGGTACGGATGTGTAGTCTTGACTAGCTTTTTTTTTTTTAGACTTACCCGGTCGAGGTTTTCCCTCTATCCTTGGACGACGTTACATCCTTCCTCCTTCCCTAGAATAGTCCGTCTTCCTGACCGGTCTGTCGCACCCCGCCCACCCTCCAGAGCAATATACATACCTAGACGAAGACTAGAGCTATCCCTCAGCCCTTCCCGGAATTCGAAAGGTTCGCCCGAGACAGCAACATCTGAACACGGAACACGACCTAATCCCGACTAACCCTAATGTAACCGAGAAGAACCCCAGTCAACTCATTCTAAGCCCGAGGATCAGCCCTAGGGCTGCCTACACCTCCTGGGCTCTTTTTCGAACAAGGGCTTCGCCCCGA
>Ga0179593_1472174_pt1 | contig 10636 bp, 11 predicted proteins | sample CZODoug2_1_08_16_FD_185931 | JGI IMG/M metagenome (GOLD analysis project Ga0179593, IMG submission 185931) | Vadose zone soil fungal communities from Angelo Coast Range Reserve, California, USA - CZODoug2_1_08_16fungal (PacBio error correction) | ecosystem: Environmental > Terrestrial > Soil >... | reverse complement strand
CAAGGGTTTTTTGTGAGTTTCTTCTAACCTCTTTACAACCATGGGTTCCATTTTTCTTTGTGTTGAAAAAAAATTTAAGGGTTTTGAGAAAATGGGCCTTTAGCCCATCACCCGTGACGCCTTGACCCTTCTCCCTCTTTCTTTGGTGACAAAAAGCCAACGGCCCCCCTGAAGACCCTGAACTCTAGGTACACCAAACCTTCACACTTCTGCTTCTACTTTTAGTCCGACCAGACGATAAGGCCTTGCTACATTTGTGGAGCTTCCTATGATGTGGTCCCCCCCCATCGCGTTGGAAAATTTGATCCTTACATTCTCCCCAAAGTATCCCTTCGAGCTTACCCTTCCTGCATATTTCTCATACCACTGAGACCACATTTGAAACTCGTCCTTCTGTTAATGTTAAACTGGAATCCGTTCAGTATTTCCAAACTTTTAACGGCCCTCCCCACAATACCCCCCCCGTCACCCATTCCCCAATGACTTTTAGCTTCAAGTGTATGCCCCTATGATTCTTTCTTCCCCCCCCCCCCCCCGATCAAAATTCCCCCCTGTTTCCAAACCTCCATGTGGCCAAACCCACCCTTCTTGAATGGTACCCCTCGGCGCTACAACTCCAACATTTGAACGCACCAAAAATTCGGACCGGAACAAATCGTTATTCTGTTCTGTGAAACCCTTTGAAATCCCCAGGACCTTTTACCCTGGATTTTGATAGGGAAACCCTCCTCTGACTTACTCTCGTTTCTACTCCCCCCTCGCAAACCCCTTGCCCCCTTCCAGTGATTTTCTCCGTTCGTTCTTCCGTCGCAAGCAAAAAGGCTTTGTCCCCTGACGATACTTTTTGCCCTGAACCCCTGAGATTCGGCTTTCCCTGAATCTTTTTTGGTCCAACAATTCCCCCCCCCTCCTCTTTTCGTTTTCCTATTTGGGTTGTTTCAGCTACTTGTGATCTTGCTGTTGGATTGCCCCCGGTGATGCTTTTCCCCTCCCCATTCATGATTGTCCCAATCCCTTAATTTCGCGGACCCCAGACCTAGCCCGTGGGACGGAGGTGGGTAATAACCCGGGGTATGCCTCAGACTGGTTTGCAAATCCAGCCCTGATGGCGGTGGCACCAGATTGTAGCCCCTCGTTTTTTTCAGCAGTCCCGTTTTGCTCTTCTTTGCATTTCTTCTTGTGGGAAAAGAATGTAGACATTCCCTGGACACATATTACATCGCTCTTTGTACGTTGGCCAGTGTGCCAGCGGTTTTCTGCTAGTAAAATTTCACGGATCCCAATATTTATTGCTCTGCTTCCCGACCACACTGGTTACCGTTCTTACATGTGTATTCTTTTGCAGGGACCTTTTACCCCCTTTTCAGATCCCACCTCATGTTTGCCCGTCCCCCGTAAATTTTTAGCCTTTCAACTCGGTTCTCTCCCCCAGACCCTGTGGCTTTCTGTTGGGTCTAAAAAAAAGTCCTCAATTGAACACCTTTTCGGTAGGTGACTTCCAGCCCCCGACTTCCCGCTGCGTTTCCTGGTGCATGTGTTTCCCAGTGGCCCCTTTTACCCCAATTCGGATAAGCCTCTCTTTTCCACTCAGTTTGGATAGATTAAATTGTTTCCCTTTGTTTACTAAACTTTTTGGTACCACCCCCCCTTCAGAACACAATGCCCCCTCTTCCACTGCATCTGGAATTTTTTTCTATACTGGTCCTGACATTTAAATTAGTCAGATTTTGGATACCGTATGGCCCACCCCCTTCCCCACCCTGGTCTTTTTCTATTGGTCGAAATCTTTCTTCTTCACTTTCTGTTTTTACCAGTAGACTGGTGGACGCTGCTGTGTCAGTTTTTGTTCTTTCCTTATCCTCAGCCTTCACACTTTTTCAGCAATTGTTGTTTGCATGCTTTACAATTTTTTATTTGCAGTCAGCCCCCCATGCACATACCCACCTGAGCCATTTGACCAATTCCTATGTCTTAGTTTTCTGGTTCGTCACATCTTCCCTCCCCCCAAAACAAGAAGCCGCCCTTGTTATGACCGGGCTCGGGCTCACCCTTGCCCCCTTTGCTTTCCGAGCTACATTGATCTGTTTTAACACAATAAGGGGCGTTTGTTGCCCATGAGAAATTTGTCTTTGTCTCCCCCACCTTATACCAGAAACCCTACCATCCGAGGAGCACGTTCCTCATTTTTCCCCGTTCCCCAAATGGTTGACCCATCTCCACTTGCACTTACAGTCATGTCTAAATCCCTGTCAAACAAATCGGAGACCCCCTGAAATGCCTGGTGGTTAGTTCCGTAGTTTCAACACTCAAAAAGATTCCGGCACGCGCGTGACTAGCCGGGGTTTTTTTTTCCCCCAAACTTTCCAAAAGAAGTAATACCCTGTTATCCCCTGAGGAGTAATGCCCGTTACTTCAAAAGGGCCGTTCCCGTTTTCTCCGGTATGAAGCCTTTGTTTTCCCCAATGATTTCATGCCTTGAGAGGGTTGCACTCATCCCAGTGAACCCCCACAATCCCTTCCTCTTGAAGTTCCCTTCCTAAATATTTGTTTTTAGTTGCTTTTGTGTTAAAATGTGATGCGCATTGTTCCCTTGTCTAGTCAAGAAGTTTTTTTTCCCCTCCTGGTGGATCGAATTGGGTTTCCAATTTTTTTAGGTTTCTCATATTAGGTGTTCATCTAGATGTAGATTCTCCGGGACGTTCGAATGGGAGGACCTGTGTTTTTTTTTCCGGTAGTTCATGTCACCATTACCCCGCTTGACAAGTTTTTTCACCCCGACCCTGTAGTTTCTCAGCGGCTGACCAGGTTAGTTTATCCTTTTTCGGCCGCTCAGTGCGGGATTTGAATCTTTAATGATCCAAGGATCCAACTAGTTCCGCGGTTGATCCTTCCAAGAATTTCCCTCCGTGTATCAAATCTTCCTTGACTTTCTTGAAAAACTTTCTACCCAGTTTTGGTGACACCCGAGCCTGTTGCAATTTTTTTGAGGTCTTTACCCCCCGATATTACTAGCTTTCCAGTAATTGATTGAGGGCGAAAGTACCCGTTCAAAATGAATGTTTTCACCCCCTCCAACGCCTTGGTCCGTTCCCCCCTCCTTCAGAGACGTGCTCATAACATAAATACAACAAAATCCAGGATAGATTCCTCATCCGTTGTTTGTTGATACGAGAGGAAAGGGCTTCGGCTTGTTTTCTTCCTTTTGGTGGCGTTTTATTCTTCTTCTCCTGATATTGGACCTTTTTGTAATTGCTTTTTGTGTTGCCAAAAGTACGGGGTGCGTCCCCGGGCTGGTAGCAATCACCACTTCCGCCTTTGACCCCCTTTTCTCCATCTTCTTTCATGAAAGAACCTCCCTGCAACTTTTTTACAGTCATGACCAAACCCTGCCTTTTATTCGTTTTCTTTCCGCAATCCAGTCCGGTTTGATGACCGTGCGTTTTCTCTCCCCCATTCGCCTGAATTAACAAGCGAAGTCGTTGTATTTCCTGTCTCAATTATACATACTTATTCATCCTTCTCTATGCGCCCTTTCATTCTTGCCCCTTCATACCCTGTCCCTCCCTGATATTGAAGGGCCTTCCTGTTCAACATCTCCCTTCTTTTTCCCTTTAAGATGTCATTATAACCGACACCAAGGTTCCTTCAATCAAGTCTTACATAATCCGACCCACAAATGTTTTTTCCCCCAATTCAAAATGGTCCACTCTCTCCCACAAATTAGGCCCCCCAACACATGCTTGAAGGGCCATAATTGAACCCCCCACCTTTGAGCCCACCCATTTTCCATTTTTTGACACAAGATTTCCTTTCTAGGACATTTTTCTGATGCACGGAATTTCTTTTCCCAAGTTGATGTCGTCCACCCTTCTGTTCGAGCGTCTTTCGAACGCCCCCCTGTAACCTCCCTTTCCCCCCCCAGACCCCAGAAATCGTGGTAAGTTCGTCGTCCTCCGGTCAGTCCATTCCCCAATCTTCGGAGGTGCCATGAAACGTGAACAACCGCTTAGTTCGTGTCTTGCCGTGCTGTTGCTTGTGGACCCTCCGGCCGACCAGCCCTTTCAGTTCCCCTTGTTCGCTTTACGGGGGGTTTTGGAGTGGATTTTTCCACGTTGTATTCCGATTTTGTGTCTTTTTTTGAGATGGTCACTCATTCCTAGTTTACTGGGTCCAACTTTTCTTTTCCTTCGCAGAGCTTCGGGGTTGCTTTATCTTTGGGTATAAAAGGGTTGTCTGCCCTGCTCCATTGCCCCCCCCCCCCTCAAGCCCTGATGTTTACGCGCTTAATATTGTTTTTCCGACAGTCTTGCCTCGGGCACAAATTTCTTCTTTTTTTTTTTAATGTATACTGTAGCCATCATCCCCCTCCCTTTTCACCCTGGTGGCTTGTTTTCCCGCGGTTGTCTTTCTCTAACCTTTATTCATATTTGGCATACTTTTTCCCTGTCCCCAAAAACCCCCGGATTCTTCTACAATTGTTTCCTTTCCAATGACTTTGCAAGGGCCATTCCCCCTCCCCTCAGCATTAATGGTTCCGCAGAAAAGTTAAAATAGTTCTGCCACCCACTCAGTCCCCCCTGGTTTTTTTCGTTTTCCCCCCATTCAGCCCCCCCCCACACTCTTGACTTCCAACCTCTGGAAGGAATATCATCGAAGAATTCTCGCCATGTTTTTGCAGTGATTTGGTTCCCAGTGTTTTTCCCCCTTTTTCTTCCCAACCCCTTTTTCGTTGGTTTCAGACATTTTAGTATCCTTCCATCTAATAATTTTTTTGTTGTGATATCTTCTTGCCCCCCACGATCCTTTCCTGTTTTAAATGTACCCACACCAATTGACAAACTTACCTTGCCCCAAACTGTTCCCTCTGATTCTGCTGAGCTTCAATTGTTTCGCCCCTTTTTGAGTCAGTTACAGCTTTTCACCCCCCCCTACCCTGTGGGATCTCTTTTTTCATACACTCGTGAATAATTCCCGTTTTCTCCCATGTAGTGGTCGGCTTTTTCTGGGGGTTAAAAGTTTTTTGCCTTCAGACTTGTTCCCACCATGTATGCCTTTTTCTACTATTTTTTTTGTCAGCTTCCCCCCCCCAAGCCCAACTAGTCAATAAATTTAACATATCACTCCCCCAACTCTGCCCCCTTTTTCCCTCGTCTAGTTCTTTCTTTTACCTTATACACACCCAACCCCGCGAACCCTTCCATTGAACTAGTTCCCCCGTCCCTGGAAACACTAGCTAAGTTCCCCCGGCCACCCCCCCCCCCTCAGGTGTTGCTGGTGCAGCCTTTTTCTGCAGGGCCTACCCACGTAAAATCCCCCTTCTTGACTTTTTCTTCGGAGCAGTGCCCTCTTTTTTTGGACCATTTTTCCATACCCCTGCAATGAGGTTGCCCCCTCTCCCCGTCATCCCCGCACGCCGCTTCAAACGCACCAAATCTGAGAACATCCAAATTGATTTATTCTTTAGGATTCCAGTAGTTCCAACCAGCAAACCGATTCTTTCCCCGCCTCCCGGGTTTGGGGCCCGAATTTAACCCGCGACTCCTTTGGGGCGTGAGGAATTGCTGGTGTCCGCCCTTTTCTTTGTTTTCAGCCTTGTGCGTAGAGAACCGCGTGGTCATGCATTTCAGATCGTGCACTTCAAGATTTGGTTCTAACCAACACGGGGCCTCCAAGGTGTTCCGTTACCTCACTAATGTGGGGGAAGAAATATTGGGGTTTCTCCCCCCAATGTGTTGCAACCCTTTCATACGAGTTATTGAACTTAAATTTTCTTGCCCCCTTTTTTTTTTTTTCTCCCTCCACTTGGGCAATTTTTGTGAATAGATTCATTGGTGGCATCCCCCTCTTGTAGTTAAGATTCTCATGGTCTTCCTTTCTTGTTGCGGGTTGTATATCCCCCTTTACACCGCCTGCATACCTTGTCAGCTACCCCATGAGGGCCGTATTTTGGAAGAAGGTGTAGTGGTCAGATGCTAACTTCCTAGTGGAACCCGACAGATAGACTGCCCATTTTCCATGCGAAGCTTTACCTGATGCAAATTGTATCTCCGTCTTCCTAACGCTGATTGTGTAGCCTAAAAGTTATCCTCCCAAGAAAATGTTTCTACAGCAGAGAGGGGGAGGCCAGACGCTACCGTTTAAGCTTGTGTTTTTTTTTTTTTACCATATGGCTCCTTTAGGGAGGGTCACTTTTCGGGAAAAAAAGAACGCTGCTTTTTTCTTCCTTGGTTTCTTTCAAATGGCCAACCTTAAATGGTAACAAGTCAGTTTTTCCCCCCCCTTCCCCGGTTTTATAACTTGTAAGAAATACTCATACTCCACCCAAACAGTGGTGTTCTCTCTTTTCTCGACCTTTTTTTTTTGTTGAGCTCTCTGCCTTTTTTGATTTGCTTTCTTTATAACAGTCTTCACCTTTCCTTTGTCACTTTCCTCTTTTTTTTTGAACTTTACTGGGGTGTTTTCTTTGTCCCCCATTTCCTGACTACCCCTACGCCAATCCTTTTTTGGTTTGTCCCTTTCCAAGACATCCAGCCACTATACAGGTATTCACCCCCCCAAAAACTGCACTTTGCTCTTTAGTATGCATTTCACTACATAGGCTTTGCCCAGTTCTGGGAGATATGCTGCTTCAAGAGCTCTCTTTGTTGTCCTTCAACTATATTTTAGCCAGTCTTTCCCTTTAATAGGATTCTATAACTGCCCTTTACCCTCCTTTTTAAGGGCTAGGCAACCTGACTTACTGCGTCTGTGTCAACTTTTTTAGCCCCCCCCCCCAACACCCCAGTAGCCTGCTAACTCCTGGCACTCAATGTATGCCCCCAATCAATTTTACTCAAGGGTATACTTTCTATAACCCCCAACGGCACATTTGTCCTGTATAACCTCTGACATGCCAACTGTTTGACCCGCCCAAAAACCATTGAAAAGCCCCCCTGAGTGGACACCCTGTTCTGCCTAAAATATTACTGAGTTCCCTCCTACTGAATCATGATCGTCCTTTAACGCCCCTGAATATACACTACTTCCTTCGAGGTAGGGTCTTCTCCCTCCCCCCAAGCCGTGCCCTCCTTCTTTTGTCCCGGAACCCCCCCGGACACTTTTGTTCTCCGGTGTTTCCCCATACCTCCATTTTTTTGGTTTCCTGATTTTTTTTTGGTGTTTCTACATTTATTGTATTTGTCAGATTTGTTTTCATTGAATTGTTACCTTCACAAAGGGTCCAAACTCCTGCACTCTGCCTGGACATGAGATTCTTTTCTTTTATTTTTTCTCCCGGTTGTATGCACCCTCTCACAATCCCCCTTTCTGCCTTCAACCGATCCTGTAGAGTTTGCAGGTCAGTGATGGGTCCTTGCGCACAATTTCTTCTTGTTTTTTTTTTTCCTTTTCTCTGTAGTACATCCCGTTATTCCCCTCGATTCTTTGTTTGGCAGTTTTGTCGAGCTTTTTTATGATATTTTTACCTGTAAAATTGGTTTGCTGTCCAAAATCCCCAACTGGGCTCTTATTTTTGTTGAAGCACCTGAGTCTGGGACCCGCATCCCCCTTACCTCATCTCCCCATGCAAGTGAAGTAAGATATCCCGTGACACCATGATAATACCAGGGGGAGTTCTTTTGGTCGATTAACCTCCCAAATGATCGCCATTTTTTCTTCCCGTCATGTTGATGCAGTTTTTTTTCCCTCTTGCATGTTTTATATGTACCCATTTAGTACCAACGACTTTTTGTTCAATCCTCTATTTTTTAATCATCCCTCTGTTTAATCCGATAACCTTCTCTACAATATGTGTCCCATGTGTTCCCTCTAAAACTGTGTCAAAACTGTCATCATTTTTCTGTGAGTTCCTTCTACTGTCCCTCCACGCCCCAAATTTAAATTTGTGTCCTCATTTTTTGTCGACTAATTCTGGACCCCCCCCACCATTGTTTATTGGCCTTTTCCCTTGTATACTTCATTTATGCTTGCCCATTAATTGGAGCTTGCTGGTTCAGGGTATGCCTTCCAGACTGCCCCACCTCGGCAATTATTTTTTTTGTTGCAGGACAATACCCAAGAGTCAGGACTTTCTTGCACCCCCTTGCACTTCACCCTTCCCCCTTGTTCCTCTTTTTTGTATTCACATTTTTACACCAAACCCCCCCCCTCCCCATGTGATGAAGAGGAAGTCACCCTCTGCGAACGTTCCATGATCCTACCCCCTTTCATCTTCTGGTTGATGTTGCTATTTCATTTTGAATTGCTTCCCCCCCCCATTTATAAACTCATAATGCAAAGTGAATATTTCCCAATTTCCTTCAAATGTGTTTTAGTTTTAATCTCACATTCCCCTGTCTCACAAATTCAATCCCCCCCCACTCCGTGAATCAAACAACAACCCCTTGACTAGTGGGATTCTTTAAAACCAACCAAAACCAAAAACCAAAAAACCCCCCCCCACCAACCCCCCACCCCCCCCACAAACACAACACTTTGGATTCTCCGAGTTTTTGGACAAATCCTGCCTTTTCCTTGCCCTGTTCCTCTTTTCCTCCCCTCATTTCTTGTTTCATGATTCTTTTCGTTCTTCGATTCATGCGCAGAGCCCCTTCACTTCCTTTTTTTTTTAACAAATCCCTGCTTGCAGCATGTTTTTCCCCTCCCACCCCACTAATGTGTTTTACCTGCCTTTTAGTTCAAAGATTGAAGCAGGTTTTATGCCCCTTCCCACATTGTTCCAAGTTTTTTATTCTCCCCTGGCATTTGTGCTTTCGTACTTATTCCTTTGCATTACTGTTCTGATTCCAGGGCGTTCAGGGACTTTGGTTGGTTTTTTTTTCTTTTCCTATGACATTGACCCTTTTCATCTAAGTCCTTCCCCAGGGTGGGCATTCGACTTAGAACCTTTCGTTTTTGCTTTTGTTTTTTACTCACGCCCTATATTTAACATCTTCCATTCAATCTCATGCCTGCCCTTTATCCAACGCTGCCTGTGTAACATATCATTCAATTTATCTCCCCCCAGCATGTCATGCCCCTCATCTCTTCAGTAGCTATCCTTAAGAATTGTCCCGTTTTCCTACCTCTTTTCTTCGTTAAAGGGAGGTTTCACAGAAGTTTGCTAGATGTTGTCTCTCCTTGACGGCCAATTTTTTCCTTCACTGTTTCCCCAAAAGCTTTTCCAATCCCCTGACCTTCATAGAATTGAGACATCCTACCCCAACCACAACTTCCTTTCCCACTCCGTTGTTTTTGTTTCGAGGCGGTGGGTTGTGTCTTTCCTTGTTATTCCCTTGCTCAAAGGGCATGGTTTTGTGTTTGACCTGATTTTGGTTGTTTGCCCATGTTAGTGTGGAGCGGAAACTTTCCCTGGTTTCCAGTTTGAAGCCGACCCACTAGAAAATCTTACTGTAAAGACCAACCCCTGCACTTAGACATCAAGTTCAATGACTTATGCATGCTTTTTTCTGTCATAAATCCGAAAGATGAGGCGCGCCCCGTTCGTTGTAGATCCTTCGGATTTTTGCCAAGTAGCTATGTTGTAATGATCTATTATATCTTTTCTTTTACTCTCCATGAGCTCTGACCATCATTATTTATACTTTCACCTATTTGTTATGTAATACCCCCCCCTTCCATCTGTTCTTTTCATGTTCCCCCTTTAAAATATAACAACCGCACACCAGCTAACTGCCCCTGGTAGGGTCCTCTATATGTCTGCCCCTGAATTATTTTCCCCCAATGGAAATTGACTCCTTAAACCCCCAACTTGGCCAGCTGGCAAAAATGCTCTTACAAATCCCCATTGTAGCACCAAAACCTCAGGTGTAAATAAACCCAATTCGTATTAAAACTCCTTGCCCAACAAAGTTGACTTTTTTTCACTGGATCACTGCCCAGAATCTATTCCTACCACTCTCCCCCTCGAACGCCCAAGAACGAACAAGATGAGCCCGTTTTAGCTTTTAACCAAAGCGTTTTGAAAGAAGATTTGAACCACACAAGTAGATTCGTGTTTAAGTTTGCCTCTTCATACAATCCCTCCTCCTGTGGTTGTTTTTTCCGATTTTTGTCTTTTTCCCCGATTTTCTTCTCGATTCTTGAATTTGCTCTTTTTGTCATCATTCTCTTCTGAAACTTGCCTTTTTTTGCCCTCTGCACATTTCTGCTCTTTTTTGAGGGGGTATGGTTGGTGTACCTGCCCATCCACAATATCTTAGTTTTCCGTTCCCCTACCATGCTTGTGCCCCGTTTTTTGCGTTTCTCTCCTTTTTAGGTTTTTTTTCTTCTAATGTAGAAATTCCATTACCATATTTTCACAAGTTTCCCGTGGCAGAGTTTGTCTGATCTTAATATTTCTGACCTTTTTCCCCATATGACCATCGTCCTGCTGTCACACCCCCCCGGTCAGGCCTTAACTTTGTTGCCGAGACTATCCAACTTTCTTCCCCCCCTATCATATCATGTTGTCCCTTCCTCATTGAAGATTTATACTAGGCCCTGCAACTAATCACCAGGGAGGGGGGGTGTTCCCCCCCGAATCACCGTTGTATAAAATTTCCCTTTTTCTTAGTTCCCCCATATCGTGAGCAGCAAGATTCGACGCTTTTTTTAGGTGCATTTCCTTTACCCCATGCCTTCCTCTTGAGGCCACTGC
>Ga0179593_1373404_pt1 | contig 10636 bp, 19 predicted proteins | sample CZODoug2_1_08_16_FD_185931 | JGI IMG/M metagenome (GOLD analysis project Ga0179593, IMG submission 185931) | Vadose zone soil fungal communities from Angelo Coast Range Reserve, California, USA - CZODoug2_1_08_16fungal (PacBio error correction) | ecosystem: Environmental > Terrestrial > Soil >... | reverse complement strand
TTGAGTCCGGTTCATTTTCTCCCTCCCCCCCCCGCCCGTTTCCCTCCGAAATTTGAGTTGATTCGGGCCAACATTTTTCTTTTTAACCTGGCGACTTTCTCCCCCCCAGAGCCCTTGGATAGTTTTTCCCCGGGCGGGACTGTCTTCTCCCCTGTGTATTCGTGAGTGGCCTTGTTTTGGGTTCCCCGTGATCCCAAAATTTTCGCATTTCCAAGTGTCATGCGGTATTCCATGTTTCGCGAACCCTGGATGTATGAACCCCCCCACTGACCCTGTGAATTCCCCCTTTTTGGGACGAGTTTTTTTTTGATCTGACGCGCGGTTTTAAGTTGCTCCTCGTCCATTACCATTCGTGGATTTCGTGTTGTGTAGTTTCCCCCCCCCACCTGCTTCTGTCTTTCCGTTTGCCACCGTTCTGAGAAAAACGTGGGGTGGTTCAATGAATGCTGTCACTCACACAATCAGGTGTTCGGCGTATGCGGCTGGTCCTTCTGATCCGCGCACCAGCCCCCCCATTTTTTTCCTCTATCACCATCGGAACTAGATTAGACCAATGGTTGCGCGAAAGCCTTATAAGGTTTTCTTCCAAGGTTACCGTGACAGTCCCCCCCCCGTGATTTTTTCTGACCCTTTTCCATTCCTTCGTGCGCCATTTACATTCCTTTTTCCTTTGAGCTGCATTGCTCGGAAGGCGTTGTTTTTTGGCACCCCCTCTTTTTTTTTAGTCCCCTTAACCCGGGTCCTTTTACACCTGCTGTCGTTCTGATTGCAATCCCAACTTCCCATGTTTTACAGGAAGTTTTTTTTTGTAGCCATCTTGCAAGGAATTTTGATCCCTTTTCCCTTTTTTTAGTTCTTTCGCGTTGTGTTCCCATTTCTTCTTTACCCCCCAGGGCTGGAAAGGGTCGGAAAAAATACCCCCCAAACGAAACCCCCAGTTCCACCCCCACGTTGCGGGTGTCTGCGACAGATCCCCGGGCCGTTATTTTTTTCTCCGGCCCCACCGTTTCCTCCCCCCTCCTAAAGGTTTTGGCAGCTTTTTTTGTCAATTGTTTCCCTGAAAACCATGGTCCTCCCTCTGTTTCCGCCCAGCCCTATTGGTCCCCACCGTTTTCTTACAGGTTGAGTTCCAAATCCAGTGGCTGTCGAGCGTCCCCCCCAATCCCTTGTCCTTAGCCCCGTCGTAACTTCCCTTTTTCTCGACAACGTTGCCCTCGGTGCTTTTTTTTGTCGCGCCGAACCTGACGACCAACCCCTGAAGGTCATCTTTTTTTCAACTTTTTTTCCCCCTCCATGAGCGCTAGACTATTTCCTCCTTTTCCTCCGGTGTTGTTCGTGATCTTGCTATGTTCTTAGGCGGCCTGTGCCATGTCTTCTGATTTTTTTTTTTTTGGGTTCGAAGGCGCTTTCCGACTTTTCGTCCATGTCCCTTTTTCCCACAGTTTCTAGTGCTACCCCCTATCGTCACGTGCCCTGACCCCCTGTAACCTTTTCGAACTCAAATATGGCCTGGTTTTCCCCATTCGTTTCGCCCCGCATCGTTTCCCTCCTCCCCCCCCCCCCAACCCCCCCTCCCTCCCCCTTCCCCCCCCCCCCCCCCCCCTTGGTCCCGCTAACTTTAGGGGTGAAAACCTTGGTGGGGGTTTTCCGTCTTCGGCGCGCCCCTCCCGGTTTGTCTTTTGAATCGTTTTTTTTCTTTTCTTTCCTTGGTCCAACCCTTTATTGCCCCCCCGCCTTTTAACCCCTCCACCGTCTTAAACACTATTAAGCGCTCGATCCGCCTTTCCAATCTCGATGGCTCGTCCCTTTCCCTGAAATTCCTGTCAAAACCAATGTCTTTTCATTTTCGCCTTTTTTCAGTACCAACGCTTGTTTTTGTCCCCCCCCCATGTTCGGGGGTTACAGGTTGGTGACATTCCATCTACCCCTCTTTGCAATGCAGGCGACACCTTCTGTGCTTGTCCTTTTCTTCCCCCGCGGGTCAACTTCGATCACTTGGGTTGCCGAAAGCTGCTTCCCGTACATTGGGACATCCCTATTATATCGGCTTCGCGTTTTCCCTCGCATTCGGTCGATGGCCCTCAGACGTATTTTTTCTTTTTCCAAAAAATTTTTTTTCGCTGGGGTCCCCCGCTGGGGCTTCCATCTTTCTCTTTGATTTTTACGTGCCTTCCTGGCTACACGTTTCTCACATTCTTAACTCCCCCCCACGTTCCCACCCTTTCTTCCTTGTCCTTTTGATTCTTTTGGACACTTTTCTGCTGCGCCCGATTTTGGCGTATCGGACTTAAATCGTTGTTCTTCGCAACTCCACTCTTTTTTGTACTCCTCTTATTTCCCCACCCAGTGGTCTCTGCACGACCACCGCATGGCTACTCAGCTGGAATTTGCTTCTAGGAAACCTCGGCATTGCATCCTTCCCCCAGCCAATCTGACCCCCTCCATAATTTTTTTACTTCCCCCCTTTTTGATGGTCGCCGTCCTCTCTCCTTTTTTGCCGTGAAGGGCGCACCGTTTCAAAGTCCGACTCAACATTTTCCTTTCGCCTTTCCAACTGACCTTTCGTCTTTTTTGTCTTCAGTTTTTGGCCCATTTCAAGATCCCCCTTCCCCTCCTCTCCTTGGTTTGCCTAGTCGCTCCGGTGATTGCTGCCCTTTTCTCCCGAAACCCCCCCCTTCTTCCCCATTTACATAAATTATGTTGATTCTGGCAATTTTGAACCCTTACCCGGCCCCGCGCTCGTTCAAACACCCGACGTTGAGAAGACCCCCGTTTGATTTACCGGGGAGGTTCGGAACCCTGGGGTCTAGCTTGTATTTTTTTCGTTTTTTTTCTTTTGCCCGTCGGTTCGGATTCCTCTGCCTGGCAAATTCCCTGCTTTCACCCAATCTGCGGATTCGTGGCGCATGACCCTTGTTTTTGTCCTTGACAGTTTTTGACGAATTATCACCCTCCCTTTTGGTTTTGCCCTAGTCTCCGGGGTGTGGGGGGGGGGTTTTTGTTTTTTTTTTTTTTTTTTGTGTTTCATGTCGCTCCTTTCCTACCATCGGGTCTTAGTTTTTTGCTTAACAAAAGCATTCTCGTTTCCGATGAGTACCCCCGTTTGTGAGGAAACCGGCCGTGTTTCGCCCAATTGTCATTTGAGCCCCCCGTTACCAACACAATCAGGAGTATTAGCCCCGCTGTTTTAGATGGATCGTCCCCGAAACGTGCCCCCTTCTCCGTCGATTCCGCATCGACCCTCCGTAAGGCCGCCCGAAGCGATTCCACATACAGTCTTCCAACTTTTTGTTTTTTTAGCAAGCTTCGTCACCATGTTTTCTCCGTGAAAACGGTAATACCCATATCTAGCATTACAGGCACTGGCCTTCAGACCTGCCTTGTGGTCGATTTAGCTTTTTTTCTTCGTTTGCTGTGCCCCCATAGGGGTCCACTCAACCCCCGTCTCATTTGGCTTTCCCCACCCCATGGTGGACGCTCTTCCACTTCTGAAACTTTTTCAGGCCTTTTCCCTTTTGCGCTGCCCCCCGCCTCCTGTCCTTGTCTTCGCATATAGGCCCCGGGTTTTCTTCGGTCCTCCTGTTTTTATTTTTCCCCTGGGCTGGGTGCGATATGGCCAAGGGTTTCCCGGATTCCCTAACGCGTTCCCCCCAAATCCCCCCGTTGATTTTTGGGGCGTCGCCCGTCACCCTTTTTCTTTGCACGTGAACGACCCCAGCCCAGGTTCCGTCGACTACCTTTTAGCGGCCCGGTACTTCATTTCCCCAAACATCGGGGTCGAAACTTCATGGGTTGCCCATCCCCCTTGTTTTGTTACCTCCCCCTTTCTTTACATTCCTGTGACAACCACTGTGCGGTAACGAGAGCTTATTTTGATCGTATCTGCGAGTCCTACCTGGATTTCGTTTCGTTCGTTCCAAACTCGCAGGTCTGCTCCCAACCCCCTGAGTTGTTCCTAAGAGGCCCGAATTTTGGTGCTGCAAAACATCGCGAGCGGGGGACCTACTTTTTTTTGTTTGTTTCCTCTAGATGGTGGCCGACTTTTTCGGTCCTCTTTTTGCCTGCGGTTCGCGTTGCCTGTCGCGATTTTTTCCGCCCGTTTTTTTTCCTGTCCATTTTCCCGGCATGTACCCGTCTTTCCCTTCTCCTGATCCCCCCCCCCCTCTTTCTTTCCGCCCCCAGTTCCAATCAACCCTTACTCACTTTTTTTCCCCCTTGGCCTGGGCCCCCCTTGTTTCGGGAACACCATCTCCCTTGCCTTCGCTAACTTTTAGTTGGTTAATTTTTTTCGTTTCTACTTTTTCGTTTTCGTTTTTTTGGCGCGACGTTGGATTTTGACTGTTCGTTTTATTCTTCACCCTTTTCCCTTATCCGCGCGTTTCCCTCGCAACCGCTTAACCTCTCCAGTTTTCTCTCCCCCGATCTCGTCTCCTTTTATCCCCCAATTCCTTCTACGAAAGCCTTCCACCACAAGTTTTGATGCCCCTCTTGTGACGCCTCGTCGGGTCAGTATCGGTTCCTTTTTGGGACGCCCCCCTCGTTGTTGTCAATTTTTCAACTCGTTGAGCCCTCCGGCTTCCCCTGTCCCACAACCACCAAACCCTTTTCAATGTGGCCCCCCGATGGCTCACGTATCAAATTTCCGTTTCAAGCTGTGCTCCCCCGTCTTTTTTTTCCTACTTATTTTTTTTTTTCGGTTTTCGCGCTTACTCTCTCTTTTTCGTAATCCCAGACGGGATTTCACCCTTGGGCGTTCGCGAATCCCGCTCCGCGGTTCTTCCAATCCTCTTTTGAGTACTGTTGCTTTTCTTTTTTTCCATTTCCCCTTTTTTTCTCATTTTGGTACCCATTTCCGAGAAGCAGGACCAACAGCCCGCGAGCGATGGTATTTTGCCCCAAGGCGGACACTTAATCTTTCCCCCTTTCCCATCCTAGCCCCCCCCCTTGCTTTGAAGTTCTTTTTTTCCTGACAGTGGTTCCTCGGGGGCCCCTCTCACCTCATGTTGCTTCTGGCTTGGCGACCCGTTGCTGCGAACATTCGTTTGCTTTTTCAATTTTGTGTTCATAGTCACACCCCCCTCCTTCATCCGCTTCCCCCTTCACTATCCTCTCCCGTCTTCCCTGTTTTGCGAAGTGCCCTCCTTGGCCACTTGCGATCGCTTCTCCCCCCCATCCCCCAAATTTTTCCTAAAAATGAGCATTTGGAGATCGCGAAGGAATTCCCCCCCCCCCGATCATCTCTTTCTCTTCCTTCCTCCGTTGTTGTTGGTTTTTCGTTTCTTCTCGTGGTTGTTCTTTCTTATTCCCCCCCCGAGCTTCCTCTTTTTCCCTTCTGAATGTTTTGATTCGGGTGGGTGCAAGGTTTCCCCATTTGGTTTTTTTACCCGCTGGGCTTCTTCGGCACCCCCGCGTAGACCGGGGTAGTTGGACCCTCGGAGGCTTAGGAAGGACCTGATTCTTTTTTTTTGGCAGATGGTTTTTTTTGACTGCGATTCCCGAGGCCTTTTCCCTTCCGTTCCACTTAAGATGTGCGTTATTTCGTTGCGCGACCACGGGGATTGAAAAAACCTCCCATTCTTCCCAGCGGGGGCTTTGGATTCTCTGTTTATACGTACGCATTACCCCTCGCCCCTTTTCGGGGCTTGCGTGTTTCCCACAACAGCATCTTTCCCTCGTCCTTGGTTTCCCAACGTCGTAAAACGTTGGGGGGGTTTTTGGCGTGTTCGTTTTAGCGACATAGACGTACCCCAATCAGGTGGGTCGTGCATTGGAAGCCGGCTTACTGACCTCCGGAAACTCCCCCTTTTCCATGTCTTATTGCGACACCTTCGATGACTTCTTGAGATTCGTCTTTTCGAAGCGCCGCCAGAAAAGTTTCCCCCCGTATCTCTTTCCGCCCACCATGACTCCAAATACTGGTCCTCCTTTTTTTCCCCCGCCATTACAGTACTAATTTCCAGGCAAATTGCTTTTCGTTACTCTTTTTCTGTTTATTTTTGTCACAGCGTTTCACCCAGAACCCTTCGCTAAAAACGTTAGCATGAACGCGAGGCTACCTCCTCCCCCCCCCCTTGTTACAGGTTCCATTCTTAGAGCCGTTCTCCGGATCTCGAATATTTTTTCGGATTTTTTATCTCCAATCATCGGTTGATTTGCCGGAGCGTTCTGTCCCTCCGCCCCTCCCCCCCCATAATCAGTTCCAATCCCCCCCCTCTTGCGGTGTGTCCCCCTTGCTGTTACGGAAACGCCCCCCCCACCACAGAAAGTCCGATAAATTTTTAGGCTCCCCTCCCTCATCTTTCCCCAACCCTTTGCCCGAAACCTTTTTTTTCTTTTTGTTCTTCTTTGCTTGTGGACACACAGTTGTTGTAGTTTCAAAAAATCGTGCGTAACGGATTGGACAGCAGATGTCCTTGTGTCATCGTCCTTCCTCTGGCGACTTCTCCCTTTTCGCGAACAAGGTTGACTCGTCCGCGTCCGGAATAAACCCTCCTTTCCTCCCTTTTAAAGGGCGAATTGATCATCCTTTTTCCTTTTCCCTTTTTTCTCCCCTCCGTTTTTTTTGTTTGTTTTCTTTTTTTTGGTTTCTATTGCGGCTTTTCCCTTCCGTCTTTTTTTTGTTTTCGGTTTTTCTTGCGCGCACCTGCTTTTTCAAGTGTCGCGGTCAGGCCCTTCCCCAAAGTCGCACATGCGTCTGCCTAAATATGGTTTTTTCCCCTTTCTTTCCACTTCCCCCCCACTGTTTCTTTTCGGCGACTATTTGCTGAGTTCGCCCCCTTTTGTGCCCCATACTAGGCCTGGCTACTTTTAGTCGGCGGACCCCCCCTTGTTGTGTAGGTTCTCCCGTGACTTTTTTTTTTTTTTTTGCTTCCCCCCTTTTTTGATTCTGTTTTGTTCATGTCGTTTATGGTATTTTTTTCGGGCCCCCCCCCGTCCTTAGCTTACCCTCGAAACTGATTTCCCCCCCCAAGCCGAGACCCCTGAATCTTCCCTCGATTCCTTCTTTGCGTTGGATCGATCTCCTTTTCTTTCCCCAACACTCGTTGCTTTCGGCGCACCTCGTGTAGCGCAATTTTCTTCGGGCTTGTTCCGAACGCGTTTGTCCCCCTCTAAATCTCCCTCCCTCCTGCAGCACCATTCTGTGTCTGTAACGGGGGGGAATTCGTTCTCACTGATGGCGCATACGGAATCTCCTTCTTCTTCGATACCCCCCTCTTTTCCTTCCTTTTTTTTTTGGATCACCCAAGTCCGCTGTTCGATGGTGCGTTCGGCCGGATAACAGACCGCTTTGGGCTTCACTGTCTCCCTCTTTGTTTAGTATTTTCTCATTGCCCCCCTTTTTCAACCCTTTTGGTACGCATTTTACTCCCAAGACCTCTTTTTGACCTCTTAGCCCGCATGGTCTTCGGAACGAAGGGTGGTTACTTACCAATTTGGCTTCGCACAAAAAAACGGCTCTTGAGCGTATTCGACCCAGTGGTTGGTGCATCCCCATTCCCCCCCGCCCTTTTCTGGGATTTGGACTTTTTGATCCCTCCGTTCTCGTTGCAAATTAGTTGTCTAGCCGCATCGCATCTCCATCTTATCCATCCATGCTGTGCCGCGTCCTTATTCCGTTCACCCCCTCCGGTTGTGCGTCCGGCTGCCTAAAACCTCTTTATCTGCCCCTTCACTTACCTGCGCCGTCGGGCTCCCGGGAAGAATTCCCCACGGCTCCTTTTCTCTTTTTCCCCCCTTCCTCCTTTTTTTTTTTTGAGTTTGATTTGAGAACCGGTTGGGTCTTTATCTTCTCCCGATCCCCCTCCGCTCATTTACATTCGATTGCTTTGTTTTAGCCTTCTTGCCTCTGCCTTCGCCCCCCCTTGTTTAGAACGGTGGCTGGGACCCGCGGGCACAAATGGATAGTTTGCTTATGTATTTGTTTTTTTTTTTGGATTTGCTATTTGCGTTTGGTCATTTTCCGCCGGCAATGCAGCTTTCCCCCATACCTTGCGGCTTTTCCTTTGGTCCCCCCCATGGTATGTCGAAACAAGACGAACTTCTTCACAGCGGGCGTTTCCTCTTGTCATCCGACGCCGTTTCCTTTTTCACGTGCACATTCTCCCTACCATCGGGTCTTTTCGTCCCCTAATTTTTTTTGATCCCAAAACTGCCTGTCTGATTCGTACCCGTTTTTGAAGAAGGGCGGTTGGGAGACGGTTGGGGGTTTTGCCGTTCAGCCTGAAGAGAAACCCTCCCCCCTCAAGATAGCCTTGCACACCGCGGGGTCGTGTTCCTGCCCCCTCCCGCAAATTTTCTCCCCCCATCGTATCCGCGTTTACTCGAAGTGTCTGAGGAACCGGTCCGCTCTTAAAAGGCTCGATTTTTTTTGAAGAAGGATTCCATTTTTTACAGCAGCTTTCTCTAGACTTTCCACCTCGTGGCCCATTACACGCACTCCTTGAAATTCCCATTGCTTTTCGAGTCGTTTCTTCGTTTCGTTCCACGCGTGTTTCCAACCAGTCCACTGAATTCCCATTTTTTCCCGTTTGACGCGAGTTTTTCACTTGAACAACCCTTTTTTTCCCCTTTTCCATTTTCCCCTTGTCCCCTCCCGTCATCCCTTGAATTTTTTTTTTTCCTTCCGGTGTTAAATATTTGTTTTTGTAACCTGCTGCCCTGGAACCGGTATGTCCACATTCCAACTCCACAAATCCACCCCTTTTGCGGCGGGGCGCCGGTCAACTTGAGCCTGATAAACTTTTCCACACCAGTGCAATGGCGCCTTACTAAAAATTTGTTAGTCCACTTTTTTAGTCCCTTGTCCACCCTGGGGGGCCCCTGGTCGCCAGGACACAGCCATCCCTTTGTCTTTTTCGCGCCCCCCCGTTTGTCTCCCCGGTTGAGTTTTGTTTTTCCCCCACCCACTTCCTGTACCGATGAAGCCCAGTGGTGCTCGCATCCCAAGGCGATCCTATGACCTTTTCCCACGTTCTGGTTCAAATTCGCCGCTAGGCGAACCACCACCGCTTTTCTTTTCTTTTTTTTTCCCGACGGACCCCTTTGCAGCTGCTGAACCTCTGAGCAGAAATCTCATTTTCTCCTCTCTTGTGTTGTTTATTCTGTTTTTTCTCTTTTTGGCCATTTCGGTCCCTTCTTCTTTTTTCGCGTTTTTGAGCTCCCCGCCTGTTCTTTTCGAAGTCGTGTTTTTATGTCCCAAAGCCCGTGCCTCCCAATCTTGGCTCGCGTCCCTTCCACCCTGGGTTTTCCACTTTCAACTTCCGAAAAAAAACCCTTTTTTTCGGCATCCCTTTGGCGACCAATTGTTGTCCCCTTTGTTCTAGGGGCTGGATAGTCGGAGGCCCTTGTTTTTCTCTACGGCCGTTCTTTTTGCGCGCCCCTCGCCTTGGATTGGGGAACCTGTCGTTCGTTCTCCGGGACCCCCCCTTGTCCTTCTTTAAATCGACCCCCCTGTTCTTCCCGCTACCCCGATCCGGAGATTGAGACCAATTCTCCTTTTTTTTCGAGCGTCTGTGCCCTGTACCCCACCACCCCCACCAAGTTTTTCCACTTTTCGTGTTATGCTCGTTCTTTTTTTAAGTTCCTCCTATTTTGTACTTTTTTTTCGTTTTGTACTGTTGATTTTTCTTTTGCACTCAAGATCCATTACCTTTTTTCTGCATGTCATTACTTGAAACATTTCGAAATGGCCGGGGACATTACGTTCTTTCCTTTGCGAATTGCTTCCCGTATCCCTTCCCTCCCTTGTCGTTAGATTCTTATGTTGTCGTAAGACTTGGGAGAAACAATTGGGCGTCGGGATTTCCAGCGCCCCCTGTCTGTTTTCCTCCAATGGCTTCCATTGTGAGGTATTTTTTCTCTCCTTTCCCCCGTTCTCCACGTGTTTTTGTCGCATCACCGGAAATCTGCATTTTGAAATCAACCCTTTTACTGGCGATCCCCCGGGTATGGCGAATCCTAACTCGTTATTGGCCATTTTCTCCCCCGGCCGATTTCCATTGAATTCGTTTTGCCCCCATCCCCCCCCTTGCCGCCCCATTCTTTTTTTCCGCATGTGGTACTTTGGTCCAAGATTTTTTGGGTAATCGTGCATCCGACCCCTGCCCCTCGGCTCCACCTTTTAAGCTATTTCCCCTTCTGACACCGGTCCCCATCCACGTTGTTCTTTCCGCCCCTCGTAATTTCGATTTTGTTTTTTTCCTTGCTTCCTTCATCAACATCCTTCGAATGTAAATGAGGAAGTTCGTTGGAGTTTCTCAGACTTCCCCCCCCACCGGATAATCTCTTTTCCCTCCTCCTGTTTTTGGGTGATCTTTTGTGGTCCTTTCTCGCGGTATCTCCCCTACACTCGCTTCACCAACCGCCCGCTTGTTGGTTCACATTCGCATCTCCCTCGTCGGCCTCTCCATATGCCCCCACCCCTTCGACGTTTCTAGGGTGCCCTCTCTTGTATAGCTCAGTATGCGTGGTTTTTTTTTTTTTCTTCCCATTTATTGGCTTGGTCGGATCATGCTACTATGCCCCCTGCACCACCTCGGCTCCCCCACTCTCTCATTTTGATGGTGCTCTGTTCATTTTTGAGTGGCACAACAGTTTTTTAATTCCAATATTGTCAAACTAGTGCTTTGGCCATGTC
>Ga0179593_1758137_pt1 | contig 10637 bp, 14 predicted proteins | sample CZODoug2_1_08_16_FD_185931 | JGI IMG/M metagenome (GOLD analysis project Ga0179593, IMG submission 185931) | Vadose zone soil fungal communities from Angelo Coast Range Reserve, California, USA - CZODoug2_1_08_16fungal (PacBio error correction) | ecosystem: Environmental > Terrestrial > Soil >... | reverse complement strand
TTCTGTTCCCCATACTCGGGGTTGATCGCAGTTATACGCCACCACGCAACTGCAATATTGCCTTTTTGCCTTTGGTTTCTTTTTCTCCCCTAGAATCCTATTTCTCTCTGGCCTCCCCGTTTCCCCCCCTCTTCCTCTGCTCCTTTTGTCTTGATCGTCCTCGCGTTCCACTTTACACCAAACACTAACCTTACCCGAGTTGTTTTTTCTCCCCCTCGCCTGACTCTTTTTGGTGATCTCTACACAGCACTCCTATCTGGACGCCAAGAGGCGTTGTCCTTCGTCCCATTCGCCGGCGCACAATAACCCCCCTTCAGAACCCCTTCTTTTTTTTTCCTAGCCCAACAGTCTTTTTTTTTCCCCACTTTTCGGAGGATGCATGGAAACCTCCTTCTCAGCCCTAGTTGGAGTGTTTGAAACGGCTTGCCCTCGCGTTATCTGCCTTTTTTCCGGATACTTCTGAAACGCGCGGGGTGACTTATGGTGCAAACAATGGGCCGTGTGCAACTGTTACCCTTCTTCGTGCTCTTTTTTATAGCGACTCAGCTCCTTCTCTGGCCTAAAATTTTGTGGCGTCCAAACCGCCTTCCTTTCCCTGTTTCGGTCTTGATCCTGAGAGGGCACCTCTTCCCCAGGGCGCTGCTGCGAGATTGGACTCATCTTCACCCAGGACTGGACTTCTTTCCAGCTCCATGTTCCCCTCGGGTCCCTTTTACAGGCGCTTGTCCCGATATGTACACCTTTTTTTCTCCCCCCCCTTCCCCTTCATCTCCAGAGGATAGATTCGCCCAGTCGAGGATTTGGCTATTTTTTTTGACTTCCTCCCTCCCGTCAAAATTACTGGCCTTCCCCGGCGGTATGTTTTCGAATGATTGACGCCCTTCCTCTTCTTTGTATACCGCCGCGGGTTTTTCCCTCTTTTCTTTGGTTTAATTGACTTTTAGACAAGGGAGGCTACCGCACGCAGCTTTGTCTTGATTGTTGCTTTTTCTTGCCCCTTCCTTTTTTCCCCTTTGAAGATGCCGTTTTTAACTTGCGTCACAGATCACCCTTCCCCCCTTCCGGAACCCCCCAAAGACACGGCGACCGGCAAGTAAGATGCTTATTAGGTGCTTTTTCTTTGATTCATGTCCTTCTTGTGAGTTTTTTTTGTGCGCCCAACTAGATTCTTATACCCGCTTGGAATCTCCCCCCTTTCCTCCTTTTCGAAGAGTTCCTGGCGAAGGTCCTGCGAGTGTGCTAACTAACCGCGGCTCAAGACTTCCTGCTGTTTGGTTAGTCCTTGTTTTTTTGGTTATTAGTCAATCCTTGCGCAGCCGAAAACTTCGGGCCCTCTCATTCTGACTGGGAGAGGCAAACGTAAGACCTCCTGACTCCTCTTACCCTGACACTTGCCTTTTTCTGGCTTAGTTTCCCAACTTTTCTCAGTTTTTTTTAAACACACCTTCTCTTCCAGGGAGATTTTTTCCCCCCCCCTCCTCTGTTCCCTTATTTGGTTTGGGGGCGCCATGATTTTCGATGCAGAACTAAACTTTCAGTAAACCCCGCCAATCGGAGAATACGGAGCTGTGCTTTTCTCTTCCTAATCCTTTAGTTGGTTGTTTCTCTCTCCCCCCGATGACAGACATAGCCTTCCAGAGCCCCTGCCTTGGAGGGTTCTTTAGTCCTCCTTTTTTCCTCGTTGAATCGCCCCCCCCCCCCAAACTATATTTGAGCCCAGTGCTGGGTGAGAGGTCTCTGTATCCCTCGACTCAGTTTTTTTCCCTGACTTATGGGCGCGCGAGCTTTTGCCGTTTCAGCGCTAGGAGTTTTTTTGAATCTCTTTCTCCCTCCCTCCCATTCCCAGGTGGGAGTTCCTTTCAGTTCTTTTCGGCGAGCACACTGTCTTCCTTGACGAATACTGCAGCAGACCACAGCCCCCGACTTACCCACCTTTTTGTTCCTGTTTATTATATCGCCCTCATCATTCAGCTTTCACAGTGCACCTTCCCCTCTTTCAAGTCTTTACAATTGGCGGGCTAAAGTAGTAAAGAATAATCGAGGTCTTCCACACTTCCCCAAAAAACGCCAATTCCCCTTTCATCTTTCACCGCCACTTCCTGTCGAACGGGTTCGTTTCTTACAGGCGCTGTGATCTTTGACGCCCCTCTTTCCCCTTTTCCTTTCCTCCCTTCTTTTTTGGCAGTCCCCAGAGGGCACGATTTATTAAGAAACGCAAGCTGCGCTGATCCCCTGAAGGGAGTACTTTTTCCATTCCCCCTCGAAGGTGCCCACCCCTCTTCCCCGGTAATACTGCGGACAAATACGGTCTCACTTTTTTTTCCCTCCCTTTTTCTGGAGCCGAGTAACTTTAGTGAGATGGTCCAGAACACTGTGACACACTCGACGTCGTCGATCGGAAGTGTGATTCCTTTCCTTTTGATGTCCTTTCAACCCTTTTTTCCTCGACAGTGCCCGTTGAAAGGGCGCCAACCGATGTATTTTCCCTTTCGGTTGTGTGCAGCATTTTTTAGTCTGGCGGAAGCACGCTCTGCGCGCAGCGCCCCGGTGGGTTCAGTTCTAAACCCTCCTCTGTTAAAGTGGCCCTTTATGCGCTGCGTTGACAGCCCCTCCCTCTTCCGCTCTCTTCGTGCGGTCGCCCTTGAAGACTTGGGGGTCCATTGCAAAGAGTACATGTTGCGCATAGATCCACCTCTTTTTTCTCCTCTTTGTGCCTCCTTGACTTTGAGCGCCGCTCTCTTCCTCTTCAACGACCACGACCCCCCCCATGTTCTTTTCTTTTTCCCCTTCTCCCAGAACTTATGACTCGTGGGGCCGCTTTGCCCCAAGGTTGTCGCCGGAGGTTGGTTTCGTTTCTCCCTTGTGACCTTGTACTTTAGTTTGCCCCCCAAAGACTTTTTCTTCTATCTTTGTGTAGCTTCAGCTCCCAGTAATCAGTCTACTCTCCCCTCTCACACAAGCTTTTGGCCGTTGTGTTCAGCGCTAGTCCCCCCCCTGCACCGATTCGCCAGTCCTGCTTTACACTTTGGGTTCCTGAACATTTTCTATTCCCTCCCTTGCAAATCAATGACACTCCCCTCGTATTTTCAGTTGTTGTGCATAATGGCGATCGGCGGATGGATAAGAAAAGATCTTCCTCCCCCCCTAAGTTTTTGTTCGAGACGTTTGCTGTTCTTCCGGTTATCGCCTATTTTGCGTACCCCTCCCTCCCACCCCCTTCAAGAATCTTTAAGTGCGCGGTTGATGACAGGTAGCCTACTTCCTGTTTGGTCTTTCCATCACCCCACCTTTCCCATGACTGCGCGGGGTCTCGAGCGCGCGTTTAAAACAAAATTGTATTCCCCCCATTTTACCCAAGTCTTGTCCTTTCCTGCCTTGATATATCGCCTGATTCGTTTTTCTTTGCCTTCCAACGAGACCCAATTCCTCCAGAGGCGTTGGTCTGCTCGCCGTTCCAAGCGCCGGACGCAATTCTTTCCCCCTCCTTCGCCACAATGCGGCCCAAGAGATTTCACCACTTTTGAGGAGCCTTAGAGCTTCCCTCTCTTTGCGGAGTTGTTTTTTAGGCGCCCTATTCGGCGTTCGATCCCCCCTGGGCTATTGCGATCGCCCCCAAGCTTTGGTCATGTAGTTTCCTGCATTATGAGCCCACTTTTTTTCCGCTTTTTTTTCCAGGCGGACAACATTCGGAGGCGAACGCTACGAAGCTTTATTGAAATTCGTCAATTTTTTCTTTCACAGCTCTTACCGAGGTTTTTTTTCGCGGTGGATACCCTTGCTGCCCCCTCTCCTTTCCCCCTTTTTTTCTGGCGATGCCTGTGCTTGTCCCGTGGTCAAAAGGGTTTTCCTTGTGCCCGCCCGACATTTGGATCCTTGCACACTCTTCCCCTTTCGGCAAGAGCGGTCTGTCCGCCCCCGGTCTTTACATCTCACTTCCCCTCTTCCTCCCTTTTGATCGCGCCGCGAGGATGGTCCTCATTTTCTGGACCGTTGACGAAAAATAATCGCGGACATTCGACTTCTTTTCGTTATAAGATTGGAGACCCCGATTGTCGCGGGGTAAGACCTCCTTTTTTTTGGAATTAATGCTAAGCGTTCCGTACAGTTTTTCAAAGCCGAAGCCTTTTGCGTTGCTGAATGTTTCTTCCTTTTCTGGGGTTTACCCCTACTTCGGATCGGTTGCACGCTGGGCTATACAGCGCATGTCAGAGGACCTTTCCCCTCCCTAAGATTGAGTGCTGTTCGTGCTTTACTTTCAACTTTCTTTTGAGTGATTTTTTTTTTTCCTTTTAGCTGGGACCGCCCCAATTGTTTTTCTCTTCGTGGCCCCTGGCGAAGACTTTTTTTTTTGCGAATTCCCTAACGCGGCTCCTCCCAACCTGTTTATTGGTTAATGAGGAACTTTTTTTCGGCAGTGATTCTTTTCCGTCCGGCAAGCCCGTGTTTCACCGACCCTTGACGGAACTCTCCACTGTTCCCCTCCGGGGCGTTCATGCGTACCTCCCGAACCACCTTCTTTGTCAACGCACCGCTAGTCTTTTTCTTCCCCACCTGCGTACGCTGAGTCAGGCTCCCCTCTCCCCCCCTCTCGCGCAAATATATGGGATTTGCGCTTCGCTTTTCTTTTTCGTGCAGACTCAAAAGCGTGCCTCACTTCTTTTTCCTTCCTTTTCTGGAACTTTTGGCACTCTCTCTTTGTTTCGTGAGAGAGATTACCGGACAACTCGCCCTCCTTCCATGTCCCCTCCCTTTTGTACGGAGGTTGTTCTCAGCTCAACCTACTCTCGTCAATCTACCACCGCCCTTCCTAGTGCTCGATCGTGGGTGAGACTTCTCCTTACTCGTTATTGGTTAAGACCAGAGATAGCATTGACCCGAAGCAACTTTATAAGAGCGTCAGGTGCTTTAGTTCCTTCGTCCTTCCCCCCCCGGGGGAAGTGTCGTAGTTACGTTCAAGTTTACGTGCGATCTGTCCTTTTTCTCCAATGTCAAGAAGACTTACAATCCACAGAATTTCTTCGACCCCGGGCGTAGTTTTAGTCCCCCCTCCTCCCTCGGCTTCCAGGTGACACGGCAGCGTTTTGCGGTCTCCCGGTCTCTAGAGTTCGCACAATTCAAACCCCCCTCTTTTTATGACAACAAATCCCGCCGAAGTTTCTTGCCGGGCGCCAGGTCTTCTCTGTATCGCTTGTGATCTTGAAGAATCTTTTGCCCCTCTCCCTTTCCTAGCGTTTCTTGGCGACCACAAGATTTATTCAGACCCGCCCAGTCGGCGGTTTCTTGTCCGTGCAGCGCCGACTTCCCCCCCCTTTAATTGTTTTTTTTTTGGTGCCAACCCCCGGAGATTTTATTTTGCCAACTCAATTTCGGGCGCGCTCCCGCCTGTTCTGACTCGGCGCGGACTTTCCTCCCCCCCTTTCCCAAATGAGCACTCCTGTGGCGATAGACTTGAGATGTCTTTTGCCGGGGTTCCCCTTCACCTTGCCCTTCCAGGCACAACAGATTTTCTTTGGTCGGGGCGTGCAGCAGATATTTTGAGATCTTTAGTTTTAAGCCCCCTTCTCCTAAGCTCCGGTTTCTCAGATTTGTGAATCAGGGTGATCCATCTACCTCTGAACAGTTCCTTCTGCGAATTTTTTTTTTTTTTTTTTTCCATTCCGTCAGCTATTCTCTTTCTTTCTTTAGACATAGACGATGAAGAGGCTCCCCCGCTTATTGTTTTGCGCCCCCGTCTCCTCCGCTTTGGCTTTTCCCTAATCATGGTGCTCCGCGATTAATTTCCCTCCCCTTCCCTGCTGCAGCCATCTTAAATTTCGTTGCATCTCTTTTTTTCTTCTTTGGTCCTCCCAATTTGGTCGAGTTTTCTCTTTCTTTTTTTTCTTTGCCTCCTTCTCCACGGGTTTGCTCTCCTTTTGTAGATTCAGCTCAAGACTTGATCTTTTTCTTCTTCCAAGCTTTTACTGTTTTTCACTTTTTTCAATTGGCCTCCCTATCCCTCAAGCGCGACAGTTCTCCCTTTTCACGTGTTTTGGGTACAGTCCCCCCTCTCCCTTTTATTCAGAAACTGGGCGACCTTAGCCCAATTTTTTCCTCTTTTCGTTTTTGTTTCGATACTGGCTCCGTTCTTTGCCGACCAGCCTCTTTTTTCCTCCTCCTTCGTTGGTTGTTTCCTCTTCTTTTTTTTTGAAACAGAGATCGCTTGCCCTCCCTCCACTGCCCTCTCGTGATCCTTTTTTTGCGCCCGTTCGAACGCTGTTCTTTCTGCCGCCCCCCCTGCAATATGACTTTTGTCTTTTCTCAGGGTTTTTAACCACCATTACCGTTCCCAAAAGCGTTGTTTCCGCCCTGCACTGCGTCGTGAGCTTACTCTACCGTGAGCGTTCCTTCTTTTATTTCCCAGCGGGTGTTTGGTCTAGTTTGAGCTTCTCTTTTTTGCACTGAATACCCCTTTCTTCCGGCAAAGCTTCCCGATTCCAACTTTTTAGTCATTTTTTTTTATCGCTCCCGGAATTTGCGTGTTTGCCAAGGGCGCCACGCTGCGGTTTTTCCATCGTCCGATCGCACACAAAGTTTTTCCTAGTCGCGGGCCCAAAAAATATTATTATTACCCGTATACGAGGGCGACTTGACGATCTCTTATTCCTTTTCCTTTCCTCAAAGGTTGGTTCGAAAACGCATTCTCACTGTCCGAGGTCGCGTCCTTGTGAACACTGGAGACCCCCCTCAAACACTGGCTTATTTTTTCCCTGCTTTTTGTGCCATTACGGCTTTTCTATGAGACCAGTTGTCTTTTTTCCCCCTGCGGCCTAGTGCAAATTCGCTTCCTATCTTTACTTTTAGTTCCGACAATCATAAATTCCCCCCTTTTTTCCGTATGATTGACTTCCCTCTGGTCCCGGCCATTAACCTAGTTGACATTCGCACTTGGGATTCTCTTCCCTTCTCCGCGGTCCGCGGGTCCGCGCGTTGTTTGCCTCCCTAGGACTTAGGGGCGACTTCTCTTTCACCGCCGCCTATTTTATCGTGCTGACCGTTTCTGGTTGTCCCTTCCAGGATGATGCGGTGGCCCCAGGGCCAAATCACCCCTCCTCCACTTCAGGTACCTCGCACGGAAAGAAGATGCTTCCTTCGCGTCTTTTCGTTCCGGCTGCCATTTCAGGCGTTTAGGTTTTGGTTTTTTTCCTTTTTTTACACCCTGAGCCCCTTCTTTTATCGAGTCCTTTCACCATGAAGCGTCATGATTCAGGGGCGTCTACTTCTCGCCTCCTTACTTTTTATTTTTTAAGGCGTGAAGTTTTGCAGTTATTTTGTCTTCTCCACCCGTTTCGCTCCTCCCCCCATTGACGACTCTCTGACTGGGCGTTATGCGGCCCCCGTTCACGAAACCCCCCATTTTTTTCTGCGTTTCCCTTCCCAAATGCGTAGGTTCCTGATTCTCCCTGCTCATCTGTTTGTTCCTGCGGTCCGGAGTACAGGGATTTTACTTCCCAACTGCAACGATTTTTTTTTTTTTGGTTCGCGTCCGCGAGTAGTTGTTCCCGCGAAAACGCCACTTTTCCGCCCCATCCGTCTTCTTTCCTTTCTTTTCCGTGCCTTAATCTCTCTATTTTCTACCCGTTTTGTTTTCTCTTATTCGGCCCTCTTCCCAAGGTCTCTTCCATTGAGCGCCGATGTTTCGGTCCGTTTGTTCCTTTTGACTTACCCCCAAATCTCTTCCAAATATATTTGCTTTTTCTTGGTACGGTCTCCTGTTTCTTACTCCTGTTTCGCGGCAGAGCGCTAGCAGGAAAGAAGCAATTTGCCTTTGCTGCAGCGCGTTCTTAGGGTTCTTTTGTCGCAGCTTCCCCCCCCCCCCCCCCCCAGTCTTTCCCAGTGGCGAGTTCGAATTTCTTTTACACGGTCTTGCGACGGAATCCCCGACGTCACACAGTTTTCACATCCCCCACCACTCAACATGAACATGTTGTTGCTCGTGAGTAGCTAGAACCACATCATGGCTTTCCCCTTCCCGGTGACGGACCCCCCGCGAAACTTTTCTGGTTTCCGTCCCCTAGACTCATAGAGTGGTTCCACTTTTTCCCCCCCCCAGCACGCCTTCCCTAATCTCAGCAACCTCACTTTTTGCCGGCGCATTTTCCTTTTTCCAAATGGGATCTTTGACGCCTTCCTTCCGATCTTTTTTTTCCCCGGGCGATTGCAAATACAGCCCGAAGCTTTTCGGTCGCCTCCTTTTTAAGCGTCCTTTTCCAATTACGGACTTTTCATTTTGTGCCACACTTACCGCGGACAAATCGCTCCCTTTTGAGTCGCAGCGCTCCTCTGATATTTCCCTCTCTTTTTGGCGCCCGTCCCCCCCTCCTGATGCCATCCCCTCCGTCGCGCCTCCGCGTTAGAGAATTGATATTGTGGTTTTTTTTCCCCGTTTTCTTCCGATAGCCACTCGAATTTCCGACAACGATTTTTTTCCAGCCGGGGCGTGCAGTCAGTCGGCTGTTTCCTCCAGCATGCGACAGCTCGGGCTGCAGAGGCTTTGGTTGCCCAGGCGTCGCTGTATTTCTGGTTCCCCCATTGTATTAGGCAGCTTCGAGGTCCCCAACCTTTTCGCCTAGTCCTAGGGCATTCGGTGCGCGCCTTTTCTGCCGTCTTTGCAACCGCCTTACATGTTTTTCGTGAACTTCATAGCTTTTGGCGTCTTTTCTTTCTTTTTGCGAGACGGCTTCTTACAGTACGCAAAATTTTGAGCTGATCTATTGAATCCACGTATGTGTCTTGGGGCCGCTGAAGTCCCGCCAATTTTTTGGAGTTTTCTCTGTTGCGCGCGGCTTTTTCCTTTTTCTTCTCTAGGACAAACGCCGTTTTTCTTCTCTTTTTTTTGTAGAGAAGCCCCATCCTGCGATATGTTCTTTCCCCTTCAAACGCTTTTTACTTTTTACTTTTGTTTCCTCCGCGGCTCTAAGCGCGCTGTCATCATGATTTGCCTTGGGGACGATGACATCCTTTTCTTCCTACTGGCAAAATCCCCCCTAACCGTAAGAGTCTTGCATTTTTTGGTTTCGTATGCGTCGGCTTGCTTCTCTTCATCTCTTTTGTTCTACTCCTGGTTGTTTTTTTTCTCTTGCTGGTCGGCAACTCCTAGTTCTCCGCCCAGTCTCTACCTGCAATACTCTTTTTCTTTTTCGCCCCTTTTTTGATTTGCGCTTTCTAATGCATGTTTCTGGCTTTTCCCCCCCCCATCAGACTTGGCGCGCGTTTGATCTTCTCGTTTTGCAACAACAATCCCTTTTTCCCAGTAAGATTTTTCATTCTGTTTTTTTCTACACCATCTCTCCATTCCTTTTTGAGTTAATCTCTACAGAGCCATTCATATCCTGACAGATGCGTTGTTTTTTTTCCTCTCCTCGCTCGTCTTCACTTGTCCCCTTTCCCACCCCGACGAAACCTTCGGCCAAAGCTCCCCCACTTAGTTCCCCCTGATGGATGCATGTTAGAGGGCAGTATCATTTTTTTGTGGCCGCCATCGCGGCCCCATGGTTTTCCCCCCCCCTGCCTCTTCCTCCACAAAGGATGATTTCTCGGTGGAAGACCTCCCCCCCCATGGACGCTGTCCTTAGGCCGTCACGGAGAGCGTGACGCGACGGACAGATTTTCCTCGGCTCCCCGTTGGGATAGCAACCAAGCTCTTTCTTCCCTTTACCGACCCTCCCTGCCCATGGGGGTTTTCCCCCAATGCGCCACCGGCTTTTTCGTTTTCGGTGATTTGCTCCCCTGAAAAAGGCGGCTTGATGAAGACGGAACTGTCTGTTCTTCTTTTGTTTTTCCCTTACGGTCGATCCTGGTCCCTTGTTCGAAAATGTCCTGCCCCCTCTTGCTCGCTGTCGAGGATTTGCTTTGGCCTTCCCTTCGCTCCCATAATCGCGTGACTTTACACTTCGTTTCTTTTTTTTTTTTTCCGAATGATTGCGACTCCTTCTTCGATGTTATTGTGTTTTTTCCCCCCGAATCTCCCCGAACGGCCTCTTCGTCCAATGCGCTCAACCGCGCAGTTTCTTCGGCTTCCTGGCAAATCGTTTCCTGTTTTGTTTTTTTTCTGCCCCCTTTCTTAGGCTTGCGGCGGTCGGCTGTCAAACTCACAACGCGCATTACGATTTCTTTCCCTTTCGCCCGGCCCCCTCTCTTTTTTCTTTTCACCGGATAAATTTGCTGAAAGTGCTTCTGTTTTTTTGGGGGACTTTTCTTCGGAAAAACTCTCTTTTTCGCTGGACGACCTCAAGTCTCCTTTTTTAGTGCAATTTTTGAGTTCTCCTGATTTTTTGTGTTCTACACCCTTGCTCCCCGCGTCCTTTCCTGGCATAAGGTTTTGCCCTGTGGTCGGTTTTTGCTTTTTCCCCCTTTCACAAATCGCACGCAATTTCTCTGACTGGGGAGTTAATGCGGCCAGAATCTTTCCCCTCGCTTATCAACGGCCCCTTCGGTTTCCCCTTCCTTCGCGCGCCACTGGTGACGGTTTTCCACAAACTTTTCGACTTCCCTTTTTTTCGCGCACCCATGTACATTTTGGGATATTGGGGTGCTCGCGATAGGTTTTCTCTTGCAGCCCACCGCCGTTCCATTCCATTTTCCTGACTTTTTTTCGGCTA
>Ga0179593_1680654_pt1 | contig 10637 bp, 18 predicted proteins | sample CZODoug2_1_08_16_FD_185931 | JGI IMG/M metagenome (GOLD analysis project Ga0179593, IMG submission 185931) | Vadose zone soil fungal communities from Angelo Coast Range Reserve, California, USA - CZODoug2_1_08_16fungal (PacBio error correction) | ecosystem: Environmental > Terrestrial > Soil >... | reverse complement strand
CCTTTCCCCTCTTTTTCTCCTTGAGCTTCCCACTTTTCCCTCCGAGGGTTCGAAAGCGATCCCCCCCCCACCTTCCTTTTCTTTTTTTTTTTCAACCTTTTTTTCCTTTCCCTTTGGTTGAGTTAGTTGCGTTGCCGTCTTCCCCCCTCTTCCTCCTCCTTGTTCATTCCCTCCTTGCCGCAAGTTAGCTATTAAGATAATTACAATCCGTTCCTTTTTCTTCCCCCCTTTAATCTCACTTTCCCTTTTTGCATCTTTCTCTTGACTCTAGTGCCCAGAAAGAGGATCAGGGTATGGTTGGGGAGGAATCCGGTTTTTTCCCTTCCCCTCCCCCTTTTCCCTCCCTCCTTCCCCCCTTCCCATTGGTTCCCTCTTTTATCACCCTTCCTCTAGTAGAAAGAGGAGGTAGAAGTCGACTTTCTCTTTTCCTCTTCTACTTTTTTTTTTCTATTGACTTTTTCCTTTCTTTATCGCCGGAAGAAAATTAGGAAAACTTTACCGATACGTCTCCCCTTTCTTTTTTTTTTTCTTTTCATGGCTTTTGCTCTGTTTTTTTTCCCCTTCCAATCCATGGGCAAGACATGAGACTTCCTTTGTTCCCTTCGTGTCCCCTCTTAAGTTTTCCCCTTTTCAGCTGTTTTTATCAATGAAAATTGATGACGGTAGAAGGCCTTTTCCCCCTTCTCCTTTCCCCCTTTTTTTTCTAAATTCTCAAGAGCCCCCTTTTTGATCTTCCCTTTTTTCTTCCTCCCATGGGTCACGGTTAGCAGGATTGAGAAGGGAAGGAGGGGGTTTTCCCTTCCTTTTTTCTCTTTTTTTTCTTTCCCCCTTTGGTTTTCCAAAATTCCTTCTGCTTCCCCAGATCAGGTACGGAGGATACAAGGTGATGGCCATCCCCTTCCACCCTTTCCGATCTTGATTTTCCTCCTTTTCTCTCTCATCGACGGGCCTGGATCGTAATCGCGTGGAGTACAAAATAATTTACGATTTTCTTGGTTCTTTCTCTTCCCCTCCTTTCCTCTATGAGAATGATTAGGTTCGTCATATTGGGGGGGATCCTTTTCCCCCCCCCCCCCCCTTTCCTCTTTTTTCTCTCCCCTTTTTTTCTTCCCCCTTTTCTCCTCCGCTGATTTACAACAACACGTTCTTGGACGGAGACACGCCTTGGCAAGACTGCATTTTTTTTTCTTCTTCCCTCTTTCTTTCCTTCCCCCCCCCCTTTCGTTCTAACTTCCCTTCCTTCTACCATAAGCTTCACTAAAACCAAGCCAGTCAGCCTTCCCCCTTCCCCCCCTCCCTCCCTTTTTTCTTTTTCCTGTCGTTCCTTCCCACCTCTGCGATTTCAGATTGAGACAGCGCTAGACACTTTTCCTTCTTCTCTTTCTTTTTTCTCCTTCTCTGAATTTGTTCTACTTTTGGTCCTTCTCCCCTTTTCATAGCAGGAGTTCACAACGCCATCAATCATTTGTTCGGACCACCCCCCCTCCTTTTTTTTTTTTCCTTTCTCCCCTAGTCACCTCCTTTTTTGCCTTTTTCCGGGGGCAACAGATAGAAGGTAGCGCCGAAACCAGTCCCCCCTCTTTCCCTCTTTTTTCTCCCTGATCTTACTTTTCTTCTAGACTCCTCTTTGCGATTAGATACGAAAAAATATGAGAGGGAGGAACCGCCCGTCTCCTCCCTTCCCCCTTCTTCCCTTTCTTTTTTTTTTTTCCCTTGGTCCTTTTTACTTTTCTTTCCTTTTTGGAGGGGCTTCATCCCAAAGTGGAGATTGTGCTATTGGTTACGAAAACATACTTGCATTTTCCCCCCTCCCTTTCCTTTTTTTTTTTTTCTTTTCTTCTCTTGCTTCCTCCCCCTTGCTCCCTCTTCCCCCCTTCCTTGATCGCGCAGTAAATAAATACCTGGCGGAAATGACTATGGAGAAAAATCGCGACTCTTCTCTTTTTTTTCATCACTCCTTTTTCTTTCCTCCAGGTATTGATTGACTTTTCTTTGACGTTTCTTTATTTTTTCCCATGATTTTGCGTAGGCAACTCTCAGCAAGAAGAAAGAACCACACATCGATCCCTTCCTTCCCCCTTTTCTTTCCCCTTCCTCTCCCTTTTTCTTACTCCCCTCTCTGCCAAGTTCTTCCCCCCTTTTTCGCGCTTTTGCGACGGTTCAGGAGAACAGATTAACAGATTGGTAGACATTATTTATCTTTTCCCTTTGTTTTCCTTCTCATCGCCCACTCCATTTCTGTATCTTCCCTCCTCCTCGATTCATGTCGATAGAACCAATATGGATCACGTCCAGATTCCTCCCTCCTTTTTTTTTTTTCCCTTTTCCTTCTTCTCCCCCCTTTCTTCCCCCTCGCTCTCTATATGATACCCACCTTTTTTTTCCTGGACAATATGAGTGATGGCGTGGGGAACATACTGATATTACAAAGGGGACCTACCTCTCCCCTCTCCCTCCTCCCCCCCCCTCCTTTTTTCTTTTTACCACGTCTTCAGAAGATTTTCCTTTCTCCCTCGAAAATCGCAGAGGTGGCTGTAGGCGACTCTCTCCTTTTTTTCCTTTCCTTCCTCTCTTCCCTGCCCTCTCCTCCCTGAGGTTCTTTTTTTTTCGGGATGGTCCCGCCCAGTACGGCATGATGTCTCTGCGATACTCCTATTTCCCCTTTTTTTTCCCTCCCTCACCCCTTCCCCCCTTTTCTTTTTCTCCTCAAAAGAACGTGTTGTGTAAATTCCTCGTATTTTCTTTTTCCCCTCCCTATCTATTTCTTTTTCCCCCCCTTTTTCCCCCCTCCTTTCTTCTGCCTCTTCCTCTTCCCATGACCCCTCCTTTTCCTTCTTGAGCCCGTCGGGGTCTCGTTATCGGAAACTGAAACACGCTTCCACCGGCCCCCTTCTTCATTTTTTCCTTTTCCCTCCCCTTGGTTCCATTTTCCTATTTTCTCTCCCCCCCCTTCCTTCCCCCGGCGATACCTACGGACCGAGATGTATAAAGGAAGGTAGAAGTGCTCAATACATTTTTCTCCCTTTTCCTTTTTCTCTTCCATGTCTCCTCTTGATTTTTCCCTCCCTCCCCCCTTCCTCACCTTGGCTCTGAAGAATGTTAGAAAAAATGGAAACAACGTACAATGCGGTCGGTTTCTCCCCTTCCCCCTCTATCCTTCTCACCACCCGTCTTCCCACCTTTTAATTTTCCCTTCCCTTCTTTGCCGCAAAAGATTTTTGGAAGAGAACAAACCTCCCTTCCCTTTTTTCTTCCTCTTCCACTTTCCCCCGGCCAAACGCAACACTTAGATGGGTCATGAGCGTTGCCGTCTTTCCTTTTCTTTTTCTCCTCTTCCTCTTTTCCCCCCCCTTTCTCGATCTCCCCCCTTTCCCCCGCTATTCGACCTCCAGCTTTTAATACGACAGGTAGCGAGGCGCTTTATTTTTTTTTTTTTTTCCCTTCCCTTCGTGAACAATTTGAACCGGTGATAGGCTGAATGTCCGGCCGGACCCCCGTCTTTCCCCCTTTTTCCCCCCCCCCCCCCCCCGTCCTTTTTTTCTCCTCCAGAAAGCGTGCGAAGAAGAAAGGTCTCTTTCTTTTTCTTTTTCTTCCTTATTCTCCCCAGTTTCCCTTCTTCCTTAGTGGAAATCAGTGGAGGGTTGAAAGATTAGTATCGGGCCCTCCCCTCCCCTCCCTTTCCCCCCAGCCCCTTTTGGTCTTTTCTTCCTCCTTTTCCTGCAAGACGACTCATTTCGAAACCTCCTGCTTCCCTTTTCTTATTTTTTTTTCTCTGCTTATGCCTCCTTGAACTTTTTTTCCCTTCCTTCCCAGGATTGCCTGCCGAGGGTCGAAAGCGAGCCCAACGCAGAAAGACCTTCCTTGTTTTTCCCTTTTCTTTTTTTCTTTTTTTTCCTCTCCTCAACTCGGGTAATTCCGACGGCCGCAAGTTCTCATACAGCTCTTTTCCCCTCCTTCCCTCCTTTCTCCTTTCCTTCTTCATTTCTGGGATTGCTCCAGGAAGAGCCGGAACGATTTTTTTTCTTTTCCTCCTTTCCTTTTTTTTTCCTCCCTTTTTTCCTTTTGCGGACATTCAGCAGATCAAAGTTCAAATTGGGTCACTACCGTCCTTTCTCTTTTTTCTTTTCTTCCATCTGTCTTTCAGATTCTTCTCCCTCCACTTTGTGGACAATATGCGAAGGAGATGATTAGTAAGGTCCTCTCTTCTCCCCCTCCCTCCCCCCCTTTCCTGTTTTTTTTTTTTTCCTATTTCATCCGTGATGCGCGGCCACCGGAAAGCATTTCCTCCCCCTTCTCTTTTTTTCCCCCTCTTTTCCTTCCCCTTTTTCTCGATCCTCTTAAGGAAGTTTTATCAATGAATGAAACCTATGAGTATGCGAAGGCTCCTTCCCTTCTTTTTTTTTTTTTTTTGTTTTTTTTCCTTCTCCTTTTGACAGTGGGGCCGAACATGATGCAAGTGCTCCCCTATTGTGCCTTCTTTTTTTTTTTTTTTTCCTTTTTCTCCCCTTTTCCTTCTTTTACGATTTTTTTTTTGGGAACCATTGGCGTGTGATAAAAAGGGATGAGCACCTTCCTACCTCCTTTCTTTTTTCTCCTCTGTTCCTTTTCCCCGGAAGTTTTTTCCCTTTTTTTTCCCTTCTTCTATTCGACGGGCCTGGCTGCGTATCGAGTTAGTACAAACTACATTTACGATGTGCCGGTTTTTCTTGCCTTTTCCCCTTGCTCTCCCCTTTTTTCCTCTTTCCCTTCTTTCATGTTTCTTTCCCTTTTCCCTTTTTGGTTGTATTGACAATGTGTCCGAGTATTGAGGGAGTGGCTGGGCTCTTCTTCCCATTCCCCTCCCCCCTCCGGACTCTTTTGTGATGTTATCGGACATGAACTGCAGATGTCCGCCTTTTCCTTCCCTTCCTTTCCTTCCTTTTTCTTCCCCCCCCCCTCAACTCCCTATTATTTTGTCGGGAGAGGAGTGCATCTGTTTTCCCCCTCCCTTTCCCCCCCTTTCTTCTGAGATCCCTCCCCCAGGTTATGGAGATGGATATTCTGACTGTTAGAGGAATTGGTTACACTCCCTACTTCTCCTTTTTTTTTTTTGTCCCCCTAGTTCCCCCTTCATTTTTTGTGGATGAGAACATATTGAGAGTATATGGCAGAGCGTTTACTCCTTTTTTTTTCTTCCCCTCTCGCCCCTTTTTTCAAAGCTCTTTTTTTCTTCCTTACTCGTTTCGGCGTGCGGCCAAGGCTTATACAGATTAAAGAGCTGATAATGATTGGCCGACTATTTACCTAACCCTCCTTCTCTTTTTTCCTTTCCCCCTTTCCTTCCGATCTTCCATTTTGGCGATAAAACGGCAAACGTTATGTGGAGGATGGATCATTGGCTAGGTGCTGTTTTCCCCATTTCCCTTTCTCCCCCCCTATCGGGACGCCTTTCTCTCGGCATCTGCCTACGAGATTCACCCGGTCAAGACGGAAACGGGATTCTACGCTCCCTTCACTACCCTTTCCCTTTCTTTCTTTTTTCTCTGATCATTTTTTACCCTCGCAGGCCTTTTTCCCTTCCTTTTGATGCGAGCAAAAGATTTTTGGTCAGGCAAAACATATACGCAAGACGCCCGACACAGCATCGATCCCCGCCTCGGTTTGTCTTCCCCTCTTTTTTCTTCCTCCCCTCATGATTTACCCAGTTTTGAGCGCTTTGCAGCGGTTCAGAGGAAACAGCTTCCAGATTGTAGAACTTTTCTTTCCTCGTTCCCCCTTCTCCTCTTCTGTCCTCCAGGACTTCTTCCCCTTTTCGTATAGTCCAAGATGGGCTAACGGAGGGGGAGAGGGGGGAGGAGAGACCGCGATCTGTGCCCTTTTTTCTCCCTATCGTCCCCTCTCCTTTGTCGCGGCAAAGATACGCGAAAGATGGTGTAAAGCAACACAAACTTCTTTTTTTTCTTTTTCTTTTTATCCCCTTTAGAGGAAAAAATAGGTTATAGGAGGAACAACTTCGTCCTTTTTCTTCTTCCTCCCTTCCCTCCGTTGCTGTAGGCGAAGCGCGGCTCAACCAGTTCGAGGCATTTTTCTCTTTCCCACCTTTCTTTTTTTCTCTTATGGTCTCGCCCATGTACGGAATAGGTATCGGAGATACGAAGATTGGTTTTTCCGTACTCCCCCTTTCTTTTTTCCTTTTTTTTTGCAACTTTTTCCTTTCCTTCGCCCAGCCTCCGCAATACGCGGAAACAGGGGCATATACACAAAAGTGCACTGAACGAATATCTGCCAGGCTTTACTCCTCTTTTTCTTCCCTTCTTTTTTTTATCGTTTTCTCCTCACTGCGCATACGTCCGGAACGTAGATATAGATTCAGTTGAGTCTGAAGCACGGGGTCCGTTGAAGTCCCCCCTTTCTCCCCCTTCTCCCTTCCCCCCCTCCCCTGGTTCCCGCCAAGACAGGGTTGAACGAGAAATCGTGAAATCCTCCTGAAATCGCACGCCTTTTAGTTTTTTTTTTTTTTTTTCTTTTCTGACTTTCCACTGTCCAAACAACTTTAACAGGCGGTCGTGATACCTGCGATTGCCCTGCCTTCCGATCCTCCCCTCTTTCCCTTTCAGTTTCTTTCCGCCCCCCCCCTCTTTTGGAAGCGAACAAAATAGCCTCAACGCCGATCTTGCATGTCTTTCCCCTTTTTTTTCCTTTCCCCCAACTTTTTCTTCCTTCTCGGAAAGGGGGCCGCATGTCTCCGGCGAGCCCGTCTGCCTTTCCTCTTTTTCCTCGCTTTTTCCTTTGGCTCCTCCTTCCCGCTTTCTACTACGAAAGGTAGAGGAGGCGCCTAGTGAGAAATGCGTTCTTTCCTTTCATGTCTCCCCCCTTTGCTTTTCGGCCGGCCACAGATGATCACCAAACCCAATACCCTTGCTTCCTCTTTTTTCCCCTTTTTCTTTTTTTTTGACCCCTTTTCTGCCCGGATTGAATATATTGTATAGGAACCTTGCGTCCCCTTTTCCCCTTTTTTTTTTTCTTTCCGTTTTCACCGAAACGCAAACCCCCTTTTTTCTTTTCTTCTTTTTTTTTCTTCTTTCCTCCACCTCTTGCCGAATATGAAGGAAAGAGAGAGAGGGGAAGAAGAAGCAGTGGGCTTGTGTTGAGAGCTTTTTTTTCTTCTTCAATTCTTTTCTTTTTTTTCTTCGGAAAAGGTATGCCAGGCGAATTTTTTCTCTTCCTCTTTTTTTTTTTGGCAATTTGGTTGCCGTTTATTTTTTTCTCTCCCTTGATGTACCTCTTTCTTCTTATTACAGATATTTCAATCCGGGCAGACGACGGGTGGAGAAGATGCCCCCCTTTTCCTCTCCTTTTCCCCCTTTCTCCGGGTAATTGGGTGGGGAGATACGGTGGTGCCGACAGCCACTTGGAAGCTAGTTTTCCCTTCCCTTTTTCTCTCGATTCTTTCTTTTTCCGCTTTCCTGCGGACGTTGTGTTGTATTCCCAATCCTGGATCGATATACTTGTGGGACACTATGCGCCCTTTCCTTCTCTTTTTTTCTTTCCTGGTGGCGTTTGGCAGTTGCTCAGGCATGGCGATTTCATCGTGTTGCGCGGCACTTCCTCCTTTCTTTTTCTTTTTCCAAAATATGGGCGCCCCTGCGGGGCAGAGCGGTTTTCCTTTTCCCCCCACCTCTTTTTTCCCTTCCCCGCATGGGAAAGTTGGTTGAATTGGGGCCTCTCCGACCTTTTTCTTCCCCCCCCTTCCTTGGCGAGGTCAAAAATGGAGATTTGGCGGAACCATTGGCCTTTTTTCTTTTTCCCCCCCCACTTCAGATCCCTCCCCTGTCTCTTGTCAGTCGCGGCAACAGGTAAGAAGAGTGCTTCCCTGACCCGGTTTCCACTCCTTCCTCCCATTTCTTTTCCATTTACCCTTTTTTTTCCTTTTCTTTCTCTTCTTCTTGCGAATGATGTCGTGTTCGATCATAATTGGGTGGATCATGTGGCCAAACTTTTTCTCTTCCCCCCTTTTTTTCTTTCCCGGTTATTTCCTTTCTTTTTTTTTTTTTTTCCTCCCCCCCCGTTCTTGCCGGAGACAGCTGGCAAGGACTGACTTGCGTGATGTTCTCTCCCCATTTCCTTTCCCTTTTTTTTCTAAATTTCTCCTTTTTTTTTCTCCCTCCTTCTCCTACTTTACGACAAACTATATTTTGGCTTTCTCCTTCCTCTGGTGCCTTCTTTTTTTTTCTCCCCTCATTCTTTTGCTCCCGGCTAGAGGTTAGGGGAGATGATATTCTGCTGTTATCTTTCCCTGAATGGGTCCCTCCCTTTTCTTTTTTCTCCTGTGGAAAATAGCAGGAGTTAAAAACGACCATCACTCTATTGTCTTCCCCCCCCTTTCCGCTTTCTTTTGCCTTTTGTCAGCGGATATTTCAGACGAGTACGGACTGGGCCCCTATCTCTTTTTTCGGACTTTTTACTCCTCTTTTTTTTTTTCCAATGCTATCCCGATAAAGAGCTGCTACTGATTGGCGATTCGATTACGCCCCCCTCTTCTCTTTTCTTCCTCTTCCTTTAGGAAAGCCTCCCTACTCCCCCCTTTTTTTCCCTTTTTTCTTTCTTTGCGAGGTGGAGGGGCTCATCCAAAGGGGAGATTGGGCTGATTGGTACGAACCTTTAGTCCTCCCTCCCATCTATCCCCCCTATTTTCTTTTTTATCAAAAATCCTTTTGTCGGCATAATACTACAAGATATTTCCCGGTTCCAAGACGGAACTTGCTTTTCTTCTTCATTTCTACCTTTACCTTTTTTTTTTCTTTATTTTCGCAATAGCAGGCAGCCAGGGATTGATTGGATTTCCCCCCCCCTTTCCACACTTCCCGACTCCTCTATCGCCCTACACCCTTCTCTATCCTCTCCCCCTTCTGCCCACGCACCCATGTCTCTTCCCCCCTCCCACCTTCCGCTAGTTTCTTTTGTCTCATCTCTTACCACCTCCCCCGATCCCCTTTCCTCCCATCATTTCACCTCTCTACACATTACCGCCCATCCAACCTTACTCAACCACCTTCCCCTCCGCCTCTTCCCGGCTCCGCCTCTCTCCCTCAATACACACCGCCGCTGTCCTTCCATTGTCTTTCTTTTTTCCCTAATCTTACTTTTTTTTTCCCTTCTTCCCTTCTCCTCTCCCCCGATTTTTGAGTAAGCAAACTTCATCAGACGAACGGAACAGATCGATCCCCGCCTCCCCCCTTTCTCTTCTTTTTTTTTTCGTACACAATTCAATCAATCGCCAACTTGGGATCGTACCCCAAACACAAACACTCCCCCCCCTCCTCCCCCCCCCTCCTTTCTTCCGTTGGAGTTGCGCCACTGATACCCAGGTTGCTCGCCCTGCCTCTTTTCCCTTCGCTTTTCCTTTCCCCCCTTCCTCTCGTTGTTTAGTAATCGAATACAAAATAAGTAGCAGCTCTTATCGGTCTCCTCATTGTCCTCCTTCTTCTCGACCCAAGTGGATAGTCCTCTTTCTTTTCTTCTCTGTGCCAGGCGTACTCGGCGAAATAGCAAGCGAAAGATCCCCCTCTCTCTTTCTTCTCTACTCGAAAAGCTTTTTCCCTTCCCTTTCTTCTTCTTTTCGTGGGAAACTGCTATTCCACATGGCATACGCCTCCAATCGATAAGGCTTACCCCTCCTTTCCCCTTAGAGTAGTAGGGTACCCTTTCTTCCCTCTTCCTTTCCTGTTTCGCAATCGAAAATAGAAGAGGGGGCTTTCTTCTACTCTTTCCCCCCCCTTTGAGAAGCTTGATAGAAGACGATTCCCGCCCTTCCCCTCCCCCCCTCTTCCCTTTTTTGAGTGAGCGGATGGTCGAAGCCCATACTTCCCCCTTATCGATACGAAGATGTGTTCCTTTCCCATTCCCCCCCTTTTCCCTTCCTTCTTTCTCCAAGGCTGTCTCCGGCAAAGAAGTGTTGTGGTAAATCCTCGGTATTCTTCAGAGATGGCGAGTTTCTCCTTCTCCCCCTCCCTCCCCCCTGGCAATACGCGTTCAAATTGTCATCTACAACAAAATTTCTTCCTCCTTTTTACTTTTTTCTCTCGAACACGGACCTCCATTCGCAATATAGGAGGCCCGTCGGGGTCTCGTCTCCGTACATTGAAACCTGCTTCCCCCCCGTCCCCCCTTCTTTCCCTTTAGTTGTACTCCCCCGATAAAGATACAGGACGTCGATATCATTTCTTTATTCTCCATTTTTTTCCTCTTCCATCCCTCACCGCGATACTCCGGACCGAGATTGTATCCCGCCTTTTCTCCCTTTCTTCTACATTGTTTACAAGAAAAGGTTCCCGCCAATCCCAGGTTGTACTTTCTTTTTTCTCGCAATCTTTCTTATTTTTTCGCAACATCGGCAACTCTGGCTTTGAAAGAATGTTCGGCCCCCCCCCCCCCCCCACTTTTCCCCCCTTTCCCATGCGGTCGCTACAGGAGATTGACAATGACATAGTAACATCATTAGGTTGCATGATTAAAAACTTTTTTTTTTTTCCCCTCCTTTCCGCCACAGTTTTTGGAAGCGAACAAAATATCCTTTTCAACTCCTATGTCTTGCCCTTTTTCCAGGTGCAGAGCATCACGATGAAAATCTCCATTTTCTCTTTTCATTCGTTTGTCCT
>Ga0179593_1595317_pt1 | contig 10637 bp, 10 predicted proteins | sample CZODoug2_1_08_16_FD_185931 | JGI IMG/M metagenome (GOLD analysis project Ga0179593, IMG submission 185931) | Vadose zone soil fungal communities from Angelo Coast Range Reserve, California, USA - CZODoug2_1_08_16fungal (PacBio error correction) | ecosystem: Environmental > Terrestrial > Soil >... | reverse complement strand
CCCCTTCCCAACCCTTCCTTCGAATTCCCCCTCTATGGTCGCCCCCCCTCGCATTCTTCGATCAAGATAGGCGCGGTAGGCCTCCTGTCGCGGGTGTCTCTGCAGTGTTCCAACAGGTCCCGGATTGGCACACTGTCCCCTTTTTTTTTTTTTTTTGGGGGGGGGGGGGGGTTTGGTTTTCGACAACGCCGCTAACCCCGCGGCTTCGATGGTACTTCCCCCGTCGGTCCCCCTCTTCCCCAGAAACCTCCCCCCAGCATCTGCCCCCGCTTCGTCGAGGTGCCTCGCAGGAGCGGTACGTTGGTGCATCGCGATCTCCCGCCGCCAAGCTTCCCTTTGAGGCCCCTAGCCCGCCTACACCCTGCAAACTAAGGGTTTTTTTTGCGTGCCAAAAAACCTTTCCCCCTCCCAACCGGATTCTTGGTCCTGAAGCCGGTATAGCCACTGCCTCTCCCCATTTGAAAATATTTTTCTAGAAGCGAAGACCCACACATTTCTGGCACCGCATAACAGACCTTCTCCCCCATTAAGGCAGATTTCGATTCCCCAGCTTCCCATTTCCCCCCCCCCCAGCAGGGCATCTTACCGTCCCCCCCCCCCCCGCCGGTGCGATTCAGATTCTCTTCCTGAGGGGCGTTTTTTTACCTGTACCTTATGTTGCGCACTGTCCCGCCCTCCACCCGGCGCCTTACGGAAAGATTTTTTTCCTCAGAACATGCGGAACGACCTTTTTGTGGCTTTTCTTTCCTCCGAACTCTCTCGGATCGTTTTGCCTCGAAGGACCTCCGTGTGCAGGATTCGACCCCTAGTGGAAGGCCCCTTTTTCACGCATTGCGCTTTTTCCGATGTTTTGGGGTTGCACCGTCAACTCTTCCGGTGTACGAGGGTATGTTTGACGATGTCCTTTCCTGGAAAGATGTTTTTCCGGCCCTTTCCTCCAACGGCCTTTCGGTTCTTTACTAGGCTATTGTAAAGTTCTTTCCCTGTTCGGCAGACCTTGGCCGAATTCTCTTCCGGCGACTGTTCACCCGTTGTTCGAGGTTTTAAGTAGAAGCCCAAGGAAAGTGGGGTTGGCACGTTTTTTTTTTTTCCTGTCCCTCCCCTGCGCGAAGTTGGTTTGGTTCGAGGTTCGGAAGGACGGAGTTGTGCTTCAGCCAGTGGCCTTTCTGCTCTTTTTCAATCCCTTCAACCCGCCAAGGGACCGCACGGGAAATCGTTTTCCTTAGGAATGGCAACCTTAACATGCAAGTTACCCCGACTGGATCATTTCCCCTTTCCTCCCTTTGACGAGACGAGGCTTTCTTTTTTTTTAGTTTGAGCACCTTTTTTTCTTTTGGTGGTGGGTGGGGCCTTTGGGGCGAGATCCCTTTCGTGTCTATGTCTTTTGAAAGTGTCTGCGGAGGAGATCGTATTCGCTCTTAACAGAGATTTTTTTTTCCTTGCCTTACCTGGCGTGGGGTCCGTTTTTTCCAGTTGGATGCTTTGAGCGAAATCGCTCACGAGAAAGAGTTTTTTCTTCGTGGTGGTCTTTTTGTCAAAACTCCCCCATTTTTCACAGGTTCCGTTTTTGAGTCGCCTTTTTTTTTTTTTGTGTGAAGTGGGTTTTGAAAAAGTTGGAATGTAGGACCCCCCCCCCCCCTCTTTCCGGACCTCAAGATTTTTTTTCTCCCTTGGAGTTTAATTTTCTTTCTCTGAGGTGCGGTATTTCGAGTATTGTCGCCATTGGGCACTTTTTTTTTTTTTCTTTTGCGAATAAGCCCCTCGATGGAATAGGAATAACTCTAGGGGTAGGATGCTCGTTTTCCTTTTTTCTAGTGGCCCCCTTCCATATCTTCATGAACCGGGTTTCAGGTTCGCGTCGGGAAGGGTCCCTCCTGCTGATGGCTTGCCCTATTTGGTTTTCTGCTTCCCTCACAATACGGTTGAAGGTGAGGGTGGCGATATTCTCTTTCCCCAGATCGATGACTCTTGCCTTTCCCGGAGGTCGGATCACTTTGCAGGCCATTGAGTACATGGTATGGGAAAGAAGCGTCTTTTTGATCTCATGCCCCCTAGGTTGCTGGCCGGGCTGGCGTTTTTCCCCGGTCCCTGAATCGCTCCTTTTTCAAAGTTTTTCTTCCGCGGTTTTCTATAAGCCTTCATCGGACCTCAACTCACTCGGCGGCATACCCCACGGTTCCCTCTGGTGCCATTCTTCTTTTTCCCTTCTGCCCGATTTCCCGTCAAACCACAGGACTCGGTTTTTTTTCATTCCCCGTGCTGCATGGCCGGATCTCGCAGCTCGGAAGTCGCTTCGATGCGACAATTTCCCCCAGCTCCCGACCCCATTGCTCCCGAGTTCCACTCCTTGTTCCAGGGAAGTTGTTCCCAGCCGCAGTTTCCCCTCCGGTAGCCAAGTCGGGCTATGGGGTTTATTCGTCCCAAGAGCTTCGACGCGCTGGGCATTTCCCTTTGTGACCGTTCCGGGGTCCTTGGTAGAGTTTGCTATCTTTCGGTGACACTTGTGTGTAACAACCTTGTGGATGGGTTTTTGAGATGGTTTCCCTCTACATAGGTGTTTTCTGTATGGGAGATAGTTATCTCTGGGATTCAGACATTTTTAAATCCCCCCAAAAGGTGTGTATTTCCTCCTTTTACGGTCGCTGGCTTTCTGGAGGTTAGACAGACGCTCCGTGGACCGTAACGCCCCTAGTGGTAAGGCTCTTGGGGACAGGGGTTCAAGACCCATTTTTTCGAGGCGGAAGTACTTTCTTCTTCCTCTTTTCACGAATCTTTGAGCTAGATAACTTCAAGAGACGCCCGTACGTTTCATCGTGACCCCCCCCTTCCCTACGATAAAGGGGCCCCCATGATTTTTCGTCCGGTCCCGGTCACGGCTTTGATCGTCCAACTCCCTCCCCCCCAAGCACGAAGTTGGTACTCGATAAAAAGTTTTTTAGACTTGGTGTACTTTCCTCCATCAAGACCCCCCAAGCAATCGTAATTGCGAGGATCGTCCCCCACGAAAGAGGACCAACCCCGTAACCCCCCATGTGGTACAAATTTTCGTCGAACAACCCTCCCTCCGATCGTTAAGGGAACCATTTTCTTTTCCCTTCCCAGAGCTTCCCCGGCGACTTCCCCGGATGCCCCTTACCGGCCGGCCCCCCACTGAAGTTCTCGAAATGGCATGGAAAAATTCCCCCCTGGCCCAACTTAAGGAAATTCTCTTTTTGAACTTGCGTACCTTCGTCCCCGAGATTCTTTGGCGGTTCTTCAATTCGCTCCGAAGCCTCCAGGGGCGAGGCGCCCCGGCCATGAGAAGAAAGACCTTTTTCTTTCCCATAGAACCAGGTCCTTTTTTGTGACGGCGCCCAGCAGCGGTTCGCAACGGCAAATACTATCCGTGAAACATCCTCCCTTTGGTTAGAGACTCGGTTCCATTTCCTTTCTTATAGATCACCAAATCGTTTTTCCTTTCTGCGCGTTTTCCCGAGAAGGTATGAGCTACTCTGCTTCCTGTTTACAGCCGCCCCTCCCGACCTATTTTTTTCCCTATAAAAGAACGCGTGACCCCCCAGATGAAAGGTCCTTGTGCCGACACTTTTCGAGGTTCGACTCCGCCGGATCCTCTAGCCCCTGGCTTCCCTAGTTTTTCCCCAACGTAGAACCAACCCAACAGGAGGTTGTGTTCTTTAGAGCTTCCCCCCCCCTGGGACTTCACCAGACCCTTCCAATGTGGCAATGTCCTCGCGAACGACACACCCCTTTTTTTTAATAAAAGAGGCTTTTTCTCGCGGTGTTGGCCCGCAACTCTCCTCCACTCGTCAGCCAGACACCCTTTTTTTCTTTCGCAATTTCGCAGACCTCCCCGTTTTCCAATGGCCCTCCCGAATAGTCCCTGGGGCCACGACTCGGCGGAACCGCGCTCAGGCAACACACCCTCCTGGACAAGAGTGCTGGACCCTTGGACTAGGTGGCACCCCAACCCCACAAACAAAACTCTCCTCCGGCAGACTGAAACCCCCCCTCCACGGAAATGTGCTGTCCCCTCCACGAACACTAGCCCCCCCCGAAAGCCCCCCCTCGGGAGAGGGTCCCCCCTTTCGTGGTTTCAACCCCTCTCAACTTCCTTTTTCCACCCCCTCCACCACACCACGCCGGCGCAGGAACACCCCAAGCGCTTTGGCAACTCCCCTTTTTTTCCCCCCGAGAGCCTCTTCTCGACCCCGCGTGATCTTCCGCGCCGCCCTTGGTCCCAACAAACCACCCGCCCACCCCGGGGGGCTACATCAGCCTTCTTTTCCCCAGTTCCCCTGCCCTAGGATCCAGTAGTCCACTTGCATGTGATAATGAACTCTCCAAAGACGCACTTTTTTTCCTGGTTAGTTATAAGACTTTTCCCGGACCCACTTCCAATGGCAGGTATCCGTAGCTGGACGGTTCCACCTCCCCCCCCCCCCCGTAGCGCCCGATTATCCCCAGACCCCCCACACCCCCTCCTTTTGGAGTATTCGGCGGAAGACCCTGCACACGGTCACCTTCCCGAATTTGCTCCCACGGGCGCCTGACCTTACGCCGTCTTTCCTAGCAGTCCCGCCTGCAGATAAGTTTTCTACTGGCAGCCTTTCCCGTCTGTCCCCCCGTGCCCATAGTTCCAACAGACCTCGTCAGCCAACGAAGCTGTTGGTTGCCCTCCCCCCCCAAACTCCCTTTTAAACCAGTCTCGATCGTTTTTCCCCGCCTAAGTGTCCCGACGACCCAGCGTCTTAGTTCCGCTTCATTGTTGTCCCTGGCGACGGCGACAAGCCTCATTCTCGGCGTGAAGAAGTGGTCTTCGGAACAGCTTTTTGTTTGTCTTGCCTTTCCAGCGCCTCTCTCCACACCTTCTTGCGCTGTGCCTCTCCCAGCCCTTGAAAGCCTTGACTCTCCCCCGGCCTTCCGATGAATTTGTTCAACATTGGGGAATGAGTTAGGCTAGGAGGTTTTTTTGGGTTTTGGGAATCTTATCCTGGGAACTCTGCCGTTTAGCAATACGTCTTGCTACTTCCCAGACTTGAGGGTACCCCTCCTTTTTTTAGAGGAGTGGAGCCCGGTAGACGGGATCTCTCTTAGACATCTCGGCTGCGCCTTGTTACCCCCACGCCCCCTTTTTAGGTATCTAGTTGATGAACCTTGATATTACGTACTGAAGAAGCCCTTTTGTCGAGGCTCTGTTCATGCACGCCGTACCTCCTGCGTTTTTCTCCGACAATCTTGCGTCCGAGGGGGGACATCTTGTGGGGGCGTTCACTTCTCCCCCCCTCTTCTGGTTGGAGGACAGCTGGGCCCGCCCGGTGATTTGCCGCGATCTGCGGTAGCTTGTGTCCGCCCGGGACAGTTTTTCGGAACTTTTCTTTTTTTTTCGACATGCCCCGGCCAAGCCGGCCGGGCAGAGTATCTTTTTATACGATCCTTCCGATTTGACATCGCCTTGGCTTCGAAGCTCCTTTTCCCTCTGAGAGGCTCCTCAATCTTTTGAGAGCGATATTTCGCTTGACCAATTTCCTTCATTTTCTCCTTCCCCTTTCAGACATCGGGAATTAGCCCCCGGACTTTAAAAAAGGGTTTCCCCACCCCGGGGCGGGTACTTCCCCTCCTCTGACGGGAGAGGCTTTCTCCCAGCAGACCTCTCAACTGTCCCGGTTCACTGTCGACCCCCCCCCCCTCCTCCGCTAGATCGCGCCTCGGACTTATGTACTTCCCTTCGGGCCCCGGCCGCCCCCCGTATAAACTCCTTTTCTAAGTGACATGCACTGTTCCCCGAGTGACCAGCTTGTCGTGCAAGAAGGAGCGGTTCCTTTAATCGCGATCTCCCCTTCGAACTTCTTCGTCACTATCAAGGTCTCCCAACTCGCTCCCTAATGGTGGCGCAAAAAAATAGGGAGTCCTCTGCGAAGCAGCCCTTTACGATCGCCTTCCTCCCGCTCGACCCATAGGTGAATCCCCTCTTCCTCTCAAAAGTCTGGACTCATAAAAGATCTTCGGCCCACCATGATTTCCCCCTGTTCCCTCTTCCCAGTCTCCCGCTTGACACGCACATTTCCATATTGTAGGCCCCCCTTCTCCGGTGCGATTCAGCCTCCCTTTCATGCCGATGCTGGTCCATGCAGGTACCGGTGTTCTCTCCTGCGACGTGTCCCCCCCTCGCCAGACCCTTGCGACAAGACGACCGGACCTTTTCCTCCCAGAACCTCGAATCGCGCCGCAACTTCCCCTCTTGATTCCCAGGGAACTGCCCTCGAAGGTTTCAAGAACCGGGTTGCGTATCGACCACTGGTTTGCTTTTAAACGCCCGCTCCCATTCTTTTTTATTGTGCGAGTTCTTTCTCAAGATGCCTCTTCCTGGGGTAGTGCGCTGCAAACGCTGAAGCTTTTTTTTGATGGGTGGCAGCCGGCTGTTTCCCCTCCCGGGCCATAACGGTTGTCGACTGACTTACCAGTGCCCAATGAGTGAGGGGTGGGGTCGTTTTTTTTTTTTTGGGAAATGGTTTACCGGCGTCCTGTAGCGAAATTTTCCGGAAGAAGTAGCATGATGAGTGAGTCTCAGCTTTTGCCCAGGTGCTTCAAAGCCGCTTTGTTTTCTTTCTCATCGGGGACGGTTCGGCTCTAAGTTAACGCGTACGGCGTCTTTGCAGAAGTGGGGTCTCAGAAAAGGGAGGGACTAAATCGTATCCCCCCCTTGACCCCCCTGACAAGGCTAGTCCTTGCAGTATTTCATGCCCCAAGTTTCCACCACCTACTCCCCCGAGCGCCGTCGAACATTTTCGAAGACGAGTCTCCTGCCAGGTTTCGTATTTTGGAGCAATAGTTTTTTTGGGTTGGGGACAGCCCCCTTGGAGTACGTTATATAACACGCTTTGAGGACCTCATTTATTCTAGTTATAGGGCGACAGAGATGGGTCCCTGAGACGTCTTTGGTGGTGGTCGTCCTTTTTTCCGTGCTTTTTGACGGCCTCAACACCGGCCCCTGTTTCCCCCCGGGCGGTTTTTTCCTAGTCCGTATTGGTGCTACCAGCACATTTCCCTTTTGCTTGTTTTTGCTCTGCGACTGGTTTTGTGGGTGCAGTGGGGTGGGGCATTTCCCCACCTTGAACTTTTTCCTTCTTTGTAGCTTTTAGCCGTTTTTTTTGCCTAAGTGTGTTGAGGCGGTGCGTCCGGTGATTCTTTGGCGGAATTTCATTGCTGGGCGCGTCTCCTTCTTTTCCCGCGAAACGGCCTAGGCGTCCATGTTCTTTTCCTCCAAAAAGCCCTCTCTCTCGGTGATAATGCACCGGTGTGTCGGGTTAGAGTTACTTTTCCTTCAATCTAGATGGTTCTTTTTTCCCAGGATCCCTGGGGTTGTTTCCCCCTCCCTGGGTGTGCGCTCGTGCCACCCTTTAGATGATTCAGCGGGCCGCTTGATAGAGAAAGAGGCACCTTCGTTGGCAGTCCTTTTTTTTCTTCCGGTCAGAAGCGTCTATCCTCTCCCCCAGCTTGTCGAGGCTGGTCTTTCTTGCGAATCGGCGCCCCTGTGTCAACGTTCCTCCGCCAGTTCGGTTATAAGTTTCCTTTTTTTTTCGAAACTTTAATTCAATCCAAGGTTATTTTTGTTTCCCTTAGGCGAGTCCCTTTGCGCCCGCTGCTTTTTTTTTTTTTCAACAGTCACACTTCCCTTTTTTCACCGGTTCTGCATTCCGGCTAGCTCTCTTTCGGGCAGCTCATCTTTCGAGGAGACCTTTTACGCCCTCCCCCGACTTTTTCCTTTTTTTTTTTTCCTCTCAGGCGCCCCCCCCAGAACACAGCGGAAGTTGTGCCGGCAGGAGTTGGCCTGCCCGTTTTGTAAACCGCCGCGGGGGGGACTGCAGGTTCTGCATGCAGGGTTGTTTTCCAGATAGGCCTTGGGAAGCATTCGACCTAGGGTGAGGTATCTTTAGTGAGCGTTCGGGATAGGTAGACTTTTACCAGCATTTTTTTTTTGGCAGCCGATCCTCGCCCGCCTGTATTGAGGGCCCTCTCTTTTTTATGGCCGCAACGACCCTTTATAAAAAGGGGTATTCTATGGTCCACGTCGCTGGAGTTTCTTTTCTTTCTCCAGAACCTTTTAACCCCAGGTATCGGTATGCCTTGGTTTCCCTATTTAAGGAGGAGAGTACAATCATTTTATATCGATATTTTCCCTTTTGTTGTTGTTCTTCCTCCCCCCCCTTCTAGTCCCGATGACCCACCCCCTCGTTAACCCCTCTCTGAGCCAACTGACTTGTGGACGTCCGGTAGTCATTTCTTATCTAAAATCCTTCTTTGTGGAACACATTCCCCTGGAGAGCTGCCATACGCGCTCACGACTCCGCCCTCACCTTCGAGGATCTCAAACGCCCTGCGACCCCCCCACCACCAATGCTTGGATTCGTTCCGAGCGCCTTTTCAACACGATAAACGCGTTCCCTTTAAGGGCTTTGAATTCGAAAGCCGAGTCTAATGACCAAACTCAGACGGCAGGCATAGACTGGCGTTCCCTCTGACTGATTTTCTGGGAACTCCCCTCCCTATTCCGCGTGTGGAGCGAGCTCCCTCGCGGGGAGAGGTCTAAAAGGTCGGCAGCTGCTGTCGCGGCCGTGAATTCAGGGTTTTCTGCACTCCTCTTGGGACTTTTTTTTTTGTGCCTTGGGTGATCAGCCAAGACTTTTCTCACGGCTCACTCGCCGAAGTCACAAGAACTCTGGGTATTGCTTATCGTCTACGTATTCTCGATACCACCCTTCTTCGCTTTGCGTCAGAAGTGGAACTCCGGTATTTTTTCTTAGCCGGCTTTGCACCGTTTGGGTCATGGTATCAACGGACCAGCTGGTTCACCCAGTATTCGTCCTGCGATGGCTTTCACAACGTTTTTTCTCCCTCGCTAGCCGTTCTCGGATTTCTGACACGACTTTCAACCTTGCTTTTTTGTTGACAACCCGTGTTTGACAAGACCGGCCCCCCCTCCCTATTGACACTTATGACTCTCACCGAAACACCCTATCACGCTACCCGTTTTGGCCTCCCCGAGACTTCCCCCCAACTGCAGCCCCTCCCCGAAAGAGACCTCGGCCTGATTCCATCCCTTTTTTCCCCTGAGGACTGACCTCCGGCCAGCACCCATTGCTTCGAAAACACCGGCGACAAACCGACTTCTTCCAGACACCTAGGCCCACCGGCCACCACAACACTCTCTTTTCCGGCAGCCGCCCCCCCCTCAAGGACGTTTAGCAGCCAATTTCATAAACCCACACCCTTTCGGTCGCGGAGCGCCCCCACCCAGCTGCCACGTACCCAAACCCCCTTCTTACCCATCTCTGGCAACCGCCGAAGTCACCGCCTCCCTTATTTAAACCACTTGTAATCCTCGCCGCCCGCGGCCCAACCCCCACCCCCCCCCGATATTTTTGCCGACCCCAACTCGTTTGCTCCCTTCAGCCTAGTAGTAGTAACCCTTTTAGACATTTTTCGGATTCCCAAGTGCTTTTACTTTGACACCCATGACGCAGATTTAAATGGATGGACTTTGTTTTTTTGACAAGGATCCCCCTTTAAAGTTTTCCTTGAACCTTTCGTCTACATCGTCGTCACCCCTCACCCCACGTCGCGGGACACCGTCGGGTACGCTACGTCCCCCGGGATGGAGTTGGTCTCCCCAGCACACTTTTCCCCCAGGCGCTTTTTATCATGGCTACTGCCCTGGAAAAGGTTTCCTGGAAGCTCATGGATAACTATGGACCTCTTTGCTTCAGCCTTTTCCATGTTCCTTTGGGCACGGCCAACATACAGTGCCCTTCCCCCCCGACTCGTTCCCCGCCCCTTCTTTTTTGTTTTCCTTTCCCCCTACCCACCCCACGGCACCTTGACATCGGTTAACCAGTCCTAGAAATACCTTCTTTCCAATTTTTCCCCTCCCTCTCCAATGACGTTCCTCGTATTAGTTAACGAATCAGCTCCCCCTTGTGGGATTTTTACGCCAGTCCTCCTTCGTGCAGCTTTCCCAACTTCATTTGAAGTGGCGGGCGATGCTGTGGAAACTGCCCTTAGACCCCTTTCCCCTCTTTTTTATGCCCAGCAGCTCCCTTTTTAAGAAGACTATGCTTCACCGGCCGTAATGAAAGCTCCCTCTTCCGTCGAATCGAGGGCTTTCTTTCCACCCTTTTTTTAACGTTTTAAGTGAGACTACTTTTTTTCAGTTGCCAGCAACTTTTCTCCTTTGACTTTAGATTTTTTTTTTCTTTTCTGCCGCTGATTCGTACGACCCGCATTAAAACGATGATTACTCCTCGTCCCGATTTTCCCGCCACCATTATTATATTCCTTGATCTCCTTTTCCCGTCCAGAATTGCGTGATTGAGAGGGCTTAGGAGGTGATCGTTCTCCTTGCGTCATTTTTCCTTTTTACTGTGGTTTCGTTCACGCTGACCGCGCTGTTCTGTTTCTCTTTTCGGACCGGCCGGTGACCCGATACGCCGCGTGGTTTGGTTTGCGGACTTTTGTAGACATCCCCCTTTTCTGACCTGCGCTCCCTTCCCTCTCCTCCGGCCCAGGACAGGTGGTGCCCTCTCCTTGGATCGCTCATAATGCTCTTTCATCGCGTTTTCCTTGCCCATATGATTTGATTT
>Ga0179593_1262010_pt1 | contig 10637 bp, 9 predicted proteins | sample CZODoug2_1_08_16_FD_185931 | JGI IMG/M metagenome (GOLD analysis project Ga0179593, IMG submission 185931) | Vadose zone soil fungal communities from Angelo Coast Range Reserve, California, USA - CZODoug2_1_08_16fungal (PacBio error correction) | ecosystem: Environmental > Terrestrial > Soil >... | reverse complement strand
CCTTTCCTCTTCTCCTTTTCACGAGATAGGGTTCGGTGAAGCCGTTCGCGTGTCCGTCGCCTTCCCTCCTGGAGTGAAGACTTGATTCCTTCACCATCACTTTCCCTTTACCGAGACTCTTTTTCCTTTGAACTCGTTCTATAGATTCTTCACTCTTTCCCCGCCTCCGTACGCAGATCCGTTCCTTCCATAGCGTCCGACGCTGCACGCCTTGCGTCGCACCCTCGACCCCTCCAATTATTCTTCCTTCTAAGGATGCGAAAAGGATGTTGATAGTCCCTTTCAGCGCCCCCTTTCTAACACCAGCGGACGTTTTATCCTGCCCTTTGTCTAGCTTTTTATGAGGAGATGCGCCAGGGTGGGTCTGCTATGACTGAATCTATTGCAGATTGCTCGGTTGACACGTGAGTACCTTCCTGCGATGATCGCGGTCGTTATGGATTTGAAGTCATTTACCATTCTGACACCCTTCATTTTCCCAGACTTGAACGCCAGTTCTTTTCCCCCTTTGTTAAGCATTTGATTTCTCGACGCTCCTGGCTTGTTAATCGGCATCCTTGGCGGAGCGTCGCCCACAATGAATTAACTTCTGTCGCCCCCCCTACCCAACCTTATGCCCTGATGGCGGTACAGTGATTTCCTGCCTACGTTTTGCCCCCTCCCACTTCTTGTCCAGCGAAGGTTAGCAGTCGGCCTTAGAGGATGGGTTGAGACTCTGCCTCATCACGAATTTTGGCCCTTTCTTCGCGGTTTTTTTCCTCTTTGCTGTGCATCCTTCGACTTATCGTTCTTTTGGTGCCTTTTCAGCTTTTTTTATGTCGGTTCCTCTTTCAGGGATCAGCCGCTGCCCCTTGAATTATGCTTAAAATTTTGTTCTGTGTGTGAATCAACACTCGCCGTTTTTTCCCCTCCCTTTTTTTCCTACCGGGGAGGCTCGCGCAACTGAGAGTTCGGTTTCTCCCGGAATGTCGTACCCCTTGCGTCCTATCTATTTGTCCCAAAGCCTCTACTTGTCCAGAATTTTTTTCCCTGTGCCTACTCAAACACAACGGCGGCGCTTGGATAACTTTTTTATCCTCCCCTTCACTTCTATTTCTTTTTAGACTGGCTCCCAAGGATCCACCTAGGACGTTCCCGATCTTTGCTCGACGTCTTCATGGCCATTTTTTTCGATCCCACGGAGTTATGCGACCGTACTGTCGTCTCGTATTTTGCTTTTGATCCCACTTATCCACTCGGAGGCTGGCCCCTCGAGATGTCCGCGCTGCGCTCTGGCGACCTCCATGTCCGGTCATCGGTCTTTTTCCCACAGAGGTTGCCTTATGTCCTTGGATCCGCGCTGGCGTATCCACCATCTTATTTTTCTTTCTCCGCTCCACTCCAGGTGTCTTTTCGGCGTACTTCAGATTCCGACCAGGTTCCCAAGGCTGTTCTTTTCCTCGAGTTTGCATCCCCAAGAACTTCCAAGACTGATGCCGGATATCGTCTCCATTTGCCGCTTCTTTCTTTTTTGTTCGATTATGCATAGCCGCTCTTCTTTTCTTTCCCCGTCTTTCTAATCTAGTAACGTGCCGACCTCCCCGCCTTTCGTCCAGTTATGAGATCGCAGTGGTCTGTCCCCTAATCTTGTCGATTTTGCTTCTTCGTTCTTCCCAGCCTTGTTGTCGCAACCTTTTCGTCAGCCCGGCGAGGGTACCTGACCTCTCTTTTTTTTCATACTGGAGTTCGTTTTTGGCGCCTCGCTTTCTCACAAGCGGCGGATTTACTCTTTGAAGTCTTTTCTCCCTTATCCCTTCGGCTATGCGTTCAGCCCTCCTTGAGTCTTTGCCGACGGCAAAAATATTGATTTGCGTCCCTTTTCCTTTTTGACCTACTCTTCTTTCTGCTTAGTTCTGCGTGTACGCAAATTTCGGCCCGACTACTCTTTTCGATAAACTCTCCCGATGAACAGAGAAGTTCATGTTCTTTGTCCCTTTCCTCTGTCCGCCTAATTACCTTTTTCGCTTAAACCCTACCGAGTTTTTTTCTCTGTTTTTCCGACTTCCTTTTTTGGACTTGAAGCGGCGGAGAATTGCGATGAGAGAGAGGCCGTTCGGACATTTCCGAGATAGAGTTCCCCAGCCTAGTTTGCTTTTGTCTTGCGTACGTTCTGCATGCGGTGCCTCACTCCTATGGACTGCTCCCATCCCCCCCTGTCGCCTTTTTTTTCTCCCCCCCGCATACACTGTCGGCGTTCCTTCCCCGAGTTCGACTCGTTCCGCGTCCCGTTTCAAGTGCTTCTTTTCCTCGTGACTTTAGCCCCCTTCTAAGTGTTCCCAGCACCGCGCGTATCCGATCAGAAAGTAGATTCATGGTTGCCTTCGGTGGCGTTTGTGCTGGGGTCGACTTTCTTCCTAGTATCCTCCGTTCTTCTTCGGTGACTATTCTGACTGAGACGCTCCATTGTTGCTGTCGGGAATTGTGACGGTGACCCCCCTACCCTGTTTCTTGCGCGCTCCCCGATATCGAGCTCACTCTTTTTAGCACGGTCGCTTCATTTTCCGAGTTTGTAAAGAACACTTGGTATAAGAGACTGTTGGTTAACCATTTTTATTTTCACTCTTTTTCGGGCTTTTCTATTCTCGCCGGAGATCGAATTCTTGTCGGTCAGCTTTCCCCAACTCTTTCCTTTCTACCACACTCTACCCTCTTTTCCGTACACCGGTAGTTTGAAAAAATCTTCTCCCGGTGTGCCGGCGACGCCCCCCCCCCCCCCCCCCCCACCCCCCCCCCCACCCGCCCCACCCCCCCCCCCCCCCCCCCCCCCCCCCCCCCCCCCACAAAACCACCCCCCCCCCCCGCCCCCCCCCCCCACCACCCCCCCCCCCCCCCCCCTGGTTTCTCAATTTAAAGCTAAATGCGAAAGCCTGGGCCGGTGCTTTTTATGTCTTCCTTAACTGAGCGCCTCCGATCCCCCGTTGCGCCCGTCCGAGTTGAAAAGGATCGTCTGGTGTCGTCGTTGAACGTTTTATGATCCCCCCACCTTTTGTCGGCGGTGTTCGAGCGCTGCTTCTTGATCATTCCCCGTGATGAACTACCATCTGGGCGCGGCGGATTTGTCTCTTGCTTTGAATTTTCGCCGCGTTAGACGGGATCGCTTCCTGTGTTATCCACTCCTTCTTGCTTGTCAAATTCACGTTGCGCGTTCACCGTCGGCGTCTTTTTCCCAAAAAACTATATCCTCCCGCGTTCCATTTCTTTACCTGCACCTTTCGCGAGATCAGGCAACGGCCCGCGCCTCCCTTCTTGGATTTTTTTTTCCCATCCAATTACTGGATTTTTTTCCTCTGCACCTTTCGCGGCAGTGCGATGTTTTGTTCTCTCCTTTCTGATCCCCTTTCCGTTTATTCCTGCATGGGGCTCGCCCCGTTTTCCGGTATCACGAAGCTGCTTTGCCTTTTTAAAGGATGTCTGGCTGGCGGGTTTTGCCGTACTGTACTTGATCCAGATTTATATATTTCTTCTCCCTTTGTGTTGTGGCTCCTCTTCTCTCTTTAAGGATGTTTTCGTTCAGGGGTTTTTGTCTCGGGCGGTTTATGGGATACCGGCACGAGAATCAGTCATCCTAAGTGCCAATCCTCTTCGTAGACTAAGCTTCCGGGATCTCCGAGAGATGTCCGCTTTCCCTCTCCTCCGTAGCACTTTGTTACCTGGTACGAACCCTGTTATTACCCCCGGTAATGGGGGGCTCGCGACTTGGAGTGCGGGAGAAGAGGGTCGTGTGGACTCTATTTCTTCGTCATATACCCGGGTTCAGCGGCGTTAAGTGGGTGTTAGAAGCATCTTCCCTTCAGAGACCTTCGTTCACCTTCTCTCCACACCCCTCTCGGAGTCTCTTACGTTTTTTCTGGATCCGAAGCTTGGGAAGGCTACCCTTCCCCCTTTTGAGTTTTCCTGTTTCTTTGGTCTCTGTCCTTTTCTCCTGATTAAGAGCGACCTGGACTGCCCGGCTCGAACTCTTGTTTCTCTCGCTTAGCTCTCACCGTTGAGAGCTCTAGCTACAAGCGCCTCAACTCCGGCCCCCTCCGCCCCTGAGTAGTTCTGTCTCCGGGGCCAATTCCGGCGAGCGCTCTCCACAGCCCGACACACCCTTATGATGTTTTTTTTCCCTTCGTTACGATCACGACTCAGTTTCACAGGTTGAGCGTCCGTTGATTGCAGAGGCGCATTTTTTGAGGCCACCTCAGAAAGAAAGGCGCCTGCCCCAACTCTTTTTCCCCTTTTGCTACTTCGGCGGCGGTGCCCCCTTTTTCTCTCCTGCACCGCGATATTTGATTACCCTTGTTCTGTTTTTGGTTTGTAGCTAGCCTGAGACGTCTTTGGTGCTCCTTTTGTCACATCGGTTGATTGCCTTTCGAGAATTTCCCTTCGGATGCAGTACGGGAGTCGCCCTCAAATCTTTTGAAATCCCTGCTTTCTTAGAACTGTTGTTCTCCCTGCCCCTTTTACGCGATTTTCTGACTCATTTGCAGATAGATATTTGCAGCGTATGTAAGGCTCGACCTTCCTAAGACGAAGTTCTGAGAGGCCATGGGAAGTATCGCAGACCCTTTTCTGTCACCCTAACGGACCAGTCGTGGATCTTTCTCATTTGGTACTTCTTCTGCTGGGCAGTCATAACGGGAAGTTCGACTCCCCCCTCTCCCTCCTCACCCTCCTTCTGCCCCTTGATGAAATGACTTTATGTTTTTCCCTCTCTTTTGTGAGAGTCTTGGTGCCCCATGCGAAAGGTCATCGCTCCTTTCTCTTTCCAGGCCTTCCTCTTTTTCTTAGAGAATCTTGCCGCGTTCGAACTCGCTACGACGAGCTCGCACCATCAGGTATCGCATTGAGTTTTTCTTGTTCCGAGTTCTGCATTGTTCTGCAGTTTCTGGAGTTACTTCCTTTATGTTCTCGTTCTCCCCGACGGTCGTAGAGAACCGACAAACGCCCCGACGATTTCGCCCCTCTTTTCCTCCTGTTTTCCTACGAACTGCGCGCGGCTCTACGTCAACTCCGCTCCTTCCTCCCTTTGTGAGGCCCCCCCCCCAACCACGTATGGTGCACATCACGACTCTTTCAGTTGGGACCAGGGTAAGTATTTCCGCACCGTGCACGTTCAGATCTTCTCCCCTCCCTCCGATATTGATCGAAAATGCAGTTATTTTTTGCATTTTTTCCCCTTGCATCTAAGACAGATCATCCCCGAGTCTTGTCCACCCCTCTTGCATCCGTGTAGAGCTTTTTTGGCTTCGGCAATTAATTCGATCGACCTTTTCTTAAATGATCGAAGCGCGTTCCTCCTCAATAGGTACTGCCGTATACATCCGCTTTGATGCTTGTTTCCCTTCATTCCTCCCCACTACGAAAAATCAAGGTATCTACCCCTCATTTTTCGTTAGAAGAGATCTTTTTCCGGAAGGACCATCTGCTTTCTTTCTTTTCGTTTCCTCTTTGTCGCCGCTCCTACTTTCTGAAGAAACTTCTGAGGTTTCCTCACCTGTACGGTGTCGAGACTAGTCTTTTTTCTACCACTATCTTTACGTTTACGATTTCCTGCCTTGCTTTTCGATAGACACTCCGCGTTCTTTCTCTGAGGTTCGAGTTCGATGACGGCCTGCGGCTTGGCACTTTCTTTCTTGATTCCGAGTCTCCCCTCTCCTCCCTTGAGCCAAATTTTTTTTTCTTCGAAGTCCATCCCCGCCAAGCACGATTTTCTTTGTCTTCTGGAGAGTCACTTTTATTGATATTTAGAGTTATGCCAGCGTTCCTCCTCTCCCTATTTTGGTAACCATTACAGATGTCACTCTGAATGTCGTCTCCAATTAGAAGCCGCCCTCCCGAACCCATCAATTTCGAGGGGGCACTTTCCCTTCATTTTTGTCTTTTATGGCAGCTTATCGAGCATGCCATGCTTCCCGCCAATAATTGGGACTCGCAATTTGCCACTCATCTTCGGCTTACTTGCTTTTGCCTTTTCCCCCCCCCGATTTGCTCCATTGGTGATATTCTTAGGACCAGGTGCCTCGGATTCGGTGCCGTTTATACGAGAAGCCGGTATGTTGCTTATATGACTGTCTCCCTCTTCTATTTCTTTTTTCGTGAACATCATCTGCTAGAAACTTTTTTTCATTCTTTTACAATTCTCTGTTGTTAGCCTACCGGCTAGAAAACGTTTTTTCCCTCCGCGTTTTTTTGATCTCGAGACCAGTACTCGTCAGTCCGTTGGGCCCTTATACTATCCCCTTTAACGAGTCCCCAGACTTAAAGATGCTCTCATGTCACCTAAAACTGTACATCTATTGCATCCGATCTCGCCCGAGTGACCCCTTTAGGTTCTGTCCATTTTTTCTTCTGTACGAGTCTTCATCTTTCAAGTCCTTTCTCTTGCGCTTCCCTCACCAGAAGGTACGACCCCCTATCGTTCTTAATCGGTAACTTCCTTCTGTCTAGGTTAGGGTAGGTCTTTTTCTGCCGATCGAAATCCCTTCCTCCAGTGATTCCCTACACCCCTCTTTAACCTCTTTTTGGTCCATCGCGATTCGTATAGAATTGAAGTATCGCGCACCAATGACGCAACCCACTCGCGAGATCATAGCAGTCGGTCTCCGCACGCCAGCGAACCTCGGCTTCCCTGCCACTCTAAGATCAACACCTTTTCCGTCCCTCCCGTTCCTAACCGCTTCTGATCACTTCCGCGTTGTTCTCTAGTCCTTTATTCCGATCAAGAATACGTTTCGCAGGTATCCTCTTTATGATACTGCTTGCGCATAGCTCTACTAGCTACAGAGATTTGTTTTTGTCGATATTGCGCAGTCGGCTCCGTTTCGCTTCCCCCTTCTTTCAACTTTCCTAGTATTTCCAGGTCCTCTTCTTTCATTTCGAAGTGACGTGATTTGAAGGACCTTCCCCTTTTTCTAGTCCCTATTAGATCCCTGATCGATCCCCCTCAACCCCTCTCGTTTTCCTTCCTGACCGTTCAATATTTTCCTCTCTGAGCCTCAGGCTGGCCATGATTCCCTCTGCTTACGTCTTTTTTCCCCCCTCTCGCTATTCAGGACGGGCGATTCTAAGTAGGCCTGGTTGCTTTTCTCGAGGCATGACGATTAGTAGGCTTGTACATCTTACGGCGTCCCCTCTTTTCTCTTCTTTTTCCTATCCTTTTTTTTTTTAGAGGTAAGTGGTTGCGGATGAAGATCTCCCGGCACTTTTCTCTTGTTTTTTCAGGACTCTCATCCAGGTTGTAGTACTGAGCCTCTTCGATACTCGCCGTTTAGCTTTTTTTTCCCCCCCTCAGACGGAAATATTTCTTTTCCCTTCACTTTTTTACTCGTAGGACCCTCTTTCCCTTTTCAGGTATCTAGTTAGTGCACGAGCGGGGTCTTTTGCGCGAGCCTTTCTTTCATTTGAGGCGGCGGGAGTGTATAAGGGATCCTTCACCAATCCCCCACTCTCAAAAGTATCGCCTTGAAATCCTCTTCTCTATTCAAGCTTTTCCGCGCCTGATGATGCAGACTCTTTCCCTTTTCGCTCCCTCCTCTCAAGCGCTGCGGCTTATCGATTCGTTTTCTCAATTATCTCAACTCGGATTAGTGCTGGGAAAACGGATGTAGAATTTGTCCTTCAGGCCGACATATATAGACCACAGCGAAGGTGATCCCCTCCAGTTTTGGGTTTTTCCCCCTGTGGAGCTTTGCCCTTTTTTCTTTCTCCTGAAAGTCGCGGTGAAGCTTGCCTAGTTTTTTTTATCCCGTAATTCCGCTGAGCTCGAGGGCTTTCTTATGCCTTCATTACGTTCGTGATCCTAAGCCTAAGATTGAACCCTTATCGGTTCCCACCCTAGCTGTCCCTTAACGTGATTTAGCGGACGCGCCTGTCCTGAGCGGGTCTTTGCTTCAGACTCAAACTAACCCCCTAACCGCCTAGGGAGGTTTCTGATTTACAGAAACGTCTCGGCGTCCCTTTTCTTGGACAGCCCCGTTTATCTTCCAGCCTTCCTTTTTGTCTAAATATGCGCATCCCGAATTTTGTATCATCGCCTTCTAGTTTCCTCTGGCCCGGCCCCGCTCGGCAATCTTCTCTGTCTCGGGTGTCTTCTCGCGTGATGTAGGAATCCGGTCAGGCTCAAATCTGCCACTTCTCTTCTGGGCGAGAATCACAAGCGCCGCTTGCGACCCCTTTCAACGTTTCGCTTTGCCCCGATCCGTTCGGCAAGACCCGGACCTTTCCGCCATTTCGAGCATTGAGTCTGTTAAAAATCAGCCCTTGCCCGTCGGTATCCCTCTCTCCCCAAGAACGGCGGCTAGGCTACGCGTTACCGAATCGCTCATGTCCATTTCTCTGCATATTTTAATACCCATTCTCAGCGCCCTTTCCGATCTCTCTCGAAGCCCCTCCCGTTGCCTGGCCACATTAGAGCCCACTTTCGTTCGCACTTTCTTTCTTTCGTGATCGTCAGGCGCGTGCGCATTCGCCTCAGACTCGTTTGATGCCCGCGACGGATATACCCTTCTTCTGGCCTTCGTTTCTCCCCCTTCATCACCTGGCCGTTCATTACGGATTTTCCCTCTTTTTTCCTTCCTGATCGGCAGACGCGCGCGATTCCACAAGGTTATTTCTTATCGCCTCAAAACGCACTGACCGTGGTTTCCCCCCCTTTTATTTTTCGCCAGGTGATCACGTCTGCCTCTAATTCGAGGGCATCCAGGACTGCCCTTCCTACGCCATTTTTCCTGTTTCTCCTTTCTCCCTCCCTGACTGGGCAAGAGGCGTGTCGAGATTTGAAACCTGCTTCTCTTCTTTGGTCGTCCGGAGATTGTCCCGTTCCGAATATCTCTCAGCCCGTGACCGTATTGACGCTCCCCCCTCAAGTGGCGCAGAAATTCTTTCCTCCGGGAAGATCTCGCTGATGTACAATTTGGAAAGCTGTTATCTCAATTTTTGAGGTTAGTCCTCCGTTCGGCTACGAAAGATGTCTCCCTGCGTTTTCTTTTTTTCGTGGGGGCGGCAGACTTGCGGCTCCTTCCAGCGGATTCATCCGCAGGTCGAACTGGACCCCCAGGACTCGCTTCATGTCGTGCCTCCGGCTTTCGCGAGGCACCTTTGCATCTCCTTCCACGATCCCTCACATCCCAAGACCGGCGCAAGCTACTCGTGTAGCCGGATTGGTGATGAGCGAGTCTTAGAGGCTCGGCGTGTACGTGCACTTTTTTCTCGGCTTTCTTCCCGCATGGTTCGATACCATCTCGCGTACTCCCTCTCCTTCCCCGTTGAAGTGCAGGTTGTCGCGATACTTTCTGTTTTATTTGCCGACCCCCTACGCAGGCGTTCTTTTTTCCCTCCTTTCTTCTTTTTTGCCCTCGGAACTTTGATTCGCGGCGGAGAATCGATGAGCCGCTGCCTTTGATGAACATGTTTTCTGACTTCCGGCGTGCGATCTTGCGGTTTTTCTCTTCTGCGCTCTACCTCCACGCGCTCCGACTTCAGCAACTTTTTCCCTCTTTTCGTCTCTGAACCCCCGCACTCAAAATGCCGCTTTGGTTCTGATGTCCCTTTGTTCTAGCGGGAAAGCGTTCTTTTCCAGGGCAAGGACTGTTGGTAATTTTTTTTCTCTTCCACCTTTCGCGGGCACCACCGCCTTACTTCCATTTCGTGAATTCTCTAAAGTTCGATTTCAATTTTCAGCTCGGTGAGTGTCGGGTTTCTCTGAGCCCGGGCTGACGTCGATGTGCATTACTACCGTGTCGAGCTTCTTTTTCTTTTTATTTTTCCGGAACCGGGTCTTGCGTCTTTTTTTTCCCTCTTTTTCCCCGCTTTTCCGAGACAGTTCTCCCCGGAAATTAAAGCGCTGGTACGAACACCGTGCTAATTTAATGTGGAGTGCAAAAACAGATTTTCTTGCTTTTACTTCAGTGTCCTCCCGTTTTCTGTCGCCCGGGAGTCGATGGTGAAGTTCACCACCCTTGCCCCCTTTCGAAAAATTATCCCGATGACCAGTACAAGCAATTGCTCACTTTAGAGTTGGCTCAGACCTGTCCCCCTTCGACGTTTTAATGAATCACGTGCTTCCCCTCTTTGGTCAGGCCTTTTCTTCTGTCACAATGAGCCGCCGCAGTCTTTCCCCCGTTGCGCCTTCCTTCTGTGAAACTGACCTCCTTGGAACGTTGTTGCAGGCAACATCATAAGGTGGCGTTGTCTTTCGCTCCTCTAATTCTCCCCCTTTTTCAAAGTGATGAACCCATCCTGGGGCTCTTGATTTTCTTTTTTTAAAGGCGTTAGCCTCTCGCACGGCTCTCGTACTCGTACCATCCCGGTTTGTTGACAAGTTCCAGTTTGCCCGCGTTCGTCTATTTCGTTTCTCCCAGACCCGAGCTTTCGTGAACTCTGCAATTTTCTTCTGCCCATCCTCTTCCTTTTCTTCCAAACTTTCCGCGACAAGAAGCGCGGCTGGGTCCTAAGAACTTATCTTATTTTCCGGCTGAACTGGAGATTCCTCTTTCGATTTCTTCTTTCCAATTTCTGAGTTTCTACTGCTTTTTTCGCACTACGCGATTCCATACGAAGCTTTCTCTTCGGTGTGGCCCAAGGCTGCCGGTCTTCCATTTGCGAAAAATACTTGC
>Ga0179593_1551811_pt1 | contig 10638 bp, 12 predicted proteins | sample CZODoug2_1_08_16_FD_185931 | JGI IMG/M metagenome (GOLD analysis project Ga0179593, IMG submission 185931) | Vadose zone soil fungal communities from Angelo Coast Range Reserve, California, USA - CZODoug2_1_08_16fungal (PacBio error correction) | ecosystem: Environmental > Terrestrial > Soil >... | reverse complement strand
TGTGGTTTCCACGATTTGCGCTGCGCGCTCGTTTTCGTTTTTTGTTCGCGAGTTAAAGTGCTTTTTTAGGTCGGCGCTTCTGGGGCGAATAGCCGCCCTGTGCCATGGCGATTCATCCAATAGGAGTCGCCTAAGTTGATCATTTTCGTAGGGGTCTGTGCTTCTTTTTCGCGGTCGGAGAACACCATGTCTTTTGATCTTTGTGCAGTACGACCTGATCGGCGGCAGATCCTCGGATCGTTTGCGCGTGCCCTATTCTTTACCCCGTCCCGGGGTCATTCGCGACCCGGGTTCTTCTTTTCGGGGTTGTCTCTTTCTTCAGACTGGGCATATGTCCAGTGTCGACCACTTCAGAATACACACCCCCCGTTTTTTAACGTTCTTTCCCTTTCCCTTCGGCCCCACACACAGCTCGTAACCTCGATCTTTGCTGTGACCGCATCCGCGCCATGCCTTTTTTCGTCGGCATCCCCCGCATTGGCTGCCCGAAGCTCTCCCCTCTGAGCTGGATTCGAACTGCGAGTTTCCTTCCGGCTCCCGTGTCCCAGGGGCAGTTGGCTCGGCCGAACATTTGTTGGAGCGTGTCGAGCAGAGAGATTTGTTGTTATTTTGAGCATCTTCCCCCGCGTCCTCAGCACCCCCTTTTTTTCTTCCGCCCTCCTTGACTTGGCAGTCCGCCTCTTGTCACAAACCAATCTTTGACAACTTGCCCACCCCGATTTGTAAGGATGTACCCCCCTTCGTGTTCCATCCCCCAGGACGCTTGGTTGTTTTTTTTTTCAATTCACCCGGTCGCCCTACGTCATTTACCCTGCCGATCTTCATCCGCAAGGCGAGACTTGGACGACTCCTCCGAGACCCTGCATTGAGTCGATTGCCTGGATCCCCTTCCCCTAGTGATTGAGCCGATCATTCTTGAATTCCCCCTTGATTCGGCGACTCTTCGGAGCCATCATGCATTCTAGTTTCCCGTTCCCCGGGCTGAATCATAGCAGCTTCTCCTCTTTCTCGTTTCTTAAGCTGCCCGTGTGAACCCTTTTTCCACATCTCTCCGGGGCACGCTTCTTCCCCAGACCTAAACCCGGCGTTAGGTTTTCCTTCTCGCCCAGCTTTTCTTTTTCTTTCCTTTTTTTTTTTTTTTTTTTTTTTTTTGTTTTTTTCTTTTTTTTTTTTTTTTCTTTTTTTTTCGTTTTGTTTTATTTTTTTTTTTTTTTTTTTTTTCTTTTTTTTTTTTTTTTTTTTTTTTTGTGGAAGCAACAGACTGTTTCGGCGCTCCTAGTCTCCGCGAGGCCTCACGTCGTCCTCGGCAGGCCAAGGTCTCGGTTCTTTACCCCTCCTTTCGGATTCTTTCCGGATCCCCCCCCTAAGTCCTTCTTTTTTTGAGTTCTCGCGCCTCAATCTGGTGATCATTCGCACCATGCTGGAAGATGTTTGTTTTCCCGTCCCCCCAAAACCCCCCACCCCTCTTTTTGCGTAGCTGCGCCGCCGCGTTTCATGACGCGAAGTATTCTTCAAGTCAGATCGCGCATCAGCCCGCGGAAGGCCCGCCTCTTCAATCCAAGTTCCCTACCCTTTCGCGATCCCCTCACTCCATGTCCTATGGTGCGACACGTCGCTTTAAGTGGCCATTCCCTCAGATATTCGGTTTCTTCTTTTCAACCTCTCTTATGGAGGTTGCCGCCTGAGGTCGTAGTGATCTTTTGAGTTTTGAATTTTTTGCAAGCCCGACGCCGTGATCATTTTTTGCGGCCGTTTCTTAATGTTGCATGGGGCCCGGGTAATCCCCACTCGTGATTGGCAATTTTTTTTTTGACCTTTTGGTTTGAACTTTTTAATCTCTCTATTTTTCTTTTCCTCCCTTTTCTTTTAAGTTGGGCGTAATTCATGCCGCCCTCGTTTTTGCGCAGGCCTTTTACTCGCAGGCTCTTTTAAGGTATCAAACCGCCGCTCTTTCCACCTTCTAACAGCAGCCGCTCTTCAGCTATCTACCTTCATGGCGGAGCTATTTTTTCCCATTCACTCTTCTCCTTGCTGGTTACACCCCTCCCTGGACATCACGCGGATCATGCAAACGATCGCGACGTGGCGGCCCCTCGCGATTGGTTTCTATTATTTCTCTTTGTAGTATACTTGACCCCTTTCTCTTACGTCGACGTGCTTCTTTTTAACCTTCCTCTTTGATTTGCCGCTGGCCTCCCCTTTCATGTTTTTTTTACGCTCCTGAGTTTTAGATTCGCGCGTAATCTCCCCGATCCGCGACCTATCGCGCGGCGCGCACTGCCCGTTCTACCCGGGCGCTTTCTCAATGTCCAGCTGCCCGTTCCCGATGATCCTTTTCTCCTCAGCAACTCTTAGCGCGGCGCTTCGTTTTTTTTTGGGGAGCCATTCATCGGCGCTCCGCGGTTCTGGCCTTTCCCCCCTCCCCCTTTTGCCGCCACCCCCCGGTTAGCGGTCCTTTCTTCACCTTCCGCCGGCTTTGAGAGAATTGTGCCGCGCGCTGGTTCCCGCCGGCGCTGGGAATTCGCACCCCAGTTGTCTTTTCACTACATCGACCCCTTTAATGAATTCTAGTCGTTTTTGCCTCGATGCTGCCTGATTTCCGCTTAGACATGCCATCTTGCTTTTTTTTCCTCACTTCGCCGATTTTCGCCTTTTCGCGCTTTTTCAGTTGCTCCTTCGGGCGTGCATCTCAACGATGTTCGTCTATTCCCTGCTGCACTCACCAACTTTGAGATTTGATCGTCTGATCGTTCCGGCGATTTCTTCGTATTTTCTTTCTACCGCGATGCTTTTTGCCGGCATGAATGATCTCCTTACCACCCTCGGCAGCGTTCGTGGCTTTTCCTTCCTTTTTTTCAAGGCGGTGGTCTAAGCCTTCTTTTTTCCTCGCCTTCTTTCCTTTAAACCTCTTCCTTACTGCGAGTTTCCCCCTCTTCCCAGCGTTTGAACCAGCTGAGGCAGCGGATCCCGTCTGTCCACGATCTTCAACTCCAAAACCTCGTTCCGATCTTTTTCCTTCCCGTCGCCTGGCCCTCGCGACCAATGTCCCCTGCTTTCCCACGGGCGCGGCTTCCCTCTTCATGTGTCGCCTGGCACCTCCCCCCAATCTGCAGTTTCCTCAATTTTTCATGGTCAAATATTTGCTCCGCCGCAACGAGCCTCATGGCGGCGGCTGGATCCCTGCCTCGCTTCCTTCAGCCCGGCTGGATAGTCCTTGGTTCCTTCTTTTTACGAGATTAGTGACTTTCCGTTTTTTCGCCTTGACGATTTTTGCTGGGGCCGAGGTGTTGTGCCACAGCACGGTTCAGACCCAGACGGGACTGCGCCCCTCCATTCTTTTTTCTTGGTTCACTGATTTCCCGCATGTCTTCTCTCACTTTTTCTTTTCGTCTTTTTTTTTTTTTTTTTTTTTTTTTCTTTTGCGCGTCTTGATTTAGTGATCCAGCCCCCCTTTCCCCTTTTTAATACAATGGATGGCCCTTTTCGCCGACCTCGACCGAATAAAGCGCCTTCCCTCTCCCCTTATTCTTCGGTTGATTGATCGCTTTACGGCGCTTTCCTTCATTCCTTCTTTGTCTGTGCCCATTTTCGCGAGAACCTCGACGAAGAGCGAAAACCAAGGCCGGTACCTCTTCAGAGTTTTTTTTTCCTCTCTTTCTCTTTTCCTCTCTATTGTTGAGCGTTTTCGTTTTCGGATTTTTTAGTCGGCGTGCCTTGTCCTCCCTAAAAACCTGGTTCAACCTCCTTGTGCAGGAAGGCGGGTTTTATTCTTCTTTTGAGTCTGTTCCGGTGCTTATGTCCTCCTACTCCCTCCCTCCGATTTTTTTTCGATGATGCGCGTCTGGCGTCTCGGTCGGCTACGATACATGGTCGTGCATTGGCCTGTCACCTTTGTTTAACGTTCCTTCTCTTAGACAGACGATGTTCTGAGCCCGTGCCTTGCTTTGAGTCTGACCGTTTGACCCCGCGCTCAAGGGAATCAGCGCGCGAGTCCCCAGGGTTACTTCCCGTCATTTTCTGACCCTTGTGATTCAGGCTAGGGCGAATCTGTCCAGGCGAACAAAAACGCCCATTCTTGGATTCGTCCGGTTTGACCCTCCCCCTGCGTAACCCTATATACGTCCTCGGCTGCTTTCGAAGCTTTCAAGGATGATCCAGCCCGCCATGGAACTTCGCGGTTAGGTCCAATCGGCCTTTGCCCCCCTCCATACCCGTCGCCTTTCCCACTTCTTCCTTCTCTTCCACTCTCCCTTACCTAAGCGGACGCCGCAGTGGCCCTCATCAGGTTAAAGTGGTCGCGTCCCTGCATTGCTGCTCGTTTTTTAAGTCCTTTTTTGCTGGCAGCCGGTTGGTCTGTTCCCTCTTTTTATGCTTCCGAATGGCGTGGGACTGTGAGCATTCCCAATATTTTTTTCCCCGCTTCTTTTGGCGTAACTTCTTCACTCTCGTTTCCCGCCCCTCTTCCGTGACAGACAACCACGGCTTGACTCTTCGGACCCACCGCGGAAAAAATCACGCTCCTCCGCTTGTCCGAGTTCTCTTCTGTGTTCTACTTTCCTTCTTAATCACCGTTTTACCACATCGCTCATCCTACGCCAGCGAGTGACTTTGACCATCCCCTCTCCGGCGCTTTCAGCGTCGAATCCTGTGTTATCCGGTTCTCTTCCTCCGTCATTCTCTCCTTGCCGAAACAGGTCTTTCGACTGCATTCGGCGAATTGCGCGGACCATACAGCGATTTTTTGTCGTTTCCCTCGGCACTTTTCCTCCCTTTTCAGCTAGACTTTGTTCCCTTTCTTGATCTTTTTGCGCCCCCTTTGTCGCACTTCTGTCCAGCGCCGCCTCCTAACCATAGAGGCCGGCCCGCATGTGTCCAACGTCTTTGGGCCGGAATTTCCTCTCCCCTTTGGGTTGGCCAAAGACGGATGTTCGCGACCGCGCGTTTGTTTTTCCTGCGCATTCTCGCGACGCCCTTCCAGACTTGGATCTCCCTCGAGAGCAATGATTCCTGTCTTTGCCCCGCGCCCGTTGTTTTTCCGTGCAGTGCGCTTTTGTAAAGTCTTGTTCGACGATTTGCGCCAGCGTGGAGAGGTGTCGCCTATCTCAAGTCAATTTCACCCAGTTCTTTCTCTTCTTTTGACGCGCGTTCGGCCACCTTCGCCCTTCAGTGCCGGTGGTTCTCATGACACGTCCTGCGTCCACAGTCAAGTTTTTTCCGATACGTGTCCCGCGCGGAGGACATTCTTTTCCCTCCTCCCTGCGTGCTTATCTTTTGGCAGTCCCGAGTGCATGCGCGCTCCCGTATTCCCTTCGGATTTGAATGGCCCGGCCCATTTTTTCTTGTACCATCGACAGTTCTTGGCTTCATCTTTCCTCTCGGGGCGCTCTAAATGCCCGTCCTAGACGACGTTTCCCCCTTGGCGGTTCTTTTTTTCCTTCTCTGTGAGGCCCTCCTGGTCAGTTTCCTGTTTTATCTATTAGGCCCATTCAGAATTAGTACAGGGTTGTCTCTCTTTTCGCTCCTCGTTTGAGATCTCCTTTTAGGTCTGTTCAGTTTTTCTTTCCCTAATGGCGTGCATTTGCCACAGGCGGCGGTAGCCCCGGCTCACCTTAAAATCTGCGGTTTCTCGCGAGGCCTATAGCAAGGCCGGCCTGATTCATGACCTCTTCGGCCGCCCTTGTCAAGAACTCAGGCGAGTGCCCAGGGTGCTTCAAATCTTGAATCGGGACGTTCCCCCTTTCGACGTGGCAAAACGTTTTTCTGTCCGCTTCTTCCATCTTTCTTCTTCTGCAGCCGGTCCTACGTGAGGAAGAAACTTTGTGGGGATCGGCGGAGTGGCCTTTTCGCTCGGCGATGCGCGCTCTTCGGCCTCTCCCCTGAACCCTCGGCTTCCCCTCCTTTCTTTTCGAATTTGTAGACCGCACCCCTCTCAAGCGTTTTCTTTGACTCGGCGACCAATAAGCCGGCGGCGAACCGCCCGTGCATCCCGCCCTCCTCCTGTTTTCTCTTTCTCTTTCTTCTATGGATAGTCAGCAGCACCGTACTTAAGCTTGGCCGGCACTTTTTGTTTTTTTTCTCGGTTTTTCTGCTCTTTTTTTCATAGCGGCGCCGCTCGGTCCTGTACCAATCGTTGCACGTACCCTTTTCCTTCGGTTTACACTCGGTTTTTCCTCACATTGGCGATGGCTCTCCGCCCCGCGCGGACTTTTCCACTTGTCTTTTTGGGCAGCATTCGCATTACCTCCTTTTCGCATTTTTCTTAACAGGCCCTCTCCTCTGGACAGATCTGTCGTCGAGCCTGCGCTGCGAATGTGCGCTTTCCCTTGCAAACTCGTATTCTTCCTCTCCTCTTGCTTTTTCCAGCTTTCCGCGCGAAGATCAGTCCTTCCGATTCTTAGTGCTTGCGTCTTCCTCGGGATTTTCTTTTTTTTGGCATCTCTTTTTCGTCTCGTTGTTTTGATTGGAACTGCTTGAACCCGATACGGAGATTTGGTTTAACGACTATTCTTTCTTTGTTTTCGATATGGGCCCTTCAATTTTTGCCGCGCGGCCCTCTTTGTCATTTTACTTCCGGTTGGTTCCGGGACTTTGACTATCAAGCGGTGTTATCGTTCCTTTCTTCAGTTTTGAGTTTTTGTTTGAATAGATTTCCTTACTGCCCTCTTATCTTTTTTGATGTCTGACTCCCGATTGTTAGGCAACCTCGGAGAATCTTCATGACGACCCCCCTCAAGTCAACTTTCCGATTTCCCCTCCTCTGGTTTTCTTGAGGATCCTTGATGCGTCCAACGGTTGCGCTCCGCTTCCATGTGTCAGTCATTTCACGACTTCGGCCTTTTTACAGCGTCATGGAGAGTGGATTTTTGGTTTATCGTTCTGTTTTACGCTCCCCTCTTTGACCCAGTTCAGGAGGCTGGATTTCCCTCACGTGGCTCTGCTCTGCGACTCAGCCGGCCTTTTATCAGCCTTCCTTTTTTGTCAGATCGGGGCGACTTTTCTCCTTTTTCTCCCTTCTTTTTTCCATTTTGACGATTCCCATTTCTATGGGCCCGATTTTGCGCAACTTTCCCCCTCACGGTGCCTTGTCTACGATGCGTTCCTTTTTGCAATCCTGTTCGCGGTCAACGGGGGTCCTTCCTAGGTGCACGAATACATGACCAAAACGACCCCTGTCCTTTTCTTTGACTATCAAACTTCCCTTCCACCTTTTTGCCGTCTTATGCGTTTTCCGATTCGCCTCCATCCGTAACGCGTCTCCCCACCGTCATCCGCGGTTTTTATTTTTTGTCCATGGATCCCGCGTCACCTTTTTCCTCCTTTCTCTCTGATCCCACCCTTCCCAGGTTTTCCGTTTTTTGAAACAAGGCGCCGCGAGATTTAAAAACCCTCGCGGTTCCTGCGATTACAATCCCCCTTCTCTTTCCCCGTTTTTTCTTATTACCAAGGTTTTTGTCCTGCTCCCCCCCATCGGCCTTTTCGCTTTTCCTCGCCGGTCCTTTTAAAACACTGGGACACCCATTGAACCATGTTGTACTGCCTTTTTTTTTAGTGCGATTTGCTCTTAGCAGTTCCCCTTTTCTCGCCATTATCACGGTGGCTTCGTACGGACCTGTTGCGGTTCGGCGACTATCCATGTTCCTCGCCATTGGCCTGACAAACGTCCTTTTTTTGATCGTAAAGTGCCACATCGTCCCTTTGCTTTATCTTTTAGAGTACCTTTGACCCCGTTTGACGCGCAGGGAATTAGCGCGCGCGACCCTTATCGCGCTCAGTCCTTGTGTCCTTCCTTGCCTGCTCGGCCCAGAGCATTGCGACTTTCCCCCTTTCACCTCTTTTTTGTCCTTTCTCCCTTTACTTCCTCTCTGCCTCAACCAGCCTAAGCGTAAACCCCTATCGAGCCGGGGGTCTTCTTTTTTTCAGGCCGTCCGCCATGGCCTGGCTTTTCCCCCTCGAACTTTGCAGCTCGTTTCCAGATTTTATTTTTTCCATTTCGCGCACCGGGTGCCTTCATCTACACATGGAAGCGGAGCTTTCCCAGTGTCCCGCATCAGTTTCACTTTTGTTTTTTGCTGCGTGCTTGTGTCGATGCAGGGAGATTTTATCTCTCGCACTTTCTCTTTATATTTCCTGTTTTCTTTCCGTGCTGTCATTAATATTTCAAACTGCGCGGGTGCTCAGTACGACCTCTTGAGTCCAACCCGTTCCTACTTTCCTTTGTTTCGGCCACCCCTTATTTTCCCCACCGTACCGCTTTCCCCCCCGTTTTGCGAGTTTTATTCAATTCATCCGGCGTCTGACATATAATTCCGAAAAGCCCCATCATCCTTTTGTCAGCGTCGAAGTCCGCTCATTCGGCCTTCGGCCTTCTTCCCCTCGTGTTAAGAGCCACGCACCGAGTCAGGCGTTTTTGCACCCCCTCTCCCTTCCCACCTGGTTTGGAATTCTGGCAGCCTGTCGTCTCGGGGACCGCTCGCGGTGTTGCCGACTGGGTCTTCACCAGGTCTGATTCTCCTCCTTGGCGTTTTAAACTTTCCGCCTCGCTCCTTTGAACCATCGCGGTTGCCATTCAGCTCACCAATGTGCGCACTGCTCCTTTCATTTTTCCCCTGAATATCCCCCCCCTTTTTTTTAAAGATTTTTACGACGTTTACACCCCCCATACGGTTGTTTGTGTGTGTTTTGTTTTGGTTTTTTTTTTGGTGTGTGTGTGTGGTTTTTTTTTTTTTTTTTTTTTTTTGTTGTTTTTTTTTGTGGTTGTTTTTTGGTGTTTTTTCCTATTTTTCTTTGGTGTTTTTTCCGCGGCGGCTCTTCTTCTTTCCTGCACATGCCTGACCTTCATGACCGATTGATGTTTTAAATATAACCCGTTCTTTGAACGCGGATTTTGGCCCCCCCCCCCCCCGATGGTTTAGCCCGGTTTTTCGCGACGAACGGCTGTCTTGGCTCTCATGCCGCCTTTGTAGAGTTCTCGGTTTTTTTTTATCCTTCCCCCAATCATAAACTTAGTGAGTTCGTGAGACGCCGCTTATGGACAGGCGATTCTTCGACTGGGTCGTCCCCGAACCCTCCCTCCTTTCCTAAGTTTAGTCGCTCTCTCGTAATATGGCGGAAAGCCATGTACTTCTTGTACGTCGCGCTTTTCCTTTTTCCACTTCTTTTTATTCTCCCTTTGTACATGTAGGCACCCCTCTGTGTCCTCAGGCGCGCCGCCTGATTGCGTGAGCTGAATCAGGCGGCTTTTGGTGAATAGGATCGTTTTTTTTTCCGATCTGACGCTTGAGCTTTTCTTTTCTTCGCTCCGGCCTTTTGAAAAACGGCTCTGGCCTTTGAGCTTGAGAAACTTGTCCTTCTTCGGGCCTCTTTTGTTGTTGGTTGCTTTATAACTCCTTGCCCTTCTTGCCAATTTTCCCTGACCGGTTTTCGTCACTGTCCCAAAGGCGGCGACCGCTGCCCCCGCCAAGGTTATTCGCTTCGGCATTTATATCACCCGACCGAGAAATTTAGTTTTTTTTCTCCTTCCTTTTCTGCCCTCATTCTGCCCTTCAGAAACCATCTATGTCAGTTGCGTTCTTTTTAAACCGACATGCTCGGCCCTGCGTCTTGCACTTCGTCGCTTTTCTTCACGCGAGGAATGGCGGGTTCTTCATTTTTGGTCGTTGTTCGGTTGATCAAAACTGGGGGCGCTGTCCTTTTCGCGACCCCGGCGCGATGAGTCTGCAGCTGGAAGAATAACTTCGTCCTGACTTTTCTTTTCACTCCGCGACTCAATTTTTTTTTGTGGCTTTCTCCCCAATGTCTTGCAATTTCGCCCCACAAGACTTCTGGGCGTCCCTTTTTCTTGTAACCGTAACTTTTTCCCCTTGCAGCCGTTTTTTCCTATGGTACCTGCAACTCCCTTAGCCGGGTTTGAGTCGCTTTTTTTCTCCCCTTTTTGCGGACGGGTCTATGCAGCTTCTCGCTTCGCGCTCCCCCCCCATCTTCTTTTTGCGCCCCCCAACGTTGTTTTTTTGTCACTCCAGGTCCGCTCTCGGTTTGCGCACATTGGCGTCTTGAATTTCTCCTCTCGTTTCTTTTTCAATTCGCACCTGAACGAGCACTGCGGAGAATGAGCTCGAAATCGAGCCGCCTGAAGCTCTTTTCGGCGATTGCTTGCCTGGAGCCCGCTTGAGCTGATGGCTTCGCGCACCGCCGATGCGTCGAAATGACAGGTTCCTTGTTTCCTGCCTTAAGTCGCGTCGGCACCGAGGGAGTCGTCGTGTTCTTGCTCAAGGCATAGAGCCCTTTTTAGTAGCTCGGATGTTCCCTTTTGGAACCGATCGGCGTTGTTCCTCCTTTGGCTTTATTGCCGGATTCTCTTTTTCACAGCGACTTGCAAGCGTCGTGAATTCGCTTCCTGGGTCAGGACTTTCAAGCCGGTGTTGTCCTTTCATCCAGTCTAGTTGCGTCCGGTTTATTCCTTCCGTTTCCTTTCGCGTCGTTTTTGCTTTCCCCATCTTGAGCTCCTCCGCTTTCGGAAAAGATCGCGGTGTCAAGAATGCTCCCCCTTTTGCTTTCCCTGCTTCGACAAAGTCTCCTTGGGATACAACTTTACGGGCTTTTTCCTTCCATGTGTAGATGAAAAGATGTTGGCCATTTCGG
>Ga0179593_1529459_pt1 | contig 10638 bp, 14 predicted proteins | sample CZODoug2_1_08_16_FD_185931 | JGI IMG/M metagenome (GOLD analysis project Ga0179593, IMG submission 185931) | Vadose zone soil fungal communities from Angelo Coast Range Reserve, California, USA - CZODoug2_1_08_16fungal (PacBio error correction) | ecosystem: Environmental > Terrestrial > Soil >... | reverse complement strand
AACTGAAAAGTCCCCTCCCTCCACCTCCCTCTTTCTTTTTTCCCTTTTTCCCTTTTCTTTAGAAGATGGATGTTGGTCGCAAGGTCAATTGTGTATCACGCCCGATACGCTACGATACTCGGCGCCCCCCCCTTCCAACAAAAGCTTCATCCTCCTTCTTCCCTTCCGCGAGGAGGAAATGACGAGCGCCAAATCTTCCCCCCCCTTTTCTCGCCTTCCCCTTTTTGCAGAGCATCAGTATAGGATCGCGGCCCCGTCCTTCTACCTTTTTTCACTGCCAAAGGAGGAAGGACCTTTTCATGGGGTGTCCTAGATCCCCCTTCTTTTTCCTTTTCCTTTGATAATATAGGAAAGAAATCCGGTTCACTTTTCTCTCCTTTTTCCAATAGGTGGTGAACATCGTCCTCCCCCCATATAGCCTACCCCCTCCTCTTTCCCCTTCTCCGATGTAAGAGTAGATTTTTTTTGTAATAGTTTAAGATATTCGCCAGCTTATTGTGATTCCATCACTTCTAACCACATTTTCCCTCCCCCCAACCGAGGTCGGGAAGGATTTGTTTGGTCGGCACCTCCCCGGTCTGCTCCCTTTTAGAGGGATAGGACTCTTCTTTGCTTATCCTTTTCCCCCCCTCTTTTCCCTTTTTTTAGGACCACAGCGCAATGTAAAAAAAGAACTTCCCCCCATCAACGATAAAGAGGCGGGTTGAGGCCATTGTTCACTTGGCGAAGGCCCCCCTCTTTTCTCCGCTAGAAAAAGGGTAAATCGAGTCGTTTCTTCCGTCTTGCCCCCCACAATGCAGGGAGAAAGGCTTTCTGCAAGAATCCCTTAACCACTTTCTTCCTTTTTGGTTATGAAGCCCAATGTTTGCTCCTCCCCCAGTGCCCAGCGGCGCGAGTGCGTTTTAGCAAAAGCTTGGCATCTTCTTTCCCCCCCCCTTTTCCCCCTTCCATGCGAGCGAAAGCGAATACCAGAGCATAAGCGGCTGTTAAAAACGACTTAGTCCTCTTCCCCCTCTTTAAAGTTTGCCCGCGGTCCCTGCAACGGTGATGCCATTTTTTCCACACTTCGTTCTTTTACTCTCTTTTTTCATACAGGTTGCAATGGATGGCGTGCTCAAACACCTCCCCTTTCACTATTTTTGGCGAGGAAACAAGAAGAATCCTCGCGCCGGTTTTTCCTCTCCCTTTTCCCTTTTCCCCCAAAACAAGAAACCGAGGTCTCACCCCTCTTCCCTCAAGGTTTCAGTTTTGACATGTGAATCTGCAGGATAATTCCTCTCCCTTCCCCCGCGAGAGTTAAATCTTCTTTTCCCTTTCCTTTTTTTGCGGCGGACGGAGACCAATCCCGAGGGTCGGCCAACCCCTTCCCTTCCTGACTCCGAAACGGTCTGACGGTATGCTCGCCTTATGCAAGCCGAACTCCCCCCTCTTTTTTCCCCCTTTTAAGCTTGAGCACATAGAGGTGCGTTCTCCGTTCTGTTCCCCCCGTCGGATGTAGTAGGCGGACTGACCCGCCGACCTTCTGGCAACCCCTACCTTTTTCTTCCCCTCTCCCTTCGTGAGCCGCAAGATTGCGATCGCCGACTTTTTCCCCCTTTTTTCCCTCACCATCTCAATAATAAGCCATGACGCAGCCTGCGAACGATTCCTCCCCCCCTTTTTTTTTTTTCCTTCCTCATCGAAAGCGCGGCGAACCCTTTTCTGATTAACACGGATAAACAAAAAAAAACATACCATTAAAAAAAAACAACCTTAAAAACACTACTTCACAAAATCAAAAAAAAAAAAACATCCAAAAAAAAACAAAAAAACCCCCCAAACTAAAAAAAACGGGGGGGGGGTTGTTTGTTTCTTTTTTGTGTTTTTTTTGTTTTGACAACACAAACAAAAACCCCCCCCGAAAACCCAAGTTTGTTTTTTTTTTTTTTTTGTTTTTAGTTTTTTTTTCAAAAAAACCCCCCCCCCCCCCCCCCCCCCCCCCCAACTTTCCCCTTCTTTTCCTCCTTCAATAACAGATGTGACGCGTTTTGAAGCTGAAACTTCTGAATCGTTGTGTACGAGAGCTTCATTTTCTCTTCCCCCCTCCAGGTCATCATAGCCCACTGCCTTCAAAAATATCCGGCCCCCCCGTCCCCTCCTCTTCTCAGCAGAAGTAGTGCTCAGAAAAGACCCGCGTCGCACAGTTTTACCCCTCTCCCCCTCTTTTTTTTTTTACTTGGCGCTGTATCATAAGGCGGTTTGTTCGTCTTCTTATCCTCCAAAAGGGGAGTTGGGATTGACTTCCCTCGTCAGCAAGACATTTCTCCTTTTTTTTCCCCTTTTCGCTGTTCGGCGAATGTGAAAAACTTCATTTTCCCCCCCTCCCTTTTCACCCCGGGTCACGAGGTAAACGCACACCAAGCTTTTTCTCCTTTTCTTAGTGGAGTGATCTTTTTCTCCCCCCCTTTTTTTTTTCTCATATGGTGGTGATACGAAGATCTCCTTCCCTCCTTTGGGGCGTGTGGGACCTCGTTGACGGCTTTCCTTTTTATTGCTGAATGCTTCCCCCCCCCCTTTCTTCTGGTTACATTCGACCACAGCTTCCCCGATGAAAACAACCGAAATTAGCCGCGTCTTTGCAATTATCGTTCCCCTTCCCCCCTTTTCCTTCCTCCTCCTATGGAAATCGACAGAACAAACCCGCCTTGCTTTCTCTATCTTTCGCGATGCGATTGTCTGCTGGATTACTCCAAGTTCGCATTTTTTTTCTGATCGCCCTCTATTCCCCCTCTTTTCTTTCTTTGCATCAAATGATGGTTTTCTTCTAGGTTCTTTTTTCCCTTCGAATGAGATCTCGACAACAAGATTGTCTCGACCTTTTTTTCCGCGTCAAAACCGTCCCCTCTCCTTCCCTTTTTTTTTTCGAAATAATTTTGTGTTGGAGCCTGGTATGACTTTTTCCCTCGCGTGGTCGATGAGTTAATTGATATCCAGAGGAAACGACCCTTCTTTGGGAGCTCTACTTTTCTTCTGTTCATTCTCTCCTTCAAACGACATTCGGCTTTCCCTTTATTATTTCACTTTCCTCCTCCCATCCCCTTTTCCTTTGCGGGTAAGGTAGCAAGGATACATACTGACCTTTTCCCTTGTGGCAAAAGATTTCTGAGTTCTCCCTTTCTTTTCTTTTCGTTCAAGAGGATTAGATTGCCTACGGCGACTTCATCCCCTCTCTCCACAACATAGTGCTGATCTTTGTTGCTCCTCCTATTTCTTGTATCAGCGGTTAACCCCCACTTCCCCCTTCTCCCCCCCCCCCTCTTTCAAGAATTGATATTAACATCTCCGCTTCCCGGCTCTTCCAGCCGTCAAAAGAACACTTCATTTGCTGTTCCTCTTCTCCCGACATTTTCTTTTGTGTCGCTTTACGAGAGTTTGAAATTTTAGCTTTTAAAACCCCGTCTTTTTCCTCGCCAACAAATCTTTAGTGGGTATTTGACGATGATTGAAGCTTTTTTTTCGCCCCCCCCCAGAAAGGGTCCAACTTTCTTTCTTTTTTTCTCCCTTTTGCGCATCAAAGTTGCAAACATCTTATTCCTCCTTTTTCCCTCTTCAAACGAATTATAGTTTAAAGCCGCTGACGCTCTGTTTTTCTTCTCTCCATGAAATTTTTCCCCCTTTTTTTCTCCCTTTTCTCCCACGCTAGAGAAGATGGAACTGGTTTAAGTAGGATTGACAAATCGGTTTGACCACCCCCTTTTGGCGCCGGCCTCGGGTTTTTCAAGTTGATTCTTGCGCCTCCCCCCTTTTTTTTTGCAGGTGTATGTCCTTTTTTCCCTTTCCCTTCCTCCCGAGTGACCTGTTAGAGGGCTTTGCGATTTCCTTTCGCGATCGTCGCCATTCAAGTAATTTCCTAAATATTTCCCTGTTTTTTTCCTCCCGGCATATCCTTTTATTTTTTGGAAATTGCCGATTTGTTCCTACCCTTTCCCTGACAAGCCGCGTACTATACATATAAAAGGTCGCTACCCTTCTTTTCCCAAGTTACTTCATCTCTTTTCCCCCCTCGTAAAGAAACAGATTTTTCTTCTTGGTGACGTGATGGAATAAACTAAGCTGGCGGACTACGGACTATTGATTTCCTCTTCCCTTTCCTCCAAAGCGCCAAAGGCGGGAGTCTGGTTGTTTCTTTGACAAGAGGAAGCCTGATTGACGGAACGACCGCGCCGCCGTGAACCTCTTCCTCCCCGAGTATGAGCCGGCTCCTTCCCCCCCATTCTTTTTTTCCTCCCCTCCAAGGAATAAGACGTGAAGTGTGAAATAAACTGTTCTACTCCCTCCTTTTTGGCCCGCGATCCGATTACGGATTCGAGCTAATTTTTTCCTTCCCTTTCCTTCCTCTCTCATGGTGTGCAGATTTTAGATAGGCATGCCTCCATCTCGTCCCTTTACGGATGACTTGATGGAGTTGGATGGGGTTATTTGCAGATTACCCTTCCCTTTTTTCCCCCTCCTTCCCTTTTCGCAAAAAGAAAGAGTTCGTCAAGACCTCCTTTTTTTTCCGTCGTGAGGCGAGGACTTTTCAGTTATCTTTTCCTTCCGACTCCTTTTCTCTCCCTGAAAAGTCTCGACCTCCCACTCTTCTGTGGCGGGAAACCGCGAATTTTCCTTCCGACGATGGGTTTCCTTCCCTTCTCCCCCTTTTTAGTGTGATAACGCCCGCTCCCTCCCCAAACTCCAGCAAGTCATCCTTAAATTGTTGTCCCTGAGATCCTTTGCCCCTTCTGGGAGGAAATGCCGATCTCCCTCATTCGGACTTCGCGCGCTCGAAAAAGTTCCCTTCTTATCAGTATGTCCCCTTTTCCTTCCCCCCCTTCCCCTCGGTACTTACGAAAAGTTTTTCACTCAATTTTTTCGGCATGGGCATGTTCTCTTCTCGAGCACCCCCCCCCCTTTTTCCCTTGATCATATCGGAAGAAATCATTTTCACCTGCTTAGGAGAGTCGTTCTTCTCCGGCCCCCATTTTTTTCCCCCCCCCTCCGAACATAAGAAGCAGACCCTCTTTTTCCCCATGGCCCGATGTCGCTCCCTATTTTTTTCCCTCCGAGAAGGGAAGACGTTCGTTGCCTCAGTCATCAACCAGAATAAAGTTGTCCCACACACCCCTTTTTTCTTTTTTCTTTCTTTTTTTCTTCTCCTAGAAGGAAGGAAATGTGGCCCTTTTTTCCTTTCTCCTTTTAGATTGTGACTTCCTTTCCTTTTTTCTTTCCTTTTAAAAAGAGATTCATCCGCGGAAATGTTCCAAAAATTTTTCCCTCCTAGGAACACCCTCACCGCTCCCTCTTTCATGCCAGCTGAAGTGGCGACGATCGAGCTCGATTGCCTCCCCCCTAAGCCTAGAACAGTTCCCCTCGCGTCGTCCACTCCCCCGTAAAAAACTTTTTTTTTTTTTCCCCACGAAGCAACTTGAAACCCAGAGGCGGTCGCCCTCGCTTTCCCCTCCCCCCCCCCCACTGGTTTGATCCAAAACCTGAGTTTCCAGGCCGCTTTTGCGAGAGCGTGTCGCCCATCCCTTTTTTCTCGTACTGCCCCCCCCCCGCCTTTCTCTCGAGAAGAGAATACAAGCGCCGATCCTTTTTTCTTTTGAAGATGCAAGCCTTCAGATTTCCTCTTATAGATGTTTGACCTTTTCTTTTCCCTTCTCGGTACAAAGGATCGCTCCTGCTGGGGGCGCCCCCCCACTCTTCAATAATCCTTAACACCCCCCCCTCCCTCTTTTTTTTTCACAAGAAATCCATTTTCCGGTGGTTCCAGCGAACCTTTACACCTTCTTTCCCCCCAAAACAGAAAAGAGGGCGAACATTATCTCTTGCTGAAAAGCAATGAAGTGTGCAGTTGACGTCTTGTTACTCTTCCCTTCTTAATCCCCCTTCCTTCTCCCCCTTTTTCTGGAAGATGGCGCTTTCCTCCTGTACTCTTTTTTTTTTTCGGGACCCATCCCGAGGAGGAGGAAACCCTAGCAGTACTCTCCTTCTCCCCTTTGGTTTATGAAGTAGACGACGGCAATGAATCGCTTTCCCTCCCTCTTTTCCCTTCTAACGCGGAAGCTTTGAGAAAATCGATTTCGCGTCATTTCCTTTTTTTCCTTCTTGCTTTTTTCTGGAGAACAAAGAACCGTGGTCTTACCCCTCTCCCCCAGCGTGAGCTAGATTTTTTTTTTTCCTCCCCCTCAATACTAAGAATGCAGAAGCCATGCGAATCCCTCTTCTTCCCCTTTTTTTCCGCTGGATTAGCAAATTTACGCATCTACCCTTTTCTCCCCTCTTCTTCTAGTAATAAAAGGATAACAAAAAAGTAGTCCCCTCTTCCAGTCATCAATCAGCGAAATAACAGCTTGCCGTTTTGACTGCTGCCCCACACCTCCCCCCCCTCCTCCCCTCCTTTCGATCGAAGGTCATGAGACCTACGACCCCCAATTCCTTTCTCCCCCCTGACGACATAGAAGAGAAAATTTTTTTTAATGATTTCTCCTCAGAAACCCTCGAACTTCTTCCCCCTTTCTCTTCTTTTGCCGCTGAGCGAAATCAAGGAGGGTTTGTCTGCGATATCCCTTTCTATCCTCCCCTTTCTCCCCCCGAGACGCGGCTAATTTCGGTTGTTTTAATAGCGAAAAACCTTGTTACTTTCTTTTACTTTAAACCTTTCGCATTTCCCCACCCCCCCTCCCCACCCTTTCCCTCTTCAACGAGGTCAAAGAAAAGCTTTTTCTCCACTCTTCTCTTCCTTTAAACCACCAATCCCTCTTCCCCCCCTCAGTTGTGTTTTTTTGATTTTTCTTTTTTCCTCCCTCTCCACTAAGAGTGCCCACTCTTTTTTTTTCCTGATGATGAAACGGGGGACAATATATTTTGACCACCTTCTCTTTTTCCACAATCGACCTTCCCCCTTTTTCTTCCCCCCCCGAAATGAGAGCGGCTTCTTGATGCCCACCTCTTTCCCGTCCACCCCCCCCCCCTTTTTCTGAAATCGCAGAACAAAACCGCCTTGAGGATCGCTCATCTCCCCCCCTCCCCCCTCCCTATGCGATTGTCGCTTGCCTTTTTCTCCATCTATTTCGCTTTTCAGGTCGTCTTCCCTGCTTCCCTTCTTTTCAGTAGGGCGAGAATGACCTTCGAGGCTCCTTCTCCTCCTAACATTTTTCTTTTTCCCCCTTTTCACATTGCTTATTGAAGGATGATTGAGTCGTTTTTTTTTTTCTTTTTTCTCCCGTGGATGAATCATAAATGAAAGCGGAATGTGTAAGCTTTTTCTCTCCTTTCGATTACTCTTTTCCCCTCCCCTTTCCTTTGATCGATATTAGAGGGGAGTTAGCATGCTGCTGTCCTCCTTCTCCTTCTCTCTCCCCCCCCTCCAAATTCGGCGATAGAAATATGGAGGCTCACGATGTTGTACTCCTCCCCCCTACTTTTTTTTTTTTCCTTTCTCAGACTACATACGGACTATGGTCCCCTCCCATCTCCTCTTTTTCAGAGTTTTAGAAAGTTATAGGGCGCGCAGCCGATGTTTTCTTCCTCTCCTCCTTCCCCCTCCCCCCGTGCAGAGTGAGGATGATCATGACACCTCCCCCTTTTTCTTTTTCTGGGTCTTAAGCAGACGCAAAAAAAGTCCCTTCTCCCTCTCCCCTGCTCCTTCTCTATCTTTTCTCTGCAGATGAAAGAGTAAAAATGCACACTTCCTTCTTTTCATTCGCCTCTTTTCCCCTTCCGGTGTCTGGTTGGGTGGTGGGGGGCGCTTTCCTGCCTTTGAAATGTCAGTTTCCCTCTTCCCGCTATCTTTTCCTTCCCCAAAAAGAGTTCAGTGTTTTCGATTCTTTTTGCAAAACAGCCTTCACTTTTCTTCTTCCCCTATAGATTGGTACTACTTTTTCTCCAAGTGGGTCTCTCCCTTTCCTGAAAGAAGGAGGCATATTCACCCCTTTTCTTCCCTCGATGGTAGTAGGATTTCGCTCTTTCATCCTTTTTCTTTTAAAATTTTTTTTCCTTTAAATTTTTTCCCTCCCTCGCAAGCTCGGAAAATGAGTTTCGTCGCTTTCCCCTTTTTGATTCCCATTTCCCCTTTCCCGGAATAGGGTTAAGTATGATTCTTTCCTCCCTCCCGTGTAATTGGGAATTCGGGCACTGAATTCTCTCCTTCGATTTCCTTTTCCCGAAAGAGGAGGAGCTACTTCCCCCCTTCCCAAGCATATGGTATAGTTGATGGTGGTCTTTCTATCTTTATTGGTTTCCTTTTTTCCTTCCTCAAGGAGATTAGTTTGACCCTTTCCCTTCTCCCCCTCCACAGCTAAAAGGGCGCTCCCTTTCACCGTTTTCTCCCCCCAACAAAGAAGTCCCTCCTCTTTTCCCCTTATATGATTTTTTCTCCTCCCCCATAAGGGATGGCTGACCTTTCCTTCGGAACCCACCCCCTACAGACAGAATCCCTTTTTTCTTTCTTTTTTTTTTGTTTAGGGCAAGGGTCAGAAAAAGTTGCCCTTCTTTTGGGGTTGTTTTCTTTTTCCCCACCAACTATTGGACAAGAGGTCATCTCCCCCCCCTTTTTTTTTTTTCCGTGAACCTGATTATTGCCGATATTCTCTTTCCTCTTACTTCTCTCTTAGATGGACACAGACCCCTCCCATCCCTTTCCCCCCCTCCCCCTCCTCACTCTTTATTTGTATTCGGGAATGGCAGGGGCTCGATCCGCCCTTTCTTTCCCCTTTTAGGAGCCCCCCACTTTCTACGCTAATGGTGCGATTTTCGCTCGGTCCTCCTCCCCCCCCTTTTTCCCCCCAAGTGAGGATGAATGTGGAGTTTGCTGGGTTCTGTCCCCTTTTCTTTCTCGTTTCCCTTTTCTTACTTTGAAAAAAAGCCAGCGTCCCCCCTCCCTCCCCTTTTCCCCTACACCGTAGTTGAGTCGAGACTTTTCAGTTCTCTTTCTCCTTATTTATAGCGATAACTGAAAAGAGGAGAGAAAGAAAACCTTGCTCTTTTTCTTTTTTTCGAAGAGGGTGGGGGGCGAAATTTTCACTCTTGTATTGTCCCCCCCTCTTCCCTATACTCGGCTTCCCCCCCCCTCAAGGCATACTTAACTTGGTGTTTCCCCCCCCCCCCCCTTTCCGACGCCTCCTCCCTCACCTAGAAAATTATCCCTTCCCTTTTCCCCTCCCCCCCTTGGGGAAGAGATATCCGTATCGGATCGCGTCCCCCCCCCCTTTCCCTCTTTCTCTGAAACCGTTTTTTTGAACCTGCCCTTTCCTTCTTTCTTTTGTTTCCAATCTCACCCATTAGTAAGAGCCACCATGGGCTCCTTCTTCCCCCCCTCCTTTCCCTCTTCGTTACGGAATAAGGCTTCCTCTTGTCCAATTTTATCTTTCCTCCCTCCCCGAATTAAGAATTTGGAAATTTTTCTTCCCCTTCCTCTTTTCAGTCGAGTCTTTCTTTTTTGGTTTCCTCTTCGATCATTCCGCCAGCTTCTTTTTCTTTCCCCCCCCCCTTTCATCAACTCAGATAAAGTTTTCCTTCCCCCCCCTTTTTGCTTTCTCCTCTGCAGGAACGGAACTTGGCCGACTCCCCTTTCTTTTTTTCGAGGGGATGTCCTCTCCCCCTTTTCCCATCCTTTTACCACAGAGGCAATTTTTCCCCCCCTCTCCTTCTCCCTCTTCCAAAAATAAACGATTAGAAGAGGCTTTTTTATTTTTCTTTTTCAGGCTCTCCTGGTCCCTCTCATTCCTCCCCCTTTCACTCGCGTAGTGTATCCGTCTTCCCCGCTTCCCCCTCCAACATTTTTCTCAAAGAAGAACTTGAACCCGTTTTTTCCCCCGCTCTGTCTTAAGCCCACTGGTTTTCTTTTTTTCCCCCCCCCCTTTTCCCCCTTTTCTCAACCTGGTCCTCGGCTCGCCCCTCCTCTTTAATGCGTCGGCGACAAAGTGGGAAACTCCCTTCTTTTTTTTCCCCCTCCTTTTTTTTGACTACAAGAGCGATCAGCCTTCTTTTTTGTCCCCCTTTGAATTTCCCTTCTTCTTTTTGCAACGGTTATGAAAAAACGTCCCTACCCCCTTCTTTTTCTTCCCCTCTTTTTCTCCTTACCGGTTGACATGCTGGTTTTCGCAACAATTCCCTTTGTCCCCAAACCCCCGAAAGAAGTGTTTTTCCTCTTCCCTTCCTCCCCTCCCCCCTTTTTTCCCCGGAAAAATTTCAAAAGAGAGGACTTCCCTCCCTTTTCTCAACGTTTAGTCTTTTCCCCCCCCTCCATGAAGTGTGAAGTTTGAACGCTTTTCTTTTTTTTCCTCCCCCCCCTTCCTCTCTATTTGAATAATAAAGAGTTGAGAGGACCCTCGTCTTCCCTTTCCTTTTTTTAAACACCTAGGCCTCTTTTTCCCTCACTTTTGTTTATTGAATTGATCTACGAACTTCCTCCCCCCTTCTTCAGTAGAAGTAGGCAAATGACTTTTCTCTTTTTTCGCTCGCGAAATTTCTAACGATGAAGCTTGAGCACTTTTTCTTTCCCTATTCTTCTTCTACCCTACCCGCAGAATTGATTGGAGAACACAGCTCCCCTCTTCCCACACTCTGTCCTCTTCGCCCCTAATTCGTTTGAAGGGATACCATTCTCAATACTTCAGC
>Ga0179593_1440027_pt1 | contig 10638 bp, 7 predicted proteins | sample CZODoug2_1_08_16_FD_185931 | JGI IMG/M metagenome (GOLD analysis project Ga0179593, IMG submission 185931) | Vadose zone soil fungal communities from Angelo Coast Range Reserve, California, USA - CZODoug2_1_08_16fungal (PacBio error correction) | ecosystem: Environmental > Terrestrial > Soil >... | reverse complement strand
GGCTGGTTTTCCCCCATGCCACCCCTCGAGGTATCTTCATTGCTCCCACGAGCCAGGTACTAAAAGTTCCTGGTCCCTACTTCAGGAGGTTCGTTCATCCCGAGATCTGGTAGGATCTCTTTCTTTTAATAACCCCCCTACTTGGTTGGTGGGGAGATAATCGTCCTGAGTATCCCTCCAGACTAGATTCCTCGCGGCTGTCCGACGTGTCCCATGAGCTTAAACTTTGCATCACCTATCTCGGTTGACCGGCTTCTGTCTCCCCCTTTACAGTGTTGTTCATTCCCCCCCCCTTCACATTTGTGTACATCTCCGGTGCCGAACGGGGCCCAAAGATGTGCCCTCCTCCACAACTTCATTCACTTTTACGGCGCACAATGAGATTTCTTGGTACCTCGACCACGAGCTACTAATCCTAGTTTTGCGTCCTTGCAGAAATTAGTTTTTTGCTCAGTCTCAGTGGGTTGGGTGGGGTTTCACTTTATCTTGTATTGTCTGGGAGGCGAGCCCTTCAGTTCGGGGATACTCTTCTTTGTGCAGTTCCGGGAACAAAGTAACCTACCCCCCCCCCCCCGCGTTGTGTCAGCGCGCGACTTTCCTGACAGTCCGATTCGCTTTATTTACGCCACGACAATAAACTTGCCGGGACCCCTTTTTCACCCCCACGAGGGGCCGTATTTATTAACTGAATTATGACCTTCTGTACACCTACGATCGTTTCCCAATGTCCGGCCCTATTACTTACTCTTTACGATGCTCCAGAAGTCGCTGGCTTCCCCCTGAATATAGCTGCCCCCGTCTACATTTCCGGTGTTTTCCATTCCTCCCCTCCAAACATACCCGTGGCCCTTCTTGGACCTATTTCTGATTCCTTTTTGGTTCCCCCCACCCCTAAAACCTGTCGCCTTAAGTCCCCCCTTCCCCCGTCTCTCCCAGGAGATCCACTCTGTGCCTATCCCTGCTGCATGCAAAACCAACACGCCCCTATGAATTTACCGTGGGCCACCCGGCCATTTCCAGGCCTCCATTACCTGCTCATGTGACCCCCGTCCCCATGACCTGGTCACATAAGGGGTCCCACTGCTTCCATCTAGTCGGCCGAATACCCCTTCGGACGTGGGATTTTAAGAGGACGGCCACCGTATAATTGGCTTCATTGCTCCCCCCTGTACCTCGAACGGCCGTCCCCTTTCTGATTCGCTGTTTGCAGTACCCTTTTTTTCATTTTGTTGGGGTTGTCTTGCGCGCCACCGGAATGCGCTTTAACCCAAAGGATGAACGTCTAGACGACAAATTTTCTGTTTTCCCCCCCTCCCCTCCGATTTTATTTCACTCCGTGTTTTTAAACTGGCCGAACTGACGATCCCCGCTCCTGCTTAACCCTTCCCCAGGAAAAGAGGGATAGGAAGAATCTGTACGTAGGGTGTCATTCCCATTCCGGCATCAGAGTCCCATTGAACAGGACACGACAGGCCCCACGAGTTGATGTCCCCTCCCCCCCCCACCCAACACCCCAACCACCCAAATTCTGATTTCCCACAAACTTCAATCATAAATTTTTGTGATTCTACCGCTATTCTCGTCCCCCATAATCCATGTTGTAGTTTCCCACTTCGTACGCACCTGGTCGTCATTTTATATTTCATATGTTAAAATTCGCCTCCTGTCCACAGGACTTGACTTTAATTCGGCACTGAGAGCTATTACAGATGGTGGTGACGTAAAGTCTCGTTTGCATCAATCCTGTAAAGTTACCTTTTCCACTCTCTGACCAACATTGATTTACTTCTGACTGCAACATCTAAGAGCCCGTCCCCTCTCGTTTCCTCTTCTTCGTTTTTCGGAAATGGCGAGGTCACCCACAGTGGTCTTAACGTTTAGCGACCCCAACCGCACACTTATGATATATTAGTAAGTAGACAATTGCACCCCCCCACAACCCCAATTCTTTTTTAGGGAAACAACAATACCTGCTGTACGTTGTGGTCCACTTCTTTCGCTTAGTCCTTCCGTCTCGTTATACTTTACCAGCTTGGAAGTAAGCCTCGCTTCACTTGCCACTCCTCTTTCCTTTTCCCCCCTCTTGGGTGTGTTTCTATCGATGGCTTAACGTAGATCTCACGACCATGACTTTTAGATAGTGTAGTAATAGACGGCGAGGCCCGCACTCTGGCGATCTACCGTCCGATAGTGTCAAGGAAGGCGCAGGCTACTCCCTCCCCGCAATTGTTTGTTTCCCCTATTGAGCATAATTATACTCCCTTTGACTTGCTCGAGACGTTTTCTTTACGCCACTGCAGGTAGTCATTTCACCCCCAGTAGGGCTCCCTCGAGCGTGTTTTTCTTTTTTGATAAGTTTTGAACGCGAGCAAATTTGCCCGACGCCTTTAAACGTGCGAAGAGTCTTTTCCCCTCGCCTCTGCGCTCACATCTTTAAGACAGCGCCTCTGGCCGACTTGACCCCCCGGAAAGAATTTCTGCTTAATAAATCTGCCGACGATGGTCTGACGGACCTCCCTTTGATCCGTGCGAACGGGGACTCTGCGGTGGAGTTCCTGCCCTCTTCAAGACCCGTTAGCGCCGCCATTTATGAGGAAATTGTTCCTTTTGTCCCTCATCTCGGTCAAAATTCCGCTGCGTTTTTTTTTTCCCCATGCTTGCTCGGTTGCGAACGTGTTTGACACCATTCGCTCCAATTTCCTGCTGGCGAAGCCTTTTTTTATTCCGAATTTTTTATCATCGCACGGTGATCGTGTGTCATTATTCCCCCCCAACCCCCTTGGTGAAACACTCTCGGCTGTCTCCCGCCCTGGATAGTTTTCCCTGATCCACTCATGGGTTCCCTTTAGTTATAGCCTTCCCTAAAATAGCAGAGACCCCCTCCCCCCCCAATGAACTGCGTACTGAAATCGAAGCGGACCCTTCCGTCGGCCTTGGATAGAAGGTAAGCCATTTAACTTTTTACACTCTCCCCATCCTCCCCGTCCCTGTTTTTTCGTGATGGAAGCCTTTGCTTTGCCCTTAGTTTTGCCGCTGCTTTGGTCGCTACAGCAATGTGCCCCTTGTGACCCCATGGACAGATAAGAGGCTTGCGTTTTTTCCCCCTGTTATTTCATTAGCACCTAGGTGGAGATTTGGTGGTCCCCGTGAGCCTGTAATTTATTCCATCCTACCAGCTGGTTTTTTTTTTCGGGCTTCCGCCATAGAGCCTCCAAGAATCCGGGCAATTCCCTCCACGGGTCGGTGTTTCGTGATTATGGCCCGAATTCGCTTTTCACAGCTGAGGCGTTATCCGCGAAGGCCCTTTCACTTAAAGTATCTCTTAACCCTCCCCCCGTGACGGCCCTTGTGCCACGAATTCGGCTTTGTTTTCACCGACTGCCTCTGCTTCGGCCCCCGTCTTTGTTTGACCCGCGCCTGCCCCAAGTTAGGGGGTTTTTCAGTGAATATTAATCGCCCTTTTTCCTCGCCCTGCTAAATTCCCGAGAGCTGCCCAACGTGCCGTCGTTGTCAAAGTCGGTTTGTCGTCCTTTTTTTTTTTTTTCCCCTCCCCCAGACCTCCGAGTTTTCCCCGCGTAAGGGCTTCTCCCCCAAAATAACGGCACTCTGTTTGAATTGGAATCATAGCTGGCTCCTTCCCAGCCGCTTCTCTTTTTATAGCACACGGTGTATCCGACCCATGCACGCACGCTACTTCTTAGCTTCTGCAATATGGAATCCTCATTTTGATTCTCCCCCTCGTGCCGTTCACCAGGTAGGATTATTGACACACCACAGGAATGGTTGGGCCCATGCCCCCGGTCGAAGTGAGCTCCTTCCGTCCCCGAGAGGATGGTTAGGCCAGATTGATATTTCCTGCGGCTTCCCCCCCCTGCGATATTCTTTGGGTTTTCCCCTCTCTTGCCTACTCCTGTTGTTGTTTTTCTCGAGATTCCTTTCTCCGCTATTGTTATGCACGTTCCCTTCTGCCGCCCCTTTTGCTAAATCCGCTCTTTGAAGCGAAGAGTCCTTTTGTGCATTGAACCCTTTTCATTTACATTTGTGTTAATCCTCCGCCTCCCTGGGGACCCCAGCTTTCCCGAACAACCAGGCGGCCCCCCATATTTCCCTACCGCAATGCCCCTTATCTGTCATTCTTTCCTCGTTGATACCCCTGATGCGATAACGATCTTTCGCCTTGCCTTATAGCCGCCTGATTCCCATTACGTCGGCTGCTTTGTGGTGCGTTGAAGGACCAGCCTCTTTCCTTTTCCCCTCTCTTTCGGGGGGCGGATGCACCATAACCTCCTTGTTCCCACTGCGCGGTTTGTCAGCGCCTCTGACTTACGGAAAGTATGAGCTCTCTATGGATAGTAAAGTCCCCGTCACCCTCCTTCCTTGCTTGAAACACCTAGGGTTGTAGACGTTGATTAAGGCAATTTCTCTTCGGTTACCCGCTAGTTGAATTTAGGCCGACCTTTCAGAGTCCCTTCTCTTGCGCTGTCGCAGAATTCGTAAGATATTAACTTTGACTGTTTCCCCGTAATCACCACCTCCCCGTTTTGCCGTCGGACAGACGATCTTTATGCTCTATGGGAGGAGCCACCATTCCCCTGGTTTAGTCCTGACCTTTGTCGCAGACCCCCCCTGGACCCCCCGCGGTCAATCCGTTTTAACCCCACATCTGCTTCCTTCAGTGGTTTCCCAGTGTGCCAGAACTATACCTTTTTCCTGACCAGCAATGGCACCCTTAAGGTCGATAATAATCAGGAGGGCGCCGCTCGCAGGACGTGTTTGGGTCAAGCGGGGGCCAAGCATACGGGCGTAAAAATGAGAGCACCGAGGCGTCAGATGCTTTTTGCCTTACCGGAAGTTCTTTTTCGAGGTTTCTATTATTGGAGCTCCAAGCAGCTTCACCCTGCTTGACGTTTGCCAAAGCGTCAGGTTTCCTGTTCCCCCTCCCCCCTGCTATTTTTCTTTAACTTACTCTAGGTACACCTTTCTTCACCCCTGCCCCTGGTCTCCCTCCGTTCAGCTTACGAATGGTTCATTAACTTTCCTTTAAGATCTCCCCTTCAAAGGACCCCTTTCGTTCCGCTTATGGACCAAATACTAAATGGCCGGGCGGACCCCCTGCCTTTCTCGGCCCCTTCCTTTTTCCCGCTTCGCACGGAGTCTCAAGGTCGTAGACGCCGTCTCCTTCTCAGCGCCCCATTCTTTTCCGTCCATCGCCTCGGCGCGGTTCTTTAGATGGAGCTCAGTTTTGCTATTCCTACCCTTGTCTATTTTTTTTTTTTTTTTTTTGCGCTCGGCTGATTAAATTTCCTCCTGCCCTTATCAGCTCACCACCGCTTGGTCCCCCCGATCCGGGGCGGCAATTGAGATGTCACGACACCGTTTTCACTTATCGCCACCCCCTGCACTGCTTTCTCTCTATTCGATAATAATACCCAAACAATCGTGCGGTTCCTTACCCCTTGCTTTTCTCGGCCCCACTTCCCTTTCGAGCCGGCCGATATTTTCGCGGTCTATTACCCCTTGTCCTGTCAGATGCTCTCTTGTTGAAGTCATCTCTCCTCTTCCTCCTTTTTTTGTTTCTCGATCCGGAGATAAAACTTCGCGACGCCCCCTTCTCCTCTTTATTTACCGACCTGGATCTCGGCCTCTGCCGATACCTCCACGTGGTACCGACCCTTCCAGCCACCCCCCACGAATGTGTGTTGCCTGAATGATAATTTCTCGATATCTCAAGCCTTTATTGTGTGATAGAGGAAGTCCCTTCCGCCCCTTTTTTCTTTTTCTTCTCCCATTCCTCCACCGTCGTTTTCAGACCTGGTGATCTGATAAGTTTTTTAGTCCCATCCGTACCGTGGATAGGCAAGGTTCCACGGTACGTCTTTGATTTTTTTATTGCAAAACTCAGAATGAGGCTCTAAAAGTAATCGCGATTTCCTCCTTCTTCACTGTCATCGCTTCATCATTATTCTTCGCTGTCACTACCATTGTCTCCCGTGCGTCAACGACCCTGTCTTTTTCTTCTGCGAGAAAGAGTAGCGAGAATATGGTCCCTGTGGAATTTTTCTTTACAGCTCCCTTTTACTCCCTTTTTTTCTTTTCCTTCAATTTTATTCTTCTTGGAAGTTTATGAAACAACCACCTGATGACTGAGCGCCCGCGTGCCAGAATGTGTATCAGCGCTCGTATATTACCACCCAACTTCAGTTTCAACGGCGGGGATTTCCCCCTCCTTGGCTTTTCTTGTTCTTCTCCAGCAGGTCCCGTTTCCACGATTTTCCCCCCCCTTTACCTCCGGTACTGTTTTCCAAACCCCCTGCGAAGAGGTGCAGAAGTAGAGCCTGCCTCTCCATGGTACGCCATCTTTGCAACTTTCAAATCTCTGTACTTTCATTCTTTCCTCCTCTTCTGAGCTCTGCCCATTATTTAGCCTCGCCCCTTCCCGTATTTGGCCCCCCAGTCGTTCCCCCCCCCCCCTACCTGCTTTCAGAGGATTTTGTGATGCACGGATTTGCATGGTATAAGGTTTGGTTTTCTTCGTTATATCTTTCAAAAGGAGAGTCCCCCCCATTTTCGCTTCCCCCCCCTCTGCCCCTCCTGCCACTTTTAGTGTTGGCGTGATTCGAAACTTCCCTGTAGATGGGCTAGATGCGTTAGCTTCTTCTTTATTTTAATACAAGTGCTCTATGAAATTGGTCCCTTCCCCCCTTTCAACGCCTGACGTTGGTAACCGGCGTTTTCATGCCTGTACACCTTCTTCCCCGAGGTTTCCCCCTCCCTGCTTTTTTTCCTTGCCGTTAAATCAATCGCCTGTGACCTCGACTTGCATGTAAAGTCCGGTCTTGACAATGTTTTTTTCTGGAGTGGATTTTCCCGCCTCCGCCAGAGATAGTATTCCCCGCCCGTAATGCTTCCCTCGCCCGTCCCCAAGTTTTCTTAGGAATTCCTCATGAGTTATGTCCCCCCCTTTCCCTCGCCTTATCTTTCGTGTTCCCGACAATGCGGAAAGATAGATACGTATTTTCCCCCCCCCGGCACTATTGCCTTTCTAAGTATTTGTTTCCCTAAGTTTGGTCCCACGGTTTTCTTATTATTGACCCCCCAAATGTAGAATATTGGTACAATGAACCCTTCGTTTCTCTCCTTCCCCCTCTCAGGTTTGGTGGCCCTTTTGTGCAGATCATTTACGGGCTTAGATTTCTTGCTTTTTGGATTCCTTTTCTCTCCGGTTTTTTTCGGAGAGCCTCTCCCCAGAAACCTCCCTTATGTAACCCTGCCTTGGCCCCAAGTCTTCCTTTTCCACCTTTTCTAACCAAGCCTGCTCTTTTCCGGAAGGTCTACTAGACCGGGTGCGACCCCCTTGTTGTCACTCCCCTCCGCAACTGGGGAAAACTTTGGTCCCAGAAGAACGTTTAGAGTTCTAGTTTTACTCAATTCTCGCCTTCTTTTACGTATTTCTTCTTCAACCCTATGTCGTCTCATCCTGCTTCCTCTTCCGTTAGCTATGATCACTTCTGATGTCTGTCGGGTCAGGTCACGGGACGGGGAATACTTGTCGGTGGAGGCGGTTCCCCCAAAGTTCAACCTCCATACTTGCTGTGTAAGAGCCTCCCTTTACCCTTCCCCTTCCTCTTACCCTCTCGTTTATAATAACGGCACAGACCTTCCCTGCGCTTTTCCACACCTCGGTTCCCGGACTTTGATTTAAAGGCCAATCTGCTTCCTTTTCCCTCCCTATCGTTGACAAGTCCTGCCTTTAGGTCAGCCTCTTCTCAGAGACCAGCATTCTGCTCACGCCTATCTCTTGGAACTGTCCTTTTCAGTTTTCAACTCGAACATACCCTGGCCCGTCGGTCCCCCGATCTTGGATCTCTATTTGAGTTCAATATTAAGCTCGTATCTTTCCCCTGACAGGGCGGAACCACCCCCCCCGTTACCCCCCCCCCTTCGGTCTCCGTTCATTTTTCGCTTTTGTACCCCCCCGGTGGTAACGTTACCCTTTCCCCCTTCTCTTCTTACCTGGATTTCCCTACCATCCTGCCTTTTTCACCCATTGGAAGAGATATAACTCCCGAATATTCTCTTTTCTTGGTCACGCTTTTTGCAAACGGATATGCGTGAAAATGCGATGACCCGTCGCTCGCGCTCTTTTATTCTTGGCTATTTACCTTTCATGTTTCTTGTTTGAGGGTTGGATAGAGATTGAGAGACTCCTCTTGTTCCCCCCCCCCACCTTGTACCCTGCCTGGCGACGACACTCGAGCTTTTTCTTTCCCCCCGATTTTTTCTTTCACCAAAGTGTCCTGACCCTCCGAGCCGATGATCAACACCTTCATTCCTCCAGCGGCGTCTCATTAATTTTCCCCTGCCTGTGTCCTCCGTTAAGGAGAATATTGAAAGGACACTTCCCCCCTTGTCTTTACCTTAGCTTTATGTTTCCCCACTTTCTCCTTCCTTCTCCTCCCCCTCCTTCTTTCTCGGCCCTTACCTCACTGAAGTACGAACGGATCCCCCCTCCCAATTTTTCGTACCTCCCCCCCTCCGAATTACTTGCTCCTCTCCAATTTCTTACGTAACTTCTGAATCAGCAATATCCATATGTTCGCTTTTTCGTTGTCAATTCAATCCTCTTTTTCCCTTATATCTCTCGTCCCCCCTTGATTATACTTAGCTTTTCTCAACTTATTCCCGCCCGCTATAGGGAGATGAACGGCCTGTTCCTTATTACATTTTCTTTAACGACCAACCTTTGCGTCTTCAAGTTCTCTGCGCCAAACTGAACTTTCTTCTCTACCGTTATGAGATAACTTTCCCCCCCCCCCCCCCTTCTGTTCGGTTAATACCCTGATTGTATTGGGCACAAGTCAGCGTCTGATCGAGCTCTTTCTCTTATACTCCTATTTTTTCTTCCCTCACGTCTTCTCCTTGTTCCGTCTCGCTCAGAGTTTGAGCCATTCTCTTTAAGAATAATGTTTGTTGTTTCCTCTCCTTTTTCCCCATTTGTATCACTCTGTTCCCCCGGCGCAGCATGTGAGTAACTAGGAACGTACGGAGATCTCGGCCGGGATACTCCGAGTGGCCCTCCGACCTCCGGTAAACCCCGAAAACGAATTTTTTTTGGTCCCATTGACTTTTCTTAGGCGAATATCGATCAGTCCCGTCCTGACGCCACTTTTTTTCTCCCTTCCCCTCCCTTTTTTCTCCCTTCCTCACCTTGCATGACTCGATCTAGTGGTGTGGTATTTTCTGTCTTTTCCCCCCTCCTCAGTATCCACCGTACGAGCTCGAAGTTACCGGTCCATCTTATCTTCCCCCCACCTATCGCGCTCCCATCTTCCTAAGTCGATGCCAATTTCCGAGGACTCGCACCGGACCTTCTCGTTTGCTTGTACCTTTCCTGGGCGTCATCCGTGAGAAGAGCAGGAGGGTAAGGTCCGAGTCCCCTGTACCGTGTCTTCGCGCAGTTATGGTCGGAAATTTGGCAATTCTCGGTACAGCTACGAAGTGGTCGTTGATTTTTATTCTCCTGCCGCACTTTCTACCCATTCGCCCCCCAGTCGCCTCCTTTTTCATGTTCCCTCCGGTGTTATCAGCTCGCTCGGCAGTTCAACCCCACTTGGTGAAAGATCTCGGAGGGTCCCGCCCTAGGTGCTCGTGGTCGTCCGCCAGCAGGTGTCACTCGTAGAGCTTCCGCTCCCCCTTCTCTTCCCCCTCCACAATAAGGATCCTTGCCCACCCCGCGATAGCCGTCGAGGCAGTTATTAAATGTTACGCCAATACGTTGCCCTCTTTTACCCTTTCTACTTTTTTAGGAGACCCTCCTCCCCCCCCTTTTTTCTCCCCCTTTCTTTTCGCCCTAGCCTCGATTCCTGGTTCCATGTCGTACACACTGGAAGTTCAGCGGTTTTTTGATGACGTACTTACCGCGGTTGGAGTCTGGTTTTTTTTATCGCCTGTCCTTGTTATACTATACGCCCGGTTGAGTTTGGACTCCTAAAAGTCTCCCCCTTCTCTTCTCCTTCCTTTGCGGTTTTGAGTGATTCAAACGTCCCTTATCGGGGTTCAGATAGTCCTCGCCGCGATCTGTCTTTTTCATCCGTTCCTAAAGGACTCTGAATGCTTCGTGACCCTTCCCCTCTTTCCTTCGTGTTTACCGGAAAGCAGAATCCTTTCATCAGTAGGAAAACCCCACTTGTGTTTGAACGCTCCCCCAGTGTTTTTCCTTTTGACGTTTAATATACTCCTCGCGTTCAGTCTTTCCCCTTGGAAAGAGGTCTTTCCCCCCCCTGCTCAGTTTTGGTCATGAGTTTGCCTGTGTTAAAGACGCCCATAACTCTCTTTATTCCCCCGCTAGGTTAAACGACAACTCGCTCGGCTATCAATTCTGATCTTCCCCCGCTCCCCTTTCGTATCCGGGGTCTACACTCCCCCTCCCCTCCCCCTCTTCCCGAACTTTTCGGCCCCACTCTAACGGAGTTGGATTACTGCCCCGCGTGGGTCCCCCTTTTCGTTCGGCTTCTTCCACAACCTTTGAACTACTGGGGGTTCCCCCCGCCCAAAGGTCGATTGGCCCAAAGGCAGGCTGTTTCTCCCCCCTTTTTTCCCCTTAATCTTCATTTCGGATTTTAAATCGCGATTTTTGGA
>Ga0179593_1315700_pt1 | contig 10638 bp, 16 predicted proteins | sample CZODoug2_1_08_16_FD_185931 | JGI IMG/M metagenome (GOLD analysis project Ga0179593, IMG submission 185931) | Vadose zone soil fungal communities from Angelo Coast Range Reserve, California, USA - CZODoug2_1_08_16fungal (PacBio error correction) | ecosystem: Environmental > Terrestrial > Soil >... | reverse complement strand
CCCCCCCCCAGGATTTTTTATGTCTTCCACCTTGTTTCGAACCCCTCTGCATTTGCCAGCTTCGCCCTTGTTGGCGAATTCTCCGGGCCTTTTCTAGCCATAAGTGTCCAGCCTTTTACACTTTTTTTCCCCTTTCTTGCCATCCCTGAATCCTGCCCATGGCAATCCGCATCATCATTATTAATTTTTTCCCAGAAACCGACCATGCCGCTCCAGCCTGCCAGGCCGGCCGTAACCCACCGTGACTGACTTAGCTTCCTGTGCGTTTTTTTTGTAGAGATACCCCGCCCCTGACAGCAAGGGTTACTTAGATTTTTCCCTTCCAAGGTCTAGCGCCTATCCTTAAACCTTGTTTTAAGCGGTTTTCACTCTACCACCGCAGCCGTTTCGAGTTAGTTTTATAATGATCACTCCTCTCGCTCCCTCCCCTGGGATTCAACCCTACTTCCCATCTAGCGACGATTGTACGCTCTATCCCCCCATTCTTTTTTTGACCCGCGGCCGCGAGCGTAGTTGTGGGTCCAAGCCCCCCACCTTTTCTTTCTGCATCAGATGGTGGGATGCTGTCCCACCCCTACCCAGCTTTCCACCAGTCCAGTGTCGCCCTTCCCCCGTCCACCTTCGCACGGCCCCTGTTTTCCCCACTTTTCCCACAACCCCCCTCTTTGTTGAGGGGGCATCAGGTTTTTTTTTTTTTTCATCCCCCCGATGCGTTTTCTTTTCCAGCGTCCGCGTCATTAAAAGAGGGGTATTCTGTTTCTTTCCTCTAGTTCGATTCCGACTTTTCTCTCGGGAATTCCACGGTCTTTTTGGTGCCACGCCTCGGTTGACCAGAACCTACGTACCGGATTGATCCAAGGTGGTTTAGAAGTTTCCTTTTCTGCCACGCCCGAGCACTAGTCTTTGATTCTGCCGCTTCGCAATGGCCTTCGCTGCGACCTCTCTCCCCGTCAAGCGCCCCCCTCGGCGTCCCCCCTGGCGAACAGCGAGGTCGCGGTTTTTTTTTTTTCCCCCCCACTCCTATAGAGTATAGAGCTCGAAGGCTCCAGATCGCCCGACCCGTCGGACCGATCCATCGCCCATTGTCCTTTGGGACCCTGTCGGCGAGCTATCAACGGGATCCATCTTGGGAGGGGCGGGTGTGTTTGGCCATGTACCTTCCCGAAGTCTTTTCTTACGGCAAGTTTGTGCTGCATAGGCGGCATGTGCTGGGCGAAGCAGTCCCTCTTTTTTTCGGCCCGATGATCCCTCTTTGCTTGTTCGGCCCGCTCTGATCCTTTTTTTCCTTTGAGCTTGCGATATCCCGCGCAGGTGATCTCGGCGGATGCCATGGGTCAGTTTTCACCCTCGGATGGTTCGGGATCTGGTTTCTAAGTTTATTTCCGTAGCGGGCACCTTTTTTTAGCGGAACGAGCTTTGATGTTCTCGGACTTTTTTTATTTTTTTGCGAAGATTCAACGTTCCATTACCAATTTTTGTCGTCCCTGCGAACTCCGTCAAAAATCCCCCCCACCGGGGTGGATTTGTGCAGGTGTGCCCTCGCTACTTTTGTTTGGGCCCCATCTATTCTCCTCTCCTTTGTTTGCCCTCTCCTCAAATCTTGGCCCCTAACCCCCCAGTTTTGTATTATTTTGATGGGGCTAGCGCCAACAAATTGTGTATTTCTTCCCCGAAGGGAACCCCCCCCCCCTGTGCGCGCGTTTCCTTTCTTCGCTTCGCACTATTTCCGAGATCCATCCGAAGCCTGTTTAAGTCATCGGTTAACCCAAGCTGTCCCTTCACACAATGGTCCCTTCTTTCGTCATTTAGCAATGCTGAAAGAGCCTGTCCAACCGGTCTTCGACACCCACTTCCCGATCAGCTCTTTTTAGGTTCCTATAGCTGGTCCCTTTACAATTCCGACCCGCCAGATGGACGCTAAATCGCGCTGAAGAAAAAAATCAGTTAATCTTCCCCGCCCCATCTCCCCTTAGAATAACCTCTTCCCCCCCGCGCTTCCGGACTACTGCACAAAGTCCCCCGCCTCCATTGAGGGTGCGACGAACGTTTTTTTTCCCTCTATCCCCTAACAGATTCCCCAGCGACCCAGGGGCGGGCTGGGCTTTTTCCGACGTGTGTGCTTCGGATTTAGGGGTATATATATCCCATTCGTTTCCCCGCCGGTTCCCAGCGTCGCCAGGAATGTAGTGCAGCGCTGTCCGTCTCTGCATTTTCGACGGCCCCCATTGCGGCTGCCTATGCTACTCCCACCTATAGCGTTCCTACGCACTTGGTTGGCCGACGGTCCTGCGCTCCAATTCCCGTACCCATCCTTGAAGCAGCAGGCGCTCTATTTCCCCCCCCCCTCTGGCTTCAACCAACATCATCAATCCCCTGCGAGAGCGCGCTTTCTTCCATCCTTCAAACACTCCTACCCCCGCGTTCCCTGTGCATGGATGTAAAACCCGCCCATTCTTTGACCCAACCGTGCCACCCCCTTCCCCGTATTGTCCAATGGAAGACCACCCGTGCCGGTTACGAGTGTGACTTTGACTTTGAACGGTCCGGTTTTTCGTGTCGTTTAGGGTGCCGACTGCGACTCGACACCTCCTATACATGTTTTTTTTTTTCGCTGAGTCCTTTGCAAACTTCCCCCCCCCCACTTGAGTGGTGCGCAGGCCCTGTGCTTCTCTGCATAGCCCGAATGGGAGATTTGCCACCATCGCGCTTTCTTTCTCTTTGTGCATGATTCCGCCGTTTTTTGTTCCGTTCCAGGAGACCCTACACCACATATCATCTTAGGATTTCCAAGAGGCAAAGCCCAGCCCAGAGAGCACAGATGATATTCCCCAGCGCCTTGTCTTCTCATCCGTCTTTCTTGTCAGGGTGGATGAACCATCGCGCCCCACATCATCCCGTGCTCTCGGCCAAATCTGGCAGGTTTTAGCCGCCTGTCCTGCGTCCCGTCCTTCTTCTTTCGCTCTTTTATCTTGGGCTGCTTTTGGGAGTGATGTACAGTCCCCCTGGGTTGACCCAGTTGTGACCCCCCCAAGCTGACACAACTTAGGGCTTTCCCCCAAATTCCCCGTTTATTGCCAGCTCTTTTTGCGATTCTCGAGGATTTTGGTTTTTTCTACCCCAGGGTGAAAGACCCCCCACACCTTTCTCCATTAGTACGAGAAGTTGAGCCTTGATTAGCCCCCGTGTATGAGTTTTCCGTCTGCTCGTTTTTTCCTTCGATGAAAAACATGGCTGCTCTGTTCAGGACATTCCCCTGTTTGCGCGCAGACCCCTTTTAGCCCAAACCGCGTCACCCAGCAGCCCTTTCCTCGGGTCAACCTTGGTTTTTCCCACCGAGGTAATGAACCGCGCGTCGGTTTTTTGGTCTTTTAATTTCAGTTTGCGCGGAGAGGCCCGTTTTTAGATGACGTTGACAATGTTGTTCTGCACTGTCTCCCCCCCCCTATTGTGCCCGTCAATCACTATAAATCTCCATCGCCGATCATCAATTCCGACTCTGCTTCCGCGAGACAAGAGGTGGTGCCGTTATACACTCACGTGTTACCTTACTTTCCTCTGTTTCCTTCCGCCCTGCAATCTCTTAGCCTTCCCGGAGTGATCCTAATGCCCTCGCCGGCAAGAAGGTGTGTATTTCCCCATACACTTTGACCGACCGCTCTCCGCTGATTCAGGGTTTGACGTCGTCTCCTCACAGAATTTCCCATTAGGTAGCGACTGGTTTCCCCCCCTCTTGACCTTGGTTTTCGGATGGTTTTCGTGATCACCTACCCAGTTCAATGCCATTGTGTCCTCTGTATCGAGCCCTCACACCGGTTCCCCTTCCCCAGCACGATTGAGTGACTACTAGCGTTTACCCCTTCCTTCCGACTTCCCTCCTCCTTTCCTACGCATAAGTTGTTTTTTTTGCGATCCTCTGGCCGGATCAAGGTTAGTAGTTCAGCTTTTTTTTTATTTGGAACGGTAAGAAAGGCCTCGTCTATGAAGGTCCCGCGCCACCCCCTGCTCCCGGCTTGGATGTACGCCCCCGCTCCGCCTCCCTTTCTTTAGCGCTACTTTTCTTAACGTCTTTCTTCTCGAGACCTCTCCTTTTCTGAACGTGTATTAGAGCAGCGGCTTTGCCCCCCCAGTTACTGTCACCTTTCTTTCCCTGGGTCCTGAGTCTATTTTTGAATCGACGGCCTACTACACGATATATGCAGTTACTCAAGTTTTCGTTTCCCTGAGTTTATTCACGCTCTTGTCCCTAGCCGAGAGAGTTTAATGTAGTGTTCTTTCGCCCCCGCCTGCATTTCTCGGATTGCTTTTTACTCTCGTCCCTATCGGCAGAACATTCCTTTTTCGATCGGACCAGTTTCCACTCCGCTGCAAAAAGATAGGCGCGCCCCACCCGACCTACGGAACTCCAAGTAAAGGGTCATGGACCCTCCTTGGGTTGGAGTGGGGCCCTTTGTTTTTTGAACGCGGATTCGGGCTGTGAACGAGTTTTGGGCGTTGAGTATACTGGTTGTTCCCCCCATTTTTTACTTTGACATGTCCAAGTCCCCCCACATTTCCCCCCCCAATGTTTCCTTCTCTTCCCAGATAATTACGGCTTTCAGAACACCCCCCAAACCGACCCGCTCTTCTGAACTCGCTTTGTCTCCTTCGTTTTTGATTCACCCTGGGGTAGAAACCCCCGATCATCCCTTTTCTTTCGTCGTTTTTTTGGGCATGATGAGCAGGAAGTATTTTTAGATTTGGACTTTTTTTGCCAACTGTTCAACAGGGAATATTACTACCACTTTGCCACGGTGCCCCCCCCCCATCCTCATCAGGCTGCGACGATCACAAAAGACCATGACTTTTCCTTTGCTTTGAGCCTGCCTTTCCGTCCCCCACCAGTGACTCGTCTGCCCGGGATGAGTGATGTGCGGCGATCTTTCCATCCCCTGCAGCCAGCCTTAGATGGACGATCCCCTTCAGAGTCTTCCTCCCTTGAAAAGTGTGTAGTTTTTTCCGCTCCACACCGCCCTTGGAGGGACTCCGCTAAAAAACTCTAGAGCGTCTTATGTGATTACCATAATCCCCCCAATCGCAGGTCCTTTCCCCTCTCTCTCATAGCTCTCCCCATGCTCCTCCCGCCACTGAAGTTTCGGTTTGCACAAGCGCCTCCTTCCCCACCCATTCCGAGTCCAGATTTAGATTTTTTGGGCCACAGCTTCGCTTTCCCACCCCCTGCCCCCGCTCACCCAATTTCAGCCCCTTAAACGGAAAAGTACTTTTTCTGCCAGTAGGTCCCACATCGCGCGTTGTGGCGCCGCTTTCCAATGATGGCTTTTTTTCGTTTTTTTTTTTTTCCGCGTGACCGATTGGAACTTTGTTTCTTCGTCTGGCTGATTCTTCGCCTCTCGCGGTGAATGCCGTGATGTTGCTTTTACTTCCCTCGGTTACATAGACTATTCTGAAGTCACCGGATGGGTGTCCCCCACAGGTGTTTGTCCTCATTGACCGGCCCACCATCGTTAGAGTAGAGAACCGAATCTCCATCGTGCAAGTCAGCACATTTCGTCCTATCTCCTCATGACCCCGACGGACAGAGAATTCCTGTCGAGTCCATGCTGGTAAAATCTGCCTGCGGTCAATACTTGACTGAGTAGATCCCTCGGTTCCCCTTGCTCCCAGATCGTCCGACCACGTCCGGAATGGCCTTCCCGCCATTGGCCTCTCCATGGTAGGAGCCATCAAAGCGGTTTTTCGTCGAAATAAGAACGTTGCCTGGAAGGTGAAATCTCTCCTTCGGTCGCCAGACTTCTTGCTTGGGCTCCTTTGTTCTTTGGGTTGGTTGGGAAGAACCTTCTTTCCCGGCAAGCTCGAGATGTTATTACACTTTGGCGTTCTGCCGCCAGTCGGCTAAGAGACTGACGATATAGATCCTTATCTTCCGCGCTGGTACGTTTTCGTTCTTTCTGTTTTCTAGGGGATAGTCTCTTCCGTAGAGATAAGATAGCGTTTTTTTGTTCCCCCCCCCCCCCCCCCCCCCCCCCCCACCCTCCCCCCCACCCACATCCCCCCCCCCCCCCCCCTCACCCCCCCCCCTCTTTTTCTTCATGTTTTCCTACCTTACTCTTCGTATTGTGGTCCTCCCGAGTGCGTCGAATGAGCACCCCCCGTTGGCGGATGAAATTTTCCTGCGACCTAGGTAACCACCACCCTCTTTTTTTTTTGGCAGTTGGACTCCAGTCACATAAATCAACTCCCTTTGTTACTTGGAACAGACTAATAATATTGTCCCCTCCTCCTCCGTTTGTTTTTTCTAGGAGCTTTCAAAGAGGTTTCCCCACCACATGATTTCTCGATAGGATGGTCTCCCCCCCCCACCTCAATCTTTTTTCTGTTTCCCTTCTTTTCATTATTCCCACACTTGAATAGCTGCCTGTTTTTTTTTCTTTTCCTCGGCGTCTTTCATCCCCCACGTACCTGGTGTATCAAATCCTCTTTGCTCTCTTGCCCTTCCACCCCTGGTTAAAAACCTTCCATTTATTCGTCCAACTTGAGCACTGACAAAACTTTCTCCCTTTCTCCAACGACCCCGATCCGATGCGCGGCTCTCTACTGCTTTCTCTCGGCGGCTGTATCTCCTGAGATCTTCCCTCGCCCTATGGAATAATCCGGCGCTTTCGAGAACATCGTTCTTTCCCTTGCAACCATAACCTTATCCGAGACTCTTTCTTCGTCCTCAGAGGTTTTTTTTCCATGCCCATTAAGGACCTGACTCCTTTCGGGATTAAGATAAAGATTGATTCTCCTTACATTTTTTCCCCTTCCACGGAGGGTCTGTTCATTTTTCCTACTTTTCTTGATCTCCTTTTTTGATTTTCTACTTTCCTCTTCTCCCGGGTGCCCGCCTCTCATTCGACCCATCTTAGAAAGATGCCCCGTCCTCTATGCCTCTTTTCTCTTCTTATATCCTTCCTTCTTCCTTCCTCGCAAAGAGGTCGAACCCCACCCAGAGGGTCTATTCGACCCTGGGGCCGACCAAAAGAAGGACTCTACCGCCGCCCCCCCCGGTTTTGCGCACCCCTCCTTTTAGTGTCCCAAGCAGTTGCTCTCTTCTTTCCAACCTTTTTTTTTAAACCATCCCACACATTCCCTCTGAATCAAAGAGAAGTCCGCAATCCCTTCTTGTGATACTCTCTTCCCGAAAACCCTCTTACACTGAAGCCTTTTCCCCCTTTTACCGCCCCTTTCCTTTTTCCTTTCCGCCTGACCCACGAACAGAACTTTCTTTTTGTTTTACTTTTCCGAAAACTACACTTCTTTTAAAGTGTCACTTTTAAGTATGAAGATTTCTTTCTCTTTTCTGTTATTTTCCCCAAAGAGTAAGGTGCCAACCCCCTTATCTACAGTACTATCTGCAGGTGGGAAAGTGCGCTTTTCCCCCCCCACGAACCCCCACCTGTTTTTCTGAGCCCTTTCCCCTTTTCTAGCGCGCGATCCCCCCTTGAGTCCTAGATTTTGATTCCTTTTGCATAAAACCATCCCGCGCGAGTCTTTTTGCCTTCTCTACTCCTCCCCAGATGGTAGTCTGACTTTTTGAAAAACCGCTCAAACAACTTTCTTGACCGCGCTCCAGCGCTTGATCTTCATTACCCTTTTCCTTTTGTGTCTGTTCTTCTCGACCACCTCCTCCCTGCCAAGGTCCTCCTGACTGCCTTTTTTTCGAATCATGCCTGCAGTGCAGTCCTCCTTTCTTTTTTTTTTTTCCCGTCTTTCTTCCTCTGCTTTGAGATTTCCCCCTTTTTCCTGTTTTAGTTCTCTTTCTTCTCATTTTAAATTGTTTTCCCCATTGCACCCCCCCCCCTCGTACACTTATTAGAGCCCCCTCCCACTTTCGGCTTTCCCTTTTTTCCCCCCACTTTGAGAGCGTGGTTTTATGCGAGTAAAGGCTTTTTTTTTTTTTTTCACCCCCAGTTTTGTCCTTCCCCATTCCAACAAATCCCGGTGGACGACCGCTCCCTTTGAATGATTGTTTTTCCTCAATAAGTGTAGTGTTCCCGATTTGTCTCGGATCGTTCCTTTCCCCTCTTTCCCCCCATTTTTTTTTTTTCGCTGTTCCGGCCCAATCCTCGGTGGTCTTGCCCCTACAATTATACTCCCCCAACACTAGTTACACAGCTGCCATCTTTCCCCCCCACTCAAGTGACGTTAAAACCAAACCAAAGTCAGGCCTTCCTGCGGTTGGTCTTCCCCTTATGATTTTTCATTTTTTTCTGCTATCATTTTTGAAGCTTCGCATTTCATCGTGGTCATTGAATCCTCCCCCTCTGTTTCTTCCGATCTTCCCGTTTCTCCTTAAAAAGTCCTTTCCCTCTACATGCTGTGACTTTCCATTTAGCCTCTTTTTTTCCCATTCCTCATAGCGCCCAGACGTCGTCAACTATCTTGTTCTGAGCTATTTCAGCGCAAGGTTCTACGTGCCTCTCTGTCCTGAAAGCATACTGTCCGGTTCTATTTTTTAGGCTCAATCCTCCCTTCCTGCAACCTTCCCACTGGGGACCCTCGCTGCCTCTTATTACCGCTTTGGATCTCAGTCCCTTCTCGGTCTCCTGACTCGAAGGCCTTTCCTTCCCCGTCATCATCGCGCGGAAAAACATTGAGAAAGGGGTCGGGAGGGATTTTGCTTGGTGGTTTTCCACCCACCATTTCTTTCATTTGTGAGAGTTTCCTTCGACGCCTTTTTCAATTACAACCGGTCCCATAACAACAGCAAGCTATGGTGTACTATCTCCCGACGCTTTAAGGCCGACTATATCTCTCTTCCTCCAATGTTTTTTGCTACGGATTTTTTAGGGTTTTCTCGGAGCTACCCCCGATTTGTGCGTTTAGGTTGGCAGGTAAGACCTTTTTTTCCTCCAGGACCGAAGCCCCAGAGACCCCCCCCCCCTTCCTGTCCCGGCTTTTTTCACGAACACCTCCTCAACCGACCTTCCCTCGAATCTTTCCCCACATCGCGACATAGACGGGGTATTATCTTCCTTGGCAAGATGAAGATCATCTTTTCCCGAATGGCGGTACCCCCTTGTTATTGAACCTCACCTTTTTTCTGCACGGGGCTCGGTATTAGGATCTTCATCTCCGAGGACTCCTCTATTCATTTAGACGGCATTCTTTTACATCCTTCCTATCCTGGCACCACGCTCTTTTCAGAGTGAGTCGGGAATTTGAGCTCTTCTAGCCGCTCATTGAGAGCAGGAATTTCTTTGACCTGGCCATCGCGCCTCTTTTCAGTACATTCCTCGCATCGACACGTTCAATTCTCAGCGGCCAATGATCCGGCTCTCTTTTTCCCCCCCCCAGTTAAAGCTTTTCAGTCTCTTTCCCTGTACTCCTTGGGGTTGGCGTGGGGCCCTTCGGGTTCCCTGGACATTCGTCTGTGATCCTCTGCTTAATTTTTTCCCACCAGGGCGGATGGCCAGTAACAGCGCAGCCCCTTTTGCGGGTCTGCACTCGGCCTCCCCTCTCCTTCTTTTCCTCGAACCCCAAACTACTCCTAGTGTGACCGCAGCGCTTCGACCTTGCGCTTTTTTTTCTTCCGTTATGGATTGTTCTTTTCTTTTTCACCCCGTGTTGTAGAACCACTCCTCCCCTAGATGACCACCCCTGCGTCGCCTTTTTCCTCATGAGCAGGGCACTTCTTTTTTATCGCCATTTAATTTTTGTGGCCCTACCTTGTCTGACTGGAGATCCCCTCGCTCTCCCCCCTCAATGGGCCCCCGTCCCTTTCCTCCCGATGCCGCGACTCCGAACCCTCCCATCCGACGGCGAGCCTGCGCATACCACCAACGGAATGATCATTCGGCCGCTCTCAAGGGATGGTTTATTGCGGCCTCTCCGAGATCCCGCCTTCCCTCAAGTACCTATTTCCCACGTCCCGCCTTCCGGCCCCAAGTTGTAGCTGTTTTACCCTCGCTCCCCCCACTAAGTTCTGATCTCTTCCCTCCCCCACCCCAGAATCTAGACTTCTTTTGGTTGCTTCCCCCTATCACATCGCGACCCCGCTTATGAATCGTTCGGATCCCTCCGATTTTCCTCCCCCTAATTGGCTCTCTTTAGTGGGACAATTTTCCTCCTTTCCACCATCCTCTGAGTCTTCCCGAGATTTGTTGGGCCCCCCTAGATTTGCCCCCCGCACACCTGTTTTTTCAAGTCAAAAACTTTACCGTCCTTTTTGTTCCCAGTCTTCCCCCATTGGTGTTCTATTGATGGTTTTTTTTCCCTAGCGGTTTTCTTTACCTTCCCTTGCATGGCAAAGCTTTTTTCGGTTCTTTTCTGACACCAAGCATCCCTCGTCGCTGCGCGGTTTCCCCTTGCCGTGATGTGTCTTTTTGCCTCGGTGGATCCGCCGAAAGTCCCCCGTTCTTTTTCGCACTCCTGGTGTAAACTTCTCCGTCTATTTGCGGTTTTCTTCCACTCCATATTCGCGAGAGCACGCCGAAGGTGTATGACCCTTGTGCCTCCTGCGTCGAGTAAATCCCTTCCTATTTCTCTCCGCGCCCTATACTGAGAGTCCCATTTTCCCCTCCCAGATTCGACGCCGCTCGGCTTGGAAATCCTTGTAATAGTATCGACGGCCCCTTGCGTCTATTATGCACGTCCTGG
>Ga0179593_1301491_pt1 | contig 10638 bp, 13 predicted proteins | sample CZODoug2_1_08_16_FD_185931 | JGI IMG/M metagenome (GOLD analysis project Ga0179593, IMG submission 185931) | Vadose zone soil fungal communities from Angelo Coast Range Reserve, California, USA - CZODoug2_1_08_16fungal (PacBio error correction) | ecosystem: Environmental > Terrestrial > Soil >... | reverse complement strand
GTGATCCCCCACCCACCTCCCCCCGTTCACTCGCCCCGGGATTCTCGGAACCTGACTTCGGGAATCCGCCGGACGTTTCATTCGCATTATTGTCCTATTCCTCCCCCACCCAGTTAATAAGATGGTCTTTTTTCCCCTTGTCTCTTTCTTCCCTGACCTCGAAATCGCTCCCTTCTTCCCTACCTAACCCCCCCCCTTCAGGTTCCATTCGACCCCTTTTCTCTGTCGCCGCCCCCATGTTCCTTTATAGGTGGTCTGAAAACGACGCATCTGACCATTTTTTGGACTTGCTCATTACGCGTTTGTTCCTGACTTTCTCCAAAAACAAGCAGTTGGATAACGATGCTCTTGCATTGAGTTGGTTGTGAGCGACTCGTCATCAATTAGTCACCAGGATCCTTTATTTTCCTTCTTCGTTGTGTTGGTTAGATCTCCCGTCCGTGCGTTGTCATAATTTCATTCTCAGTCGCCTACACAGGACCCCCGTCATCTGGCGCGACACTCTTTTTATCCCCTTGATCGTTTTTTTCCCCTTACATTCTCACTCCTTCTTTTTTGATTCCTGCACCATTTCTCCGCGTTGTTATGTGTCTCACCATTTTTGGAACCATGTTGCCTTAGTCCAACTTCTACTTTTCATCTTCTCCGAGGTGGTTTGACCTCTCTTTTTAGCCGCCTTTTTGTCCCCTCTGGCGTAGTTGCCCCCCAGCCCCCTCGGCCAGGACGTGAACCCACTCACCCCTCTTTTTTTTTCTTCCTTTGGAGGTCGGCGTGATCGTGACACAGGACCCCATCTCCTCTCTCCTGGCGGCAGCCCCGCCTCAACTCTCCGAATCCGTTTCTAGGACTGGGGTTTTTTTGGTGATCCCCCAAACCTTAAAGTTGAGTACGTTTTCTGCGTGTCGTTTCCACTGCTCTTTTTCGTCCCTGGCGTTCGGCTAGCTCTCTCTTTCTGGAACCATGTCTCTGGAACCGCATTACGTTGGAATAGATGTCTTTGTCTGGTTTGTCTATCTTGGGGTCCCACGGCCTGCGCCCGGTGTCCTTCCCTTCCGTCTTGAGATCGGGCTCTCTCATCTTTTTTCTTTGTCTTCTCTGGCCTTAACCGCACCAGACGCTCTTATTCGGATCGGAATGTTTGTTGCTCCCACGAGTTCCGGAGTTTAAATTCCTGGACCCGGTTCCCAAGTAGCTTTATTTTGCTCGAAATTCCTTTGTTTTCCCACCTTCGTGCCGAAAAGCCCATGCCTCCTTAGTCCGCATAGCTATAGGCCCTTGCCCCAGCTCTTGGCGAATCTGCCTTGGCCTCGATCCCCTTCAAAGAAGATGTTGAGTACCGCATTCACTACCTCCATTACTGAGAGGCAGGGTATAGAACCGGTGCCCCTCAAATTCATCCCCCTCAGGACCTTTTGGCATTTTCTCATGCACTGTTCTTTCCCTTCTTCCCTAGAGACCACGCAGACCTTCCCCCTCACTCCCACAGTAGCTTTTTGTGCCCCTTCAGGGGTATTTTATATTTAAGTCCTTCATCCCTTGCCTCTGAGAAATCAAACGCGTCGTTCATCTTAATATCACCCTTTTTACCATAAACACCGACGCCCCATTCAATGACCACCTTCATTTCTTGTCTCTTTTGCGCCAGTCCCGATCAGGTTCCCGTCATTTTTGAACACCCGTTCCATTTTTACTCTACCCCTTTTATGGATTTTCGTCTCAGATGTGGTGTTACTCATGAGCTTTCTTTTTCTACGCATTCTTCTCAAACGATCATTTTTGTCTGGTTTCTCTTTTCTGCTCCGTCGCATGTCATTTTCCGCCCACATTTCCCTGACATCTTGATATAACTTGCCACAGTTTTACGGATCCACCCACGCAGAGCGTTTTTCGACTCGACCTGTTTCCCTCCCCCTTCCCGTTTCTTGGCCTCTTTTTCTATCTGTTTCTTTTCGCCCTCCCTACCTCGAGATGTATAATACACAGATGCTTCTCCTTTTCATTTTCCGTAATGAAGCCCTTTCTTATTCTTATTCCGTTCTCCTCCTTACCAACCGTCCCTCTCAAATAGCAATTTTTTGTGGAAGGTATTTTCCTTCCCCCGAACCCGTTTACCCAGAACTTGATAAATTTCGTCCATTTATCCATTTCCCGACGCGCTCTTTACGCAGTCCTACTTCATGCCCCCCGTTACACCAAGTATCTTTTCCATCCTCTCATCCGTGGATTCTTGTATCCCCCGCGACGCCCTTTGCCTTGCTTTTTCCTCCTGACCTTTTCCTGTCCGTCTTAACTTACCCTTATCTGTTATCGGTTCTCCCTAAAGCCATCCCTCACACGTCAATTCCGCCAGAAAAAACTGTGTTCGCCCATGCCCTCTAAATTTGCAATGAGACCCAATTCCTTCCCCCCGGGCCTCTTTCAACTGCCTTTTCCCCCTGGCTCTCCATCATCTTAAATGCGTTTCCGTTCCGTGTACCGCCCTTTACTCAATCCTGCCCTACGGATTTCTCCCAATTTGCCCCAGCCTATTCTTTTCTCTATCGTACCTGGATTTGACTTCTTTTTCAAACCTCCCCCCCCACTCTGATCCCCATTCAGCCATTAAAACTTTTTATTGATTCGGCCCCTCATGTTGAAAAACCATAATGTTCTTTCCTTTTCCTCGCCTTTTCCCAAACGCAAGGTCCCCGATCCCCCCCTCCAACTTCCTCTTTTAATCCTTTCTCCTTCCCCCTCCTTCAGACATCGGAAATCCCCCCGATCCCAGCTCCAACGGATCTGACTGTAGTGTTGAATCCCCCTGCTTTTTTCCCCTCTATAGTCACATGAATGTATTTTCCTCCGTGAGCGGAAATGTTTGACTCGATTCGTGCCTTGAACACCACTCATCGTTGACTGCATGTAGTCAGTCCCTTTTTTTTTTTTTCCCCAGTTTGTGTTTTCATTTTGGGTTTTTTTTTTTTTGAATAGATTTACCCATTGCAAGTCATGGAACCAATGCTCGTGTTAGGCCCGCATTTTATGATTATTTGGGGCTCGCGAAACTTCCCTCCTGATTGAGGTTTATTTTTCCCCCCCTTTCTAGTTCATTTCCGGCCCATACTCCACCTTTTGGGGTGTTTTTTCAACACTCAGTTACACAAGCGGGGCTCTCTTACCGCACTCTGACGGCACTACATTTCAATACAAGGCTCTTCTGCCCCTGCCGATGATTACCCTCCTTTTTCCCCTTGGCCTATGCAAGGCGTCTATTCTTCTTACCCATCTCATTCCCCCGTCCTCTTTTTCACCTAGTGTCCGGCCCAAATCTTTCTTCCGGGTTCGTCACTACCACAGAAGTACCTCTGAACGTCGTGTACTGACGTTCGGCGACTCCGAACCGGAACCGATATCTTTTTCTCCCAATTGTCATTGTCCCGATGTAGCCTTTCCCATTGTTACTTTTTATTTTGCGAGGGCGTCTACGTTAAAAGCCGTTCAGTGGCCCATCGTTTCCAAAAGTTCAGGATATGTTGATAGGGCGAGATCTCTTGTGCTTGTGCGCACTTCTGTCCCACACATATGTTTCGCCCTGAAGAGTTGTGCGGGCTGGAGACGGTCAATTTTCACCCCGTTTTGAGTCTATATTTCCCCTCCCCTTCCATCCTCCACCCTTTCAGGCACGCCAATGTGCCTCAGTGCGAAAGCTCCCAGGTGATATTTCCCCCTATCCAACAACCTTTCAATTGGCCCCGTGCTGTTCCACGATCACTCCCTCCATTCCATCCCCCTTTCCCCCCGAGTCACGGCTTCATTTGGGTGCCCTTTAAAAATGTTTAAATTTGTCCATCTTTACCTTCCCATTCCTCCGCCTTAGTACACTCCTTCCCCCCCCCTTGTCACCCGGACTTATTGGATTACCCTTCTTTTTTGGATTGGCCTCCATTTTCACATTTCTACGGGTGATTTACCCTCTGTGACTATCTCTTCTAATTTCCGCGACCTTTTTTCTTACCTCTCCTCGTCCCTTGCACTATGCATCACCCCATATGGAACAATTGGATGTCTTCGTGATAATGGAAGGAGTATTGGGGTGCGTTCTGAGGTTTAACCCTTACCAAAAGGGTTATGTTCTTTTTTTCACACTGTGAACCTCCTGGAATGCCCAGTGTCACTACTCAAGTTTCTTTTCGCGCCCCACCCCTACATGGCAATGCTTTTCCTTAACACACTATTGGTCCCGGACTGATTTCCTGGATTTATCTCTCCCCTCACCATTCCAACCTCCTTCTTTCAGACTCTTCTCCTGTCAATGAATGTGTTGCCCGCACGATCGAGTCCCTTTCCCCTGCCTTCCTCTTTCAACATAAATGACTAGCGTTTCCCCCCCTTGGGTAGGATCTTCCCCCCCCCCCCCCCCCCCCCCCCCCCCCCCCCCCCCCCCCCCCCCCCCCCCCCCACCCCCCCCCCCCCCACCCCCCCCCCCCCCCCCCCCCCCCCCCCACCCCCCCCCCCCCCCCCCCCCCCCCCCCCCCCCCCCACCCTTCCGGTCCAGTTGGCTCGAAGTTATTGGTAGATTATTCCTTTTCTATGGCGGGGCCGTCCATTCCCTCCTAGATTCTTTTATCGGGACTCCGTTTTTCCTTTTTACTTTCTTCCTAATTTTTTTGTTCCTGGCTTCCCCTAAACAGAGTTTTGGCTGCTCTCGTGCTCAGATGGTTTCTTTTTTGCAACCCCCACTTCTCAAGGTCGAGCTTTGCTTCCACGAGGACCTATCTTTTTTGGTGTTCCTTCGAACCCTTTTCGTCGTTCCTTTTCAGTTGGGGTGATGCGTGTTCCATTATCCCTTTGACCGCCTCTCCGCTCTGATTTTCCCAAAGGCAGGGAATTTCTTGTTCTGGTCTGACCCTCGGTCCCCTCTGGCCATTGGGCGACACAGTTACCACGGACTCGTTCTGTCTTTATTCCTTTATTATTCCACCGATCCACCTTTCTTCGGCCTCAGTTCAGCCTCGTTAGAACCTTGCGATCCGGCAAGGGCGTTTTCGCTTTGTCCACGGTCACAAACTTCTGCGCTGCCTGGTCCTCTGCGACGTTGGTGATTTCCGTCCTTTTGTCTTCTACACACCCCTCCTTCTTTCGTTTTACCCCATTCCCTTGCCGTTTCCAGTTCTTTGGAAGAATGGTGCGGGCCGTGGCGAGATTACTTCGAAACCCCCCAACCTTGCATCTTTCCCTTCTTGACGGTTGTTTCCTCCTCCTACGGCATACATTCAAGTGTTCTCTTCTGACGTTTCCCTCCTTGGTCAATTCCCAGCGTTGTTCCCGTTGCAAGTTGTTTACCCTTGACCCTTCTATATCTTTTTCGCGCACCTTCTGACCGGTTCCCCATCGGGACGAAGCAGTTTTTACCGGTTCTCTTTTCTCAAACCGCTCCTCCCTTTTTGCCGCCTTTGTCCTTCCAGCGTGGCCGTTTATATAGCAGAGTTTTTTCCTTCTTTTTGTTTAAATCATTCACGACCAGCTTTGCGCGGCCTAGCCCCATAATCGCACCTTCTCTGGTTTGACCTCCTGTGTGACCTCTTGTCTGCCCGGTAACGAACTCGCCCCCCCCCTAGAGACTAAACGCAAGTCCCTCTCAATTCCTAGTAAAACTGGGCCTCCTTTTTCCCCCTCCGTATCTTGACTTCTCTTGACTTTTCTCTAAAGGACTAAGCGCAAATCCACTTTTATATTTCGGCTTCCCATTTTTGATTTCCTGCTAGGGATGTGGTTTTTAAGTTTCTATTAATGACCCCTTACCCCCCCTTGCCCTCTTTTTGATTGGTTTGAAATTCAGGTTCCTTTTTATTCATGAATCTAATGTCTTGAAGACGAGCCCTTTGGTCCCCCGTTTACTGTTCTCTTTGGGAGTTCCTTCTTGTTCTCTAATTGAAACCTTTTTTAATCCCCCCTTATAATCTCTCCCTCCATATTTTTTTTTCTCATTTGCATATCAAAGGACCCATAACCCTGTTCGGATATATGAGCTACCTAATGGCGTTATGTCTCCTTCGTGAGCTTAAGCATCTTCTTTGGCCCTTTCATTCACATCTTCTCCCACTCTGTTCAAGTCCTTCCTCCCCTTTTTTTTTCATAAATTAGTTACCCCATTTATCCGAAGGTTGTCCCCCACCATGCACTCTTAAGAGTCTACCTTTCCTTCCAAAGGCTTGTATTTTCCCCTCCTCCTCCTCCGTCTGGAGTTCTGATTTTCCCCCCTTTGCAGTCTTGGCCGTCTCTCTCTCCCAATCCACAATCTTCTTTTGTCTCCGCCCTCAAGGTTTTAGCGGACTTATCCTGAAACCAGTGCGTCCAGGCCGCTTTGCCCCTGTTTGAAAGCAACCGCCCCGGCCAGCAAAGACGCTCTTCCTCCACATAAGAATCCGCTGGCCAACTCTCTTTTCTTGCTCCGGCGAGTGCTCAAGATCAAGGGGGTCCTCCCCCAGTTGTATCGCGCTATGGATCCTCCCTGACACACGTTCAGGTGTGCGCACAACACTCCCCCAAACTCCAAGAGAACCCCCCTGATTTCGGAACCTTACTGTTTCTCCGGGGCTGCCCGCCTTTATCAGCTTTCATGTTCCGTGACGCCGACCCTCAAATACTAGACTTTTTTTTGCTGTCATTTTTGTCATTCCTGTCAGATCTGGCCTTTCCTCGCCATACGAAATGAGGCTCAGTAATATCTCAAAACCCCTCTCTCCCCTCTGCCCCCTCCGATTGCTCCTCTACTTCAGTTCCCTTACAGGTACTCGGAAGAAACCCTGATCCTTCGCACAACTTTTCCCTTCCCTCCCCTTCTAGTCATTCCTTCTTTCACATCTCAAGACGGTTGTCAAACGATTTTCCTCCCCTAAAGGGTGTGTCCTGGGCGAGCTAGTCCTAATCAAAGACCTAGGCCTTATCCTCTTCTTACCTCTTTTTTTTCGAGAGATAATTGCCCCGGGTTAATACTTCAGCAAGTAGATACCTTGACCACGTCCGGTACTGTTCTCTACATCCTTTTATCCATTCGCTTTCGTTCCTTTTACTCGTAGTTATCCGCTCTCCCCCCCCCCCCTCAAGGCCGCGTTTCCTGAGCAACCGTTACATTTCTTTTTAAGAACATCTGATACTTCGCGTTCTCGTCATTTTTTTCCTGATGGGCTTTATCAGCGTGCGTTTTTAGCGACCTCCTTGAGATGTAACCCCCCACCTCCCACCTCCCCACCTCTGTCGTAAACCTTTTCTTTCGGCTTGAATGTTTGAACAACCTTAGAATAGTTTTCGCATGGAGTCAGTCCTTCTTCACTTTCCCCAGTCCCCCGACTAAGTTCCTGTTTTGGGGGCGTTCTGGACACCCTGCCTTGTTTAAGGTACCAGTGTCTCTATTTTCTGATACCAGCTTTCTTTCCCCTTGCTCCTTGAGCCTCGCCGCGTGATGGAACTCGTCCTGCGTTTATTCACTTTTCTTTTATAGCTGTTTTGTTTTTTCGTTCTCGCTCGGTCCAACCCTTTTCTCTGTTTTCCGTATAATTACTCTCTTACCTCATGGTGAAGACTTGATCCTTTTGTCTTGTCCTTTTCTCTTTTTTTTCCAGCATATTTCGGAAGAATTTCTTTCTGACGATGGATTTCCCTCCCTCCCCTTGGCTTTCACCGTCCCTCTTAGCTGGGAAATGCTTGTTTTTCCCCCTTGTTGCCCGCAGATTTTGTTACCCGCAGATGTTCCAGCCCCCCCCCCCTCTCTGAGTCTTTTTTTCCCAAGCTCTTTGGCGAATCTGCCTTAACCTCTCCCTGCTTTCATTATGATTGATCAGACATAACGCCCCCTCTTCTTCGCCCCCACCCACCCCCAGTAACATCACGCACGCGCTTTTATAAAGGACCACATTTCTCACCTCCCTGGCATTTTCTTCCCCCTTTGATCGTGGGATCAAATGCTCACTTCTCGAACCCGCATGGCCCCCTTTCCCCTTCCCCGAAACGGAGAGTTTTTCTACCCACGCCGGGCGTTCTTCCAAGTTTTCCCTCCTTTTGAGCCCCCTTTTCCCCCCAGCATTCACATTTCAAACCGCTCTTTCCAGAATTCCCCTTCGCCCACCCCCGTTCCCATCCCCATATCACTCTCCCTCCAGTTTCCAAAGACATACAACTATTTACTTGCTGTGGGCTCTTTTCTCCTCCCCGAGCCGTTTATCGTCGTGGACAACACGGGATTCCCAGTCCCCTCTCCTTCCCTTTTTATAGGTTTCCGTTTAGTATACTCGTGGGCGCTTCTCCCGTATTCCTTTTTTTTCCGCATTCTAACCTTGGTTTTTGTCGCGATTCTTCTTATGACCTCCCAGGCTCTTCTATTTCTTGACGAATTTGCCCCCCCCCTCCTTTCCCGCGCTCGGCCCCTCCCCAAATTAAACTTTCTGGGACCTCCCCTTCCTCCCCCCTGCCTGAGTTTCTCGGTGTTTCCAGCAACTTTTTTTGTCCCGGTCTCCCTTCCTTCCGTTCGCCAGCACTCCCAGAGCAGGTTTCCATCCTTTTTTCAACAAAATTCTTTCCCCCCCTTTCAGCCGAACTTTTACACTCTTCCCCTCTTAATTCCTGATCTCCACCTTGAATTCGGTGGATAATACCCACCTAGTCCTCATTTTGTGGGGAATGTTAATCCTCGACCGGCCCCTAACCTTTTACCCCTGAACTGACCCTTTTCACTTTTCCTAGTCCCATTTAACGTGAGCTCTATTTTGGTGCGCCTTTTTCCCTCAACGTTCGTGAAAGAATCTGAAGTCCTCGCATTCTGTAGTCTTTGTCGCCCTAGGAACTTTTGCCTCTCGGTCACATCATAATTTCTGAATTGGTCTACCTGATCCCCTTTTTTCTTCTTCTTTGATGCCCTCTCCAAACGCGAAGTTAGAATTTAAACCCTTTTCTCCCATGGAGCTTTCTGAGTCACCCTGACCATTGTGAAGACCTTCCAGCCTTTGCCCATGCTAAGAAATTGCGTAGACTGTGAAGTGCTGCTCGAGTTCCCCTTCTGACACCTATAGACGGAATTTTCGCCCATTTCCCTCTTCTTGCAGCTCGTACTCATTGGATTGTTGCCAAAGCACACAACCCTATGAGTCCCCCCCCCACGTGACAGCCATCCCTCGTTTGAGACTAGACCAGCATCCAAAAACCTTTTTGTTCTCCCCCCCCCCGCCTTTACTTTAACGCAGGTATGATCACTTTTTTTTCCGGCGGGAACCCTCTCCCCTTCATTCCAGGGATCCAACTGAACTTCAGCTCCCACCTGGATCTCCGTGAAGTGGTATGGTTGAAGTTTTCTTCATCGCCTTTCCATATGTTGATAGGACAATGATGTCCATGGTTGGAATTACGGGCGGCTCCCTTTTTTCCCCTAATTCTTCTTTCCCACCCTCATTTTTTTCACGTCAGCATCTTCTGAAAATTCTTCTGTTCTGGAATAGAGTTAGAAATCCCCATTTTCCATCAGTCCTGGACCCAATGTAGATTTTCCGTCCCGTAAACTATTTGAGTGTCTAGGGTTGGTGTGATTCCCCCATCCGCGTTTATTGGGTACTGATTTGGGTTCAATGTTCTGCGTTCCTTTAACCCTGTTGGCTCTGTGACAAGCTTACCACTTCGATCTCCTCCTGAGAACGTGACAGTCCCCAACCACCATGCCTTACGGTTCCCAAATGTTTTCTTATTCACCTCAGCTCTACCTTTGATGCCGTATATGCTCCCAGAGGTAATCACCGTACATCTTGCTTTCCCATAAGTTCCTTCACCCGCTGCATGTTTTCTCAATAAAGTAATCCTGATGCTTTTCCCCTTCCACCCGTTCAATTTTAGCCCTGTTTAAATTCCGTTTGTCCCAGTTTCATGACTTTTTTACCTTGAACCTAGTTTGGCGTTCTGTACCAGGCCGTGTTTTTGACACTTTTGCAATTCCCCCCTTACTTCGTTGGTTTTTTTCTAGGACTTTGCGAACTTTGAGTTACAATTGATCGTTTGGCTCATTCCGCGTTTCTGTTCGGTTCCGGGAACAATATTCTCCTCCTTCCTTTTTTTGTGAGCTATCGTGTCCACATAAAGCCGAAACCATCTCAGGGCACGATCATTTCCTTTCCCCTCCTGGAGTTCCCATCCCACCGCTATTCTTCTTCCAATTTCAGTTCTGGTACCCGTATTCCGCCGTTACCTCCACATTCCTAGTAAATTTTGATCGGGCCATCCACATGTGCTCAACATATTTCCCGGTTCCGGTGCGTCTCTCCGATCTTACTTTTGGTGGCCGTTTCTCTTCGCGTTGGCTCCTTGTTTCTGACACTCGTCGGTTCCGGTTTTTAACTCAGCGGCGTCCTTCCAGCGCCCTTGTACCAGCTCCTCTGCACTTAGCCGGAGGCCTTCTAATATTCAAAGGTAGTCCTTTCGATACTTTACTCTATCGCTTGGTGGACTGCTTTCCCCCTCTCCCACCCCCCCTTCTGTCCTCAGCAAACTGTGAACCCAGGGTCGACATAAGTCAAGCTGGAAGGCCCCAACCCCCCGCCCCCTCCATAGGCCCCCCCGCGGCGTAACACTCTCCTTCCAGGATGATTGATGGACTACTCTATATTCAAGTCCATGGCGAAC
>Ga0179593_1685081_pt1 | contig 10639 bp, 18 predicted proteins | sample CZODoug2_1_08_16_FD_185931 | JGI IMG/M metagenome (GOLD analysis project Ga0179593, IMG submission 185931) | Vadose zone soil fungal communities from Angelo Coast Range Reserve, California, USA - CZODoug2_1_08_16fungal (PacBio error correction) | ecosystem: Environmental > Terrestrial > Soil >... | reverse complement strand
AGCCTTCAACATCTTTTAGCTTCCGCAGTGAAGAGCATCCACCCCCCTTTCTTCACTTTTCTGGGACTTCCCCCTCCTTTCCCTTCATCGGAAAAAACGTGAATGGACCTCCAGTTCAAGGTTGAGGTCTACCGAACCGCCTCTCTCCCCCTATTCCTCCCCTTTTCTTCCTTTTTTCCTCAAACGCGAAAGAGGAGGAGATTAAAGCCCCCCTCTTTGTGCGCTGCCCGTACAAATGGGTGGAGAACACCGCTTCCTTTTTCCCCCCTTCCCCTTTCCCGATCCTCTCCCCTCTTCCTCCCTTTCCCCTGTCCGGACAGAGAAAGAGGACTACAATCCTTTCTCCACGATTGTTCGGGAACAACGTCACCACTGTCCTCTTCTCTTCCCTTTTGGTTCCCTCTTTTTTCTCGAATTAAAGAGCGACCGCCACACGTGTGAAGTTGCAGCTTTCCCCTCCCCTATTCCCGATTCTCCCCCCCCTTTTTCCGGTTCCCCCAAAGGTGTAAAGAGACCTCAATAAGGAAACCTCGGATCCCTTTTTCCCCCTCGTCCTCCTCCCCTTCTTCAGAGTTTATCTCTCTCCTCTTTTCCCCCTACCCGCTGATGAAGGACAGACGAAATGCAATTTTTCGAATCTTGTGACCAACAGCACAGGGCAAATCACCGGCCTTTTTTCCCCCACTTCCACGTTAAGTTTTTTCCCTTCCTCCCTTTCTTCTAGTGAAATAGTAAAAGAGGAGTTTTTCGTCCGTCAGAGAAAGTTGTTGAGGCTCTTTCTTTTTCGTACTCCTTTTTTTGTTTGAGGTCTCTCTCTCTCTGGCGAAGGGAAGGGTCTGTCCTAGGGGGTTTTTTTTTCCTTTCCCTTTCTTGTCTGAAAGACCAGATCCGGTTGGAAGGGCTGTTAGTTCTCTTTTTTTCCTTCCCAAAGAGTCTCCTTCCTTCTTTGCTGTAGATTGACCTGGGCCACCCCCTCAGTTCGACGGAGAGGACAGACGCTCTTTTGCCTCCGGTCCCCCCCTTTCTCCTTTTTCTTCCCTTTCCCGCGGTTAGGGGGCTGTTTTCTTTCAGGGAGATCTACGCAGAACCCCTTTTTTCATTATTCTGAACGACCCGACGACTTTGCAGGAGACTCCTCCCTCTTTTTACGTTTGCCTCTTTCTGCCCAAGGGAGAAGAAAGGTCTCCGCCTCCCTACCCCCTCCCCTGTTAAAGACTTTTTTCTTCACCCCTTCTAATTTGAGCCCCCCCCCTTCTCTTCTCCGAGAAAGGAGGAAAACTAAGTGTTAATGTCGGTTTCCTTTCGTTTATTTCTTCCTTTACTCGTACCTTTCTTTTCGTCCCTCCCAAAGCCATCCTTTTTTCTTTTTTCCCTCTTATTCGTACGGAGAAGATAAAGAAGACCACAATTCGGTATGAGGGGAGTCCATTCCCCCTCTTTCCTCCCCACGCACCTTCTCTTTTTCTTCCCCGTTCCTACGAATACAAAAGGGAGACGCGACGGACCTTTCTCGTCTGGTTAAGGGGCGACATGTCTTTTTTATCTTTTACTCTCCGACTTCCCTTCTCTTCTTCCCTCTGGTGGGAGTGTGAGAGAAGACCCCAACACGTGGTGAGGCTTTTTATTTTTTTCCGTCTTTTCTTTTTTTCGGCAGTGCACCGGGGACCCCTCCTTTGTTTGTTGTTGAGAGAGCTTTTTCCGTCCCCCCCCCCCCCCTACACCTTTTCTCCCTCAGAAGATAAGAAAAGATGTCGTTCCCCTCCCCATAGTAATAAAGCAAGAAGCGAGTGCGTCTTTCCCCCTGTCTCCCCCCCTTGCATTTCCATTCCCTCTTTTTCTTCCCCCCCCACCGTTTAAGGAAGAGGCGCCTTCGCCCGTAAAGTAAGAAGCGATAATTTTTTTTTTTTTTTTCTTTACTAGTTACTCCTCCCTTTCTTTTTCCTTTTTCCCTCCACTCCATACGGAATGTGGCGTCCCGCCTTTTTCTCGTCGAAGTACGAACGCTTCTCTTTTTTATCCCCCCCTGGTTTGTTCTTCTCTTTCCTCTTCCTCCCTGGAAGGTCGGACTCGACGAAAGGACAGCGTCGACTTCCCTTGCTTCCTTGGTCACCCTTTTTCTCCTTTTCCCTTTCGGGCTAACGGACTGATGACTCGCAGTCCGACCGCTTTTTCTTTTCTTCCTGGGCCACGTCGCATACCTAGTATCCTTCGAGTGTTTTTTTCACCGGCCAGATAGAAGGTCGATCCTCCTCTTTTTTTTTTCCTCCCTTCCATTGATTCTCCCCCTTTTCTTAATTAAAGGTTCGGATCGCCCCCGAAGCCGCAGGGAATAGCGCCGGACACTTCTTCCTTTTTCTTAGCTCTCTCTTTTTCTCGTCCGTCGACTGATGCACCTGCTTCCCTTCGACCGCGGATCACGTCTAATCCTTTTTTCCTTTTACTCCCTCCCCCCCCCCCTCCCGTCAAGGACTGCTGTATTTCGGTTTCCTTTCCTCGTTCCCCCCTCAGGACCGATTCCTCCTTTCTCCCAAGAGCATTTGTAACCGAAATGTACGCCGCAAACTTTTCCCTTCCTTCTAAAAGTCTCCCTTTTCCTTCCCCGACCTGCGATCTGAAGGACGGCTTTCTATGGCCTAGACAAGCACTCTTTTTTTTTTCTTCCCTCCTTGTCTTCCTTCCCCCCCCTCCAACGGATGCGCTTTTTGTCCCAGCGACAGAACGATGCGGCCGGTCTTTTTTGTTTAGATCGACCCCTTCCCCCCCCCCCCTTTCTCCCTTTTCCGGCGTGGCCGGCATCAGCTGTTGTACTGCGGAAGCACGATTCCTTTTCGGTCTTTCTCTTTTTATTTTTTTTTTTCCTCCCTGTCCCAGTGAGAAGATCTTATTTGTAAGGTAATGACACCGGTCTTTCTTCCCCTGCTTTTCCCCTTCTTGAAGAGTGTCGCCAATTCCCTTTTTGGCAGTGTTCGGGATATCCTGCCCTTCTCTTGAAAGGAAAAATGAATTCCCCTTCAATTAAGCAAGTGGTCGAGTGAAGTCCTTCTTTTCTTATTCCTTTTTTTCTTCGTCTTCTTTTCCCTCTCCGGGTCCGAAGAATGATCGCCTTTTCCGCTCCTTGTGCTGTTTCCTCCTTTTTCCCACCCCATTTGTAGGGAAGAAGCACTTTTATCCGCGTGGTGGAATCGAAGAAGAGGTTAGCGGTTTCTCCCCCCTCAGCTTTACCATACATCTCTCCGGGAGACACAGGATTTTTTTCGGTAAACAGCAAAATTGAAGAGATCGTCTTTTTCCCTGGACTCCCCCTTTTTATTGGCTTCCCCCCTTTTCTCCTCCCCTAGTCGCGCGTGGTGGAGCTCTGCAAGCTTTCTAGTGTTCTTCCTTTTTTTTCTTTTTTCTTCTCGTTCGCAGTAGAAAAAGCCATTCTGGTTGCGCCTGGTTCTTCGCCGTCATAGATCTCTAGTGTACTCCTCCCCCCTCTCTGCCTCCTCCCCTCCCCTAAGCATCTTTCCTCTTTTTTTTCTTTTCTCTCTCTTTCCTCCCTTCAACAGCGCGACCGACTACCCCCTTGCAGAAGCGCCATCAACGCCGCGACTGCGGCGGTCCCCCTTTCCCTCCCCCCCCCCGGGTTTCAGTTTCCCTTTCCCTTTTTCTTCTTTCCTCTATAGAGTAAAGGTCCCCTTTCCCGCCGCGCGAAAGCAATCCCGTAACTCTCTTTGATCTTTCTCTCTCTCTCTTCCTCTACAGAGGAGGAGATTCCAGCCAACGAACTGAAGTAAAGCGTGGGACGTGACGCCCCCCTTCCGCCCTCCTTTTCCCAGCCCCCACTTCTTTCTCCTCCCCCTTCCTCCCTCGAAGTTTTCGGGAACGGACCTCGGCAAGTTTTTTTCCCGTATACGGTCCACACAAGTAACGATTGTTCGGTCCTTCCCCCCCCCCCTAAATTTACCTCCCCTTCCTTTTTCCTTTTTCGCGAGAGAATTCTTCCCACTTCCCAAAGGGGACGCTGCGCTCCTTTTTTCCCTCACCCCCTTTCTTCCCCCTTCGAGAAGTAGACTCTTTTCCAGGAAAAGTGATAAATAAGGACCCCTTACTCTCTGTTGTCATCCTCCTTCTTTTTCATAGTTTCCGACAAGACTGCCTCCTTCAATTTTTAATCACGCCCCTTCCTTTCTCCCCCCTTTTTTTTTTCCCTCTAGTGAACACCCTTTCCAATTCACCGGGCAGATAGTGCCGGTAGCTTTTTCCTTCCTCCCCACTTTCTCTCCCTCCTTCCCCCCCTTCGGATGTGAAATATTCCTTTCGATGAAATATCCCGGCTTTCCTTCCGCCTCTTTCTTGAGTGAGTCCCCTTTTCCTCTTTTTTTTTTTTTCGAGTAAAGGTCTTTCTTGTACGGGTCAAGTAAGTCGGGGTCCTGCTTCGGGCGCCTCTCCTTTCTACGTTTTTTAGGGTGGGTCGTTCGGCCGAAGTGCCCCCTTTGTCCGTCCGTCTTGTCGATTGACGGGGAACCGGGACGCCTTTTTCTCCCCCTTGGACGGTTTTCCTTCCTCTTTTCCTTTTTCCCCCCTTGGGAAGGATGCCACACGCCTTTTGGGTTGTGTTTTTTGTTTTTTGTGGGGGTGGTGGTTGGTGCGGGGGGGGGTTTCCTCTTCGGCGAGGTGTGGGGGGGGGGGGGGATTTTTCCCCCTTTTTCTCCTCTTGGGATGGGGCGGAAGAACTCTTGAGAGGTATAAGCAGACATTTTTCTTTCCCTTCCGAGGTTTGCCTTATCTTTTCTCTGGCAGTGAAGACGCTACCCTCCCCTTTCTCATGGTACTCCCTTTGGAAAAGCCTTACATCGGTAAGGAATGCGATCCCCCCCTCCTTTCCCCAAGTCTCCTCCCCCTGTGAAAACCGATTTTGCGTTCGTAGAACGATGTAGTTAGTCTCCAGCCTTCTTTCTTTTCCCTTTCCCCTTTCTGCGAGAAGGAAAAACCTCCTCTCCATGTGCCGGAGAGGCCGCGCTTCCCCCCTCTAAGGTTGGTCTTTTTTTTTTTCCTCCATTCAGGATGGAGTGGCAGCTCCCTTTTTCGGTGGGGTTTGTCTTATCTTTGAAAAGAACGACCCTGTCTTTCCTTTCTTGAAGACCCCTCCCCCCCCCCTTTTTCCCTTGAAAAGGTGTTTGCGTTTCAGGGGAGAAATGATGCCCTCTTTCTCCCCTTTCTGCACTTCTCCCCCTCCAGCGAGGAGTGAGGTATGACTTTTTTTCCCGAGCCGAGAAAAACTCTTCAGGGGTTCCATCCCCCCTCCGGTCTTTTTTTTTTTTTCCTTTCACAGGGAAATATATCTATTTTCATCTTTTTTCCCGTGTTTCCTCCCCCCCCCCGAAAACAATTCCTTTCCCCCTGCCGGAAGAAACGCTGTTGGGGACCTATTCCACCCCCCCCCCCCTCCCGCCGAAATGAGTAGCGTATTTCTTCTCGGAGAAAAAAGAATCATTTCACCTTTTTTCACCCACCTTTTTTTATCTGAAGAATGGGTTTTTTCCCGGAAAGTAGGAAGAGGATAAATAGATTGCTTTCTCCATTCGGCTTTCTTTTTCTTTTCCCACCCCCATAAGGAATGTGGCTAACTTTCCCTCCATTCCCCACAGTCTGCCTGTCTCGCTCCTTTTTTCCTTCTTGGCTGTTGGTCGGAGCGACGGACGGCCTCCCCTTGTCCTTGTCGATCGAAATTCCCTATCAGCACCCTCCTCCTCCCTCTCCCCCGGACAGGAAAAAAGTGCTCTCTGGCGACCGTTCATATAGAGTGCAAGTCGGCTCCCGTCTTTCCCTCTTTAACCCCCCCCTCTTTTTTTTTCCAAGGAGATCCCTTCCTTTTAGAGCGTAAAAGTCCAGCCGACGGTCCTCTGTCCTTCCTTCCCTGCAAAACTTCCCTTCCCCCCCTCTCTTCCCTTTTGGATGTAGGAAGAAAAAAGAACCCCTCCTTCCTTTGGGAAAAGTATCCGGGTGCATCTTTTCTCCACATTCGTTCCTTTCACTTATCTAGGAAGGCTGCCCCTCCCCCGCCCCTTCCCCCCTTTTCCTTCCGACCGTAGGGGTAGGCTCCCTGCCACCCCCACTAACAGGCCCGTCCCCTCTTTTGCTGGCTCCCCCTTCTTCGTGAACAAAACAATGAAGCGACCTTTTTCCTTTCCCCGTGCCCAGTTCTACCTCTTAAAAACCCCCCCCCCCGCCCCCCCTTTAGGCCACGGCGACGACACTCCCCGTCACTGTCCTCTGACGGAAGGCGGCAGATTGCCCTTTTTCCTACGCCCCCTTCCTTTTTAATGAGGCGACCGTCCTCTGCTTTGCATTGGTCAAATTTTTATCGGCTTTTTCTTCCCCTTCCTTAGAACAAGAAACCCCCTCCTCATTTCCTTCGTGGCCGGCAGTCCTTTTCTTGAGTTTGCCTTTCTCCCCACGCCGAGTTTTCTTCTTGCCGGTGCTGCTGGAAGACCCTGGGGCTTCTCTTTTTTTCATGTCGCTCTCTTTTTCCCCCCCCCCCCTTTGTTGTTGGACGTCGTCTTTCTGGGAAAAGGGATCTTCCCACTCCTCCCGTTTCCCTTTTTCCTCTTCCTTTCCCCCCTTTCCCGTGCTCGAGCCCGAGCTGCCCTCCCCTCCAGTATTGGAGGCACATTCCTTTTTCCTCCCCCCTATTGTTTCCCTTTTTCTTTCTTAGCCGCTGTATTGTAGATTGCCCCCCTCGGTACGAAGAACTGATCTCCCCTCTCCCCTTTTGGCCCTTTGGAACCCCTTTTTCCCTTTTTCCCCCCTTTTTTTCTTCCAAAAAATTTGTAGTTCAGCTCCTGCCGCCTTTTCTCAGCGTTGGATGAGAATAGACTCCTCTTCCCTCCCCTCTCCGATCAACCCCTTCTTCTACCTCAAATAAATCCCCGTTGTATTTGCTTCGTAGAGGAGGTCTTCTTTTTTTTTCCCCTTTTTCCCTTCCCGTAAAGTGTGATTGATAAAGGAAAACACTCCCTCGTCGAGAGTGATGGCGAATATTTTCCTTCTTTTTATTCGTTCTCTTTTTCTTTCTTCTCCCAAGAAAAGAGAGGACGAGTTTTCCCTTCATATCTCCTCTTTTCTCATAATAAGTGGTTGTTGTTTCCCCCTTTTCCTTGAAGATTCTTCCCTTTCTTTTTTTTTTCCTCCCCAAAGAGAGAAAGACTACTTTTCTTTTTGTTTGGCATATGCGCAATAAAGCAGAGAATGAGGCCTCCCCCTTATCCCCCCCCCCCCCGGGTATTCCCCTTTCCCCCCTTCTTTTTTTCTTTTTTCCCCCTTCTCTAGAGTAAAGGTGAGGTTTCTTCTCTCTCATCAGACGACTTTCTTATAAATTCTTCCTCCTTCTTTCTCCAAAAAGAGACAGAGAGGCGCTCCCCCCCTCTTTTTTCCCCCCCTTTTCCCTGAAACCCCTTTTTTTTTCCCCTTCCCCCTTTCCTTCCCAAGATTAAAGTTTAAATTGTCCTCCCTCCTCTCAGTTCTTCGGGAACGGCTCTTTCTTTCTACCCCTTTCCCGAAAACTCTCCCCTCTTTTCCCCCTTCTCTTCCTTTTGCAGAAAAGTACCTTCCTCTCTTGCGAGAGCGACTTTCCCTCAAATGGTTTCTCCCCTTTTTTCTCTTTTCAAGCCGACTTGTCTCGAAGTAGAAGACAGTACCCCTCCAATTTCTTACCCCCCTTCCCCCCTTTTAAGAAAAAGGGAGTCAGCAGTCGTGATAGTGCTTTTTCCCCCTCCTTCCCCCCCGGACCCTCTTTGCTCCCCTTTCCCCCTTCCGATTGCCGAGGTCATGGGGTTCTTTCTTTACCCCCAGTCCGGGACAAAAATACCGGTCCTTTCGCTTTTTCAATCACCCTCCTTTCTTTTCCTTTTCCCCTCAATTTAGGAGGAACCCCCCCCCCCCCCCTTTTGAGTGATGAGATGTTCCTCCCCCCTTACGATCCCCTTTTTTGGTAGGCGTGTAGTCGCAGTTTTTTTTCCTGGGTTTGAGGAGTACCCATTTTTCCTTTTTCTTTGTTCCTGCCTCTTCTTTTCCCTCAGGAAGGGTATGGGCTTTTTCTCAGTCTGGAAAGATACTTGCTTGTTTTTTTAGTTCGTGCTAACTTTTTTAAGGAGTAACCTCCCCCTCGCGGTAGATTGACTTTTTTTCATACTTCTTCTCTCCTCGGGTGGAGGACTTTTCCTGTACCAGGTGAACCCGGAGACCTTTTTCCTTGACCGTTCCTTTTCTTTTCTGACGAATCACCTCTCTTCCTCACGTGGATCAGTCCAATTGCGTTCTATTTTTTTTTAGATCTCCCCCTTCTTCCGGCGCTACTGAGGAACCAAGGGGAGCATTTTTCTTTCCCCTCCCCTCCTAACCTATTCGTGATACATCGGTCAGGACTGCTCTTCTTATCTCGACCGGTCCCCTCTCCTCCTTTCTTTCTTCTTAGAAGCTTAGTTAGTAGATGGGCTTCTCCGTACCTGAAGTTAGTTGGTTTCTCTCCTTTTCCCCCCCTCTGCGTTCCCATTTCCCTTTCTTTTTCTCTTGCGGAAGGAGAAGATCCGTTTTGTCTGGAGAGAGGGAAGAACATTCCTCTGTCCTTCTCGCGTCCCTCCCCTTTCCTGATGAGAGATTCCTTCTACCTACTACACCAAGGAGAAGATGAAGAACGAGCTGCTTTTTCCTTTTCTTTTGGGAGAAGATGGATGAATCCCTCTCTCTGGCGTGAGGTATGAAGATGGTTTCTTTCCCCCCCTTTGTTCTGTACCTTTCTTTCTCAGAAGGAAGTTGGAGGAGGGTTTTTCACCCGGGAACATTTTTGTTTCTTTATGTTTAATTTCCTTTTTCCCTCCCCCTACACTCAGGGATCTCCTATTAAGCACACCACGCGGTTTTCCCCCCGTCATCCCTCCCCCTCCCTTTTCGTGATGCAGCCATTTTTGTTCTCCCCGGAAACACGCACAGCTGACGCACCCGGCCCCCTCCCCTTCCTTTTTCTTCGTAGCACAGGAAAGTAGAAGAGGCTATCCCTTCTTTTCCCCTGACGACTGAACTTAGAAAGTCGTGGCATTCTTCTTTGTCTTAGCCTCCCCCCTTTCTTTAGTAGAAGTCAGACCCGCGCCCGTCACATGGAGAAAAAAGTCAGGAGTGTTTCTCTTCGTCCCCCCCCTTGGAATGTGTACTTCTTCTTCCCCCCCGCAACTAGAAGAAACGCCCTTTTTCTTCCACCGCAAAACTTTTTTCACTTGTGTATCCTGTCACTCTCTTTTTTCCCTCCGGAATGATGCTCGCTCTCTTGTCCACGAGATGAGTCGTCTGCGTTTTCCCCTATTCCCTCTTTCCCCCTTTGGAAAGACATTAAGTAGCGATTTCCTTGTCATTTCTCCCCCCCCTCCTTCTTTTTCGTTCAGAATATGACAGAAATTGGACCTGAAATCAACATTCGAGTAATTTCTCCTCGCCCCAGCGCCTTTTCCATCTTCTTTCACCGTATAAGGGTCTTTTTCGTAAAAGTCGACGCGTCCTCCCCTTTCTTCCCTCCAACTGATCCTTTCCCTCTTCTCACGTCGACTTTTCCCCTGCCGTAGGTTTACGGCACCCCTCCCTAACAGAAGTCCCCTTTTTCTATAAAGATGATGGTAATCCCCATTACTTCTTTCCCCTTTTCCCCCGAGGAACTCCCTCTCCCCTTAGAGAACAGACATGGTACCCTCCCCTCCTTCTCCTCCCCCCCTCCTCCCCTCCCTCTCCCTCAGAAGGGATAGAAGGAATCTTTCCCCCTTATTCATCGACCATCACTCCTCTTCTTTCCTGACTGGTCCTTCCTTTTTTTCTTCCTTTCTTTGACTTTGGTTTTCACTCTTCGGCCGGGTGATTTGGCCAGGTGCTGGTTCCCCCCTGACCCCCCATTCATCTTCACTCTCCCCCTTTTCCCCCCTTTTCTTCATTCAGAGGTAATGCGTAGTGCTTTTTTTTAAAGAACGATTTCCCTCTTCTTCTTCTGAAGAAATGTAGTTTCCTTTTTCCATTTCCAGTTGAGCGAGGGAGGGTTCCTGTTCTTTTTTTTAATTGGTTCCCTGGACCCCCTCTCCCTTCGATAGTATAGAAGGGGCGGTCCTTTCTCATTGAAGAGTGTAGCCACTTTTCTTTTTATCGATTCTCTTTTCCTCTCCTAGATGAAAGTTCCTCCTCCCCTAAGTACTGGAGGCAAAGTATCCCCTCCCTTTGTGTTCCGATTTTCTTTTCTTTTTCTTTTTTTTCTTCCTGGAGGGGGGAAGCTCTCATGTGAGAGTAAGGAGGGGGATCTTTTTTTCCCTCCTCCGAGGGTCTCCACCCCCCCTTTTTTTCCCTTTCCCGCTAAGAGTTGGATGAATTTTCCCTTTTTTCTCCCCTCTATCGACGATTCGAGATACCGACTCTCCCTTTAAATTTGTGTCTTTCTCTTTTTCCTGTGAGGTAGGACCTCCCCTACTCGATCGATGGAAAGTAAAGGGATCCGGCATTCCTCTGTTTCCCTCCACATCCAATTTTTTCCTTCACCCTTCCTTTTTTTCTTTTGCTATGAAAGGAGGGAAAGATAGTTTTTTTTTTTCGTCGGTGCGCTGTGAAGGCGATATCTTCGCTTTTGAGGTTG
>Ga0179593_1684509_pt1 | contig 10639 bp, 18 predicted proteins | sample CZODoug2_1_08_16_FD_185931 | JGI IMG/M metagenome (GOLD analysis project Ga0179593, IMG submission 185931) | Vadose zone soil fungal communities from Angelo Coast Range Reserve, California, USA - CZODoug2_1_08_16fungal (PacBio error correction) | ecosystem: Environmental > Terrestrial > Soil >... | reverse complement strand
GGTTAACTATCTCTCCCCTTCCCTTCCCTTCCTTGTTTTCCCCCCGGCTTTACGGCGTGGCTGGAAGATAAAATAGGTCTCTCGTCCCCTTCTCCCTTCCCAAGGAAGGAAGAGGCGTTCTCCCTTTCCCTCCGTGGGGTGCTTGCGGGTGCTCCCCTTTTTCCCTCCTTGCGCGGAAAGGGGGGGCCCGTCCTCCTCCTTTTTTTTTTCCATACCCTTCTCCTGACGTCCATCACAGAGGCGCGCAATAATTCCGTTTTGCGATTTCTCCTCCCTGTCTTATTGGACAATTAAGCGCGGGCTTCCTTTTTTTTTTGTTGCTCTCGGTTCTAACATACGGGAAAACAGGTTTGTTCAGGACATGTTTTTTTTTTTCAGGCAAGACGCTGTTGTGTTCCCCCCTTAGACCACTCTGTTCTGCCGCAGGCAGCGTGGGATTTAGGAGTCGTCAATTCTCTTCTCCCCCCCCCCTTTTGCGCCCTCAAAAGATTAAAGAGATTTTCCCCCTCTCCCACCAATAAAGATGATACAATTGCTTCCTCCCCCTCCCCTTTCCCTCCCCTATCACACCCCCTTGGTTTGGGATGATAATTTAAAGCGCAAAAGTGCTTCTTTCCTCCCTTCCTTCGGGAGGCAGCGGATAATCGACCGTCTTCCTCTTCCCTTCTACTCTCTACTCTTATTTTGGGTTATTGTCTTAGAAATGGCATTGCCCTCTCCCTTCCCCTTTTTCTTCCAGAGTATTAATTAACTCAGTTTTCCTTCCCCCCCCTCCGGCCATTGGGTCCTTGAAAAACCCCGGTTGTTTTTCTCTTCCCCTTCTTTCTTTCTTCTTGGATCATGAAAAAGCCCCTAAAGCACACAGGAATGACATCCTTTTTTTTCCCTTTTCCCCCCCATTTCTGCGGAAACCTGGAGAGTCGGCATCAAAAAAGGAGTGCTTCTTCTCCCCCCCTTTAAGTTGATTGAACCCCCTGGAGAACTGGATGAACTATAGCGGCATACCCCCTCCCTCCCCCTCTCTCTTTGACACTCACTATTGAAAGCTATTAAAACAAAGTCACCGCTTTTTTTCCCTCCGATGATGAACAAGTGAACGATTTTCTTCTTCATGACCCTGTGACGCAGTCGCTTATGGCGCTTTTTTTTTCCCCCCTTTGATAAAGTAATTGACGCGCTTCTTTTTTCCTGACTTTCCCCCCACACAATGAATCAAAGCAAATTCGACCGAATTGCTACTCCCCTTTCCCCCCTCTCGCAGTTCATCCACTACTTTCCCTTCCTCCTGGTCGCCTCAACGACCACCCCGCGCATTCGAAGCAGACGGCAATGGCTTCCGATGGAAAGTGAGGATAACTGGCCCTCCTTTTTCTCCTTTTCCTTTTTTAAGCTTTTCGTCCAAGGAGCGCTTCACTCCTTTTTTGCAGGCCCACACCTTCTCCTTTTTTTTTTCTTCTTAAGAATAAGTAGACTGAGGGCCCCCCTCCCTTCTCGCAGATGGGGCGCCCTTTCGGTAAAGCCTGACGGCCTATGACGGGTAAGGCGGCCGTTTTTTTTTGTCCAGAAGAAGAAGGAGAGACGCCTTTTTCTCTCGGTCCTGACGACCGCCCCCCTTTTTTTCATCAGCGAGCGGCTTCCTTTCCTCTTTCCCCCCCTCGACTTCTTCTGGCACGGAGCGCTCGGCTGACGGAGAACCAATCAACGCGCCGCATTCTCTTTCCTTTTCGTCAGCGAAAGCACCCACTTTCCGGAAGGAGGAGCTTATACTCGGACAGGGGAGCGGTTTCCCCTTCTTCTTCCCCACCCCTGAGTCGAGTCGCAGGTATGTGCCGTCGGGTTCGTGCTTTTTTTCCTTTTTTTTTTTTGAGAGAGATTGTCCTTTCCCCGCCCACGACCCGACGCAAGACACTGCGAAGCGACTCCCTCTCCCCTTTCTTGGATAAGAGAATACGTAGGGAAATCGGTTTTTTTTTTTTTTGGGCTATTTTTTTTTTCCTCCTCTGGTCTCTTTTTGGTTTGCGCAGTAACGAGCGATCCCCCCCCTCTTCTTTTCTTTTTTTCTCTTCTAAGCCCTTCTCTTCCTGAACGCTGGCCGGTCGGTTCGTAGAGTACATAGAGTCCACCTTCCCTCCTTATTATTATTGTAAGGAAAAGTCTCAACCGACAGCCTCCCCAGGGAAGCGTCCCTTATGACCGAAGAGTTGAGCACAATCTGAGATAAATTGTGTGTAATATCCTTTCCCCTCCTCAACCTAATTAGTGGAAGATGGATGGAGCAATCCCTTCTTCTTCTCTCCGTGGATCAAGTTCAACCGCTACATAATTAGTCAATCTGCAGCCTGAGTGAATTCCGTCGCCCTTTAGCGTCAATGGTAATAACGGACCTCCCTCCCCCCTCCTTCTTTTTTTTGTCGTTTTCGGGGCTTTGATTCCGAAGCGAAGTGAGCGCCGGCTTTCTTTCTGACCACAAAAAAAAAAGCCCTTTCTTTTATCCTCTTGGCTTTGGCTTCAATTGTTTTCGGTTGAGCAGCCTGCGCCCACCCTTCTTTTTCCCATGACTTGATAGCAAATTTTGGGCCCTCTCTTTTCTTTTTTCCCCTCCCTCTTCGGCACCTTTCTCGAGTCGCAAAATTCGTTCAAGGGTTCATCTGCGCTGGTTCCTCTTCCCCCCCTTTTCCTTTGTTTCATAAGATTTTAATAATTTTCCTTTCCTCTCGCGTTCTCTCTTTCATAAAATTGCGCTCTGTATTCAAGAGAGCTTTGGACAACCCCCCCTTTCCTCCCCCTTTTTCGCAGAAAGTTGAAGTGAATCATCTTTTCCTCCCTTCCCTTTTTTTTCTTCTGTGCTTCTGTCCTTTACCACGTAAAGACGTAGAAAAAAGAGCCACCCTCCCCCCTCCCTATGCTAGAGTTTTTAAAGAACCCTTCTTTTTTTTTTTTCTCCTCCCCCTGATTCCTAAGATCCGTACTCCAGAGCACAGTAAGGAAGCCAGCGCCCCCCCCCCCCCTACAGATTTCGTCGGAGTAGAAGAGGTCAAATCCTCTTCTTTCTTCTCCGCTGCCTTTCCCCCTGAAGATTTCGTCCGGGGTTGATAAAACTCAACTTGCGTCTTTTTCCCTTTTTTTTTCTCTTTCCCTTTTTTTTTTTTTGATTTTCGAAGACATTGTATCAGCTTCTCCTTTTTTTTCATTTCTGGAGCGCGACTCTCTTTAAGCTCTGTGTGAATTGCGGAACCTGGTGGTGTCTTTTTCCTTTTCCTCATACATTAATAAGTGAACGTCTCCTTCCTTCTTCCCTTAACAATTTGGTATACTGTTTTTCCCATCAAACAGCAAGTATTGATTCCCCTTTGCAATGCTTGCCAACCCCCTTGTTTCTCCTCCCTCCCCCAAAAAAAAAAGGGCAATTTTTCTCTCCCCCCCCCTCCAACTCTCGGGCTACTTGTTCCAATTACGACACATGGCTAATCCCCCTTTTCCCTTTCTTTTTTTTCTCCCCCATAGGATTATTGAGAGATAGGTGATGGAAGATTCCCTTTTTTTCCTCCCCCCCTCGCTTTCGTTCTTCCCAATCACGGCATTCGGAAAATTGAGCCGCTCTTTCCCTGCCCTTCCCCTTCTTGGAAGGGGGTTGGCTGCCCCTTTTTTTTTCTTCTTCCTTTTTTCTCCTCAGACCTATGTTAGCGGCCAGCAACGCGAAAATCCTTTTTTCTGTCTCCACATGATCTAGTGTACCATCTCTCTCTTTTTTTTTTGCGCTGATGGTAAACTATTGATCCAAGAAAAAAAATATTTTCCTTTTTCCTCCTTGGCTGGACAGATAAAATAGGTTTCCTCCCCCTTCCGGGCCTGGATGAGAACGCGCAAGGCCTCCTCCTGCGCACCCCACAGGAAAGAAATTTGGAACGCCTCTTTCTCTCGCGGCTCCTTTTCCTTAAGGGGCGCGAAAGGCGGGGTCCCGGGGTTTTTTCCCTTCTTTTCCCCCTTTCCCTCGCGCTCAATGCCGTCTTGCGAAGAAGTTACACAAAGTGAGGGGATTTCGCCCCTCTTTCTTCCCCTCGTCGTTTCCTTTTTCTTTTCTTTTCCTCTTTTTTTTGGTTTGCGTTTTACTGCCGCCATAACATACGAACCCCTTTTTTCACTATGGGAAATCAATACTTGCTGTCTCCCCCTTTTTCCTTCCCATTCATAGTTCGGATCTCAAGTACTTAAGGATAGTAATTCGAGGTGATTCACTCCTCCATTAAAAAAGAGATTAAAGAGATTTTCCTCCTTCCCCCCCTCCTCCAACCCCTCTCTACCATTTGCTTCGAAAAATCAAAACAAACGACTTCCCCTCTTCCCCCCCACCAATTGAGGATAATTAAACGCAAAGTTACCCTTCTTCCTTCTTGGATTTCTCCTCCGTTCCGAGTCGATGGATTGACGGATACCTTTCTCCTTTTTTCTTCTTTCTTTTCCTTCTCTGGCTTTCCCTTCTTTTAGTCCAGATATTACTTAACTCAGGTCGAAGCACCCCCCCCCCCCCCCCTTTCTCTTCCTTTCCTTTCGCCTTTTTCCCCTTTTTTGCTTCTCTTTTTCTCCTTTTAAGTCCATGAAAATGACCTAAAGCACAACATTACTTTTCCCCCCCGCTTATGTCCCCCTTCAACTTTCTGCGACCAATCGGCGATTTCCCTCCCCCAAAAGGCTTTTCTTAAACTATCTCTGAAGACAGAGGCAATTTACGTTTCGAGAAATTATATCGGCAGATTCAGCAGCTACCCTCCCCCCCCCTTTTTTCCCTCCTCCCCCCCAGTCACTGCGGGGCAGAAGAGAGTGAAACAGCCTCCCTAGTTTTCGTAGATACGCCGGGATCCATGTGCCCCCTTTCTCATGCTTCGAAGCCCAAAATTGAGATCAAGTTCTTTTCTCTTTTTTTTGTTGCAGGATCTGTTAACCGCCCCCCCCCTCTTTTCCCAGACCCCTCCTCCAGGACAGAATTGGAAAGGCTTAATAAACGCCGCTCGGCTCCCTTTCCCTCCTGCGGAACGCAAAGGGAGCCAGAACTTTTCTCCTTCCTGCTTCATTTTTCCGGATGACAGTGAGATAACTGGCGACGGATTATCAGGAGGCACTTTCCTTCCTTTTTTTCCTTTCTTTCTCCCATGAAACTCAGTTTTGCAGGCCCAACTGTGCTCCATCCATCTTTCCCCCTATGTTCTTCTACAACGAATGGTTTATTCACACAAGTTATCGAATTTTTTCCCCTTCTTCTTTGCAAACGCCTTGTGCTCTTCCCTGTTTAAGGATTGAGGGGGGAGACGGTACTCCTTTTTTCGCGATTTCCTTTCTGAAGTGACCTCTCCCCTTCCACTGTAGTCCTCTCCAGAGGCTTATCCCGCGGACAAACGATACCAAGACCGATTAGAAGCCTCCCCTTCTTCCTTCCGCCGAAAAAAATAAAAAGCGCCGTTTTCTCCCCTTTCCTCTTCCTCTCCGCACCCACCCTGTTAAAAGGAGGCGCGTATCTAGGACAGGGAGCGGCGCATTACGGCCTTCCTTTTTCTTTCCTTCGGGTAGTGAGGTGGATTATGCACATCTCCTTTTCTATTTTTTCTTCCTCCCCCCCGGCCTTGAACAAATACCTGCGAAGAGACTCGTTGCCGACTGTTTTCTTATATCTCCTCCTTCTAAATAGGTGCGTTGGTGAGGTACGATGCCTTTTTCTTCCTTCCCTTCCCTCTCGGCGCTTTTTGTGCAGTCAGAAGAGCGCTCCGATGCCTTTTGTCTTTGTTCCTCGGCTAAGAAGATCGCTCTGAAGACAGGGTGGCCGTGTTTTTCTTTTCTCTCTTCCCCCCGAACGGCAAATTTCTCTCGGCAGACGTATGAGTATGTACAAGGAACGTCTCCCCCGCAGACTTTCCCCCCCTATTTTTTTCCCCCCCCCCCTCTTCGATCAATTGTGGTGAAGAACCATTCGTTGGTCTCCTTCCCTTTCTTTTTCTTCTCAAAGTTTTCCAAAAAAGGAGTGAAAGGGCGCTCCTTGCGATCCCCCTCCTCCTTCTTCCAATCTGCAGCATGAGAATCCGTCGCCACGTTTTCTTTTTCCCTCTTTTTTTTTTTTTTTTACCCCCCCAGATGCGCGTTTGGGTCGTTTTAGGCGCCCTGCGGCGTTCCGCCTTTTCTTTCTTAACTGCGAGCGGTGATGAAGCCTTCCCCCTCCCTCTTTTTTTTTCTTTTCAAGTGTTTTCGGTTAAGCAGGCCTGCAGCCAACACCCTCCTTTTGCCTCAATTTGGGAATTATCGTCCCGCCTTCCTTTTTTCTCACAGGGATCCTTTTTAGCCAAATCGTTCACTGGTCCTATCTGGCTGGTCACGCTCTGCCGCTCCCTCCTTCTTTGCAATAATGATGATTAGCGTAGGAATTTTTTCCCCCTTCCCCCTTTCTCTTTGCTTCAAGAGCTCTTCCCTTTTTGATGCGAATAGCCCAGGGGTCGCAGAAAGTTGAGTTTCCCCCTCCTTTTTCTTTAATTCATTAAGGTTGGGAGTTAGGTATTTCATTAGCCCCACCCCTCCCTCCTCCCCAATTTACCATAAGAGCCCCCCCGCTTAGAGTTTCAAGAAACTCCTTTTTTTTTTTGCCTTCGACCTTTTATAAATACTCGGTAACTAACAGAGGCACAGTTAAGGCCGCCTTTTTTTTTTCCCCCCTCCCGAAAATACAAAAATACCTCTTTTCCTTTCCTCTCGACTCGTCGAGTTCTTTTCCTTCGCTGAAAGATTCGTCCAGGTGGATAACTCAATTTGCGCTTTAAATCTTCCTTCTTTTTTTTTTTTCTTTTTCTTTTCTTTTCGAAGCAATTGTATCAATTACGGTATTGGTTTTTTTCTTCTCTCCCTACATTATTTAAGCTATGTGTTACTTGCGGGCAACCTTTCCTTGCCGCATCCCCCTTTCATAAGTGAACGAATTAACGGGTTTTTTTTTTTTTCGCCTTCACTCCCTATTCCTCCCGCATCCCTTCCACCCCCTTCCCCTATTCCCCCTCCTCTCCGCCCCCCACAAGCCTCTTTAACCCCCCCTCCTCCTCCTCCCCACCCTACCCCCCCTCTCTTACCACCGTGTTCCCTCCTCTAACCTCGCCCCCGCCCACCATGTACCCCTTCTCCCTCTCTCCACCCTCCATTCCTCTACTCTCCATACCCTCACCCCCCCCGTCCCCCACCCCGTTATCCACCCCCCTCCCTTAATCACTTACCCCCCCCAATCGATCATTTCAACTATTACCTCCACTCCACTCTTCACACCGCCATTACCCTCCTCCTAATCATCCGTCCTCCCCCACTCTCCCCTTCTCCTCCCCCCTACCTTCCTCCCTTGTCCCTTATTACGTAATCCTCACTTCCGCCCCCTCCCCTCCACTACTTCACCGTCCACCCTCCCCCACCCCCCTCCCCCCTCTCCTTCCTGCCCCCCCCCCATCCCCCCACCCCTATTACAAGTCCTCTCTCATCACCCCCCCGCACACCTATTTCTTTCTTCTCTCCCCCCCAGCCCCTTTTCTCCCCCCCCCCTCTTACCTTCTCCATCCTCACTCTCTCCCCACCCCACCCAACCTCCACTCTCACCCCCCCCGTTCCCTCTCTCTTCATCCACCCACTCTACCACTCGATCCCCATCCATCCCCCCACTCCTCCTTTCCTCCTCCCCTATTTTCCCCGTTTTCCTCTCTCTCACACCTACTCCCCCCCGTCATTTCTCCCCCCCCCCTCGTCTTCACTATTACTCCCTCTCCCTCCCCTTCGACTCCCTCCGCCTTCCCCCCTCCTTTTCTTAACCCACGCCTCCTCCCCTCCCAACTCTTACTTACCTTTTCCTGTACTCCTTCCTCTCCATCTCTCCTCCCCATATACCCCCCCCTCCTCTCACGCTTTATACTTTTTAACACCACCCCCCCCCTCTCTTCCTGTACCCTCACTTGCCCCCACTCCTCACTGGACCCCCCCCAACCTTTCCTTCCTCCCACTCCCCTTCCCTTCCCCCCCTCCACTCTCTCCTCCCATCCCAACCTCCCTTCCCCCCCCTCTACTTCACCCCCGTCCCCCTCCCACACTCAACCTCCCCCCCCCCCCACCCCTCTGTCGTTCCATATTCCCCTCACCCCCCCCGCTCGCTCCCCCTATACCCTTCCTGCCTCACTCACTAAGCCCGCAACGAACCCCCCCTCCTCTCCCTCACCCAGCTTCCTCTTCCCGGAGTTCTTCCCCACCCCCCTCCCCCCCCCGCCCCTCCCTCCCTCATTCCCCCTCATCTTCCACCCCCCCTGACCCTCCCTTTTTATCTCGTCCACCTCGCTACCTTCTCCCATATCATCCCAACCCCCCCCCTCTCCTTACCTCCTTACCCCACTCTTACCCTTACTTTCCCTTTTTTTTTTCTTTTTGGGGGTAGATGAAGGCGTGCTCCTTTTCGCCCTCCCCCCCGCCATATTGATTTCTTTTTCTCCCAAAACTGTTTTCATTTCTTCTCCTCTCCCCCACCCAAAAAAGAGCAATTCAAGCCTCTTTTCCCCCCTTTCTTCCATTGTCCAATACCGACACATTTTTTTTCTTTTCCCTTTGTACCCCCCAAGCGGCATTATTGCGCGCTCTGTGATGGAAGAGTTTTTCTTTCTCCCCCCGCGGCTTTCAGGTGCGGCGCCCCCCCCTTCCTTTCCCCCCCCCTTTGCACTGCCCCTCCCCCCACGGGGCAAAGGCTTGCCGGTTCTTTTCCTTTCTCCTTCGTTACGTTTCGCCGAGCAGACCTCTCCCTCCCTTCTTTTCCCCCTCCGTCTCCCAGAGTTTTCTTGCTAACATGGCTCTAGTTACCATCTCTCTCTTTTCTTTCCCTAGAGCATGTGATCCAAGAAAAATTGGTCACCCCTCTTTTTTTTTCCCCCCCCCGTTCCCCAATAGGTCTGCTCGGCTTCCCCCTTTTTTCCCACAGGCCGCCGCATTCCCCCTTTTCCCCCCCCCTTCCCCTTTTCCCGCAGTGGGAGTGATGAGGTTTTTTTTTTTCTTCTCAAGGTTCGAAATTCTCTTCTTCTTCCACTTTTTTCCAAACCCTTTCTCTCTTTGCCGCTCCATCCAGAGAGCGCAATATGCCTTTTTTCCCCTCTGGGATTGAGACATTTTTTCTTTGGGGACCCCCTCTAAGCTTGTTCCCTTTAGTTTACAATACGCTGATTGACTCTTTTTTTTTTTTTCTCTCCCTACACATACGGAAACAGTTTTTTTTCCTTCTTGGCCATCATACTTGCTGGTGATGAATACAAAATTCCTTCGCCTTAATGCGTAGGGATTTTCTTTTCCCCCCCTTTCTTTTTTTTACGGAATTCTCACACCACAAAGTTTTTTTTTTTTTCCCCCCCCCCTTCTCTTAAAGAGATTTCGCTTTTTCTTCTCTGTCTCCCCTTTTTCGCAACCCCCACCAACGACCGACAGATCCACCCCCTTTTCCCAGCGCAAAGTTGATTCCCCCCTTTAAACTTTCTTTTCCGGCGGGGGGCAGCGTTTTTTCTCTCTTAGAACGGAGTAAGCCTGCCTCCTTTTTTTTTCTTTCTTTTCTCCTTTTCTTCTGTCGTAAGCGTATTTACTAACTCAGGGTCGCCTCCCTTTTTCCCCCTTGAGTTCTTGAAAAACCTCTCTCCTTCTTTTTTTCTTGTTTTTTTTTTTCTACTTCTTTACGTGGCTAATGGAAAATTTGAACTAACCTCTTTTTCCCCCCTTTGCCAGATGAGGGCACTTCAACTTTCTGCGACCCCCCTTTTTTGTGCCTCCAACCAAAGGAGGTTGTGTCACCTCTCTTCCCTTTCCGTTGAAAAAAAAAAACGAGTCTTTTCCTTGATCTTCTTTCTTTTTCAAATCATTATTTGAAAAGCTGATAACCTTCTTTTTTTTTCCCCCCTCAATGGAGGACCCAGTGAACGATTTGTCTTTTCTCTTTCCTTTTTCTTTTTGGGAGATCATGGCCCCCCCCCATTGCGATTCAAGTAAATTTTTTTTTTTCCTTCTTTTTTAACCGAAACAATTGACTCTTTTTTCCCCCCTATTCCCAATCTTTTTTTCTCCTTTCTCAACTCCGGCCGCTAAAGGCCTGCCTTTTCCTCCTTTTCCCCTCAACAAAGCGCATTCGAGCCTCCCCTTCTCCTTTTCCTCCCTTACCGTGAGATAACTGGGACGGATTTCCCTCCTTCCTTTTCCTCGTAAGAGGTTTGATCGGTTGATCCCCTTCTTCCTTGTTCCCCCCCCTCACCTTCTCTTTCTTCTTCAGAATAATAGTAATGAGAACCAAGAATGTTTTTTCTCCCCCCTCCTTTTTCCCTCTTCGGGAAAAGACTGACGTGACTCTCCTTTTTCCTTTTTTTTTTTCTTTTTTACTTACTTCATACGTATATCCGTTAGAGATTCTTTTTTCCCTTCTACGACAGCAAGAAACATGTTCTCTCTTTTTTTTTTTCCCCCCCCTCCTGAATCCTCTCTCCTCCTTCCTGCGCATCGGAGAGATCAGGATGACTCTTTTTTCCTCCCGGAAAGAGCGATAGGCCCTAATGGCAGCGACAGCCCCCCCCCCTCTTCCTCCTTCTCGTTCCCCAGTCTACTCTTTCTAGTAGAAGGT
>Ga0179593_1587472_pt1 | contig 10639 bp, 14 predicted proteins | sample CZODoug2_1_08_16_FD_185931 | JGI IMG/M metagenome (GOLD analysis project Ga0179593, IMG submission 185931) | Vadose zone soil fungal communities from Angelo Coast Range Reserve, California, USA - CZODoug2_1_08_16fungal (PacBio error correction) | ecosystem: Environmental > Terrestrial > Soil >... | reverse complement strand
ACGGTGTCCTATCCACCGCCTTCTGAACGTTTCTGCCCCACCTTGTGGAGAAAGATAGTTCACGGCTCGATTCTTAGTTCTGATATACCTGAAACCCATCCGTTTCCTGTGACCGGACCCCCTTTCTATGTAGGAGGGAAGTTCCTACAGGGGGCACTTCTTTTTTGTATCAGGTCCCCGGGCACCCCTTTTCCCCGCGTTTCTTGGTACCCTTCTTTTTTTGGACAGGAAGAGTCAGGCGTTTCGTGCTGCTTTCGGGTTGCGGTGACGACCACCCCCTCCCCTTTGATGACCTCGATCGTGCCTTTTTTTTGCAACCCCCCCTCTATTTCTCCCCCTTCGGGATACGATGGTGGCCGCGGCGACCCTTTTCCGACATCTTCCATACCGCTATACAACGGCATTTTTTTTTAGCCCCGAAGCAATTAGCGGGAGGATTTTGAATGGTCACGATTCCCCCTTCGTGTGGTTGAAACCGTTTCCTTCCTCCGAGGTTGTGGCCAGACCCACTCTCTCTGTCCTCCTCCCGTGTTTTCCTGTGCTTGCCGCAGTTCTTTTCTTTCCCAGCGATTTTTTTTTTGCCTGAGCCCCCTCTGTTCCCCTGATTGAGCCTGGCCACCATGGCTTTTTTTCCGTCCGGCTGCAGTTCGTAGCGTTTTTCTTCTATGTATCGCCCCCTTTGATCGCGGCCACCTCGTAGACGACTTTCCACTCTATGGTGACGACTCGCGGAGTTTGGATCTTGTTGTTTCCCGACACGGGCAAGGATTTTTCCCACGAAAAGCCTTGACTCGTTTCTCATCTCCCGATATCGGTTGCCCATGTCGTTTCCATGTCTGCGGCCCCCGGTTTTTTTTTCCCCAATTTCCCTCTCCTTTTTCTCCGGGGCCGGTGGTCTCGCCTTCTCCTTGCAGCAGGAGTGGTCGGTCCATTTTTAGGGTTGATGTTCGTTGGGTCAGAGGTGAGCTTCTTTTTTTGCTCCGAGACCCTGACGTAGTTTCCCATTGGTCTTCTGTTAGGAGGTGTCTCGAAGACCCTTTTTCGTCGACCGAGACGTTCTCCAGGAGGTTTTTTTTGGATTTGTTATGCCGGCTGGAATGCGGGGTCGTATTCTTTTTTTCGACTCTCTTGGTGTATTTTCTGAAGTTTCTTTTCTGTTTTCTTTGGTCGTGAAGGTCGTTGGTTTTCTGGACGGAAAGGCAAACGATCCTTTCCGTGCCTGATCACTTGGAAGCTTTTTTTTCTTGCGATCCCTCTACTATGTTCAAGCCCTTCTTGGTCCTGACTAGTCAGATGGATAGGGTGATGTTGTCCCCTTTCGACCGGCGGTCGTTCGGTTATCTTGGTAGGTTCTAACGTGGTCCCCCTTGTGGCTTCCTTTTTCTTCCGGCTTCTGAAGTTTATTCTCCTCTTATGAATGCCGGCCCCTTCTTTGGTCCTGCCTCAGTTTTGACAAAGCCGCGCCCGTTTTTTTAATTTCACTCTGAAGTCTCCCTGTGGGATAGCGATCTCTTCCCTTGTTTGGCTGGCGATCTCCTCGGCCCGTGCCTCTGGAGTTTTTTTCTTGACTCTTTAGTTTTATCAAAGCGAGTCGACGCGTTCAACCGCGACGTTTACGAACTCCTCGTTATGGTTTTCCGGTCAGTTAGCTAACCGTTCTTTTTTTTTCCACTCCACCGCGTCTTCGTATCCCCCGCCCCGCGCTCAGCCTCCTTCGCGCGGGGGACTCGTCTCTGCCAGCATGATTCGTGAGATCTACTTCCTTGAAAGTTATCGTATCCGGCTGCTCGGGTCGTTTTTTTTCTGGCTTTATTTTTTTTTGTTCGTCTCTTTCTGCTTTTTTTTGAGACGGGCCGTGTAATTTCCCGACCTAAGCATTCTCTCCTCTCATGTCTGCTTTTTATACGAACAATGGACCTGTGACCCTCCTGGCCTGTTTCTTTTATTGGTTTCTTAGACGTTTTCCTGGTTCGCAAGGAGAGCCATGCTTAAGTTCTATCAGGTCATCCCCCAACAGTATCTCTTCGCTGAGACGGACTTCCTCGTGACCTCCTCACACGGCGCTTTTGGGTCATTGATCCAGAGAGTGTGGTTCAACCTCGCCGAGTAGCCCTGTGCTTTAACACACATTGCGGCGTACTTCCGCCTACCTCCGTGATTTTTGATTTCTTCCCCAGGCGGATTTATCGGAGGCCGTCCCTGCTGGTATTTCCTGCGGCCGAAGCCCATTTCGGGGGGGTTTCGACTCTTTTTGGAATGTGATGGTCCGTTGTCCCGGTAAAACCCAGTAGTCTTTGTCAGATAAAAAGCCTATTTTTCGAGTCGTTCAGCTGCCCGCACGGAGCCCTCACTTTTTTTTTCCTGTCGTTATTTTTCTCCTCGTTTGGGTATTGCTTGCTTTTCCCTTATGATTTATTTTTGATCGTGGCATGGTCACACCCCTCGGCTTACTTTTACGTCGTCTTCCCTTGAAGGGCGCGGGCTCGGCGCGGGCGTTCTTCTTTGGGCTCTTCCCCTTGGGTTTCTGCTGATTTGCGGGCGCGGAACCGGGAAAGGGCCCTTTTGCCGGCTGGAGCGTCCGTCCCCCCTCCGTTTCTCATCTCAGTCTCTTTCTTTATCACCGCTCCCCTTTCTTATCTGTTTGGCCTGACCTTTCCATAGTTCCAGATGTCACATCTTTTAGGGGCGACGCAAGATTTGGGTGCCCCCTGGACGGGGCTGCCGTTCTCACACTGTCCACATCTCACTGACGCCCCTGGAACCCCCCTTTTTTTTGGCGGGTTCTCGTGAATCCACTAGCATGGGCAAGTTTGTTCCCCACACCCAGGACCCTGCCAGCTCTCACCCCTACCCCAGCCACCCCTTTCTTGACCGGTTTTTTGGAGACCTTAGCCAAGCAAGGTCCCGAGCTTTTTCATGACGTTTTAGTTGCACATAGGTTAATTTTCCCCTTGGACCGGAATGATTCCCGGGTGATGACTTTTTTGGAGGTGAGGCGTCTTCTTGAAAGTCGCCTGTTAGATGATTCTTTCGGTACTTTTTTTCTTCGTTTTTTCCTGGAGGGGTGCTTTGATGGCGGCGGATTTTTGGTGGCGGGGGGGGGTTTTTTCTTTTCGGACGGATTGGCGGGGGCGGGTCTATTTTATTTTTCCTCATCTTCCTTTCCCGCCAGATCACCCCAGTAGACCGAGGACCCCCCTTCCCCCGCCAACATTCCCTAGCCGCAAGACCGCCCTCCGGAAACAGTCCGTACGCCGCCCCCCTCCCCTTCCTCCCCAGCTCTTTGCGGGCCGGAACTCCCTTTGAATTACCCCGCCAGCCTCCCCCCTACCCCCCACCGTCAGCACAATCACCCCTTCTGCCACTCCCGCTTCTAACCTTCGCTTCTATTCGAACTGTGCAACGCTGGAGATCCGAGTCGGCTTAATTTTGCCTTACGCATAGGTCTCCGTTTCCCCCTCCCCCGGAGTTGGGCCGGGGTGTCTTCTTTTGGGCAGTTTGCTCTTTTCCAAAAACTGCCATCTTTTTCTCACAGGTAGACTCCCGGCAATTGGACGCCCCCACGTTTGCGTTTTTCCAGTGTCTTTCTTTGGTTGTTCCATTTTCTCCCGGCAGCCCCGTCTTAGTCCCCTGGTCGTTTTTTACGATTTCTCGTCGTGGTCAGGTGGCACCCCTTGAACATCGTCGTGGTTAATCTCCTCCCGGCGCGTTCCTTTTCTCGTGCTGCCTCCGCCTGGCTTGACTTTCGCTCCAGCCGTGCGGCGCCATGGCCCTGTTCCGCGCCCCCCCTTTCCGGTCTCCTCGCCCCCCCGGGCCCGGTCGCCCCGTTTCTTGGACGAAAACCCTGAAAGCACCAGGACCCGTGTCCTTTCCCACTCCTTCGTAACAATTTATCTTGAAAATCATTAATTACGCTCTTCCACCCGGCCCCGCGGCCCCGGTGTCTTCTTCATAACGACAAGAGGCTGGTCCTCCCTGGCTTGTTTTAGGGCAGGACTCGCCGATTCGATTTCTGACGGCTCCGGAGACTGTTTTCAGCCCCGGAATCCCTTCCTCTAGGGCTTTCCCCCCGATCGTGCGAGCTGGTAGATCGAGGCTCTTCCCCGTAAACTCCCCGCCGAACTGTTCGGAGACGCAGTTTCCCTGGGATCCCCGTCGCCTCAGGCGTCATCGCTTTCCAAGTCCGCTCCTCTTTGGCGTCAACTGTGTTCGGATGAGTCTGTGCCCACCACTTCGGTCCTTTATTGTAGGCTTTCCCTCCCGCGCGTTTTTTTGCAACCTCTTTTGGCCGCATTTTCCTGAAGGCGCTCCTGGTGAGTTCTTCCTGAGAGACACGTCCTCCTTCCTCTCCCGGCGTCCTCGCCATTTTGGGATTTCCTCAGTGCCTGACAACCCTTGAATTGGTCAAGGACAGGGGTCTTTACCAGATCCTTTAATGAATACCGCTCTTTCTAGAACTCCTTTTGAAACCCCTTCCCCTCCACCTCTTTCCCCCAGCGCCAACAGGTTGGAATCGCAGGACTGCCTCGCAAAGACCGCCTCTCCGACGCCAAGCTGTTTCCCAGAGAGGCCGGATTTAAGTAGCGCCTTCTTCGGGTCTCCCTTCACCCCGCCAAGTGCGCGTCCCCTTCTCGGCCGGCCGGCACGCGACGGTTCGTCGGATCGCGTTGTTATGTTGTCCAGGAGGAGGAATGACTTCCCTGTTTTTTAATCAACCTTTTTCTTTTTGCGAACTGACCGATTATAAAGACACGAGAACGGTCCGGAAACGTCGCGGGTAATTCTCGGTCCGACTCGATCCACCCGGTCACCACCCTCCTCCCCCCTGTTTCTCCCATACCCGGGTCCATATGATCGTCAGCCAATCCAGGACGCTCTCTCTCGAATCCACCTGGTCGTTTCTATTTTTTTTTGACTTCCCTTTTTTCCCGAGGGCGCGTATGGTCATCGATCCAACGCGAAGTGGCCTCATCCGAACCGTCTACCCGGCAGAAGCTCCCCGGCCTTTCGGGACCCTTCCCCACGCAGAACTCCTTCTACCCGAACGAACGCCTCCGTCGAACTGGGATCCACCTCCCCTTTTTGCATTCCCTCTGGAAGTCAAAGTCTCATTCCCTTTCTATCCCCCCTTTTTTTTTTCCCTGCACGCATTGCTTTCGATCCGGTAGCGGAGTAAGAACGTTACAGTCTTATCGTTTTTCCTTCTTTCACCGGTAAGAACACCACCTTTTCCTCATCCCTCCGCCCAGGACGTTCTTTTTCCTTCCGGAGGGCGTTCCCCGTGAGAAAGGATGATTCGCCAGCTTGGCTCGACCGCAGTACGTCCCGTTTTACAACTCCCCCCCCACGCCGGACGTTCTTTATTTTCTAACTTTTTCCACAGCCCTTTCTTCTTTATTACACCAAGGACTTCGTTCCCTGGCGGTTAATATACGTCTACCCTTGGTGCCTGACACCGGCGAGAGCATCCCTTTTTGACCCGCCCTTTTTCCCTTTCTGCCCTTTTTCTTCCCGGACCAGGGCGCGTCATGATCGGCGAGACCACCGGCCCCGGGGTCACTGATGAGGTGATTGCTTTCCTCTCGTACCGCCACCCCACGTTCTTCCCGCGCTTACTTGCGCTGCTGTCTCCTTTGCGTTCGTGCCTACCCCGTGTCGGCGGCGGTTTTGACGCCCCCGGCTCTGAGGTCTTCTACATCTTCCGCGCTTTTTCCTTTTTCCTCTTTCCCTCACTTCTTCTCCCCCCTTGTGGGCCCCGCGTTTTCCCCCGCGTGGACGAATCGCGATCCCTGAGCCTCTACTGACGTCAGGGCGGACGCGGACTTGGTGGCCTTTTTTGCAAGCGGTTGCTCTTCAACGGTTTTCTCTTTCCCAAGTCCTTTTTTGACTTCCATGCGCGCAGGCGGAAAGCACCCTGCTACTCCTACGTTTGGTGTTGGTGAGTCTCATTGTTCTTGCCCCCTTGCGGGCATGATCTGGCGGTTCAACCCCAGCGTTGGGGGATCGTCCAGTTCTTTGAAGGAGACGAGGAACTCTCTCTTCTCCTCCCCTTTTTCGGCTTTTTTTTCTTGGCTGCTTCTCTCTTCGTTCCGATCGCCGCGGCCACCTCTCCTTTGGGCCTAGTCACTCTATTTTACTATGCCCTGCACGATCGTCGGAAGTATGGACTCGTCCTTGAGCTTTTTTCCGCCGCCGACCGGACTTCTTCTTCTTTTACTCCCTCTTCTCATAGGTTGGCCCCTGAAATGTCGCGCGGGAATCGGGTTGGTGCCCGGGGACGGAGGAAATTCCCTCCCTTCCCCGGTATGTTTGCTCTTCTCCCCTAAGTATTCTCCCCTTCCCTCCTTCCATCTTCCTCTGTTCTCGTTGAGCGTCCTTATGAGAAGGAAATGAGTCTCTAGCCTGTCGTCCGGCAACGGGTCGTAGGAAGAACGGCCAGGTGGTCCCTTTTCAGGTAGCAGTCCACCTTTGCGACCGATCCTTAAAGGTAGTTACGGCTTTGGTGTGGCGTGTGACGTCTTACTCGCACCCCTCCATCCTTTTTCCAAGAAAGGCGGGCAGCGAGTGAAGGTGTCATGGTCCTTCTGATTCATAGAGGGGTCGTGAAGGTGGTTTCTTACTTGCAGGACCCCTTTTTCTTTTTTGTTCTTCTTTCAGTCGGCGTTATTTCCCTCTCCTAGAGGTTGTAGGACGATGTCACATCCGCAGCCAGCCTTATTCTCCTCCGTACTGTCGAGTGCCTTTGGTGTGAGTGCCATTTTCTTGCGGATTGAGCTTTCTTTCCTCTCCAGGTTCGTCTTTTTTTTTGTTTCCGTTTTCGGACGGGTCATTAGCGCTTTATAGTAGAGCTGATTCTGTCCTCTTCCCCCTTTTTCTCGTGGCGGCCTCTGACCAGCCGCCGTTCGCTTCCCCTGCTGAAAATAGCATTCCCTTCCCATTTTTCCACTCCCCATGCGCGTCCTGGATGGTCTTTTTCGAGATAATATTCTGTAATGGTTCCCGAGGCCTGGTTGGAAGTATTACTTTTCCGGGTTTTGATAGCTAGCCCTCTACCTTTTCCTCCTTCTTCTTCCCTTCCCCCTTTCATTTCCCTCCTTTCACGCCGTGGGAGTTAAAAAAAGGCTCCTTTCCCCTTGCCGCCATCATTCCTCCCCACTCCCTGACCGTAACGGCCCGGATCACCCCGCGCCTTTTTGGGACGCGCCTTTTTCTTCCCCTTTTTTCCTACCCTTCATCTTCCCTCTCGCTCGGTATACGGCCGGTCCCCTTTTTCTTGAAGTCGGAGAGGCCGGTTTTCCTTTCTGCGAGGCCGCGGTTATACTTCTTTGCGGTTAGGCGCTGGTCTGGTCTCTCCCCTTTCTCTCATCTTTTTCTCCCCTTTATCTGTATAGAACCCTGTTTCCCAATTCAAGGACGTTGCAGTTCCCTTCCTGTTTCCCTGGTCCGCACTCTCGACGTGGCAGGCTTCTTTTTTTTTTTTCGAGCCAGGCGTCCCTTCTTGTCCCACCTCCCCCCCCCCCGAGTCAGATGCGACTGCTTCCCCGCCCGAGTCGCCCCAGCGTGTCCCAGAACCCGTTTCGGCTGGTGACTGTTCCCGGGACCCGAGAGGTTCTTTCCGGCTTCTTCTTGACTCCCCCCCCAGCCCTTAGGAAAGTGTTTTCTACGCGCGATATCCTCGGCGCTCCTGGTCTCCAGCTTGCCCGGCGGATCGGCCCCCTCGGACCGGTTGCCGAAGACAACGACAGTTATTTTTGGGCAGAGAGCCCCCCCCTATTCGTGATCTCATCGCGTTAGCTATGTCCTGGGATCCCCAGCTCTTTTTTCCTGTGAAAAGAAGAGCATGGTAGCGTTAGACTTGACTCACCTTCCAATGGCTGCAAAGATTTGTTGCGCCAGGTCCTTCGTTCTTCTTTCTTCCTTCCTTATTTTCCAGGGGATAGTGGAATGGCCCACACTAGCGGCGGTTCCTTCCGCCGTAGTTCTTACGGACTTGGCCTGTTTCGGGGAGCTTGTTTCGTCCTCTTTTGAACCGGTACCGGTTCCGCGGGAACAGGGCCTGGGGGGGCGCGGGAAAAACGGGCTTTTTTTCGCGGAACCTTGGGACGGGACGTTTTCTTGATATTTGGCTCTCCCTTCTTTATACCCTCCTCCCGGCCACCTGATCTGCGAGTAAACCACTACCGATGTCACAGTCGTGGGATGTCCCATTTTTCTCTTTGCCAAGGGGAGACGCCCCCGTATGTGCACCCCCTTCGGGGCTTAGGGGAATCCCCCCAGCTCGCATGCGGACCCCCACCCCCCTGTGGCTTCTGTTTGAAGGTTTTTTATAGCCTTCACACTATCAGTTGCCTTTTTGTCCACCACCTGCCCTCATACTCACCCCTCTTAAAAAGTCACCCCTTATGGAAAACTTTTTTTCTTGCAAGGAGAATAGGCTTTTCATTCCCGTGTTTCCTGCTCGTCTTTTCCATCGTTGTCCCCCCCTCTGCGAGGAGGTTATTTCCTTAATTGCGGGACTTTTCCCCTGAATTTTGTCTTTTTTACCGTTTTTTGCCTCTGGTGTGGCGGTTTTCGGTAAATTTTTTTCGTCCGGCCTTGGCGGACTGAGGGGGCTTCCCCCCTGTTGCGGGTTCCCGGAGGGGTGCGGGCTGTGTGGTGGCGTGGTGTGGTGCGAGGGGGGGTAGCCTTTCCTGTGTTATGGAGGGTGGTGATTCTTTTTTAGATATATCTTTGTTTTTTGTTTTGATTTAACTCCAGTCACCAGCCCAGAAAAGTACGCACGGCGACCCTCGCGCCCCGGCCAACTTTCTCCCCTCGCCAGCCCTCCCAAATAAGCATCGTAGCCCCCCTCCGCGTTACAGCCTTTCCATCTTCCTCGAAGGAATAATCCTTTCCCTCCAGCCCTCCCCCCCCCCCAACGCCCAGAAAGAACATAACTTCCGGGCCCTGGTCAGTCCCGACTGCAGGCTATGTTCTCCCAATGGCCCCTCCTACTTCGTAGGATCCCCCTGGATTGCCGCTCTCACCACGGTCACAGTGTTCCGCCTTTAGGGGGTTGATGTTTACCTTGGAGGGGTGCTTCCTCTTGTCTCGAGGGCTTTGAGAATTTGTGCCCTTCCCTGATCGGGACTCCCGTCATCCCTCCACCAGTTGGGTAGTGTTTCAAGTGTTCTTAAGTTCTGGCCTGTGTGGAAATGTGTCCCCCTCCCCCTAGTTGCCCCTTCGTTTTTGGCAAACACGACGATGCCCAATACGTGTGGTCATTTCCCCCCCCCTGATGACTAGTATGGTTCGAGAATGCTTCTTCTCGGTTCCGTGCTTCTCCTGAGGAAGGACTTCACAGAGGGCCTCGGAGACCTGCCTTACGCTTTGTTTCGCTCCCCCCTTTACGCGCCCCACCGGCCCCCCCCGGTTCCGCGGCCGCCCGCGGCAGAAAAACCTTCACCTTCAAAGGGCCCTCCCTTCTGCTTAAAATTGAAGAAGCTTCTTGGTTCCCTTCAGCCTTTTCATTCCTCCCGTCCCCCACAGGCTGATTGACTTGCCTGGAGGTCCCCCGACGGCTGGAGAAAGTTAACTTGCCCAAGTCACTTTTCCTAAGCGGCGGCATGTTTCTTTCTTCAACGAGACTTAAGTTACATCTTCTCCCTCCTCTCGATCACGATCGGCTAGCTAGAATGCTTTGTGATTCGTCGTTCCTTTTTTTTTCCTGGCCGCCTCTGGATCCGAGGTTCCTTTAGACCAGGAGCCGCCTGAGATAGAGAGGTTGACGGAGGACAAGTTTTCCTTCGGGTGCGTTCCCTTTTCTTATTGACTTTAAAATCTCGTTACCGGTCATGACTTTCTCCCTCCTTCTCGCAGGGTTTTTCTGCCTTGGAGTGTCTCCAGTTGACTTCCTGTTTCTTTGGGATCAGCGGACCCGACCTGGCTTTTCTCCCTTTCTGGCGAAGCCTTCCCCCCTCCGAGGACTTGGACAAGGGCCCCTTTGATATCCGAGGTCCTTTTTCCCTCCCCTATACCAGATCACGGCTTCTTCGAGTTAGAGCCCCCGTGAATTTCTTCCCTTCCAGGCAAGTTCCTCCCTACAAGAGCACCCTGGCACGCTCGATCCGACGGGTCCAAGCCCCGGCCGGATACCGCTTTTTCAAAATCTTTCGATTCCCGGCTCCCCGAAATCATGCTTTGAGTTACAAGAGATCCTCCCTAGACGGGCTTTCCTGTGGGTTAAGTGTTGACCATTTTCCTTGGGGGGGATCTGGGTGCAGGGGTGTTACCCCCAGGGGGAGTTTCTCTCGTCAGGCACCCACTTTTCCTAGAGCCCCCCTAATCATCTGCTAAAACGCAACCACGATACCTTTATTCCACAAGTCGTAGTTTTTGGTTATGGTCCGAGTGAATAGAGTGCCCATATCTACCCCCTATCTTTGACCGACACCACAAACCGTGTGCAGCCCCGGGCACGCACTTCAATCTAGTTCTAAAGCCTTTCTAACTTCGCTTTCCACCACTTTTTTCGGCCGACGTTTTTTTCCCCCTTTTGTGTCAGAAGTTCCGCAAAGGGAATTCTCTTGGGCATCAGATCGTCCCCCTTCTGCATTCCTCTCTCTACCCTAAGAAGTTATTACCCACGGCATTGTGGGCC
>Ga0179593_1509434_pt1 | contig 10639 bp, 14 predicted proteins | sample CZODoug2_1_08_16_FD_185931 | JGI IMG/M metagenome (GOLD analysis project Ga0179593, IMG submission 185931) | Vadose zone soil fungal communities from Angelo Coast Range Reserve, California, USA - CZODoug2_1_08_16fungal (PacBio error correction) | ecosystem: Environmental > Terrestrial > Soil >... | reverse complement strand
CCGCTTTTGAGGTAGTCTGAGATTGGAATGTCCTCTTCTCAAGAGGCGACTCGTATTTCTCCTTTCGCCCTATGATTACTGACCCTCCCGATCGTAGTGCGCTTGAAGGTGGGGCTTTTTATTTAGATCGACGTCATGGGCCCTTACCCTTGTCGTTGAATCCCGTCCTCTGACGGCGATCCTTCTGATGTTTGATTCAACGATGCTTTTGAATCTAAGTTCCGACTCTCCTTTCTATTTCTTTTGCTTTTCGATTTTTTTTTTTTTGCTCTCACTGCAATTCAATCAATGCCCCTGAAAGTTTCAAGTTGATTGCCAGGCGGTAGTCCTTGACCTCCCAAGGTCCTCCGGTTTTGCTGCCCGTCTCGCGGCTTTTTCCTCGGACATACAGCTAGAAGGGATAGGCAGCGTTCTCCCCCCCGGATTTTTTTTTCCCCCAAGATTCGGTCCCATTACAAGATTTTCTGTTTCATTACCTCCCTGAAATTGCTCGATCACCTTCCCGCAGGATGACGAAAAGACCGGACACCTCCTGCCCACAGAAATAGTCCTTCCTCGGAGTCTCTTTATCTCCTTCCTCGGCTCACGCCGCGGCTTCTGCTCCCCTGCAGCCCGACCCTGCTCCCGACCAATTGTACCAGGCACTCCATCGCCGCGGCGACCTGCTAGTTGCCAAACTTTGACCCCCTGTTCCCTCACCCTTTCCCCTTGGCTCTCCCCCATCCGAAATCCCGCCCCTCGATTCCGAGAGGCCCCCAATTCCGGACAAAGATTTTACGTCCTTTGGCCTGTGTGTCCGCTCAGTTTTCCCTTGGAGTCTTCCCATAGATGACGACAGAAGAAGGGATAGCACCCCCCCTCGTGGCTCGCGATAGAACTCCCCTTCGGTCGTTGACAGCCGCCTTTTATTCCTTTCTTCGACCGGCCCTGTTTAGTATCAAGGGCCATCCCCTTTCGTCCAAGAGCGACCGTCCCTTCCCTTCTGCAGTTTTCATGGACTTTGCCCGTTTGGGTCTCAGTCCACCTCCTTATACGCCGGAATGAAACGGAAAAGTCAGTCACTGAGGATTGGTCCCCACCCTTCGCCTTTGTTCCCCTATTCCTCCCCTCCTGGACTTTAGCCCCGCACGCTCGGCGCCTGCTGAGCGATCCTTTCCCTGAGGAATGAGAAGCCGGTTTGACACTTGCGCGGCGCTTTAAACGCCTTATAAGGTTGGTCGAAATGACTCGGTTTTGGGCTCCCTCCTTCAGAGAATTCGTTCTTCTCCGCCCAGGGCCGTTTTTTTACTGTGGCCGAAGACGCCTTGTCGGCAGCGGCTGTCCATGCGACCTTTAGAGCATTAGCTTCTTAGTATCCCTCTTCGAACGTCCCCCCTTCACAATACTTCGACCGCCCTCCGATCCATCGGCCCTTTGCACCGTGGATGTGGAGGCGGGAGTCCTCAACGTCGCTCCCCCTCCCATCGTCCACCCTCTGGAACCCTCACTTCCTAGCCCGTTCCCCAACCGCAAGACCACGCAAAAGTTACCCAACGTGTGTGTGGCAGCTCTTTGCTCGGAGCCCGATGCATTACCTGTCTGAGGATGTTCGCTTTTGACGAACTCGGAGGATGTACCTTGATCCGCCCCTGCTTTCATTTTCAGATCGCGCGCAATCGTACAGGGATTCGTCAATTACCTTACGTTCTTCTTTCCCTGAAATGCGGCCATCCCTTTAATAATTCCCGCCCAACCTCCGTCTCTTTCTCCATATGGACCCTTGACAGGTTCCCTCTTTTTCGGCTTTCCCATACGTAACCCCTCCGCCGGGGCAACCGTCCCCCCCGAACCTAGGCGTGCTGGTCTTAGATTCCTCTGTTCCCCCATCGTGCCCAGTTTCAGGTTCCCTCCCTTGTGGTTCCTTTGCGTCGCACGACGAGGGCCGAAGGTACCGGCCGTTCTGATAAATGTATTTCTGGTCGTTCTGGTTCCGGTTTTTCAAATCCGGCCGGACTTTTGAGAACGACGTATTGCCTCTCCGTTCGCATGAAGTTCTCGATTGTGCGTCCTGCCCTTTTTGCTGACGTGCCCAACCTTAACTTTACGTGCAGGACCCCTTCATGACGACCGAGCCGCGCGGTATACCGCATGCCCCTTTTGGAGAAGATTGACTTGGTTTTTTGGGATATCCAACCCCGAACGCGCACTGGCTATTGTCCCCCCTATTCTGGCCTCGTCTCCCCGTTTAGCGTCGGCCCCCCTGAGCGGGTCCATCATAATCATTTCGGAGCAAGTGGCCCGCCTATTCTCCATTAAGACACTCCCCTTCTCTCCCCAATTGTTCGAGAGTGTAACCTTCAAGTACGACGAGGACCCTTGAGTACTCCGTCCCTCTTCAACGCTTTCCCTCTAATTCTTTCTTCATTAGGACCCCCTGATCCGGATTCGGATTTCCGCGAGAAACTCAAAACGGACCGATGACCACCATCGAAAAAAATTCCTCGCTAGCGTAGAACTGACTCTAGTCTGGTTAATCTTTTCTTCGAACCTTTCCTCGTCCCCAAGATAAGGGCTTCTTCTGTCCCTCGAGCGCGGCCGCTGTGCGGACGAGCACTGGCGTCGAGAGTGCCAGTTGCGAGATACAACCTTTGTTGGTTTTGAGCGAAGATTGCTGATTCCCTTTCCAAAATTTCTCTCCGTCCTCGACCTAGATTGCCGCGGCCGAACAGCATTTTTTCCGCGCGAAGATAGAAGGACGCCCCGACAATGATCGTGCTGGAGACGGATTATGTCGGTCAATATCCTTTTCAAGGCGCCTTAAAGTTTCTCTCGCGACTCTGGTTCCTACTTTGCTCTTGCCGTGTTCGTTTCGCTGCGTGAAATCCGTTGAATCCTTCGTCCAGGGGTCCGCCTGACATCTTTCGCACTCTCTTTAGCTAGTTTTTCGCACCCTCCAATTTCCCCTCTTTCCTGGAAGTTACCTCCGCCGTTGAGTGCTAATCGGCAGTGTCGTCATGAGCGCCGGCGGACGCTCCTCATAAGAAATCAAATTGATGATTCTTGGAACGCTCCCGGGGGTGCCTGAATACCCACCTCTCCAGTTTCCCCTCTTTTTTTAATAGCCACTCCCGGCAGTCTTCGGCGTGACACAAGGGAGGACCCAAGGGCATGAGGTACTCGTCGTGCGTTCGGCGTCATTATTCTTTTCCTTGAAGCCTGTTGTTCCCATCTCCTCCCCCCTGGACGCCCCCCCTTCCCCACCTTCATTGCGCCGGGCCAGGCTATCGTGTTTTTCGCCCCGGAGAGAATGCCCCCCCGCCTGATGGGAGCCCCTTTCCCTCGAACTCCTCTGATTAGTACAGCCCTTAGTCAATCTTTTCCCTCCTCCCTCCCCACAAGGGAGACTGGGTTCTTTTTGTCACCCCCGATTGGGTCCTCTGATCGCACCGAGCACCTCAGGTAGCGGTTTGAGTTGCCCCTGAGGCATTCGTAGACCCTGCAGGGCCGGTCCCGCTGCCTTTCTACCCTCCTTTTTTGGAATAGAATCTTGATGCCTGACATTTTCGCACTAATCGCACCGTGGGCAGCGACGTGTTTTACATGGACTATTTCACGTCGAGAATTGACCGCTTCTTGAATCCTTTTCCCTTCCAGCCTCCCTTTTCCTCGGCCTCGTCCCCGCTTCCGTAGCATTCATCCCTAGGGAGAAGCCAACGCTGCCACCCACGTTGTTTGACATTCTTTTTTTCTCCCTTGAGTTCCCTCTTGCAACGGTGGACGATGGAGGCTCTTCTTTACAAAAGGCGGGGCCCGTTTTCTAACGACCTTCCACCTGTGGACTCCATTGTCTATTGTCTTCCCCCTCCTCGGCGTGGGATCGGCTTCGTTCGATCTGTAAATGAGTGCCCCCTTTTTTGGTTCTTCGCCGCTCATGGATACCGTTCCGGTTCCCATTCCGGACCTGTCCGCGAAGGATCCTAATATAGTTGGGACTCCAGAGTTTGATACCGGGTTGACCGCTCATTATCCCTTTCTCTCTTCCTCGTGTACCCCCCGCGCCAGAGTGTGTCTGTCATTCGCAGGCGATGGATACATCCCTTCAGCAGGCAGGCCTGGCGGCTTCTTGGGCTACAGTCCGTCGTTTGATCTCCCCTTTTTCCCCCACAAGACACGCAGAAGGATTTTGTAAATCGCCTTTTATCCTTTCCGCGATATAGTCGATTTGGTCTTCCCGGACCGCCCACGACGACCCCCGCTGCCCTGATGGCGGCGCATAAAGAGAGCCTCCTCCGGTACAGTTTTTCGTGTACCCGGTCGCCTCCATGCGGCGGTTGCCTTTGGTCGACGAAGGGACCCGTGATCGGTAATTTCGGCCCGTCCCCCAAACCTTTGGCGATGCGGATTTCCGTCGCTCTGGAACGACTCCAGCGGACCAAACTGAGGCCGTTGGTTTAATTTTTTCTCCCTTTGGCGAAATTTTTTCGGATTTTCCCTTTAATAGATTCGGTTTTACGGATTCGGAATTACCGCTCCCTGCAGCTTCCAGGATTTTTATTCTATCCCAGCCCATCCCTTTTTTTGCTTCAGGTTTCTTTCATGGCGTTGATGCCTGGGCAATTTCGAGCGGTATCAGGGCTTTTTTCGGCGTTCTGAGCGCCCGCCTCTGGTAAAAGGGGCAGCTGCGGGATTGCCCTTATCCCTCCCTCCTGGCCGATTTTTGGCTCTTGTTTTATCTTTCGTCATCCTGCTTAGGGTTTGCTTCGAGCATTTCCGCCTCCCCCGAGCTAGTCGCCTGCGAATCGTTTGGATCCCCCGGATCGATTCCAACGTTCCTCGACGTCCGCCGCGATGAGCCGCTCGGCCAAAGTCCGCCCTCAAAGACCCGCGTGAATCGTACGACGGCATGCACCTAAACGTGCACATTGCTTCCCCTTCCCCCCCGCAAGGCCAGCCCCCCGCCATCGCCGGCCGCTTTCTCCCGATGAGCAGAAAGTAGCATCTGCCAGCCTCTTTGATCAAACAGCCTAATGGATCGTCCGGCCCGCCCCCCCCCCCCAGTGATTTCCGCCGAGTCCCGACGCTTCTTCAATGACTTTGTCCCCTTGATGAACGAAGTCTGGCCCACCCATCGACACTGCAAACCATGGAACGAATGCCTTTTACCCCTTCAATAGAATCCCCTGGAATCATACCTCGATTCCAAATCCGAGCCTAGTGCTACCTACGAAGCCCCCCCCCTCAATCCTCCTCTCCTCCCTCCTTGTTGAGAGAGATGTTTTGGTCTTCGAGATTTTTGGCGAAGGAGCAGCCCTTGTCTGAGGTGGAAGTTCTGTATTCTTTCTCGCTTTCCCTGATTCCGTAATTTGCCGATCGTAGTGAGTTTTCGGTGGAGTTGCGAATTTCTTGCGTTGAATTAGTTTTCGAATCTTTGAGCAAGCTTCTCTTTTCTTCGGAATACTGACCTTCGGAGATAATTTGGAGCTTTTTTTATTTCCAACTATGGATTTCCGATTCATCGAACGCCCGTCTATTCTTTTTTGCGGTGCGTGCGTAGAAGAGCACTCCCAATTGCACCAGAATGAAAGTCCTCTATCTCAGGCAGGTCTTAATATTCAGAAGTCGTTCCTTGGCCTCCCGCTTTTTTCGGCGGACGGTACAAGCTCGCCGGTTGATGGCCCCTCAGGGCCTCCCTTCTCGTGAGTGTTTTACTCTCGGTAAGGAGACTGAGGCTTTTTTACTACCGCAGGAATTTCTCGATCCACGCCGCCGAACTTCTACGTTTTCTCCCCCTTCCGAAAATCTGCCATTCTTCTAGTAGAATTGTCTCTAACCAGATCCTCGGCATCTCAAACTTTGACGCCTGTCTGCGACGAAACGAACCCCAGCCTACTGCCAATTTCCCCCCCTTCCCGCCGCGGCGCTTGAGCAGAAAAAGGGTTCTTTTGCCACTGGGGCATGTCCTTCTTCTTCCTCACACAAGTGGCCGCTGGCCGGACCCTTGAATTCAAATCGCCGACTTCCCCCTCTTTCCTCTAAATCCGCCCCCCCGATTTTCGCACTTGATGACAGGGAATGTCTTCTTGCTCCCCCAACGGTCAGTTTAGATCCTTCGCTTCCTTTCCCCTAATCCGCCGTCCCAACCCGCGTGGTCGCGGAAAAGACCCCGACCTCTCCCCGATGTCACGTGTCACGCAGGTCGACCCCCCCTCCGCCGCCTTGCCCGCACCGCGGTCGGACTACCATCCCCCCCGGACAATCGGCGGGCCAAGTTCCATCGAATAAGATTCCGGCAAAGGGTTCGTCCATGTAATGGGCCTTAGACCAAGACCCCCCCTGCTCTAGACGGAAATTTTTTAGTAAATGGTTTGGGTTCACATCATTATGCCCTTTCTATTTTGTGAAGGAATTTTTATACCGCTTTATCCCCCCGCAGCTTATGCCGCAGCCCTGAACGAGAACTTTCTCCCCTCGGACTGCGGAAGGGCCAGCACTCTGCCGCTTCCCCTCTTCACTTCCTCTCACCTTTGGAGAGCGAATGTAGGCATGCCCTTTTTCGGGGTAGATACCCCTCTTTCGGCACACACCCGGATGCTTTTCTTTTCCCTCGCGCCCCTTCCGTTTACGCAGCGTTCTCAGGTTCCCGCGCTCCTGTAATGAGAAAGTTTGGCCTATTTCGGAGTGGCAGACCTCCTGAACCTTCCCATCCCAGCCCACTTCCAGGACACGATCGATTCGGCCATGGGGCACCTTTAGGCGGTTTCTAGATTGAGAGACCTTCCCCTTTTCCTGCATAGCCGCGTACAAACACAACGTGTCAATGCAAAAGTGGACCGCCCTCCCCGCAATCCTTTTTTCCCCCCCCCGATCCCCCAGACTTTTTCAGCTCGTGCGCGTGTTTATGATTAGACTGGACGCCTTATTAGTTAGCGGCGAGGACGATTCCTTCGTTCAGGCGTAAGTGGATAGTCCCCCTTTTTCTATAGCCTCTCTTTCCCCTCGTTTCACTTTCCAAACGTCCGCTGCCCACTCTGCGGTAGTGCATAGACTTGAACTCCAAGATTCATCCCCTCCCCCTCCCGTTCGACGCCATACGGCACCCCCGTAATCGCCTTAGTTCCTTCCCCTCGGGCCCCTCTCCCTCTCTGTGCCGGCGCGGGGCGCGCGAAGACCCTTTTAAAGTTTCACGACCCCTCCTCTTTTTTCCTCGGGTAGGCCGAAGAGGGGCCGTTTGATTTACCTGTTCCTTTGTGGTCGTAGGGCCGGTCGCGAGGAGGCGTGCGCCGCACTTCCTTCCGGCGGAGAGAACGACTTTGACTCGTTCTTTGATTTTTTTCCTTTTTGGCGCCCTTCTCTTTGGCTGACGTGCAATTTTGAAAGGACCAGTCCGTCCATGGGATAATGAAGCACGAGCCTCTCTCGTTCCCGCAGGACCCTGGAGCGCCCCTTTCTTCTCCGGGCGGCACTTGTCCCTTTTTCCCCCCCTCCCCTTTGCCATTTTTCCGGAGGCGTTTAGTTTTTTTCCACAAACCACAGCGCGGTCCATCCATAATCAACTTTTTCGCAAGTGGCGGCGAGTCTGGCCGATTCCTTCTCCGCACCCCTCAAAGTTTTCCTTCCCCTTCCCCGGATGACGATCCCTCTCTTCTTTTCTTTTTTCAACAAACAGCGAAGCAGAACCCTCGGCGTGCCCCTTTTTTCTCCCCGGGCCTTCTCCTTCTCTTTTCCGAGTGTAACTCCCACGGCAGAGCCATTTTCCCCAACATCGCAACACGATCTTATCGGCGCAGAAGGGCACGTAAGTATCTCTCCTGATAGGCGATCATAACCCAGCCCTTTCATTGCCTTCGGCACGTCGACGCTTTGCGGACCTCATGCTGTGCTTTCGCGGTACTTGTGCGGATTCCAGTTTGGCTCTCTTTCATCCTCCACTCATCCCTCCGTTTTTTTTTCTCTATTCAGTCTCCCAATTCCGGAATCGAACGAAGCCCTCCTTATTTTTTTCCGCAAAGCATGATTGCGCGCTAGACGGCCGCTCGCCCATATTCCTTTCGATTATCGTCCCTTCCTTTTGTTCTTTTTTTAACCCAGAGCTCTTTCGGCCGTCTGCGCGCGATCGCTATTTTTTTGCGAGGTGGTCAGGGCTCTTTTTTCTTTATCTCGCACGCGTGTCCGAATCCGGATCTTCGCCGCTCTCGATCGTGCCGGTCTTTTTTCCGCGGTCGTTGGGGATCCCTCCTGGTTCATCGTCCTCTTTAAGTTACTCTCGGAACCTTTTAGTCCCCCGAAGAGGCGTGGCGGAATTGATCGTTCCCGTTTGCCACGCTCCGCAATCCCTGATTTCCCCTGCTTTTGGTGCCGACGCAAAACGCCTTCGAGGCCAGATGCGTTTTCCTCATAGACAGGTGGCCCGTCCCTCGTCGGCGTCCTTCTCGCAGGTCCAGGCGGCGACACCCAGGGTTTCGCGGTCTTTCTTTCTTTTTGACGGCCCCTTTTTTTTCCTTTCTTGCACGTCAGAAACCTGCTTCTAAGCAAGCACTTTAACAACCCTCCAGAACCGGCGAGGAAGTCTTCGTCGTTCTCGCAGACGGCCGACGTGCGCCGTCAACGTCCTCCTCCCTTCCCCAGTTATCAGATCCGTTCCCCCGTTCTCCCCTTCGCCGGCGTCAACAAGGAGCTGTCAAAATGGGCACAACCCCCAAACGGGGTTTTTTTTCTTTTCCCCGAGCCGGCCTTCTCGGTTATCCCGGTTTCAGGAGGAATGTCGTCCTCGACGGCAGGGACGGTTTTTCCCCCCCTTCTTCCGGACGGGCCGTATTTCGCCCTCCTACCGTGAGGTTGGCGGGCCTATGAATCGATCTCCTGCATATCTCAGGCCTTGTTTCCGTTTTTCCCCTCCTCCACGGGACGAATTGCCTTTTTTTTTGATAGAGAAAATGATTTGGGGCGGATTCCACCCCCCCCCCCCCCCCCCGTCAAGCCGGGAGTAGCTATGTCCTCCCTGCCCTCTCCCTCCCTGACCCGAGGGCTGCCTTGCAACGTTCTGCCACCCACTGTGATCTTTCTTTTTGACATTTTGAGGTGCTACCTTCTCTTTGGGCTTTGTGGTGGAGATGGCGTTCCCGCAGTTACCACCTGCCGTTCTCAAGCCTACAGCCTTTCCTCCTTCCGATGGATCGCTCGTGTATGTCTCCGTCATTGGTCTTTGCCCTTCCTTTTTGGGAAGATGCTTAGGCCCGGTCGATGCAAAGGACCGCCTCTCCCCCTGCCGGCGGGGGCAAGTCAATGTTTCGAGAACTTCTCCCCTCTCGCTTTCTCGTTGCTACCCGCTTTTCTCCCGACATTTCCCTCCAACTTATTTTCTTTTTTTTCCTTTCCCCCTTGCGTGTAAAGGCCGCGCAAGATTATTTCGGCCGATACCTTTTCCCTCCCTTCCCCGCCTTGGCTTCCTCTGCTTCTAAAGGTCGGCATTCCCGTTTGATCTCCCTCGGACAACAAGCTCGCAACCCTACTTTTTTTTTCCCATAAGGAAGTGCTGCACCTTTACCATTTATTTCTGTTCTTCTCCCTCTCGCAAAGTCCATTCTCCAAATTTGAAGCTGCCAGTGATGGAGGCTATGTAAAGGACTTCCTCTCGGACGCGTTTACGTGGCCCTGGATCATACTTTTTTTACGATCAATCTCTCTAAGTTTTTTTTATGACATTTTTCCAGTGATAGGTAACACGGTCGCCTTCTAACCTCTGGTTGGGAGGATCAAGTGATTTTTTCCCCCGACGCCCCATTTACCCCCACTTTCTTGGGGGTTCCCCCAAAATGAATCTTCCATCAGTTACCCTCGTTTTGGATTTGACTCCTCGGTTTTATTTTTCGTTCTTTTTTTCCTTTCCCTGCCATCTTCCATATGTTTTTTCATTACCGCCATGCCCTTTTGACCCCGAACCGTTTTCGGCCTTTCTTTTCTCGCCGCGGCGCATTTCTCTCTTTTTCACACTTGGTCGAGCGGTTTAGGTCTTCTCGATCATCCTTTCTCAAAGGGGCCTCTTTTCCCTCTTATATGGTTAAGGATACATTTCTTCATCAGCGGATGGCTTTTTTCTTGTGCAGGCGTTCGTGTCGAACAAAGTTCTTTTTCTGTCGGCGGGTGATCTCTTTCCTCGTTTTCCTCCGAGCCTCTGTCGCCCAGAATCGTGTCGCACGAGAACTGTCCCGGCCATTTAGCGGCCGATTCCCCAAAGTGCTTTTTTCCGTACCTCCCCCTAGGACTCTATTCTCCAAGGACGCCCCCCACCTCCAGCCAGGATTTCTACCGAACGCAGGTCGTCAAATGGTCTTTACCGTTAATTTTTTCCTACTCACATCCTTCCCCAAGGAAATTCCTTCTTCTCGATGAGCAGCACTCGCCTGAAAAAGCAATCGTTGGATTTTTTTCCCATTTTTCGACAAAATCTTTTGCCATTCTTATCCTGCCTCCTCGACGTCTTTCCAATGACTTTGACCGATGACCGAAGTCTTCCAGACCCAGCGCAACCCTTGCCCCCCCCAAGGAACACCCAGATCCGCTTTCTCGTCCCCCGACTCCCCTATCAACCCATCGACTTCACAGCCAGAATCTTCTCTCCCCCCCCCCCTCTTTTCTGCACAGGCCAATCTAGTAAGCCCCT
>Ga0179593_1471575_pt1 | contig 10639 bp, 9 predicted proteins | sample CZODoug2_1_08_16_FD_185931 | JGI IMG/M metagenome (GOLD analysis project Ga0179593, IMG submission 185931) | Vadose zone soil fungal communities from Angelo Coast Range Reserve, California, USA - CZODoug2_1_08_16fungal (PacBio error correction) | ecosystem: Environmental > Terrestrial > Soil >... | reverse complement strand
GTTTTCTTTATTTCCGACCAAATCGCCATTGCTAGGACGGGGCTATTTCTCTTCCCCCTGGCAGTTCGTTTTCAGGAGCATATTTTGCCTCGTTGTCCCCCCCATCGCCAGCCTATTATGTCTTCAGTCACCTCAGATTCCCCCCCTTCTGACCCGTGCTCAATGAGCCGTCGTCCCCCCAAGCTGTGTTGATCTGCGACTCTTATGAAAACCCTTCTCCTCTCTCTTCCTTCTCTTCCGCGCCGGCTCAACAGCCTCCGTTTACGGCTTATCCGAAGTTTATTTTCGTATTGGATGGTTCGCGCTTTGCAGGACAACCTTGACATCCCCTTCTCACACCCTCTGTTGCTCGGCTGGGTTACGGAGCCCACTTTCTCCTTGCCCTGCGGAGTGTTAACTCACGTCTTTTGGCCCGTCTCCGCGAAAGCTGGCGTTCCGCCAAAGGAGCGTGTGCTCGTGTTCTTTCCCCCTCCTCCCATAAACCGCGAAGTCGTGGGACGTCCGGCGGCCGATCAAGGAAGTGTTTATGTTGATTCTTCTTTGCCCCTGTTCCTCAGGCCAGTTGGAAGGTTTCTTGTTGCCCTCCTGAGAAAGCTTTTCTTCCTTTTTCTTGACGGGCGAGCCCTTAAGTCCGCACGACATTCCATTTTCTTCACATTGGCAGCCGATTTTGCGAGTTCTGGCAGATTAAGTTAGTTGACTCCTTTCTCCACCCCACCTTTGGTACGACCAGAGAGGGATCTCCCCCCATATTAAAAAACCCCCCTTCTCTAGTTTCACAATTGGCTACCTATTTCTTCCGATTCCCTCACCATATGGCACTCACCCGGTTCTTACCTCTTGGCTTATCCCCCAGAGGTCCAGGCGCTCCTTAAACTAGCGGTCGGTTTTTTTTTCCATTTCGCCCCTTTCTCTAGTCGTTTGGAGAATAGACTTATGAGTGAATTGTCTCACGTCTTTCCTTAACATCCAGGATGTTGCCCTGAAGTTTTTATGACCGCCTCCTTGCCCCTCCCTTTCACTTAGGTTATCCGGCGTGCAGAGGGCCTCCTTCTTTTTCTTCCTCCTTCAAAAAATTGCCTGTCCATTATCTTTGTGGTGGCAAGATCATATAGCACTGTCCTTCCGTTTCCCTCCGGTCGAGACGGACCCCGTCTTGTAGGGCACCCCCCCCCTTTTTTGCTGTTTTCCTCCTCCCCCTATGTGAGTCTCATTCTTTTTTTTCCTCGAACTTCTTTTTGCCGCCCGACTCCCGTGGAGACCATCTCAAAAGCTTACCGTGCGTTTTCCGTCCTTTTCCTTATTCGAGCAGGTGCAGAGATCCCTTTCTTCCCCTCCCGCCCTTCTTTTTGCCAACTGCTAAAGTTTTTTTTATTTTCGCCCGCCGTTGTCAGGAACTTCTGTTTTTTTGATCCCTGTACCGCGCCGTTCCTCTCGGTACCTGTGAATTTCCGTCGCCCAGGCGGCTCTCCGCCGTCTCTGCGAGGTTTTCTAGCCCTGTGAGGAAAATTCTTCCAGAAAATAGGATTTCACATTTTTCCCCGGCCCCCTGCTTCGCATGCGCTCCCTTTGCCACTTTCTCCGTTGACGACGTCTCCCTACCTTCTTGACGGCAGAGGTGAGGCGTTTCAGCAGGTACTTCTTATGACTTTAATTCTTGTGAGATTCTCGAAAACTTTTCCCTGTTTCTCCATGTAGAGGGAGGTACTTGATAAGATACGTGTCCAAGTTCCGGAGTATAAAGATTTTCCCGGACTGGCTGATCTGGTTTCAGCCCGTTGAAGCTCTTTCCGGGTTAGCTCGCTGTTTTTTACGACGAGGCCTGCTCCGAAAGTTGTTTTCATCCCCCTCATAAGGGACAGTGTTCCTGCCTCGTTTTTCTTTTCCACGTTGTTCTCGAAAATTCGTTCGAGTAATGGCTTCTGGCAGGTTCCCCGAGATCTTCCCTTGCCCACCCCACCTCACTCACAACAAACCCCCTTCCAATCAGTCCCCTGCTCCAATTTTCCCCAAAATGTCCTCGACACCTGACTTTATCACCTCGCGCGGGGAGACCACCGAGATCCTTGAAAAGAAACATCTCTTCCTAATCGTTCCATGCGAAGAGGTTATGTTCTGGTTACATTGTCCTCTTTAAATTATTCCAAATTGGATCTCCTCCCCCTTTTGTGGAATGCCCTATGTGGTTTCTAAGAGGGCTTTTTTTGGTGATGCCCTTTACTTTGCCCTGTCCCGCTGTCGAGTCATGTTTGCTCAGGTTGGTTGGGTTTAAGAAGAACTTCGCACGATGATATGACCTTTGTCTCTTTCCCTTCACATGCCGCATCCTGAGCACCCCAGTGATGCATTGTCCCTTTGTATGTGTCGGATCTTCTCCGTGCGCCGCGCGGCGCAAAAGAGGGGCGTGACTATGCTTCCCCTTCCAGACGACTTCCGGCATCCCAGCTTGCACGGAAGGGGCGCTAGTTTGTAACCTGATTTTTTTCTCGAAATCGTCTTCGGTATTAGCGAAGAGTCCCCTTTTGTTTTGTCATAACTTTGTTGTTGTTTTTCTTAATGTCTATCTCTGTAGTCCCTAACTGATTACTGCTCGTTTTCATCTTCCAACAAAATTATTAGACACATTCGTTTCCCCCCCAGTCCTATCCTCTCCCTCCGGTTACGCCCTCGCACTTAGGATACTAACCCTGATTTTTCGTTTTCCTACGCCCATCTCTGCGTAGCGCACACATTGATGACTCCCCCTCCCTTCCTCTGATCTTCGACCGAAAGCTTTTTCCTAACCCCTTTAACCTTTATTCTTCTTTGGAGATAATGAAGGAAGTCCAATCTCCCCCCCTCTGCCCCCACTGTTTTTTTCCTCCCATCTCTCCTTTTTCTTTCCTTTTGTTGAGAGATGACAGTGTCACCTCGGGTGTCTTCTTACTCATTACCAGGGAAGGTATTTTCCCCCTATCGCGTGGTTGACGGTGGGTTTAGAGATGGCCTCCCGGGGCTGGAGGTCATTCCTTTGCGCTCGCGGGATCTTGTGTCTGGTTGAAAAACTATCTCGCGTCATGAAGACCCCCCTCCCGTGTTTGTTCGCCGCTTTCTGGCCCAGGGTTTATCCCCGCGATAGCCCCTGGTCGCGGCCGATGAGATGTGGTCGTGTCCCCAACATCCTCTGAACTCAGCTTTTGTCCTTTGCTTTAGACTTCAATTGCTTGATGAAATATTTCTTAGGCTTTCTGACAGAAGAACGCCGACCTCCCTATCGCACCATCTTTCACATTCCGAGGTGTTAAGGTGCCGAAGTCTGTGGTTCCTGTGGGCTCTTTTTTCAAGAGAAAGTTGGCCCTTTCCTTACCCGAACTCGGGGGCATGTCATCGCCGTTTCCCCGCTGCCGATCGGTCCGCACTCCATTTTTCGTGAAAATGGCCAGTGAGCGTTTACGTGGTGTCCGCGTTTTCTGATGGCTCCTGTTTTTTTAAGACGGCTACCGTCACTGTCTCGTAGCACTTCTCCCCCGTCTTTATAAACAGAAATTTGAATGCTCTGGCGGACCGCTTGCGCGAAACCCGTCTCTTGTCCCGCTTTTCATTGCTTTTTTTGCGCCAGGCTTTGCCTCTGGTGTTTATGTTTTACAATGGCTCTATGACTTTTCAGACCATCGTCCTCAATGTTGAGATTTTCTGAGATTTTTCCCTTTTTTCTCTTCCCGAGACGTTATCAGTTCCTGTGTTTTTTTGACCCCACAGTGACTTTCCCGTCCATATGTTTTTTCATGGTCTTTTCCCTTTTTTCAGGGCCCGCACCGACACGCCGAGCCTGCCCTTCTCTAATTGTTAGAGAAGGTTCCCCTCGTTGATCGTGTTGGTTCTGTATATTGACACCCCCTCTCGGGTGTCGAAGCAACTTTTCCAGTCAATGTCGTAAGCCGGCCTCTGTCCCAGACCCAGGAGAGGGCTCGACTCTTTTTCCCCCTGGGACCCGGTCATGCTCGCCTTTGTCCCGACTGCTGTTTACGTACACCTAAGACGTAGCCGGGGCCGTCCCCTTCCTGAGCGACCCTCAGTCTCGAAATGCTTTTTTTTTTTGGAGATTTTTCTCTATCTTCACCTCCCGGCGAGTTTGTTTTCGAGGCGCTTTGGCCCTCTCCCCCCGTACCCTCTTTTTCACCTATATTCGGAGACCTTGTACCCGTCTTTACTGGGCAAATGTTTCTCTCGCCTACGACAAGGTCCCGCCAAAAGTCAAACTGATTTACCTCTCTTTTTTTCTCACAAAACCCAGCTTTCCCCCCCCCGTTTGTCGACCGCAGGCTGGTCATGATCTTTCTGGACTTCTTTTTTTCGAGACCCGGTTTCCAAGGTATCCGATGGTTAGTTCGGTCGCGGCGGGTGAGGTTGTTTGTTTGATTGTGACTGGCCGTTCGGGGTTCCTCTGTGCCCCACTGACCAATTTGCTGGTTAGATAATCTAATGGCTTTTTGTTCCTCTGCCCCTCTAGCAACCAGTCAAGAACTGCTCCCGTCCAAAGGAGATATGGGTCCCCCCGTTTTTTTCTCTTTGATCTTACCGTTTCTGCTGCAGCACCTGAGCACTGTGCCTTTCCTCCCTACGCACGCGACTGATGGGCCAACACTTTCTTTCCGGACTGCCAAAACTTTTTTCCCCTTCAGTATGTCTCTCTCCTTCATCTCCACGCGCAAAGGGTTCTATGAGCTGGCGCCCCCTTTCTTATCGGCCTGGTTTTCCTTGCCCCAGTTCACAGAAGCGTTGTCTTCCTTCTCTGGCGGCTCCCCCCTTTTTAATAGGTTCGGCTTCTGGTCGCACGTCTGTGAAACATCCCTTTCCTTTTTTTTAGAGACGTTCCATTTTTCCCGCTTTTTTCCCTTTATACAAAGTCCGAGGAGCAGGCTCCCCTTTACCCCCACACGACGTTTTGAAGTGAGAAATCGCGGCATCCTCCCAATGAAACAGAATCTGCCATCGTTTTTACGTTTTTAAAGCAGTACAGCGAGTCGCCCCCCCCCCTTTGTCAGCACGGATAACGAAGTAATTACACTATTTTTTCTAATCGGATTTTTTTTTCTTGTCGGGACGTTCCCTCAGTTATTCCAGAGGACGACTACGAGGGAATTCCCTTCCCCCCCATCTTACCCTTCGCCCAAGGAGGTAGGGCTACTAACGTCTCTTGGCCCATGGCACAGTATTTTTAAAAGCGGCACTTTTTTTTTTTTACAAACGGCCCTTTCTTGTAAAACGGCAACTACCCTCACCAGACCCGCACGGTATAGGAATGGCCCTCAAGACCCCTCCTAGCAAAAGGAACTTCCGCTCCTTATATGGACTACTGACACGTAACTTTACGGACTCATATTGCGCTTCTTTTTTTCCGGCAAACGATTAGGTAAATTCCAAGCGCGTTTCCGTACAGTAATCCTCGCCTCAAATGCCCAGTTCGGCTGCGGTGTTCTTCTTTAACATAGCCACTTTTTTTCCCCACATGGCTCTAAATTCTACCCTTGGATGATGTTTCTTTTTTTTAGAATTGCAAACACGGTTTTCCTTTTGTCCGATATAGAGAGGTTTTGCTTTCTTTGCGCAAGACCGATGGTCATGGCTTTTTTGCTAATTGGTGTTTCTCCGTTTAACCTAGATGATCTTCAAGTGCCGGCCCATGCACTGCCACCCCCCATTCGGCCGAACCCATCCATGCCGGCCTCCCGGCATCAGAAAGATTTAAGCCTGCGGCCTCCCCCAGTCCACAAATATCTCCACCCCTCTCTACATACTCCTCCGTTGTTGTTTCTTCTTCTCTCGGGCTTTCGGAACAAATTTAAGTTTATCTGCCGGTCTCCCTTCTTCTTCCCACCATAGCAGTTGTGCTTTTGCTATCCCATGCACTAGGTTCGTGACCCTCCGATGAACATGATATTCAATCCCACGTTTTTCCCACAGGAGACAAAGAAGCCCCTTTCTAACACGCCTTTGTCAAGACCCCACAAAAGATGGATTTCGACCCTTCTCCCCATCCCACACCTCGCTCTCGCTCAAGTTCGCAAACGCCCCTTTCTCACCAAACCTTTTTGACAGCGCGACTCCCCCTTTCTATGGTAGGGATATTTTCTGACCGCCCCCCCACCCTCCAGCGCCCGGGTGCTTGGCGAGCCGTTGCTGCATCCCTGGTAACAACGTAAGATTGGGGCGTACCGACGTCGTCCTTTCGCAAGCGAAGATGGCGTCCGTCAATGAGGGTTCCTCTGGCGGTCATTTCTTTGCATGATGTGATCGCGAGCAGCGAGGTTTCTGTCCCCTATACCGTGCAGTGCGGTTCCCCTTTTTGCAACGGAATCGGTCTCTCCGTTTTCTCTTCCCCTCCCGGGTCCCGAGAAGAAAACTATTTTTTTGCTTCCAGTTTCTACTGAGTCCCCCCCAACTTCACGTAATTACCAGATGCGCCCTGCCCCCGGGGCGCTCCCGAGTTTTTACCCCTCCCCGATCCCACGCACAGAGCTTCAGAAGACGTAGCATATCATCTGAAGCAGGGAAGGTACCGAAGGGGAGTTAGATCTTAGACCAAAGGAAGACCACGTCCCCTCACACACAGACCAGTGTCGACCCACCCAGAAAGACCCAAACTTGTCTCCCCACACCCCCAAACCACCGCCAGCTGATCGAGTGGGTCGGTCGGAGAACTCTTTCTCCCCCCCCCCCCTGTGGGCGAGAGCCCCCCTGTGCCACAGAGGACTGGGCTTCCACGCAGTTAAACGGAGTAAATCCCTTATGCAGTGACCGAGATACCCTTTTCCTTGCAAGTTTTTTCCACCCTTTTTTTTCCCTCACTTCTCAGTCGACACGCACCTGTTGAGGACTCTCCACCTATAACAGTGTGGAATGGGGTAGACAGTTTAAACAGAGTAGTGCGTGTTGTTCCATGATACAGCGTCGTTCTCTCCCTAAATTAGGAGCCGGGACCTCCCCATTCGTGTTTGAAAAAGTAATCCTTCTTGGTCCCGAGAGAGGCGGATGCCCATGGCCCCCAATGCTTCGGCCACCTCTCTGGACCTCCTCCCCTTTTGGATCAAACTGCTTTGCCCCCCGGATTCTCTTTCTTCATGCCTATGCACTTGGCTCTTGTTTCCAGTATCCGTCGATGCGACCCGCATTAGAACACCAAATATTGTGGCTTTTGGGTACAGCCCTCCATACTATGACTTTTCCCGTCAACGAGTCCGCACTCTCTAACAACCCTTGCGCGACCAGCTTGGCCGACGCCCACATTTGCCATGAAGCTCAACGTCTTTTTTTCCCTCCACTCGCCAATAAATTTCGGTTTTTTTTTTTCATTTTCCATAGATGATCATAGGCCCCTCCTTATTAGAGCTTCATAGTTGCACTGAAATTGTTTAGTGACCGTTGGTTTCTCCCCTTAGGTCCATATTTCCGACCGGCACGATTAAAAGGCACACCGATTTTTCCGTCCCGGCCTTGATGTAGGCGCCCCAGCGGCATCCTTTTAACGCTTGACACCCAGCCTTGCTAGGAGAGGAGAACTTCGAACCTAATGGCACGTTTCCCACTCCAATAGTAGATCAGATCACCCCCGTTAACCCCCAGTTCTCTTGAAGTAAAACAGCAATACCTTTTCATTTTGAAGACACTACTTTGTAATCGGTTTCTTTCCTTGTCCCGAACGATCCTTTCCTTTTCTTTTTGTGATAGAGATTCCCCTAGCCCACCCTTTCCATCTCTTTCAAATGTCTCTTGAGGGAGATAAGTAAGGAGTTCCCCTTCTTCATTTTCTTGAACACCGACTCGGACGCTTGTAGGATTCTTTTGGACAGGGTACTCCCCGTTCAGCTTATATCGATTCGTTTGCTGACTCATATGGATTCAGGATTCATACCACTTCAGCGGTGTATCCCCCCCCCCCTTCCGATTGTAACGGCCTCTTACTTCAGACATCTACTCCAAAGGGAGGGCACGACATAGCCCACAAAAAACCCAAATTTTCGTTTGACACCCACTTCGGGAGTGTTTGCTGGTTCGGAACCCCCTGCACATACCATTTACGCACACCCTAGGGGAACCCTTTCCACCTTCCATTCCCCCCCCCCCCTGAGCCAAATTCGGCTGACTGCCTCCGACGCTATGAAAAGGTACCTCCTCAAAAGGTAAACCCATTATTCTGCGAAAGCCCGCCACATGCACCCGCCCCCCCATGTTGAGGACTATGTCGCACTTCTTTCCTTTCCGTGAGGTCGCGTATTCAGCTTTACATGTTCCCTCCACCCCCCTTCTCTTCCTCGACCCCCACCATGTGGGTGTAGGGTGTGTTATGGTGGGCTGTTGTGAGCTTGCAAGCATTTTTCTCCGTTTTGCGCAATGTTACGCGGCGGCCCCGAGACCGACCTTTTTACTGTTACTGACCGTCTTACAAAAGTTAGAATTTGACTTTGCGATCCTCCCCCCTTACCTGTGACGTGGAAGAGTTGTTATGTTGGCGTTGACCGATGGCGCCTTCGCCGCGCGAGCCTCTTTTTGTTGTGGCGATTCTTGTCCCCCCTTGCATCCGATATTTTTTCCCTTTGCGTGCAACCAGAACGCCGATTTCAGGGTTGTGAACTCTTTGTGCGCTCCGCCTCTGTCTTAGTCAGTCGACGCCGGGCCCCCCCCTTCTTTCAATTAGAATTCGGGTTCCTGGCGGCCAGGCTTCTGAAGGTGCTCGAGTTTGGTACCCCCCCCCTGGCCGGGACAACAAGGTTCAGTTTCCGCAAAACATGAGTCGCGTGCAATTGGCATCCCGGCGTTCGGTACAAACGGTCCTTGTTGGACTTTTCCGCCCTTTCATCCGATTTTTTGACCCCCTCCACGCCTTGCGCCTTTCGCTAAGGGAGCCGGCTCCTCCCCCTCCCCCCCCCTCCATCTGAGACCCACTGAGAGACCCATGTACGCGCGATCTGCCCCTGTACCCTCCCCCTTTCCTTCCCGCGGGAACCACTGGAGATTACATCCTTTCCTCTTTCTTTTTCCCCTTTTTTGTTGTGAGGCGCAGCTTTCCCTTGAAGCAGGCCAATGGCTCCTCTTCCTTCTTTGGATCATTCGAGGGACCGTCTGTTTTTGTTGGTTTCGACGGTTTCGTTTTCTTTGCTTTTCATTCTGAGCCTGCTCTCTTTGTTGATTTCATCCGATTTGAGAGAAATCCCACACGCCGTGTGGCCATTTATGACAACTGTCCTGCGCCGATCGCGTGTTTCGCTATGTCCGACGTGTGCTACCAAACTAAAAAAACCACAACAAGGGGTGTTGGGCCACCACTCACCCTCCCACCCACAACCCAATAAACCCCAAACCACCAAACCCCAACAACCACCACACCCACAAATTTTTGTTTTTTTTTTTTTTGAATGGTGCTAGTCGCAGGCCTTCTTCTTTTTCCCAAACCCCGGAACGAGAAGCGTCGAAGACCGGGCTCCCGATTCCTGATTGATTATATTCGCCCCGCCCATGCCAGGTTATTGACCCAACTTGGTCCACGACGCACCCTTCCCCGTCAAGACCTATTCCCCACCAGGCTTGCCCCCCCCTCCCTTGTCAAAGCAACGGGGGGAATGGCACGCTTTGGTGTGCTTTCCCTTCTTCGCGAACGGGGGCCTCCTATAGCAAATTCTCCTTTTCGGGTTTTTTCTGTTAGCGGGGATAGGGTAATTCTTCTATCGGGTCCGTTGGCGCGTCCAGCTGCCGTTATCGCAAGGCGAGTGCATGAAGGAGGGGATTACGAGCGGTTGCAGATGCTCGGTTTTGAAACGTCATCCCCCCCTTTTCCATCGGTAGCCCGTTGCTTGGAAACGCATGCATTCGGTACCGCACCGCTGGTGCGCAACCCCTCCCGCTCGGTCCGCGGATTGTTGGTCAAGATTTGTCTGGCCTATTGCGCGGGCGTCCGGTGATTGTGGATCGGTAACCCTCCCAAACCCACATGTACCGGGGGCTACTACCCATTTTTTTCTTTACGGCGGCATGGGGCCTTCTTCTGGTTTTGTGAGACGTGTTGTCGACCTTTTCGAGATCGCGCGTGCCTGTCCATTTCTCTGTGTCTTTGGGATTTTTTGCTTTTTCCCTATCCTCGACATGGTACCGTTGGGTTTGGGTCATGGAGGGTAGTGTCCCTTCTCTCCCCCTTTCGCCGCCAGTTAGTTCTTTGTCATGTCCTCCGGACAAGCGTGAGTCTTCTGCTGTAGGACTGGGGCTGACTCGATTTCTTTTGGTCGTTGTTTGCTTCCTCTTCTCATGGAAATTTTTTTTTACATTGCCTTTTTCTTTCCCCCTGTCTACCGGCTCCTTGCTAAGATAGTTTGATGTAATTCTTTTCATACTTCGGGTACTCGATCTTTTTGGAATACGATCTTTTGAGCTCCCCCTGCCCCCAGTCCTTTGTGTCCGTCCTTTCGTAGCGACCTCATAGTTCCAAATGAGTGAAGCTTGGTCTAAGTTGAGCCAGCCCATCCTCTCACGGATCGGTCTTTTCTTGGTCATATCCACTTCACAGATAAGCTCTGCTTGTCACAACATTTTTTAACTTTGAAATTCGTCACCCTCTCGGACGGGGGCCTCCGGCTGAATTTTCCTCCCCTTAGGATTTTTCGAGGTGCAC
>Ga0179593_1458905_pt1 | contig 10639 bp, 15 predicted proteins | sample CZODoug2_1_08_16_FD_185931 | JGI IMG/M metagenome (GOLD analysis project Ga0179593, IMG submission 185931) | Vadose zone soil fungal communities from Angelo Coast Range Reserve, California, USA - CZODoug2_1_08_16fungal (PacBio error correction) | ecosystem: Environmental > Terrestrial > Soil >... | reverse complement strand
GCCCCCCCACCCACCCCCCCCCCCTCGCCTCCGACAAGTCCACACACACACCCCTCCTTCCCCCCCCCCTCTGGCCCTTTTCCTTCCTTCCCGATTTCTGGTGAACCCCAAGATAGGGGCTATTAACGAACCTTTATTTTGTCCCAGCGCAGATTTTGCCTCCTCCCCTCTTTCTCTTTTTTTTCGACCCATTTCCTCCTTAAAGTTAACCCCCTTTCGCCGTACCCGCAGGCAGCAGCTCCCACCCCCCCCTCCCCCCCCCCCCTATGGTTTTTGTCCCACCCCTTTTTTCGACAGGCCGGCCTTAGTTTTTACCGTATTTTTTTTTCCCCCTTTTATATTGCTTTTCCCCCGGCTCCAGGTTTGTCCCTTCCCCTGCGTCCTTTTTAGCTTTTATTTCCGCCCCCCCCTCCTCAAATTGGTCCCCTCCCTTTTTTTTCTTTGTGGTTCTTTTTTTTTTTTGTATTTTTGCCCGCCCCGTTTCTTTGTACATTTTGTCGGATCCCACCAGCCCGCAACCGCACCCTTGTCATTGGAACGTGCTTCGTGTTCCCCCCCGTGACACCCCCCCCAGCTACCGATTTGTAGTCAGGTTTTGATTTCACCTGGTTTCCCTTGTAGACCGCGAGCCAGTTTCGTCGCCTTTTTTTGTTTATTCGTCCAACACTGGAATATTTTCCCCCCCCTTTTCGTTCAAGGTCCGCCCACTTTACCATGTGGGGGGAACCCGTTCCGTTTTCGTTGGGCCAGAGTTTCCTTTTGGTCGTGGGCCGATCCCCTCTATTCACCAACTCTTCATTGAGGAGTTTTCAGACAAATGGGGGTTAATGTTTTCCGTTTTTCTGCCTTTTGGTTCCCTTACCCTGGGACCATTTTTTCTCTTCTCACAGTTTTTTTTTTTTTATTTTCCAAACGGTTTTTGACCCCCCTTGGACCTTTCCTACAATTGTGTTTCCATCATGGTCTCAAAGTGTACCCAAGTCCACCCTTTTATACCACTCGATATTGTTCGTCTGTAACCGTTCCCCTCTACGTGAGGTACTGTGATCGTCTTTTTTTCGTCTTTCCGAACGCACGCCTTGTTCTCGTGCAATGGGGTTTTCTTTTTTCCTACGTGACGGTCCAAGTGCCCCTTTCTCTTTTGTCGGACCCCACTGGAAGTGTCCACCCCCACGTGCGCGTTGTTACCCCATCTTCGCCGCGTTTCAATTGCTTGCCAAAATTTCCATCCTGTGCTGGCTGACCCCTGTCTCTTTAGTGATTAATTCATTCCTTTTCTTTCCTTTTTATTCCTTTGCCCGATCCATTCTTTGACTTTTCGTTTTTTATTGATTTTTTTTTTACTTTTCTTGCTGTGAGCTGTTTTGTCCATTTTCCACTTCTACTGTGCACGCTCCCACTGTCATGAACCCATCCTTACATGCTTTGAGGTGAGTTGCCACGGTTTGTCATGAGTGTACTAGATGCCTAGGTGCTGTTCTGCTTTCATCATTTCCCCGACTCCTCTTACTCCCATACACGTTATGAAGTTACTTCCCACGCACACGACTTTCGCACAGACCCCCCCTTTTGGCCTTGTCACACAGCATCCGAGGTTGAGCCAGCTTGACCTTTTCTACCCACCCACGACGTGAATGGTCACAGAGAGCCTACTCGACTTCTCGCTGTTTTTCCGGGTTTGCCCTTTCTCTCCGTGGATGTTGGTGAAATTCCATCAGTTCGGCGAAGTTTTTGCTGAGTGGGCCCCCACACAAGATTCTGCAGTTTTCTTGCTCGATCCACTTTTTTTCCCCCCTGCCCTGAACAAGGACGCGACCCCCCCGTTTTCTTCCTGGGTTGTTACGAACCTGTACACTGGGGCTTACTCTATCGTAACCCCTTTTTTTTTTTTCTTCCAGTCCCACCCGGTGCGCGTTCCTTCAGATTCCACCAGTCGTCTGCTTTCCCCCTCCCCCGCTGGACAACCTAACGCCCTACCATTATGCTGGCATACTTTTTGGTCCTTTTCTCCCCCGAGCCTTTGGTTCCCCATTTTGAGTTTTACCTTCCCCCCCCCCCCCCTCTTTTTTTTATCAATTTCCGACTTGTGTCCTACTCCGTGGCCCCCATACCCATCTTACTCGGCTGTTCACCCAAGAATCTTTTTTTGCCTTGGGATTTCTTCTCTGTTCAGCACTGGGGCGCGTGATGCTTCTTCCTCTTCATTCTCCTTTGCCAAGTATTCCCCCATTTTTTCATTCCCACCTGCCCAGTCTTCTTTGGCACTTCCCCCCCCCCCCTTTGTCTCAGATGTTCCCTTTTTAAAGGAGCGTTTGGTTTCCCCCCCTCCGCCTCACCGCCCCCCCCGTCCTTGTCCTCCCCAGTGTTTGCACAAAAAATCTTTCCCATTTTTCCAAATGTTTCCTTTGGGAGTACTTTCTTTTGTCCCAATATGTTTAACCACCCCTTACCCTTTCTTTTTCCACAGCTTTTTTCAGTGCGGTTTCTTTTTCGTTTAGCAGAAACCTTTTCTGCCTTTTCGTTTTTTGGAATTTCTGCGTCTGGCCCAGCTCAGTTTGAAGCGTATGTTCGCCGTCCCCCCCGCCGGCTTCCTTCGGTCTTTTGTTCCCCCCAAAAGTCTTCCAATTTTTCATTTCGCCCCCTTCTGCCAGTTTTCGTCTCATTGCCGCGCATTGTTTTTTTCGTCCCGGCTGGGTGTTCGGTTCCTTTAGGTGTCTCTGTGTTCTTCACCCCGGTCCAGATTCCCCTGTTTTTCCCATTCCCGACCCCTGCCATTTTTCTACCCAGGAAGTCGACCTTTCTTTTTGTTTTTTCGGACCTACCACAGGCTATTTAGTCATTCTTGAGCGAACCGCGAGGTTTTTTTGGCCGCGTGGTTCTTTGTTTTTACTTGTTGAATGTATTTCGGTTTCTCGAGCCCCCCGTCCCTTGGGTTACTGGTGGCGATCTTGTTTTCCATTTTTATCGTCGGTCCTAATCGCTACCCCACTTGCACCTTGCCCCTTTCCCTGTCTCCCCCAGGACTCTGTTTCTCTGAGGTCTCGTCTAATTTTTTTCTCATTACTTCCCCCCAACCTCTGAAACCGGACAGGCTCCTCTCTTTTCTTTGGATACCTTCGGTTACGTGTCTCCTGAACGGCGTTTTTTTGGTTCAGCATAGAATTTCCGCTTTGCAACCTTTCTCCCTTGCTTCTTTGCAGAATGGTGCTTATTTTTGGCCACCCCCGTTGGGACTTATCAAGTTTCTTGTCACCTCAGTTAAATCATTATCCCGAATCCCCTCTTGCTCGCCCCGACCCTTTCAGAAGTCTTACCCAGTCACGTAAGTCTCTCAAGTCTTTGCATTTTATAGATCTTTTACATTTTCGATTTTTGACACAATCCCGTCCTGTCTAGCCCTGATTGGGCTCCTGGGCTGTCGTTCCTGGCTTTTTTATCCCATACTTATTATGGTGTATGGGCATTCACTGCGATCCTTTCCTTGTTTCGGGCGCCTGGGTACTTCGTGACCCTCCTTTGGTTTTTGCCCCCCTCATTAGCAGTTGGAACTTAACCATTTAAGATGCGTGTTATAATCTTCTTCCACATCTTCTTTCATTTTTTGCCGCGGCTCCCTCCCATTGTCGTTTCCCTTGGCTTTCTTTGTCGAGAGAACCTCCAAAGCCCAAAGGTTCTTATACCGTTTAACAAAACGCTTTTCCAGCTGTTTCCCTCCCCCCTGTGGGGGAGGGGCTTTGTGATATTTTTGGGTGTTTTTTTGTCGTTCTCTGCGCGTCTGTCAGATCTCTTATTTTTATCATTTTCGTTGGTAGATACGCGTTCCCATCCCTCCCCCACCTCCCACAGGGGGGTTAGGGGACAAAGCGTAAACCACTGCCTCATTCTCTTTTGGAAACACGGTTCAGTTCATGTTGTCCTTTTCTGTTATCGAGTTTTCAACAATATTCCCCTGCATTCCGTCAGGGTCCCTTGTGCTTTGAAGATTTGAAGACTTAATCACTAGGGCTGTTTTTTTGATCGTCTATTTCTGGCGCCCCAGGCTGTTCCCGCCGACACAGCCCTGTGACTCGGTGCAGGGTCATTTTTTCTATGTCAACATCGACCAGATTTCTCTTTGATGAATAAATTGGATAGTGTCGTGGCCCTCTCTTTAGCCAGTAAGGGATTTCCTGCGACCTTTTGGCGCATCTCTCGAAGTGTTGCCTTTCTCAGCAAGGAAGTCGCCCACGCAGTTGTGACTTGTCTGTACGAATTTCTGACCCCAGTTGTGGTTTCCCGTACCTGAAGGCTCTAAGCGTGCCTTAATAATTTTGTCAAGACCTTTACTTTGCCCAAAACCATCCCTTTCCTTTCTAGTGTAGCCTCCCCCAACGGTCACCCTTTTGTTATGTCCATTTTTTTTCCTGCGAACCATTTCGGTAAAGGAGACCTATGGATGCCCGTCGATCGGTCCCTTTTTCTCTTTTACTTTTTTTTATCTGCTTGACGAGAGAACCCCTTTTACCAAGATTTCCCCCCTGGCCTTTGAAGGGTTGTAATCTTACGTCTTCCGGTCAAATTTCTCCCCAAATGCACCTTTTCTGTCTTTCCCCCCGTCTTTTACTTTCGCGACCTCTTCTGTCCCGAAGTCGAAACCAACTTATCACTTCGGGACATTCTTATGCTTTGTGATGATTGCGGGTCCCTCCCTTCCGCTGGGACTTTTTGAGCAGGCATTACTTTGTTATTGTTTGCCTTAGATCTAGGCGCTCTCCCCCTATTTTTGCTCCTCCATCCAGGGGCCCCAACCAAGGACACTGCTTTTCTTGTTTCTTCAGACCTTTGAAGTCCGCTCCTTATTTGACATTTTTCCATTACTGTTTGTCCGGACAATTTTATTGTGTATTTTTCTCATCGACGTGCACTGAGCTTGTTTCATCCGGGGTTCTTTTTTTCTTTTCTTTTTTTTCCTTCTTCTACGAAAACCCTTGACTTTACCACCGGTCCCCGATTCGAGCACTTGTTCGACTCCTTCTCACTCTCGAGCTCGGTCCCGTCTGGTCTGGCCTTGTGCCGGCCATTTCACGTTCTTTCTTGCCGCCCATCCCTTGGTGCCAGTTCCCCGCGACTCCTCGTGCGTTTCTCTCCTTCATGACACCGCGTTACCCTTGCTGGCCTGTCTCTGTTTTGTTTTATTTTGATAGATGTTCAAACAGTTGAGGTGGTGTTCCCCCTCCCGACACCACGATTGCCGCGGCCACAGTACTCTCTTCCACCTTTGACGATCGACCCCCCCCCCCCCCCACCCCGACTCTTGAACTCATTCTTATTGTCGAGTCCCTGCAGCGGAGTCCCCCTCAGCCGAAGGGTCCCCTTCCTTTGTTTGACCTATTTATGTTATTCCTTTTTTCTTTTGTGTTGGACAGACCTGTCCCTTGATCCTTTTGTCTTTGACCCATTATATGGGTATGTTTGCTGTTTATGTGTGTTTGTATGTTTTGTATTATATTTTGGTCTTTTTTTTTTTGAATCTTTCTCTACCCTTTGTTTTATTCAGCATGCCTGCTCCCTTGCTTTCTTTAGTTTTTCCCCGGTGTGTTTTTCTTGAAAAAATCCTTTCGGTCTTATCCCCCCCCATTTTTCTTTTTTTCTGGGAAGTGCCCTCCCCCCTCTTCCTGTCTTTGTTTCTTAACACATTTGACCCCCCCGTTTTTTAAAGGGGTCTTTTCACGAGCGGTTCTTTTCTGGCGTTTCCTTCTGTACTCCGAGCCCCTGTCCCCCCCTCGGGATTTATTGTTTGAGTTCCACTTCCCCTGGATTTCTCGCCTGACCTTCTTCCTGTTCCCCCCCCTTGAGAATTTTTGTCTGCCAAGTTTGACCACTCTCTCGTCGTATTCCGTTACTTTTCTCGTTATTAAACAGAGACCTTGTGGAATCTGTTCGCTTTTAATTCCCTGGTTTCCCTCTTTTCATCAGATAGGCGAGGTCCTGCCATCCTTCGCTCGCTTTGGCTGCGGGGTACAAGTTTTCCCCCTCCAACCAACCATCAATCAGCTTCGTCGTCTGGTTTTTCCGAATGTACTCCCACCCAGAACTATGTAGAGTGGGAATGTTTCACTTCGTTCTCCGCCCGGGTTCAAGCTTTTGGCTTTCTTTCCCAAAACAAGTCGCTCCGAATCCGACCGGGGGGGTCTTACCTCCTTCGGCCCTTTTCGGTCGCATCCTTTTTTGATTTTTTCCATCCATGTCTGGCTTTCCCTTTTGTCCTCCCTTTTTTGGATTCCTTCTTTTTCTACACATTTTCCACTTCCCACCTCCTCTGGACACAGTTCCCTTGTTGTCCGCGTCGTACACCGTTCTTTCGGATGATATTTAAATTTTTACCGATCACCGCCCGTCCTTGTATTATCCACAAGATTTTTTTCTGTTATCTTTTTCTTGGGCAAACATTTTTTGGTGACTTTTCCGTCCCACTCTTTCCCCATCCACACTTTCCTTTTCCCAAAGGGGTCGGAACTTTCTTTTCTCAACCCCCCCCAAACAGTCTGTTTTAACCAATCTTTTTTTCTTGAGTGTAAGTGCCTCCTGCGGGCTCCCCGCCCCAACTTTCGGGAAGGAAATATACTTTTACCCTTTTCTTTTCCCGGCCCCCCCACGACTTTCTTAGGCCTACTGACGTCTCTTGCCCCCCTTTTTTAAGTTCTACCTGGAACCCTCTTCCCCCCGCCCCACATACACCCTAAATCACCCAGTTTGACGACCCCCGATCTTTGCGTGGTCCCAGTTATCTGTTTGCAGCCGGTCATACTTTACCTTAATCTGTCCCTTTTCTCCGGGGCATTTTATTTAGCCTCCATTGGCGTGCTACCTTGCGGCTGGTCTTAGACTGTTACCAGCCTGAAACCCCCCGTTTCCCGCCCCGCCTGCCACAAGAATGTTTCTGTTTCCTGCGGGCCGCACTGGATTTAGGGGGCGTCCCGTCCGGTGAAGAACCCCCCCCATTTTTTTTCCCCCCTCCGATTTCATACTTTCGTCTCCCCCCTTGCAATTTTACACTATTGTGTTTCCGGCTGAGGTACGGCTTTTTTTCCATTCGGGGTCTCCTTTTTGCGATTCTTATTCGTGGAAAGGTCCTTGGTCGGCATGAGGTTGTTTTTTTTTTTTTTCCCCCTTTTTTTTTCGTGTTCTCATCTTGTTTCAGTTAACCCTTCCAACAGCCGGTTCCCTTGGGCGGGGACCCTTCTTTTTTTCCACCGACCCCCTTTTTTTATTAATGAAAATCCGCTCTTTTCCAGTTCAATTTCTGACTTCTTTTTCCTCGGTCACGGCTGCAGCTCTTCCTTCATGTCTCCTTTTCATTTTTTTCTTTAGGAACCTCTAAACGGTTTTCTCGCGGCCCACCGGTCGAGTTCGTCCACGACTTTGACCCTCTTCTGACCCTGTGAATAAACACCTTTCTTTGTTTTGAGGTTTTAAAGCACGGTGACCCACCTGATCTAGGTTCTCCACCCTCCGACAGATTTTTAGGTTTTTCTTTCACCGTCCCTTTTAACTCAGGGTCGCAGTCTTGCTCGCTCCCAGGCCTCCTTTTCATACTGAGTTCTATGCTGACTTTCGGCATTCTTTCGATGTTTTTCCCTTTTTTCAGGTAGACCCATCCCGGTGACTTCCGTTTTTTGCTTTCAGTGCTCCGCTAGATTTCCTCTCTTCCCCACTCACTGAACTCTGCTTGGTTCCAAAACAGACTTGGTGTTCCCAGTTCCGGAGGCCTAATGTCTAATCCGGCTGCCGTTTTGTTCTTTTTAAACAGTTCCCCCGTCTCCCCTATTTTGCTTCCCCCGAGTGTACTCCCCGTTTTCCTTCTTTGGTCGGTCCATCGTGACCCCTCCACGTCCTCTTCTATGTGGAAGTTAATAACCTTTGTTAATACGTCAAAGGCCCCCCGCTGCACACAGGGTTCTTTTTGCCATTTTGGTTCCTCCCAAAACCCTCCCACCCCCGGGTTCACACTTCAATTTTTTTGACCACCTGCCCCCACACTTCCGGCAAAGAGGTACACGGCGCACGGACTTTTCCGCTTTGCATGTGAGTTCTTGTCCATTGACTTCTGTTGTTTTACCTCTTGTGGCCAAGCCCTCGATTCTTTACACTGACCAAATCACGATTTTTACCCTCTGGCCTTTAACTTCGTTCATTTTGCCCTACCCAACTCCCCCCCTCTCGGTTCTTCCGTTTTTTTTCCCACATTCTCACCTTGGTTCGATTTCTGACTTGGTACGATTGACGGCTTCCTGCCGACCAGGCAGGGTCCCCTGTACTCCTTTTTTCAACTCAGTCAGTCTCTTTCTTTTCCTTGTCATGTGGCGTCCTCTTTTGCTTTGATTTATAAGACACCGCAATTGGGCGCGTTTTGTATTACCTGCCTCTTCCCATTCCCTCTTTCAAACGAGTGCGGCGTGATTCATGTCCCTTAGTGAAGTTTGGATTTTTTCTTCCTTCTTTTCCTCAATTACCCTCCTTTTGTGCTTTGGTTTTTGGATCGGGGATCCACTCGGAACCCCGCTGACAAGGCTTTTGTTTGCCTTCCGCCGTCGGGTGGGGTCTGCTCTTCCCCCGGCTTTTCCCCAAAGTCCTTCAATTTGCTGGGCCTCCTGCATCTTATGATTGATTCCCCCTTGGTCATTTGTACGTCGACGTCTTGGTCTTGACAGCCTTCCGCCCCTTATTTGGGTTTCCTCTGATCTCAACTCCCTTCCCCTTTGTCCCCCCCTTTCTCACGAATGTTCCTCGCCCCACACCAACACAGTTTGATACTTTTTCAACTCCCCTGACAGTGGCTTTTTCCGTTTGCGTGTCCCTTTTGAACCCCCCCAAGTACGTTTTTAGCCTCGTTCCATCTGATGGATGTTTTTCATTGTCCTAGGACGTGCAAACCCTTGCGGATTGGCCCGGTCAGTCTGTCCCAACCCCTCAAGGCTGGACGTTCGACCCCTCCAACACAAACTTCTTGCCATGGGGAAACGTTTGCCTTTTCCCTGGTCTTTTTCGGTGTAACCCGTCTTGTTTTCACCCACGTGGATTTGTTTTTGGTTTCGGCCCAGATTAAAGATTTTCCTTTGGACCTCTTCCCCCCCCCCGCGTTTCTGTGTGCTATTTCACCTTCTGCACATTCGGGGCATAGACTCTGCGGTGCCTCTTACGACCCCAACTGACAACCCCTGTTACATTCGACCACCGTCTTTCCGCAACTTCCCTTCCTGAGATTTCGTTCCCAAACCCAAGCCCCCCCCCAAGGACACCCCGATATCGAACATTGGCTCACTTTAATTTGGGAAGTCCCGGACTTCTTTTTTTTTTTTTTTTTTACAACCAGGTCTGTGTTGCGGCTCGTTTCCTTCGACCGCCGTTCTGTATAGCGGCTTTGAAGGAACATTCCGTTTAACGCTTCCCGTGGGGAGTGGCAATTGCTGAATCGTCTTCTTCAACCCCACCATGGATGCCCCTCTTCGTAGAGTCGTGCTCTGCCCCCTCAGTCTTTCCCCACGTACGCAGTTGGTTCCTCCTCCCTTGTCGCTGTTTTTATTCTTTTTCCCCTTGCTGATTTTTCGTTCGCCAGTCCCTCGTGCACGACCAAACGCTCCCTAGGCTAAGGTTTCAGCCGTCTTCCCCTTCCTCTCTCCTCCCCATCCACTGTGGATCCGCCCTAACCCTCTTTTTCATTCTTGGAACGGTCGCGTTTGACTGTCTGCTTCCCCATCTTGAGGTTTTACCGCGTTCCTGACCCCCTACTTCCCCCCCCCACTGAGCGAGGTTCACTGCCCCGGTTTCTGAGGTCTTCCGTTTAACTGGAGCTTTTCGTCAAGTTTTAAAGGTACCTGGTGACCACGCCTTGGGGAAAGGCCAGGGCACCTTTTTTTCCTTTTTCCCCTTGTTTTTTGCCCTTCGTTGGAAAAAAGTTGACCCCTTTCCTGACGGTAATTCGCTGGGTAGAATTGCCAGCGTACCAGTTGTTTTCACAACCTCGTCACTTCCGTATTTAATAGTTCACCATGACCTGTCCTCTTTTAAAGGATTTTTTTCTATCTTTTTTTGGACCTTTTAGCCCCCTTCGGAGGACATGTCTTTGGTAGAAGTAGCGCGACCATCCGTTCCCCCCAATTACGTGCGGTCGCTTTGAAGCTTTTTTCTAGTGTCCTGTAGAAGGCCCCTCCCCGAGGCCACAGCCCAAGGGGGCCCCAGGTCTTTATTAGTTTTTGGACTTTGGACCCCTTAACTATCGGTAGGGACCACGCTTTGCTTTGCCCCCAAGGGAGCTGAGCATGGGACCTGTGGTGATAGGTTTCGTCAAGGTTGTTTTTTCTAGTGTTGTTCTGATGGAAATGGCGGTACCACCGGTTTTAATTCGCTTCCTGCGTTGTCATAACCTCACCATGATGAGAAGCATAGTTGTGTGGCCTTGCAACCTGAAACCTTTTCCACTCATTCTACCCATTGTTTGGCCAGGTTTCCCCTGGTAGTTTTTGTTCGTGCTTATAATGCGGACCCATTTATTTTTACCCTAGCTTTTTTGTTTGTTTTTCCCTCACATTTTTCGACTTGACGCCGAAGTTGCTCATTGCATTGGTTTTGAATCCACCAAGCCTTCCATAAACTCTATTGG
>Ga0179593_1432426_pt1 | contig 10639 bp, 11 predicted proteins | sample CZODoug2_1_08_16_FD_185931 | JGI IMG/M metagenome (GOLD analysis project Ga0179593, IMG submission 185931) | Vadose zone soil fungal communities from Angelo Coast Range Reserve, California, USA - CZODoug2_1_08_16fungal (PacBio error correction) | ecosystem: Environmental > Terrestrial > Soil >... | reverse complement strand
TTTCATATTATGACTCGAGGAGGAGATTCCCCCTCTTATTCCTCATCGAAGACCCTTGCTACGCGCACAGATAATCGAGTGGCTCTCTTCTCGTCTCGCCCTCCGGTGCCTCCTATCTCCCCCTTCCTCCTCACCCTCTTTCATCCCGGTAACCCACGCGAACGCCCGAACGTCTTTCCTGGCTTTCCCAGGGAAGCGCTCTAATTCTCCCTCTCTTCGTTTTCCTCAAGGCCCCCCGAATTTCGAAAATGTCGCGCCCCGCTTCCCTTCTTTTTAAAAACCCAGATTGTATATTTTTTTCATATTTTCAGTCCCCCCCCCCCCCCCCCCGGTTTTCGAAGTGGCACAAACGAGAGATACCCTTTTACCCTCTTCCTTCTGAAAACGATAAGACCCTCTCCTTCCTCTTTTTCTTTCCTGCTTTGCTTGAATTTTTAGGGTTAGAGCCTTTATTTACGATTTCTGTAGTATAGGGCGCCTCAGCTATTTTAAAGTCGTTCCCCCACGCCCGCATCGACATCCTTCAACCGGCCGCGAATCTCAGGGTGATCTGACCAACCCCTCCTTATGCTTTTCACCCGTAGGAAAGGAACTTCTCACTCTCCCCCCAGTCTTCAGTATCCTTTTCTTACGCCCTTCCCGCAGCGAGATCACATCCAAAAGTTCCACCTTATCGAGTAGAAGATTCTTAAATTTTCTTTTTTTGTCTGAAGTCCTTTTATAAAGTCAGGACTTGAATTGCCCATTTTCTAGACTTTGCTCTCGCCTTTCCCATACTTTGAAGAGATATACCCCCCTCGTGTACTTTCCTCTTTATTACCTCCTACGTCCCCCAGGGTTGCGAGGTAAGCGCCCCTCCCCCCCCACGAGGCAAGCCTGTCGACCCGTCCCCTTTCAGCCACTTAATTTCTGACGCGTTCTTTTGAAGTCTTACCCTTCCCCCGTCTTTTGATCCCCCATAACCATTCCCCACTGTGGTTTTTCCCTATGACTGCTTTTTTAACCCTTCCTCTCCGTTTTAGCACCGCTCCGTCCCCCTACGACCTCAAACCTTCCCTCCTTGTTCTTTTTTCCAGCGGCCCATCGGGACAACAAACGAATTGTTTTCTTCTGACCCCTTTTCTTCCAGTATTTTTCTCAGAGATCAGCGAAAGGAAACTTTTTCTTTCCCGTTTTATTCGAGTTCTTTCTGCCCCACTTAGACGCCTAATATACACGGCGGTCTTCTTTTGGCTTCCTCTTACCAGCCTCGTTCTTTATCGCCCTCCCTCACCTTCCCCCTGTTAATTAATGTATCAATCCCCCTTCCTTCCAAGAGATCCAGTCTCCTTTTCCCTTTGTAATCCCCATCCCTCTGACGGCCGTCATTACTGAGTAGTTCCTTATAATCGACTTCCCTCGCGGAAAGTTAAGGAAGCTCCCTCTGCCACCCCATCCTCATGTCCCTGCCTTATAATATTAGCCAGAAAAGAACTCCCTTTTCCTCTTCCGATATCTTCCTCCCCCAATCTCTTTCCTTCCTCCTCGTTTTTTTTTCTCGTACGGATCTCAGGACCCTAGGCAGAATGCATTCTTATGGAGCCTTCCCCCTCATTCTCCCCCTTCCTTTACCTTCCTCCCCTTGCTTTCCCGGCTGCACTTGGCCCTCTGCAGTATTATTATTCTTCTCTCCTGCTTAGGACGTCCTCCGATTAAAAGATCTCCTCACACCCCTCTGCGCGATGTAAGTCGGATTGCTCTACATTTTTTAATGCCATTTGCCGGTGATGGCGGCATCAACCTCCCTCTTCTTTTGGTCCCGTCCCTCTTCGCACCTGAGTTGCCCTAATTCCCTCCGTTGGAATAACCCGAATGTGCTTTCCCCGTTGATAACTTGAGTGGGTTTCTGCCTTCTTTCCTCTTGACACTCCCCCCCTCACCAGTGGTCTAAATTTTTCTGATCGACAAAAATTTTTTTTTTTCTTCGAATGAGCCTCTCTTGGAGTTTTCACTCCTTCCTTTCTTATGTAGAGTTGAAGTATCCCCTCTGCCTTGATATTTTTTCAAGGTGCTTTTTTCCCCTTTTAAATTTCGTCCCTATTCTTTTCCCCACCAGGCCAAGACGCTATTTTGAGTCCAAGCGCCTCCCCCCCTTTTTCGCCCTAATGATGCAGATTGCCCTTAGTTTACCGCCTTTCCCCTTCCTTGTTTGAACTATGGCTTTCTTTCTTTCCCTGCCCCCCCAAGTAATTCCTATTTTTTTCCCGAGGAACAAGCCGTTGATTTTGAGATATTCCCCATTCCCAACTCCTTAAGGAAGATGAACGCTCCCTTCGCCCCCCAGTTTTCCTTTCGGGACTGCCTTCTTTCTTTTTCCGAATCAACACAGTAAGTCTCTTCTCCCCTCCTTCTCCTTTTAATATTTTCCTGAAGGCGGCCTCTTGTCTCTACTTTATTAGTACTTTCCACCCCTTTAGAGCAGTAAGGAGGGCGTCGTGAGAAACCAATCTTTCCCGCTCCAATTGGTTTTTCCCCGTAGCAGAGTGGGCGGATTTTGGACGATACCCTCATGAGATTACTGTTCAGCTTGTCGGTTGAGGGAGATGGCCCCTTCCTTTTTTCCCCCAAGCCCTCCTTTCCTTTTCAAAGCCCTTTCTATTTCCAAACGGCTACCTAGAAACCTTTTAGACGTCACCTTCAGGAGATACTCACGGCGCCCACATTCTTTTTCTTGGGTCGCCTTGTTTTTCCGATCTCGTCCTTCAGGAGTCATCCTTCTGACTCTCTCCCCTTAGGCCCAGCAAGAAGACCTCTTTTCTCCCCCTTTCCTTTCCAATTCCCTCTCTCCGGTGCCCCGGGGCTTTCTTGCGGTCCCGAAGATACTGTGCTCTTTTTTATCTCTCTCTGCAATGTTTCCCACTTCCTCTGCAACTCCCCCCTTTCCCCCCCTTTCTCTTGGGTGATCAATGACCCCTTCTTCTGTGTGCATAATGTCTTAAGAGTATGACCTTTTTCCCGAAGTATTTATGAGCCCGATGCCTCTCTTATACTCCCTTTTTCAAGACAACGCCTTCCCTGGCGAACGCCCCCCAGTCTCTACCTGATAGGATCATATAATTAATCTTTATCTCTCTTTTCCCCTTTCACCCTTTTGTTTTTTGACGATTCGTTCTCTTCCGGAGGGAGTTTGAGTTCGAATCCTCCCATCTTCTTAGAGAATCAAATCGTCTTTATGCCCTCTCCGTCCTCCCCGTTCTTCCGCCTCTGCCATTTCTGCACTCGTAAGTTCTCCTAGGGCAAAACAGCCGCTCCCCCTTTCCCGTCTTTCCAAGACCTTGCCTTCTCTATCCAGCGCTCCCCTTTATGGAGCTATTCTCCCAGCTCCATTTTTTTGATAGTATTTCATTTTCCACCACTGACTTCGAGATGTCAGGTAAGAGTTCCCCCCCCTTTCTTCCCTCTTTTTTCCGTCTGTGCTGCCCTCAGCCTCAAATCTCGTCTTTCCACGTCCATCCTTCGACCCTCTTCAGTTCTCGGTGCCTTCTTCGCTCGTTTTAGTTTTATTCTTCAAGAGCGGTCGTTCCTTGTCCCCCCCCGAATTCCTTTCATGAAGGAAAGGTACGTTTCATTCCTCCCCTCCTTCCCCTTCAGACGTCTCGAATACGTTTTTTTTTTTCTGCCAACAAAGTCGCCGGTAGCGATCGGCCCTTCCCCACGGCCATGTTCTATTCCTCCCCAGTCCTTCCTTTTCTCAATTGACATCCCCCCCGCGCTCGTTTCATTCAGGGCAAAATCCTTAGGAGGACTTGCTTCGAGAACGTTTTACCCCTATTGTTTCTTTTTTCTCTATCCCAGAATCTCGCTCCTGGAGACCTTGCAGAGATTTTTCACTTCTCTTCCCCACTACCTTTTGCCGATGATCTCCACAGGCCCGTTCCCTCCTTCTTGCGTCTTTTAGTCGCCGTTGGTGTTCTCCCTCCGGCGCCGCCCCGAAACGATGCCCCCGTGATCTCCCACCACTTCCGCTAAGGTCTAATTAAGTCCCCGAAATTTTGCTGTTATTCTGTGAATTTAGACCACCACCCCAGGTTTGATTCTCCCCCCTTTCACTTTTGGTACTTTTCCCCCGTTTGACAGCCAATACCGTTCCGGCCTCTTGATCTCACGCTCCTTAAGTAACCGAACCTTCCTCCCCCTTCCTAACCCCGTTTTTCCACCCGGAGAACACCGCATGTTTTTCTTAAGCGTAGTCAGATTTATGTTTCCCCGTTTGCTTCCTATCCCCCTCCCCAGTTTCCTTTCCAAGGTTTTAACGAGGTATTCCTTGCCACAACTCTCCGTCCCTCCGATATATTAACAGTGAGATTTCCTTCTGGAGACCCCTTGTCCAGCTTCGTTTTGTATAGCCATCCCTCAAATGCCCCTATTCTTTGGTGTAGCGCAGCCTCCTTCCCCAAGAGATAGTTTTCCCTAAATTTCTCGTAATTTCTCCTTCTCGCTGTTTTTCTCTTATTTTTTCCCTCTACACCCTGTCCGCGGCCCTTTAAGGACGCCGACATTCTATCTCCCCGGACAATTCCCTTTATTGCTGGTGAACGTCTGCCTTTCCCGTAAGATAGCCGGCAAATTTCCCCTCCTATATATTTTTTCCTCATTTTTTTTTGTTTGCACAGCTCTCTTTCTGGGTTCTACTACTGCATTCTTTCCTTTGCTGTAAGATCCCCCCGCGCGCCCCTTCTTTCCTATATCTGGCCCCCTGAGTCCTCGGAACGAACTTTAGTCTCCCCGCTTAGGATCACGATCTATCATTCTACCTGCCTCCTTGAAGATTAACCCGTCACCTTTTCCTTACCCTTCTTTCCTTTTTGAAGTACCCTTTCCCCGCCCCCTTCTCCTGTCCTGCTTTTCGCGAAAAGGAACCTTGCTCTGGAAGCTCGATTAGGCCAGCGCGCCCCCCCCAGTTCTCTTCCTATGCTGAGATTGGGAGCTTTCTCAATCCCCTCTTGGACACTTTCGGCTACCATTTCCCGTTTTTTCCGCATTTTCTCCGCTTACCCCGAACTCCTCAGCATCTCTCTATTCCTCCCACCCCAATGGGTTCTGCCTTTTACTCTTTTTTTTCAGCCCAATCCCGGTTTTTTTAGGAGGTTTTTCCTTTCCCCCCGTCCCTTTCCCCCTTGATACCTCCTATCCTGGGCCTCCAAAGCTTTTTTTTAAGTTTTCCCACCCTTAGGCAAAGGATCAGCCCAAAATAGGTATTGGTTTGAATCTAAGCCTCATGGTTTTTTTTCTTTACTCCCCTGGTCCACCCTTCCCTGCATTAATTTCTGAGGAAGGAGGTTTGTCGATTTCGCTGACTGTATTTTTGTTCATTCCGTCTTTTGGCTGAATCTCCCCTTCCCCGAGGACGATCGATGAATTACACTAACTTCCCCCAAGGCCCCCACTGAAACTCTTTGTTCGATCTCCCCCCTTCCCCCCCTTTCTTTGCTTTTCTTACTCTGCCCTGTATCCAAGGATACGTAGGCTTGGGCCTGATAGATTTTTCACCCCCCCACCCGTTCCCTTTTTAAGCACGGATCCTGTCCCTAGGAAAAGATTTCCTAGTATCCTCTTTGGCGAGTCTTTTCTTTTAGCCCTGATAGAGTTGCTGGTTATCTGTGGAGAAACCCTTCCGGGCCGGCCTTCCTGACCTGCATGTTATGTTTCCTCTCAAACTCTTTTCTCGTCCCGGTTTTCCTGTTCCAATCCACGTTACGTACAACTACCTAATTCGCCCGACGTGAGAGGAAATAAAGGCCCTTCCACTCCCCCTCCCACTCTCTACCCACATTCCGAACTAAAAAAGGAGCGGAAGGCCTTGATTCTGAAGTTCATTCTCCAGTCGATTGGGTACTTTTTTCAGTCTGATATTTTCGGGGCTATCCGACAAGTAGTGACTAATGAAAAGAGATGACCTATCCCCATTTCCCGCGCCCTGAGACGAGTTTTGATTCTTCTGACTGCGGCTGATTACGGGAGCTTCCTTTAAATGCGATTTCTACTCATTTCGCCTTTCCCTACGTTCCGTTCGATTGATCTCTTCCATTCCACACGGCCTACGGATTCTCTCCAGGTGGAAGCTAGTTTTTTTTCTTTCCTTAGTCCTCCTTTTCTCTCAGACTTTTTTTAGCTCAGCTCCCTTCTTCACCTAGCGCCGTCTGACTCTTTTTCGCTCGATGCGCCCGATCTCTCGATTTTTCCTCATACTCAGTTGTTGTTTTTTCTCTTTCGGCCGTCTTTTTATTCCGGCCTTTTTCGCTCCGGGGTATCTCCCCGCTCGTTGTCTATCAAAATTCTTTCGAGGTCTCTCGATCGAGGAGCCCCGCCCCTCGGCCCACAGTCCTTCCACCGGTGTCGACCACCCCCAGGTCGTCTTGTAGGGCCCATTCGTTGCCCAGCGCCAAGCAATGCCGGGTTCCCATTCAGCGCGAGCGACGCTCGTGTATCCCGTCCAGCGCCATCCCGTCGAGAAAAATCCTTTTAGTGTCTTCCTCCTCGCTAGCTAGACCGGTTTTCATCTCAGGTTTCCGGGCCTGCTCTACGGTGCGAGAAAGAAGTAAACCCCCCCGTGTGACCAGGACTCTAAACTCCCCTGTTTGCTCCGTCCTGATCCTTCGTCCTTCAGCAGTTGTCCGAGGCAGGAATTTAGGATCGCCCCGGTCGGCTCTGGATCTACCTTCTTCATTTTTCTCTCCGCCGATGACCGAAACCAGGAAGAGCATCTCTGTTCTCGACATCATCGCTTCCTCCCCCTTAGGAATTCGATGTTATTTTATCTCTTTTACCCAAATTCTGCATAGATAATGTAGTACCCCAGGTTCTAAATGACATTCCCCCAGCGCCCAGAGCTGGAGGCATAGGCGCCTTTCACCGTGGACCTGTTTTGACTGTCATAGCCCAGCATTCCCCCCGTATCTCCATCTCGCCTATTGTGCTCCATTGCGCGATTGATGAGAATAAAGCTTTACCCACATTATTTCCTTATTTCTCTTTTCTTCGCGCTTCTAAGGCTATGGTGTTTGTCGCTTCCAGCGCCACCGCCCCATGAGGACAGATCCTAGACCGCCTTCCTCATGCACTCTGCATAGGCTTCGCCATGTTGCTTCTTCTGTGACGATAACACCTTTTTCTTCAATTCACACTCCCTGGGGGTCTTGACCTTTCCTGGTTGGAACCTAACCTTCCCTTCTCGACACGGCCTTCTTGAGGCCCCCCAGCGACTTACGACGAAATAAGACCTTCGCGGTAATCCACACTCAGTTCCCCACCAACGCTTTGTTTCGAACCGTAGTGAAGCCGGATTCTGTCTACCAGATTTGAAACATCAAGTATAGGTTACAAAGCGGTCCGGAACCCCCAACTCAGCTTTAATCATCCCCGGAGGCGCTATTGGCGACCACTCTGGAACATAGCGTTAGGCGACCCCCCCGCCCATGGTCCTTTCCTGGGTGTAGAGCGGATCCAGCGTTAGAGTGTTTATATGTTTTTTTATTCAGCGAGAGATGATCTCCTCGCGCTCTGATCTGCCAGATTAAGGAAGGAGAATGAAGACCAAGGCCCAATCATGGATGACTTGATAATTTTTCCTGCCCCCCCCAAAAACGAGTCCTCGTCGGAAGAGTAATTTGCACTATCTGCTCTCTTTTTTCTAATCAGATGTGGTTTTTTCGTAGAGTTAAAAGAGATCGGAATTCCTTGCGCATGGCTGAAGAAGCTTTATTCCCCTACAGCGCATGAGTCCTTTTTTTAGTTTCTGGCCGAGAAAATTCACGCCAGGAGCGAAGGAGATCACTCTCTCTAAGGCTGCCAGCGGCAGATGAGCCCTTTCATCCACGTACACGATCGCCTGCGGCGGAACGTTCTCCGCAATGCTCAAGGTGCTGTGTGAGATCCCAAGGACCTATGTCCAAGCTCGATTAAGTGCGGCTCTTTCCCTTGAAGCCCTGGCTCTTTCCCTTTGGTTCTAAACTCCGATTGTGAATAACCGGGGACAAATTGGTTGGCCTCCACGAGTAAGACAGCCGCATCGCTCAAGTAAGTTTTGACTTCCCTCCCCACCCAAATATGCACGGAGTTCCAAGGAGGGTTTCCCGGGTAAGTTTTCGAGGTGGGTACCCAGTAGTGTGACGCCAATAATTGTGTGTTTGGAAGGGCTATTCCCGGCAAGGAGACCCCACCTCGTGCCCCTTTTTTATACGTTTGGGTTGAGTTCGCGTCCCACCCTAACAATACGCAACAGTTTCGCCCCCTTTCTTCCAGACGAGTTGACTTGAGCTTCACGGATGGAGGTAGTCTGCTTTTTCTCCTGAGCTTGTTCTGCTTTGATTTCCCCTTTACAAAAAATATCCTCTTCTTCTAGAGGGGACTCCCAAGACCCCTCTCTCACGACGTCGGGATCTTTCCCCAAAATCTTTTTTACGAGTGCAATCGCGCAAATCCCCTTGCAGAGCATTGGGTTCTCCTTCTCTAGACCGTCAAGTTCATTTTCATGGGCTTCCTGAGCAGGACCTGCGCTTGCCCTCTCTTATTTTCGAGCAGGGTTCCCTCACTGACAGATCGATTCTTTTTTCATTCTGTTAAACATTTTCTTGTTGTACTTCCCTTCGCTTCATCCCCCTTGTGATTTTTTTTAAGACATCTTCTGCGCGGTCGTCTTTTTTTCTATGCCTTTGGGCTCTTCCAACCTGCAGTTCAGTCCCCCCCCACATTTTACCTTCGTCCAGAGAAGCTAATCAACTTATGCCCCTTCCCCCCTTGATTCGAACGGCTCGACGCATTTTTTTCAGGTCCCCCAGATTTCTTTTTTTCGCTAGAGCCCTTTTTCTTGCTCCCCTCGGTTGGACTGAGTTTTCATCCGTGGAAAGTTTCCCTAGGTACGCTTAAGACCCTCCTCCTCTGAAACCTTGACAGTACTATGTGCTCGTTTCGTTTTTATCCCTACGGAGTACCCTCTGGTTTTTTCATTCTTTTCCTCCGTTTTGATGTTTAATACCCGCCCTCGGTGCTTTCGCGATTTTAAGAGCCAGGTCTTTTTTATTGATTATTTTTTTTTGTGACTCGAGTTTTTCCCTCTTTTCATCGGCCTCCTCTCTTCTATATGGGATGATGGAACCTCCTGGAGCTTTCATTAGCGCAGCCCCCCAGCCGTGCTATTGACTATCCTTTTTCCCCCCCCCCCTCCTTTTTGTTGTGACTTTTAGTTAGACTGCTTTGCTGTCCTTTCTCTTGCGCTTACGCTCCTTTTGATCGAGCCCCGTGACCTTCTTTGCTCATCCCAGCGTGAGAGCAGACGCCTCCTCCCCTTCCCTCCCCTCTCCCTTATTCCGACTCTTTGTCAAATTTGGAGCGCCGGTTCGTCCGGTTCCTTCTAGTTAACCCCGATGCGAAAGTTTATGTTCCCCTTATTGACATCGACGATCAAGCGCCCCCCCCCGATTTCGTTTTTTTTGTAATAGCCATCCCTTTTTTCACTCCCCCCTTGATTCTGTAATTTCCAACTAGATTCTAGCTGGGTCTCTGTCAGAGAGTTGCCATCTTTAGCGCTGAAGGAACCCTCCAACCCCCATCTCGCCCACGTTCAACGATCTTTGACCTCAATCTTTTTGTTCCTGCCCGTCGCCTGCCCCCCCCGTTCTTCCCCCTGCCTTCTTTCAGACTGCTTACGGGCAGCACTTTAGTGGTCCCGGCATTTTTTCCCTTGCCCCCGCCCGCCGAGAGAACCCGCTTCCTCGCAGATGTTTTCGTAACCAAACGCCTCCGGGCCGGGTCCATGTTTTTTCTTCCCCTGATACCCCCAGAAGGCCGTACCTGACTTTCTTCCGGTCTCTAAATGATGCTCCCCCCCTTGCCTCCCCTCCCACGCCCGTTCCGCGCGAATGCTTCTTTTATTGTTGGCTCGACGTCCGCTCCAGTCAGATAGCTAGCGCCGGGTCTGCTCTCCTTTTCTTCTCGCCTCCCCCCACGCGTCTCCCCCCCTTGCAGCGTCTGCCTTATCGCGATGCCTCTGGTTTTGTGCGCCCGCAGCTCCCCCCCCATCGTCGGACCATCCCTCCTCCTTTGCAGCCCCTCCGTCTCCATCCAAGTATCAAATTTTCTTTCTGGAAGAGACTCAAAACCATTTTCTTCTCATTCACATCAATCTTTGGGGTATCCTCCTACTGAAAAGCCTAGAGGCCTCTTAGCTTCCGAGAAGTCCCGATAAATAAAAAGGAAAGTGATTTCCAATCCGTACTTACCGAATTTTTGAGGAATAGGAGCATCAGACCCAGATTTGTATTATATGATCGCTAAACGTTCCCAAACCGGAATCCGTATTCCCAGAGGACTTCGGAACCATAGACAAAGATCAGCTATTATCAGTCCTTTTTCCGCTTCGCCTGGACGGTTGCCGCATAGCGTTTTTCGCGCCATAAAAGTGCTCCCATTATGGACTGTACTCTCCATCCCCGCCATCGATGATCTGAATCGGGTCCTGCAGCGGCCTGTAGAAGCATGTCTCGATCTCTCGCGTCTCCTGGCGCGTGCAGTTCGTTCTTCCTCCCTTCGTTCATACGGACCATGGCGCGATTGATAAATTTCCTCAAGCAACTTGAACATTCATCTCATAGCGGATTGCCCT
>Ga0179593_1659177_pt1 | contig 10640 bp, 17 predicted proteins | sample CZODoug2_1_08_16_FD_185931 | JGI IMG/M metagenome (GOLD analysis project Ga0179593, IMG submission 185931) | Vadose zone soil fungal communities from Angelo Coast Range Reserve, California, USA - CZODoug2_1_08_16fungal (PacBio error correction) | ecosystem: Environmental > Terrestrial > Soil >... | reverse complement strand
ACTTTTCCCCTGTGGGCCCTTCAGTCTCGCATGGGCTGCCTGCTTTTTTGCGATGAAACTAGTACCTCCTCTCAGGCCCCGACCCCTTTCCTCAACCACCAGGGCCCTCTTCCTATTTGTTGTTAGTCGGTACACGATCGCCAGGTGTTTTGTGCATTCCTTTCTTTTTGATCCTTCCTGTGACAGTGGTTTATATCTTCTAACCCACTTGTCGTTCTCTCCCGTCGGTTGACGATTCATTTCTTTGCATTGACAGTTTTCCATTGCCTTGCTCCCCGTTTTCCTTGGGATCTCGTTTTGGGTTTAGGAACCAGCCGTTGTTAGCCTTCCCTTTTTACGGCCTTTCATTTTGTTCCCCGGCGCATTCGAACACTGTGACCGAGGACATTCTGCCGTGTTCTCTTGACGTCTCGTTTCCTTTTAAGGCGTTACCCCCTGACGGACTGACCCCGGCCCTGCCCCCTTTATTGATTTGTCTTAGTTTCCCCATCCCCACGCTCACCTATCACCGGCACTCAACTTTCTTTCTCTGGGACATTGCCCAGTCTGCCGATTCTTCTAGGCCCTCTTTTAGACTCTCTCCTTTGCCCCTTTTATAAGATTTTCTCGAACGCCGCCCCTTTCCGGATCTGTGACCGTTTCTCCCCCTGTGGCCGTTTTCCCGGAATGCTTTGCTTTTGTTTGAGGTTGGCTCCTTCCCTGGCACCCCGCGTATGATGACAAGTGACTTCCCTTTTTTCCCAATGATTTCCGAGCCATTTTTTTGTAGCTTTACGATGGGATTGGTTTGCTGTTACCTCCTGCAGCAATTTTTGACCCCCCTTCTTTCCTCTCCCTCCACAGCAGACAATGACCCCCCCCCCCCCTCCCTCCGACCGTTCGGGTCTTGCACTTCTCTGCCTGTGCGACGGCTGGTCCGTTCGTCCCGGAAATCTCCTTGCCGTCGGTCAACGGACCAACCCATGGCAGCCTTCCTTCCCCCCTTCCAGCATCTGTCCCTCCCCTCTTTCTTCTTTTCTCTCTCTTTTCTTCCTGCGAATCGCGGCGCCCTTGCTTCATGCCGATGGGCGGGTCCTGTCGAGAGGGGTGCTTTAAAAGGATTCTTTCAACTCTCCTACTCGCTTGTTCCCCCTCTTTTCGGAAAACTTTTGGTTCTCGGTCCCGTTCGGTTGTTTTCCTTTTAAATTTTCGGTTCCTCTTCTGACAGGTAAAGCTTTTCCCCCCTTTCTTTTTTTCTGATCTTCGTTTCACATTGATCGCGTTTGGCTTTCCCTGTTTCTTGACTTGGAACGATGCCCCCCTCTCCTTCGGTCACTAAGCATTCAGCTGGAGGCTTTTTTCTTGCGGCTTCGCCTGTCCCGCCTTCTGCATGCGCAAGGGCGTCTTCGTCATGTCCCGAACGACAACGGCAGGCGGCCCCGGGTGACTCCTGATGCAGCGTTCTCTCCTTTCTGGTGACTCGTTGTTTTACACCTGCTTCCAGATTAGGCTGCTCTCTTTCTCTTTTTGTTTTTGTCATGACTCACTCAATCTCTACCCCTGACCGAAGTATTTCGACTGTTCGTCCCGCTCCCCCTTTGAAGAATTGTTTGACCCCCTTTTTCCTCTTTTTTTTGTCCCCCTCCCCTCCCCTTTCCCTTTACAGGACCCGAGGAAGGAATAGGATTTCCCCTCTTTTCCCTCCTCCTTTTTTGGGAACTTAGCCCCTTCCTCGGGGGTCTGGATGAAAGGTTGTCTTTCCCTCTTCTCAGCTGATTGACACCGGTTTTTCTCCGCCCCTGGTTTGGCATACTGGCGCTGCCCCTTCCATTCGTTCTTTCGTTCTCGGCCCCTCACCCCCAATCTACCCAAGTCGTCCTTCTTATCTCCCCTCTGGTAATCCACTTGTCGCGGTATTCTGCCACGTCTTCTTATTTCAGGCAAATTTTCCTGCGCTTTCTTTTTTCCCTCCCTTTTGCCAGTAGCAAAAGAAGCGGCCTTTTTGCTTGTCCCTGGGCTCTCCTCTCCTCCACCAAGGACAGCCCCAGTGCCTTCCTCGCTCCTTTTCCTTTTCTTCCCCCCGAAGTCCGACTTTCCCCCTAGTTACATTTCGTTCCTTCCCAAAATTGCGGTTTCAATTTCCCCCCTCCAGTTCCATCGACCCCAGCAGCCCGTTTTTGCCATGGCTTTTTTGTGTCTTTTGACCTTCCTCCCCGTAGACGATTTAGTAACTTTCCCAAACTCTCTTTTTCCTCCCCCTCCCCGAAAAACCCATTTTTGAAGCATTTGTCCCGTCGGCAATTGAGAGTCCGGTTGACGACGCTTAACCAGCACCCTCTCGCCTTCCCTTGCCAATCTTCTTTTTCTGCCTTTCGCGCCCTCTTGCTGTTTACCCTTAAGCGACGACCTCCTCCTTCTGAGGAGGGACTACTCTTTCATTGCTTATAGCGCACGCTGCTGGGGTTTGCAGTTTTTCCCGGCGGCGGCTATCATTTTTCTTCCTTCCCGCCTCCGATTTCTCAAGACAAGGCCGATCATGGACCTCCTGCTTAGATTTTGCTGTTGATCGTTTTGCATCTCTTTTTTCTGTTTGCACTTGTTATGTTGCGCTTTCCCTCTCTCCCCCACTCCTTTTTTTCCCCCCCAACACATTGATAGAAACTTTCCTTTTTTTTCCGGGTGTCATTTAGGTAATCATCGCGGTGTCGTCGTCGGCTTGTTCTTCCTCTTCCCGAGGCTTCAAAGTCTTTTCAGGGTCCTTGCCTGCCTCGTTTTCACAACTTTTTTTTTTTTCGAATCCCTTTCTGATGTGACAGCCCTTGACCCCCGTCCCGATCGCCGCGTTTGGTCCCCTTCTCAAAGAGAGGGTTAGTGCCCCGGTGCCTTAAGGTCGTGCTCGTTTCTCTCGCGTCACTATTCATTCCTTGGTGCATTCATTCTTGTCCACACTTTTTCCTTCCAGGTTTTTTTTCCCTCTCACTGTTCCAGTCCGACCTCTCCTTCCCTTTCCGGACCCTTCCCCGGCAAGCCAGACTCATGAGATTTCCGTCAGGGTTTGGGCGCAACAGTATTGGGTCTCCTCAACAGCCATCTTTGTTGACCACTTTTTTTTTTTTCCTTTACCGCCCTTTTTTTTTCTCCCCGCGGCAATCGCATTGAAATCTCTCTTTCTGGCCCCTGAGTCGATCCCCCTTCCCCCCAAGGATTCTCTTTCCCCTCCTTCCACGGTCTATGGCTCCTTCTTCAATCGACAGGGTTTTGGTTTTTTCCTCGATCCCCCCCCATTCTCCGGCACGATGTCCCTAGGTGTTTCTCCCCTTTTTGTTCCTTCTTTCGGTTCTTTGCCCTGTGTTCTTCCAGAATCCCCGTTGCCCTCATCTCCTTGCCATGTTCCCACATGTTCAAGTACTCTTTTTCATCTTTTTGTTGATGATATCGCTTTCCTCCTCATATGGAAGCTCTTCCCTTGCCTTGTGCTGAAATGCTCCAATTTCCCTGACCTCGTCCGCCCCCAGATTCTCCCCATTTTGCCGATTTCCTTTTTTTTTTCTGAGTACACGAAAGGGCTCCTCCTTTTGGTCGTCATAATTGCGGTGGCCGTGTTCGTTGCATTACTTTTCCGCTCCCTTTTTTTTTTCCGCTTCGCTTCATTCGCTTGGCTTGTGACCCCCCCCATGTATGCCCCGAAACTGTTGTACACTCGAGGATTTCTGCTTCTCACTTGTGAATTTTCTATCAATTCGCAATCGGGCTTCGGTTTTTGGTCTTTTTCCCTTTCCAGAACACTTCGTCTTAATGTCCGGTTTTTTTGTTCGTTAAGACCCTCCTTTCAATGGGGTCACTTTCCTCCCCTCCCCAAGGAAGCTTTTTGTGCCCATTTTAGACTCGGTCCCATATCATGTTAGCCGTCCAGGATTTTTTTATCCTTCTTTCTTAGAAGCTAGCTTCCGTCCTCCTCCTCTCACTCTCCCGGACTTTCCGTTCCCTGTTTTTTCCCTTCTTTCCTGTTCAGTCCCTGGGCGTTTAGTCTTTCCTCCCCCTTTTTGGACCCCCTCCCTCCCTATTGTCTGACATCATCCCACCGGGATTCCCCGCAGCTCCTGTGTGTCGTCCGTGACGGGTGGGATTGGAGCGTCCCCTTCCTCTCCCCCTAAAATTTCAGAAACCCCCCCAGACCTTCTTTGCAGAGTTACGCTCCACAGCGCATCATGAACCCAAACAATTCGGACCCATATCTCTCCGTGTCTTGCCAGCTCTCCATTTTTCCGGTCCTGCGCCCCCGGGATGCATCTCCCCCCTCCCCTTCCCCCCAATGGAGATCACCCCTCAGAGAAACAATGAGTCAGTATTTTTCACTCCTTCTTTTTTTTCTTCCTGTCTCCGGACGTTTCTCGACCCCGTCTCCCCCTTGGCAATTTTTCATCCCTAGACCTGATGGGCCCGGGTCTGTCGGTGTCTTGTTTCGGCTTCTAACACACAATTCGCTCGCTTCTCGTGACGAGGTCTTCTACCCACCTTTTTTTCTTTTTCGAAACTCGACTTTTTTGTTGGATTTACGGGCAAAAAAGTTCTCTTCTTGAAGCGACGGGCCCCCCCCCCCTTCCCCTCCAAATTTTTTCCCCGCAGATCTTCTTTTTTTTTCGTTGTCCCTCCTCCCAACCTCATTGGCTTAGGAGTCTTTTTCAATATGGTCAGGCGTACCTTCGCCCCGCCATGGCCAGCCAGTTGGCCTTTTTCTTTCCTTGGGATTTACTGCCTGTCCCCCCTTCCGGATGCGACCTTTTCGGTATGTTTTTTTTTTTTTTTTCCCGCTCCGATGGCTCCACCGCCCGTGCAACCTTTTTCTCTTGCCTTTGAGAAGATTTTTGTTCTCGAAGCTGACCTTTAGGCTTTTACCATAGTGTGAACACTCTTCTCTTGCTATCTTTTGGTGGGAGTTGCAGTTTTTAGGTGCTTTTCTACTTTCTTTCCTGTTTCGCGCCTCTTGTTGCGCGTTTTATGTGACGCCCCCCCCTTCCTCTGTTGCCTCTTCCTCCCCCAGCGGAACATCCATTTCCTCCCCCCTCTTAAGGTCACTTCTTTTCCTGTGAGCGAGATGACAGCCTTTCTTTTTTTTTCACCCTTTTTTCGCGGTCTTTCCTTTTTCCTTCTTGGACCAGTTTTCCATCCCCATTCGGCCCCGTTGGTCTTCTTCCTCTCCCGATTCTTTTTTGAGGCCGCGTCATCAACCCTCACACAACGGGTCTCCCTCTCCGCATCTTCTGCGTCCGTTCCCCTACACCTTTTCACTTTTCTTTTCACCCTTTTCCCTGGGCACATTGCCTGGCCTCTGTCGTGGTTTTTCTTCCCATTGCCCCCTTCCAGTCTGGAAGGCTTTTCTTGCGAAGTCTTACATTGGCGAGACGAAAGAAGAAGGACAGATTTGCCTTCCCTGTTGAGCCTGTTTAGTTTTCGAAGTCGATTTCCTCCCTGTTTATCCTGGCTTCTTTTTGTTCTTTCCTTTTTTTTCCCCGAACGAATCATTTCCAACGAATCTGAACCCCCCCAAGATGCGTTTTGGACGGCGTTTGTTTGGCCCTTAAGTTTTTTTTTGTTTTCCGTTTGCTGCTTGGCCCGCACTGGCCAAACAGGATTCTTGGACGCCTTAAACCAAAGTTGTTTTTCAGACTATTTTTTCCCTCGGCATTGCGTTATGTGGTTGAGCAAGTGTTACCAAGAACCCTCACGTCCCGTAAAAGGAATATGGCCCTTACAATTTTTTTCTGGTGTATTCTGGTCATCTACTCCTCCAGGCGATACTCCTCTCTCGGTAATTCCTGCGACGATTGTTCCCCTTTCTAGGATTATAGATGCATGTTTTTTGTCCCCTTTTGGACCTTCTTGTGGCATTTTTGCCTCTTCCTTCTTTCCTGGCCTCTCTTCTTTCCCTCCGGTCTGCCGTAATTTCCATTGTGTTTTTTTTAGGTGGTCTGTCGCGGACTAGAGTTTTTTTCTTGATGTTTTCATTTTTTACCCTCAGATTACACGCTCTTCAATCCCCATCCTCTGTGTGAAGTCACCGGTGGTCATTTTTCTTCGCTTTCTTTCTTCGTTGTTCGTACAGATCAACCACGTCATTTTTCCCCTCCCGCACTGTGGACCGTCACAGATCCTTCCACTTTGAGTTCAGCCGAGGTATTTTTGACATTCAAGCTGTATCAATGACAAAGCGTCGCGTTCCGTCGACATGCTGGTTGCAGTGGTTCCCCTTTTTGCGAGGGTTCCCCGAACTTCATTCCTTTGCTGGGCCTTATTCTTGTCCCCCCTCCTGGAAGGTCCCTCAGACGGTTAAGGATCCCCCGCGCAGTCATACTACGGACAGTTTTAACTTTGAGGTACTTGCACCGCCTTTTCCTGCCTTGTCGTTTTTTTTTCTCAACCGGCTGCCCGGGTCTGTGCCCTTCAAGCTCTTTTCCCACTGTCCCCTTCAATTCAACCTGTTTCCCCCTTGGGAAAATCGAATGAAGCGCTCCATACTTTAAACCCTCACAGTGACAGGATTGTCCTTTTCCCCTCCTGAACACGGATAATCACGCATTTTCACTCTCCGGCTGAGACCCTTCTTTCCAGACTCACCACCATGCTCTCACGATGAAATGGTTGCCATTTGTGTCTGGTAACCCGTACGGTCTCCTTCTTTTATCGAAAGAACCGGACTTGGCTCGAGGCACCTGGAAAACGGAAGATCTCTCTCCAGCACAGTTGGTGTTTGCGTCAGAGAGTCAGTGACTTGGGTAGAGGAAGATTCGACTTGAATGCTGGCAGCCATGAGCATGAAATCGACATGTCTCAATTCGGACCGTACACATGGAGAGACATTTTTCCCTTGTTTTCGTATCTTCCCCCCTAAAAGTCGAATCTTGTGGGTCAATGAGCCATTTCATTGACTTTGTAGTTGATGATCCAACCTTCTGCCACTTGTAGTTCGAACTCTTCCTGTTGTTTTTCTTGATCTTCTTTGCAGAGGAAGCAGACCCTTTTTCTTTACCTACCCGTCCCAATAGGCGTCTGTCTTTGCTGTAGCCCTCGTGAAGGACCTTCTTCACCACCGGCGGCTTCATCCTTCTTTGTTCTGACGCGTTCGAACAACTGTCAGCATCGTAAATTTGGTCGCCTGCAAAAGGTCATCTAAGCCGCAGGGCCTGGACGTTCAGCTGCATGAAGGCCCTTCCGAAGGTCCGAGCGTATTCGCCTGTGAAATACGCTCATCCTTCCACTCCTCCAATTTGTCGCTCATCCTCCTCGTTCTGATCCGCTTTTTTAGTCCTCGAGTTCCTCTGCCTCTCTTTTGAATCTTCGTTTTACGAACCGTTGTCAGGACTACTTTTTTTTCGTTTTTTTTCCTGTAACTTGCTTGTTACTTTTTTGTTCTTGTTCACTTTAAGGTCAGATTGGTGGTTTTTTTTTTTTTTTTTTTTGAGCCTTTCCTCCGGTCGCCGTCCGACGGCATCTTCTTACTCCTTTCCCTTGATGAAGGTCCCCCTGATTCCCCCTGTCTTTTTTTTGTCCCCCTGACTTTGTGTGCTGGTCTCTCACTACAACAATGATCCGCACAGCCTCCCACCTCTTGGCTTTGACCCTTCCCAGCCCTCCTTCGTAAAAAACAATGTCGGCCCATGTTGCTCTTTTTTTTTCCGATATTGCATTTGAGTACTTTTCGCGTTCTGACCCTTCTCTCCCCCGCACGTCCAACCTTCTTTTTTCGTTCACCTTTCAAAATGCTCCTCTTCTTTCCCCTCCCTTAGAAGGATCCTTTCTACTGCCGTTTTTCTCCTCCCCCCTGAGAGACTCTTTCCCCCCACATTTCTACCCAGCGTCCTCTGCGGTCGGTGCGGGTTAACCGGGACCTTCTTCCCTCGTATGCGTGACCCGATGTTCTTCCCCAACGGTGTTTTTCCTGCGCCGCTTTTGACCCTTTTGGGCACAAACATCGGCTATTTTTTGCCGATTCCTAAAGTTCCCACTGATGCCCCCTTTCGTATTGTCTTATCTTTCCACATTCCCTTTTTCGTGGCCAACCAGCAACAACCGCACTTGCCCTTTTCGAATTTTTCCCCAAATCGATTCCTTGCAACTCCCGCCATTGCATCCCTCTCCTTGTCCGGCAATGGGGCTTTTTTCCTTTGTCTTGAGTCCGGCCTGCAATTGGAGTTCTGTTTTTTTTTATGTTCCTTCTCCCCCTTGTGCAATTTTCCTTCTCATATCTTTTTTTGAAGTCTCCCCTTTCTCCCATTTTTATGACAAGGTCCCTCCTATTTCTGCTCTTGACGACCCGTTTGCTGTGCCGTAAGGGCCTTCAGTCCCCCTCCCCTGATTCGGGCGCCGCGTCTTCCTTTTTTAGTGGTGATGGCCCCACCTGGTTCAAGAAGCGCGATTTTTTGGTCCCCTACATTTGCATTCCCATTTCCAGGACTGCCTCCTCTCTTTCCCCTTCCGAGATGAAATCTTCCATTTGTTTTTCTTTGAACCTTTTTCGGTCTCCTTTTTTCCTCTCTTTGCTGACAGGTGGCGTCCTCACCACTTCTTTTCCTAAGCCATTTTCGAAAAAGGACCCTCCTCCCCTTCCCTTCTTGATAGACCCCAGAGCAGAGTCTTCCCACCCCTCCACAACCCTTTGCTACCACGGCTGTACGAATACAGCGGGTTTCCCCGGGTAAAGCCGTCCTTTTTTCCACCTTCTTCCCTTTTTCCCATTGCTCAACGGTTGGCTGGGTTGTCGCATCGTCTTCTCCATTTCGAACTCCGATCAGTGCCATTCTCTCTCTCCCAAGGCACCCAAGGAAGCCTCCCCCCGTGCATTAAAGGCTCTCATTTCGGGGAGTTGATATTTTTCCATCGTTCCATTATACGGTTGCACCTTGCTTTTTTTGCTGTCTTTCCTACGACATTTCCAACCTGAGCTAAACCTTTTCCTTTTGTTTGGGGTCCCCCACTGAAGCGGTCTTTTTTTTTGACCGTTTCCTTACCAATCCGGCGCGGCCTGCCTCCCCCACACCTTTCTGTCTCGATTCTTTTTCCTTGCGATAGGCGTAATTGTGGTTTACCTTTCCCCCCACCAAACCCCGACCTTGACTTCCACAGGCCTTTTATAATGAACTTTGGCTCCTAGCTTTTTTCTTGGGCAGAATAGGGAGACGGCTCATCCTTCGTAAGTTGTTTTTTTTTGACCCTTTTTTCATTAGCTAGTGCAGGCTGCCTTGTTTTTGCTTTCTGGTGGAGATTGTCCGGTTGGCTGGCCCTCCCTTTCCAATGGAGATCGGTTATTGCCAATACCCTTCTCTCCTTGTGGTTTTTTATTTTTTTTTTTTCGCCCCTCTCCCTATGTTTGTCTTGTCTGCTGTCATTTTATTTGGTGCTTGAAATTTTCCCCACGCCTAACGACGTCCCCCCCCATGCCCCCGGATCCTTGACCTTATCCGGGGGTAATTTGGTCATTTTTTCCTCGGTGCCGTCTTCTTCGTCCACCGCACACTTTGACCTTACCGTGAAGCTTAGTGTCTTTTTTTCCCCTACCCGCGACTTCTTCTATTTCGATCGTTCTCAGCCCCTCACAGAACACAAGCTCTTTTCCGGAAGCCTGGGCTGGGCCGTCTCCCCCCTTATATGGTCGTGCGTTTGTACTCCTTTCTGTGCGTCTTCCGGCCGATTCTTGGCTGCCTTCCCCTTCTTCCAACTTTTCAACCTTCTTCTTCGAGACTGGTCACTGTGCTCCCCGCGCTTTCCATTCCCCTCCTCCCTGGTTCGTTCCTTTTTCCTTCAATTGTTTGTGTGTGTGTTGTTTTTTTTGTTTTTGGGTTGGTTTTGTTTTGTTTTGTTGGTTTTTTTTTTTTTTTTTTTTTTTTTGTTGTTTTTTTTTTTTTGTGTGTTTGGGGGTTGTGTGGTTTTTGTGTGTGTTTTTTTTTTTGGTGTTGTTTTTTGTTGTTTTTTTTGTTTTTTTTTTTTGTTTTTTTTTTTTTTTTTGGGTGGTGTGGTTGTTGTGGTTTTGGACCCCAGCTTCCTGCCGATTTTTTCCTTCTTTTTTCGAAAAGGAGCCTTTTTCCCTTCCTTGTGGTCTCCTCCCTCTGAGTTCCCAGGGTCATGTCCCCCCTCTCCCAATTCGGCTGCACCCTTTTCCCTCTCAGCGAGCCCTCGGGAAAAACCCGGCTGCTCTTCCTCCAGGTAGCCTTCTTGCTTCATTCCACCCGGCACGAATGCTTTTCACGTTCCCCTTTATTTTTTCTCTTTCTCTTTTCCCCCCAACCTCGGCACGATGCCCTTTTCAATTGTCTCTCCTGGTCGCTTAGATTTGCATGCTCCCTTGATGATGACCGTGGCCCGGCCTGCCAGTTCCACTACATGTTAAAGTATCTCTTTTCCTTTCCTTTTTTTGTGTCTCCCTATAACTGTTCAAAATGTGGGCATTCTTCAAGATCTCCCTGTTTGATTTCCCTCATTCCATGAAAATAGAAAGTACCGCCTCGGCAAACTCACCCTTTTTCGACATTTGCCTCTTTGTGGTTTTCTTTTTCCGTACCCCCCCTCAACGGCGCCAGCCGGTCGGGTTTTTGCTCCTTCCTTTCCCTCCCCCTTGACCCTCTTTCATGCAACATGAGAAATTTCTTTTTATAACAGGGGTGCGAGTT
>Ga0179593_1651109_pt1 | contig 10640 bp, 9 predicted proteins | sample CZODoug2_1_08_16_FD_185931 | JGI IMG/M metagenome (GOLD analysis project Ga0179593, IMG submission 185931) | Vadose zone soil fungal communities from Angelo Coast Range Reserve, California, USA - CZODoug2_1_08_16fungal (PacBio error correction) | ecosystem: Environmental > Terrestrial > Soil >... | reverse complement strand
AGCTTCCCTCCCTTTTCCTTTTCCAATGACGATCGTCGGACTTGTCGCGCATTTGGCATTTTCTGGGAGAATCGGGGTATGCTGAGACTTCATAGACGAACAGATGTACTGAGTCGTTCTTTTCTCCCTTTTTTACCTCTAGTTCCAACAGGCCCCTCCTACGAGATCGGGTCCGGCCCTAGGACCTACAGCGCGCAACCAGTGCCCTCCTTTGGGCCCGGAGTCCGATTCCCACACTTCTTAAACCCTATGAAATTCTTCGCTTTTTTTTATTTTATGCAGTCGGTGCCCGCAGCTGCCTATGATTCCCCACGCCCTCATCAACAAATCTCGCCCCCCAGCCATGCTGTCCTAAGAACTCCTCCTCTTCGAGTCCTATCCACATAACTCGCTGTCGAGCGGCTCGCTTGGAGTGGCGCAGGTGGCTGCAGGCACGACTCTCAAACGCAAAAACCCTTTCTCCTTTGAAGCGGCACGACGTGCTCCCTCGGAGAGAACCCTCACCTTCACACTTCGTTACTCATACAAAAATACCCCCACATCACCACAAACCCCCCAACCCCATCAAACGAACCCCATTCACCGAACAGCAGATCGCTCTATCTTTCCCCCCCCCTGCGTTCGAGCCGATATTTCCTGGAGGCTTTTGGATTCTCGTTCGTCAGCGGCTCCTTTTTTTCTACGAGTAAGGAACAGGTGAAGGCTCCCTCCGCCTTTTTTGCTGTACCCAGTCCATTTTCCTCAATGCTAGTTTCTTTCTTTTGCAGGCCAGAGGCTGGCCCGTGACGCCCGTTCTCCTTCCCTTTCTCCGTCCCAGTCGAATCCTGGTAGCCCTCTCTTAGTTAGGGCAGAGCTGAGGAATTTGACTAGACAAGCCAGACTTTTGTCTCAGACGGCACTGTTACTTTGATTTTTTCCGGACTGCGCCCCTTTCCGGCGGTGCTGGCCTCACCCGACTCTAGGAGTCGCTCGTCTTCCATCTATGGCCGGTTAGCCCTAGCAGTGATCGAGTCCGAGCTGTTCCACCCCCCCCTGAACCCGCGCGGCCGGTTCGAACCCGAGAGACCTATTTCTTTCTCCTGGGGGTTTTTACACTCTCCCTCCCTGCGTTTCCTCCTCGCTCCTTCCTCCTCTTTGCGATTTTTGCCAAGCGCATCTTGTGAGACCCAGCCTTAGTAAAGCTGCCTTTTATCGGCAAGTCCCCTCCCCCCAGCCGCTGGTCTGTCAATTCTTGATCGGATTGACAGTGAGCTGCTTCATATCAGTTGCCCCGCCGGCGCCTGATTCCTTCTCACCTCTTTTCTTCTCGACGAACTGGACGCCGCGCCCTTTTCCCTTTGCAGAAAATCGTCTCAGACCCCCTTTCTTCATTTGTCCGAAAAATTGTCCGGAAGTTCGGTCTCACGAAGTGTAACGCGGATAACTCACAGGTGACTGTTTTCAACAAACGATAGTACGTTAATTGCCTTTATCGCGCCATCTTTGTCTTGATTTGGCCATTTACGACGATGCCCCTTCACCCTGTTGAAGCAAGCTGATCGCACTGATTTGCAGGCGCGTTCCCCCCCAGCTCGGCCTCAGCCAAACCCTCTGTGGGCGGTCGCGCGGACTCCCCAATCTGGAAAGATTTTGTTGGTCTTTCTGCGCGCCTTGCTATGTCCCCCTGAAGCCCCCTTACATAACAAAAATGTGGAGAAGTTCGACCCGGGGATAGGATTCTACATTCCTACTAAATGGTAGGTCTAGATGACTCTTCGTACCGGAATTGATGAGTTTAGGGTTTATCTAGTACCCCGGAATCAACTGTTGGAAGGGACTTTCTCTAGAAAGTATCCCAATGTTTGGGTGAAGGATTGATGGGCCTCAGGTTTACTTTTCCTATTTTTCCTCCCTCTAAATGATTCCCCCTTTCTGTTCAGGTAGCCTCACGATCCTTTCTCTCTGGCCCTTTTGCTCAGAAGTATCTCTCGCGGCCCTTAAGTTTTAAAGGAGACTAGGCCCCTGCTTGATGCCAATGCTTCAGATGGAGAGTGTTTGATTTCGTTTTTTTTCAGTGTACACATACTACCCATTTCTTATCGAGCGAGAAAGACTTTCTGCTCTTTTCAGCGACGCCTTTTGTTCCGTTAAAGGGTCTATGCCCCCAGTTCCACCCCAGAAATCTATCCCCAATTTCTTTACCCACGCGCCTTAGCCGCGCCTAAAACCACGGCGGATCTCATGTTTGCTGATGACTACTCCGTTCCTTCGCGAGCAAACGTCGATTTCCCGACCACGCCCAAAAACCAGACTTTTGGAACCACCGCCACGGGAACTCGTTTTATTTTTTTCTCTTTTTCGTAGCGGTGATCCCTATCGGGATTCTCTTCATTCGTGTTAAACTCGATTGACCCCCATGAATGTTATGCGAGCTTTTTTTGTCTAAACCACTCCCTTCATTTGGGGGCCCCTGATCCCCCTTTTCGTCGTTTGGACGGTGGCTTTCGCCTTTCGCGTTCGCTCCCGGCTCACTAATGTCGAAAATTTTCCCCCAACCTTCCCGTCTCGATGCTGCCGGTGATGACTCTAGGTCCTCTCTTGGTCTTTATAAGGAGAATATTTTTCACTTTTGTTGTTGTAGATTTATATTTTCCTCCCCTCTCTTACTAGGCTATTTTTCCCTCCCTTTCAGCATCAGCAGCCGAGGTCCTTCGAGACCTTGTAGGGAGGTTCGCCTGTTTTTTCGCGAACGTCCCCAGCGCGAACCTCCTCAGAACAGATATGAAGCCCACGGCCCCCCCCCCCCTTAGCCGCCCCCTCCCTTTTTTTTCCGACAACCAGATTTTTTACGACCTAGGGGGCCCCCCCAGTAAACCAACGTTCTCTTATCCCAAGCAGGAATCGGGTCACCCCCTCCCCCCTCTCGTTAACGAAAGACGGGCACGTCTCAATGTACTAGGCGTGGTGTTTTTAGGTTCCATATTTTTTCCACTCTTCCCCTGATGCAGCGCGCGCTGCCTTGGCGATTCAGCCGCCCTCAATCGAGCAATTATCTCTTCCTGCCGAGAACCGGGGTTCCCCTCGTGTGGAAGGTAAAAATCGATTGTCTTTCATAGCGTCTGTACTCCTCCTTCGTCGGTGACTGCCTCCCGAAGCGCCTTTCCCTTGACCTTGCAGCCCAGACAGATCTATCCCCGATCCAATCCTATCTGTCCTTCTCGCGCACAGCGAATTCGATCGTTACAAGGCCACACGACTTTTTTAACTTGCAACTCTTTCCCTAGGGTCAGCAGGCTCTCCCCTCACGATGGCAGCGCCTTGCCTTTAACAGATCGCTCCCTTGATGATAAACATTTTCACAAGCCTTAAGAAGACTCAAATGAGGAAGAAAAGAGAACCAAGAGCCAAATTACCCCGCGAAGAAGCCTCCTTCGCCACTGACCTCTTTGCTAAATCGAAACCTGATCGCCCTTTTCCCCAAATGTGGTGTTTCTTTGTAGGAGTCCTGCGCCTTTCCCCCACTTGAAGAACGCTCCACTGAAAAACAGGCAGGCACTTGTTCCCCCCTTTTTTTGGTACGCTTTTTTTTTGAAACCCCCTAGCGAAAGGCTGATTCCTCCCCGGCAGCTATTTTATTAGCTCATATTTTCCCTCCTTCCTCTCTCTTTTCCCCGGCAAATTGTGGGTACCCCTTTCTTTTATGGAGATATTTTGTTCGTCTGGACCGACCGCCGAGAGGGACGCAACCTCGATCAATAAAAGTTGGCCCTCTATTACAGTTCAGCGAGAGACCCCCTTCCCCCACCGAGCAGGTCTTTTCCGGTTTCAACCGCGCCACCGCCCTTTTCTTTCCCCTCGTTCGAAAACCGCGAATGGCATTTCGCTGGGAAAGACAAGAGAGCAATGCTTGGCGGAGCGCTTCCCTGCAGCATTTCCTTCTCAGTCTTTGCTGTGGTAGGTCCCACCTCGGAGGAAGCCGTGCGCTCCGACCCCCCTTCTTTTTCCCGCAGCTCGCCCCTTTTTTACCACTTTCTGCAAGCTAGATGTTCCCCATTCCCCGCCTCTTTCCCCCTCCTTGTACTGACCGGAGGCGACCGTCCCTTCCCCCGAGCGATTCACTTTTTGCGCCTCCTTTCACCCAAATCCCCCTTCACTCCCTTTTCTCAGTCTTCAAAGGAATAGGATTCCCTTTTGACTTACCCGTGTCTTCTGATCAATCCATGGGAGACCTGCTTTTCTCGGCCGATGGTGATGGGGGACCCGATCTCCCTTGATATTTTCCCAGCTGCTCGCCTTGCATTTCTCCCTCTCGTTCAACTGCTTCGAACTGCGTCGTGAAGCTAGCGATTTTTTTCCGGACCCCCCCCCCACGTAGTGAAGACTCAGGTCCCTCTTCATGCCGTCGGAGCCCCTTTTTTTCACGGCAACGCGTGGTTTCTCGAATAAAAGCCATCAAACGCCTGCCGAGGACTTCTTCACGGTTCCCTTTCACCGGGAAGTAGGACTGCACAGAGTGGCTTGAGTGATCCCCCCGACGTTTAAACAGAATGGAACGTAAGTTTACTTCCTTCAGCCCCCCGGAAAGGAGGCCTATCTTTGGCCTCAGCCGTCCTTTTTCCTAAGATGCGAACCGTTTATTCAAGTGTTTTTCCCTTCACAAGACAGTGAGACGGGAGGGGCCCTTTCTTGAAAAGTGGATCCTTTTTCTCCGCGGTCTCCCCATCCCCTTTCATACAGCAACCAGCATGTCTCTTCCCTGTATTTTTAGTACGCCATCCCTCCGTGAAGCAAATCGAAATGACCGCCCTCCTCCCCTCAGGAATTCGGATCGCCGCACTTCCCCTCCTTATTAAGTTTCTCATGATTTCCTAGTCTCTCCGTCAGCTCTTCGTTCCTCTCTTTTTTTTGGGTCCAGATTTTAGTTGATCCATTTTCTTCCTTCCTTTCCACCGAGATCCCTTTCTCCTTCTTGTCTTCGCATAGAAAATACTCGCCCTTGTTATTTCCCTTGCAGACTTTCTTCTCACAGCAGCGAAATCCTGGCTTCTTCATTCCCCTTTTCAGTTCCTATTTCCTGCTTTTCGTATTCACCGAATCGCCCCTATATTTCTCTCCCAACCCAGAATTAAGATCTTACCTCGACGATTGGACGCGAACGTCTTCCCTTTCTGATCGCACTGTGAGGAGCTGCGGCGTCCTCCCCAGATGGACTCTTTCTGCTTTTCTTGGATCTATGGCTTCCAACTTGATCTACATTCCATAGGACGATATGTTCGCGGTGCTTAACCCTGGTTCCCAAGTGGATAGAACAGTCCGACCTACTGACGTTCCCGTCCTCCACCTTCCTCCTCCATTTCAGGAAGACGCATTTTCTGATAGCGGGAAAGCCCTCTACTCTCCATAATACCGTTTGTTGTGTGCGCTTTTCCCTTCTCAGACCCTGACGTTTCTCTTTTTTTAGACCCACTGGTCCTACTCTTCTCTAAATTGTAAGTGCGGCATTCTTTGTCCCCCCCGAAGTCAATAGAACCCAACCTCCTCTCCTGATCCCCTGTTTCCATACCATGGTTTACGAGTCTAGGGTAGGTTTGTCTCTTCAAAAGAACTCCTTTGACAGTGCGCCTCCCTTTGACGGCCGAATTCTAGTACAAACTATATCCTACTCTTCAAGTCTTCTTGGCTTTTTATGTATGCCGGGGATTCGGTTTCCTGTTCCTTTTACTCATGTAAATTAGCGACACCTATCCCCTCCCCAATTATCAAGACGGATGATTCCAGTTGGCATTTTCACCTTTCCTGCTAGCTGCTTCCCTCCCAGGCGGATTCCATCTTATTTTTTCCCCGACAGCCTGTGCGATTTCTCGGTGCCGGTGTTACCACGGCTCTTTTGTGCTTAAAAAAACCTTTTGCCACTTTTGGCTGAAGAGCGCGCACCCTGCTGAGATACGGCCAACATGACATGATGAGCACCCTTCTCGAGATTCTGCTTTCCTCCCCTTTCCCTTGTCACGCGGTCGTCACTCTTCTCCTCTGGGACGAGAAGGAAGTGTAGGAGCCCTCTTCTTGGTGTGTATCCCTTCATGAGCCGAATCGTTGCGAATTTCGAACTCTTCTTTCAGGAGTTGTCATTCGCGGATTTCAGACCGTCAGAAGGGCCATCTAGTCTGAGAGTCTCTGAACCCTGATTCAAGAACTCTGGACCTGCAGCTCGGCAGGTCTTTTGTTTTCTTCCTTTCCCTTGAAGGCCAGGAGTGTCCTCCGCCACCCTCAATAAACGCAGATCTCTGAGAGTCCAGTTCATAGCGAATTTCTCCCCTGTTCCGGGGTACCTGTTTCCGATGAAGTTTAAGCAACCCGAAAGATTGCCCTCTACCTCCAGGCGACGAAGGCAACTTTTCTCTCCCTTCCTTTCGGAAACGTAATGTGAATGGTCCCCAGAAATTTTTTACTATGACCCCGACGATCCTTCTAATTCTTCCCGAGGGTGCATACTTTATACCTTCCCTTTTTTCCCACGCCTCGTCAAGGTCTTGTTCTTTCCATACCTGACCTAACGCAGTGGCTCGAAATCTTCTTTTCGTCAGACTTTTGATTCCCGTTCTGATCCGGTTCGAATTCGATCGATTGATCGTTGATGAAGTGATGTCCGTCCCCTCCTTATCAGAACATGGCACTCTCCCCTACGGCTCCATCCACTGCTTTCCGAGCATAAATTGGCTTGCTAGAGATTGATCTTAGTAAGAGAGACACCGACTTTTTTTCCCGACATCGGGGTGCTGACCCCCCGACGTAAGTATGAAGTGACCGCCTCTTCCTTCTCGCCATGGCGATGGGAATTCCCATCCCCCCGATTGCCATGGACGTCTACCCTACCCGATGATACCCCTTGTGGAGGGAGCCGGTGAAAAGCCCCTTTTCACGCCCGCCTCCTTCTCGATCGTTCAAAAAAAGAGGACCATCTTCCGTTCCTTCTGGGAGAGCCCCCGCTTTTTTTTTCCTTCCCGAGCCATCCAAAGCGTAAAAAAAATGGACTTCACCCTCCGAGGAGGATAGGATGGCATATCCCCCATCAGGGAGTTAATAGCTTCTTCCTCTTGCCGTCATTGGATATGCCTCATCCCGGTTTTCTAGTAAAGACCTCACCCGGCTGGTTTTGCCAGTTTCTGGCACTCTTTCAGTGTCTTAAATTTGTGTCTTTTCTTCCGGAATCTGAGAACAACCAAAGGTGTTAATTTTTTTTTTCTCCAGTAATGGAGACGTTTTCCCCTCTTCATGCCGGTGCGCTGTTCGAGTCAACTATAGGGCCTTTCGGCAAGGTTGCTCGCTCTTAGATGCTCGTTTTTTTCTTCCCTGGAAGCTACATGCGCTTCCGTCCCATAGTCTCTGGCCTTCATTGCTGCACTATGGGAGTCGTGCTTTTTTGTCGTGCCGGTCCATATCTTCCCTCCTTTGCTTCGCTCGCCTGACCAATAGCAGGCTCCAGTCCTTTGATGGTCGTTCACTTTCAAACTATGACGGATCAACCAGGGCGATACCTCCCCCTTCCCTTCCAAGTATTTACAACCCTCTCTTCCCTGCCGCCGCAGGGGCTCGCATACTTATAATGGTCGGCGGATTTCCTTATTACTAGAGGGAAAGAAGATATCCGCCCTTTAGATATGGACAAGACATCTTTTTTTTTTTTCCCGAAAAAACGCACAGATAACTTTTAGTAGTCCCCCCGTCCCTCTCTTTACTCGAGGAATCCCCCCGTTTTTTTTCCCCCCCTCTCCCACGGTGATAACGATTTTGAGTTTTTTATGTCCGCCACCACTCCCGTTTCCCCTGTTAGTTGGGGGCCGTTTTTCCTTCTTGTCGATTCTTGCTCAGTCTTTCTGGATGCGATTTTTCTTCCAACCCGCGGAGAACATCCCGAAAATACACCCCCTTTTTTACCCCCTCTCGGCTCGATGCTGCAGGTTGACCCCTCGGTTTCAGATCTTTCACTCTCTCTCCTCTTGTTGTTTTGCGTCGTCTTTTTTTTTTACAGACAACGTCTTCTCCCCTCCCAGCTCGAGAAGAAGCGTGCCCTGTTCCTCGGGTTCTTTCAGAGTCTTTGCCTTTCCCTATTCCCGTCAGACGACCACACCCTCCCCCCCCCGAGACCATTTAAGGAAACCCTTTTCGAAGACACATTTTCTTTAAACCAAAATCCGCCCCCCCTAGAGGGGATACTCCGACCTCAAACATAAAACAACGTGAAACCCACCCCCCTCCTTTTAAGCAAATCCCCTGGATCGGAGATACCCCCACTCGCATCAACCTTTTGTACTTGTGTGTGTGAATTTTTCCCCCTTCCTATAGTATAGTTCATAGACCTAGAATGGTTGAAGCTCCGATCTCGGCCGGAGATTCCCCCAAGCTCTTTTTCCTTACATATACAGGCCTATTTGCCGAGAACCTTGAGCTGTGTGTCCACCTCCTTCATTTCGCATTTGAATCTCCAATGTTTTTCCACCGTCCTTTTCCCAGGTGCACAGGCCCAGCGTCGTCGCGCAAGTTACTTAAGTTAGGGAACTACCAGAGAATTTTACAGATTTTCCCCCCCCCGGCCCCCCCGCCACACGACATCCTGCAGCCCTACAGAATTCAGTCAGCACCAGTTTCGCGGATCTGGCCTTTAGCCTTTCGCCGCTCTCCCCCGGGCGGACCCGACTCATCGATACTTTTCTACATAGCTTGAACTCTGCACTCGTATATTTTTCCTTCTTACCCTGAACACCTTTATGGGTTTCAAGGACTGCTCCCCCCCCTTCCCCCATTGAATTCCTTTTTCCGCGTGCACCATCCTGTTCCACTCAGCACTTTGATGCCGAGGTTGGAAACACCCCCCCGTTCTCAGAGACCGGCAGTCTCCCCTCCCTTGCTCTCTGTCATCGCGTCTCCAGAACTGCAGTCGATGACCTATATTAGAATGACCCTCTTTGCTCTGTCACATTGGTGCACTCTTTTTCTTTATTTGGCAGTTTGGCTTTTCTTCCTTTTCGCGCCCCTCCAAACGAGACTCACGACCATGGTGACAATGTTGCCTCTTTTATTCCGCGAGAACAGACCTCAATCTTGGAGCCTACATTTGACCTCGCCGAACCCTTTCCCCTTTGATAACGAGTACTTTCAAATTTGACAATGGGAATTAAACGGGCAAAGCCCAACCCTGTTAGAGAACGAGAGGGACCCCACGGACCCCGGAAGAAGTCTTTGTTATTCCCTTTCACCCGCTTACTGTCAGCGGAGTCCATCCCGCCGTTGCAGAGAACCCCGCTGTGACTGCAGTGGTAGCTCCCTCCCCTTCTTCCCCTTGACCCGATTTCGCGCCACTTGACCTGGCTTGGAAAGCTTCCGCCCCCTTCTCCCAATCATTTGTCAAAATCTCAATCCCTCATTGCATTCCCCCTTCATCTTCAATCACGCTCCGGAGGATGAACGATACGGAACCCCCAGAGTTTAGAAATTGTCCCTTTTTGGAGATTTCTCCCCCTTTCCCTTCCCTTTGACGGACGGTTGGCCCCTGGTCTTCCCCCTCATATCTTCGAAGAACGTCTCCCTGCTTTAGAAGCGCTACTTCTTGAGCAGCATCGAGATTCGTCCTATGTGAAAGGGTCCAAAGTTTTCAGGCCGCCGACACCTCCCTCGCCTCCTCTTTTTCCCCCTAGCGGCGTCACCCCCCCGCGCCTGGTTAAAAAGCTTCCCCCTTAACGAGTCGGCTCTGAATTCATCTGATGCCTGACCTTCATTTTTTCGGCGCCGATGGTAAGTTGGCTGCAGAACGAACTCCCTTCACGGTTATAGCCCACCCTCCAGTCCGCTCCTGCGTCAGGCTTTTTTGCTTGTCGATTCCATTCAGTCATACTCGCTGACCTCCATCCCTCTCTTGAGAAAGTTCCACCCCCAGTGACGCTCATCCCCTAAGTGAGGAGTTTCCCCCCTGTCAACGTGGCGCATACCGTACTGTTTCAATTACACATGCTCCCCCAGGAAGATGGCCTCAGTTCTCTAGTCACTTTACAAGAGGTATCCAGCCTCACCGAACAAGCTATGCCATTGAAGACCTGACACCTCTTCCCTTCTTCTCGGACGTTATCCTTTCCTCATTATTCTCGATGGTGAGAGAGTTTGTGATCGCTGCCCTTAAGTGGCAAGCGTTTCCTCCCCCTACATAGTCATGCCTGTCACCCCTCCCCCCCCCCTGCCAAGCACAAGGCGTCCGGCCTTATCACAGCGAAGCCCCCCCAAATTAGCCGTTACGCTCTAGGGCTTTGCGACATCAATGACCCCCTTTACTTTCTGCGTGTGACTTGTCTCTTTTTCATTGAAGATTCCAGGGAAAAGTTTTCTCATTTAATATCTAGGCGCTCCCCCCTGACTAAGAGGATTCGATCCTTCCACGATTTTTATTTAAACCCAGGGGGAGTGCTCTCCCATTCTTTAAGCTGTCATTCGCGAGCAAGCGATGCTTGCACGATGCGACCCCCCCGATGTGCTTACCTCACAGAACTTCCCTCCCAAGTCCCTATTTGCAGATTCCTTTTCTGGCTCTTAGGCAGACACGATTCCCTCCCGAATCATACCCCCTCCTTTAACACCAGTTTCGCAGACAATGCCCTGATGAGCCGTCGAGAGCC
>Ga0179593_1815777_pt1 | contig 10641 bp, 12 predicted proteins | sample CZODoug2_1_08_16_FD_185931 | JGI IMG/M metagenome (GOLD analysis project Ga0179593, IMG submission 185931) | Vadose zone soil fungal communities from Angelo Coast Range Reserve, California, USA - CZODoug2_1_08_16fungal (PacBio error correction) | ecosystem: Environmental > Terrestrial > Soil >... | reverse complement strand
CCCTTCCTTCAGATTACACCTTCAATTCCCCCTTCCGGAAACGGAGACGACCCTCGTGCTGGAAAACGTTTCTCCCAAGTTTTTCCCCCCTAAAGAGAGCAGGCAGCCCCTTCCGTGAGTATTCCCTTTTAGACAAACGAGCCGGGGCTCTCCCACTCTTGAAACTCGAAGCCCTTTCACGGTTCTCCTGCAGGAATGGTGAGGAAGTCTTTCCCAAAGAGGCATTCCCCCCCCTCCCAATTACATTCGTCTTGGTCTGACGACGCGTAAGATACTCTGCTTTCTTTCGGAAGCAGGCGAGTTTTTTTCCTTTTCCTCGTGCGCGTATGTAAACCTTTCCCTCCCCAAGTGGACCCCTTTCCGTGAGCGATCACAAATCAACAACATTCGGTTTCCGGTCGTTTCCGTCTTCATAATCCCCCAGATGAGGTGGCAAACCCCATTCTCTCGAACGAAGGTTTTTTCGTCCTGTGGTTCCTCTTTCACAGCGGCCACTCCTTGCGTTGTGACTTCCTTTCTTTTACCGCTTGCGGTAGCACCTCTTTTTGACCGGGACACTTTTCCGCTAGCTATAAAATATGTCCCCTTCTCCTGGATAATTGCCTTTCTTCGGTATGCGCTGGCCCAGGACTTCGAGAACTCCACGGGATAGCGGCACGCTTCCGGTGTCTTCCCCTCTACTTGATTTTCCTTACCGGCTCGCATGCCCCCCCAAGTTTTTTCTCTACCCATCATTTTTTTGACGCTTCTTGGACGATTCCTTGCAAGTGTGAATTTTCGGATTGGTGCGCCCTCTCATCTATCGACCGAAAACTCCCCGTAAGGTATGACCCTGAAGTTTTTCTCCCCTCACAGAGGGTTTTGATCTCTATTTTTTTTTTTTCTCTTCCGATATGACTCCCGGTGACCAGGAAGCCTTCTCTCTCACTGTGCACCCTTCAGATCGCCGCTCCTCCCCTCTTCCCTTGTGAGACCCTGCTGATTTTCCTTCCATAAAGCAAGCTCCGTTGCGTCTTTGCCTCTGATGTTTTGTGGTTGGGTGCCTGGGAGAAGGATGCCTCTTCCCCCCCCGATCAGATGATTGACTGTCCCTGTTGGGTAGAATTCCCTGCGCCACCCCATGGAAGGTCTTAGTACGGTTGATTTCTTTGGTAGGTCAGCCTTGGTTGTTTGTATGCTTCCATCAGGAAGGATCTTGTTTCTGATCCATTCTCTTGCCCTTCCAAGAGAGGTTTTATCTCCCCTCTCGTGCCTTCTCTCAGAAAGAGTTCGTTTTCTGACAGCATAGCCATCCGTTTTCCTCCGTGGTGAGAACGTATTCTTTGTCCCTCAGCTTGCAGCCCTTATGCATGCAGACGTGCTTCCTCTGTCTTAATCGGCGTCCATCGGGGTTCAGAGGGGCTTTCCTCCCTTCCCCCTTTGAAAGTGATACAGCGCCTTTCTGCCCCCTTTTTTTCATCGACGGTAAGAGTCAGTTCCTCAAGTCCGGAAGAGGGCCTTCTGTTTATGCGCCAGCATTTCGAGCTTCCCCCCATAACGAACCCCTTGCTAGTGCAGAAGCAATCATTATTCTTCAAAAAGGGAAGGGTTCCCTTTGTAGCTTCTCTCGAGCACCCCAGTCCCCTCCACTGGGCCCGCCTTTGGGTGCAAGGCACTGCTTCGGTAAGACAGGTTTCCGTAGGTTCCACTTGGAGAGGGCGACCCCGGCCCGACCGCCCTGACTTCCCCCTCAACGACTTACGGCCGGGAACAGGATCACCTGTTCCTGGTCACCAGCTGAGTCAGAGTCGGACTGAACTTCCTTCGCCGGCAGCTGAAGGAGAATTCTTTCCCAAAGTCCGATGGTGACCCTTTCTTTTCCCCCTTCGTTAGATATGTTCTCTTTGCTGAGGCTTTCGTAGAGCGAACCTCGGATCACCATTTCCGATGTAACCCTTTGCTAGATTCCAGGAGCATTTCCCCCTTCACTCTCAGTAGTGAGCCCGGGAGATGGCCTTCCACCTTTTTTTCATGAGCTTCCTCTCCCCCCCCTTAATGAGAGATTTTTTCAGCGTGGAGGCTCCTTGACGCCGTCTACGTACACCACTTTTCCTGGTCAGCTATATATCTCTTCCCCGTTTATAGAATCCCCCTTTTCTTTTGTACGTAGACGGCGGTTCAGGCTGATACCCCGAGAACCTTTAGCTTTTTCCGTTTAAAGAACCATTTCTCGAATGACCACCTCTCCGATTTTTCTTCTTTCCCGCGCCCGGGATTTTTTTCTTCGGCCCCTGATTCCCTGAAATGGCAGGCGATTCTCACATTCAACTATGTCTTCCTTCCGTTGGCTGAATAGGTTGTTCTTCTTTTCGGAAGTTTTTTTTCCGTACGCCAGATTTCCCCCTGTTGACATAAGTTCCCTAAGTTTCCCTTTTACAGTGCTTTCTTGGCCGGGCGCCTAGGAAGAGTCCGTCCTTTCTTCCTTGTTCGTAGTGGTTTCATTTGGATCCTTTTCCCCTCCTTTCGGACGTGTGGAAAAGCTCCCTGCGTAGTTTCCTGCCGTGTCCCAGGCGTCTCGCCGGTATGACCGTTCTTCCATTGCCTGAACGTTCCGGGAGATGTTTTCGCGTCTAATTCCCCCCCATTTTCCCGGATAGACTTCCATGACGATCATGATTGATCTTGTGTAATTAATCTGCCGGAGATCTCCTCTTTTCCCCTGTGCTGGCGAACACCACCCGAGACTACTTCCCCCTTCCTGAAAGTACTTACCCTGACCCAAGATGCAGTCATAGAGAGAGTACCTTTCCCTGTTTCGTTATGAATTTCCTCCCCTCAGGGACCCCCCTTTTGGAAGAAGTCTTTCCATTTTCCTTTTTTCCAGGAACTTTAAGGTGCCGGCTGCTCGCTTCTGCAGTTTGCGAAGACTGGATCCTCTACTACAAGGGCTGTTCTGCACTTTGCCTTGGCTGATCTCAACTTGAGCCTGATCGCATAAAGCGTTTTGTAAGCCTTTTCTTTTTGCGCGACCTCCATCCTGAGCGTTCACAATTTCTATAAAGACAGGGATCCCCTCACAGTACCGGAAATAGGAGGTACTGTCTCTTGTACCTCAAAAATCAAAGTAAAGGATCTTCTCTAGACCTCATCATGATTTCCCTCAGAACAATCTCCCAACACCTCCTCAAAGAAGCGCCCTCTCACGCAAGAGAATTCTCTTTATGAAGGCATTTTTCGAACCCCTTTAGTACATAGGAGGAGAGGGCTCTGGGGCATTTTTCAGGAGTCCCGAAAAGTCCGGGCACCTGCGTCAGACCCCCTAGCCGGCTGCTTCCCAAGTTGATCCCCGCTTCCCGGCAATACCTATACAATGAAAGGCTTTCTTTGCTTTCAGACCTGAGGCGATCTCTGGAGAGGGGCTTCAACCTACTGAGTCTTCTTCTTGGAAGAAAAGGATCGGCCCGCCTCCCCCTTCCCCGGGCCGAGCTTAGAGAGCCACGTTTCTTATAAGGGTATGTCTCTAGAGTTTTTCCTTCACCTTTCTCGTGACGCTGTACTCCGAAAAGGTCTAGTTGCCCCCCCGCGTCATTTTCTATTCCCCTTCCCCTTGAAATCAATGGAGCTGAGGGCATTCCCCCCTTTTCTACTCCTTTCATTTCAAACCTTACTGTCACCCAAAGAGGTGGCTACCGTGCAAGATTTTAAGCGGCCCCTTTAAGTTCCTTCTTCTGGGAGGTCCCTTTTTCCCCAAAGCGGAACTGATTTCCCTCTCCCCTGAGAACACAAGTTTGGTGCCCCGGAAGAGGTTGTTTTTCTTGCCTCGTCTTCCTAAGAACCCTCCTTGAGTTGATGGTTTTCCCATTCTTTAGTCCTTTTCGAAACGGGTTCCCGGCACGGTTAAAGCCCGCGGAACTTTAGCCTTCAGTCCCCCCCGCTTGATTGAAACCTTAGGTGTTTCGTACGCGGAGTAGCAGGCCTCCCCGAAGACTGTCGGCCGTCGGGATAATGACTATTCCTTCAATCCCGCTCCCTTTTAGTGAAGAATTTTTCTTCTGCCTGAAAGTGCCCTCGCGGTTTCCCTCCTCCCTTTGGTAGGTATCAAATTTATAAGCCATGTTTCTGGTCCTTCCCTCTGATCTTCTGAGATGCGGTTTATAAGCTTCCCATCGTCCGAGGTCGGCTCCCGGGAAGAGGGCTTCCGTAATTGAACCTCCTCCCTTTTAGTTGATTCCTTTTTTCCTCTACATATTTTTTCGAGATCCCTTACCCCCCATGAGGTATTTGCCGCTTACCCCCTTTACAGTTAACCCTCTCCCTTCTCCGACCTCTTTTTTGCTTTAAAAACGATGTTTATGATGGGTCTAGACGACCCGCTCGCTCCCCCCGCCAAATGGCGGATCTTGAGAAGACCCCTCTCTGACACCTTCGAGGACCTTGTTCCCCCTCTTCCAGGCCTCCTCCCTGTACAGCCTGTCCCTCTTTGATTCAACAGAGCTTATTTCCTTTACCCGGTTTTCCTACCCTACATTTCTTAGTGCCGCTAAGTCCTTTTCCTCGACCGGAAGCTTTTGCCCCCTTGACGATGGTCATCCCAGGCATATCACCTCTTTTACGATCTTGAACCTTGCCCTCCCAAAGTGTTATGACCCCATCCCCTCTGGATCCCTAAAAGACACAAATTCGTTATGAGGGGACTCCTTTAGCCATCCTTTCTTAAAAAAACCGAATCACATGTTTTTTTCCCCGGGCATCGCCGTGGCGGTCTTTCCGCTGGTGCCTCCATCCTGACACTCCCTAGAATTTTTCAAAGTAATTCCTTCCGCGCAAGGTAGCACCCAACGTCTTTTTTTTCCCCCCTGGCCTTTTCCCCCTTTCCTTTTAAGGGGCTCTCGTAACCCGATGTAATTTCTTTCCTCCATGGATTTTGGTTCACTCTTGTATGAGATTGCCCCCAGTTCCCCCTCTGATGTAGCCTTCACAGAGAGCAAGAGTCTTTCGTCCATTTAACGGTCCTTAGGACGGAGCCGACCCTTTTTTTTCCCTCATAAATATAATCGTCTCCATCGAGGAAGATTTTTTTACGATGGGAGTCCTTTGGACGTTCTACGGGTTTTTTTTTTGCCGCCCAGACCCTCTCGCAGCTCCCCTCTAAGGATTCTGATGCCCCTTCTTGACGGTCTAAAACGACGGCCCGCTGGTTTTGAATTTGGTTCTCAGCCTTTCCCCTCTCTATATGGACTTTTTTTTTAACCCGGCAGCTTCTTTTAATGCACCCCCTCCCGCTATCTCCTTTTCGAACGGTTAGACTTGAGGGATGAAGGTCACACATCCTCCGTGGGTTCGTAGGGCATCGGCTCGTAGGGTTTGTTGGGGCTATGTCTCTCCTCTTCCTTACGATCTAGAGTCTTCAGCTGAATGGGTCTCTTTCTTTTTTTTTTTCTTTTTTCTTTTTCAAGAAAGGACTCCCCGGACAATTTCTCCGAGGAGGTCGGCTATTTAGAAAAGCAATTTTCGGTAAGAGGTCCCTGGTTGGTAGCGGCTTGCTGTGGTTCTTTTTTTCAACAAGACATCTCCCAGTCGGGCCCACCTTGGGGTCAAAGCTCTTTTCCTGATAATAGGTGTTTTTTTTAGAATAGAGGAGTTTCTTCCTCAAAGCATATACAGCACCTATTCAACTTTTCATAAAGAATAGAAGATGAGATCAGAATAAGAATACCCTTTGACGGAAATTTTTCAATTTTTTCTTGTCTCTCGGCTGTCCACATAGGTGAGTAAATGAAGACAGTCCTCCACAATGATCCTTTTTCTGACGCATCCTTTCACCCCTTTTTTAAGGTAGCAGTCAGGAAGTGCGTTCCGTCTAGGGCTTTATGCCTCCCCTCCCCCCCATGCGTTCTCTTCCACCGTAAACCCTCCCCCCCTCCATCGGAAAGGACGCATGATCGTCAACTTTCAGCTTGGAATTTCGCAGCCATGTTTTCCCCCTTCTCAATCTTCCCCCTTTTGGGGAATTCCTCCAGCCAGAAGACCCTTTCCTCCTGGGGGAAACTGCTTTCCCGTCCACCCCCCCGGATCTTTTCCCCCCTCCCCAAAGAAGGGACGGGAAAAAGGATCCCCCCCCTGAAATCAACTTCGCCTCCTGCAGCTGATGGCTCCCCTCCAAAGTAAGATGGAAAAGTTCGTCCCTCGAGGGCCGAGGTCCTTTTTGGCAGGAAGAGTAGTGCTTTTGACACCCACAAGAGGCCCCCCCCCCCTTTCGGGAGACGCCGATGTGAATGGCTGCCATTCTTCCTTTACTTTTCCCATGGCCACGCCTTAAGGAAGGCTCCTTTTCCCCCACACGGAGAGTTTGAAAGTGGGAGGTCGTGGGCTTTTCTCGGTCTCCTTCGGCCCTGATCATCCGCCCTTACACAACCTTCTTCCTTCTATTATCTATTTTTCTTTCCCTCTTTTTTGAGCAGAAGCTCCCTTGGCTCTTAGAGGCGGAAGGAGGCTTCTCCGAAAGATCGGACAGTTGCTCCTCCTTTTTCACTCGAACTTTCCCCTCGACGATTGGAGTCTCTCCCCGGGATCGAATGCATTAGTCCTTTCTTTCAGTCCTGTGCAGGGCAGAAACAGCCTCCTTCTCTCTGGCCCAGTTGGTCTCGCTATGTCCATTCCTTTCCTGCAATGGTCGACAAGATCGACTTTTTAATCGATTCCCTTTTTCGGAATTTGGGGAGAATGTTCTAATTCCTTTCACTTTCTCCTAGGAGGTAAGTCGTTTTTTTTCTCTTTTCCTAGGTAGTAGTTGGTTTTCCTTTGGATCATGTTAAAGGACGTGTCTTTTCTTCCTTTTTTTTAAAAGCCAGGGTTTCCCTCCTTTTCTCGTAGATACTACCGTGTCCACGGAGCCTCTCGTCTGACACTGGAATCCCCCCTAAAGGGAGATGTCCTCCCCCAGATTCTAGTGCTGTCTACCTTATGTAACCGTGCCTCCATTATTGCTTCATTTCCTTTTTTTCCCTTACTTTTGAGCGTCCCTCTTCTTCCTGTGATGGCGCACAGATTAGGCCCCTCTTGCAAGTTAACTGACCCCTTCATATGACTTAAAGATTGTCACGCCCTCTCTTGTTCTCACTCAATTGTTACCCCCGCAGGAAACTTTTCCTTCTTTGAGAAAGGAATGGCGCCAGGGCCTTCCCCCCCTCCCTTCTGCTGATCCCTATCTCTTAGACGCGAAGAAGAGGCCTCCAATTCGCCCCCTCTATTTTTTCACCCAATATGAGGATGATTTTTCCTACAAGTCTAGGTGGTCTTTTTCTCCTCCAAGGTGGTGGAAGCCTAGAAGGCAGAGGCTTTTTGCTCCCACCCAACGATCCCCCCATACCCCCAGATGATTTCCCCCGGGCTGTGACACAGTCACCCTCTCCCAAGGCAAGTGCGGCTTTCGGCCATGTTTAAGAATCACCAATTCCAGTAAAGGCAGCTTTCCCTTCTCAGAGGAGCTCCCCTCGTGAAGCGAAAAACAAAAAGACTTTTCTCAGCCTTGCCCGCCGACCATGCTTATTGTCTTACCTTTCTCAGGGTCGAACAGGTAGAGTTGCTCCCTATCTGTCTCGGGGCCCTTTTCTTCCCTTACAGACAAGGTGCCTTCCCCCGTCAGCTGAGTAAAGAGAGATCTCTCGTATTCAATCTATTCCCCCGCGCCCGTCTTTCTAAGCTACCTTCCCTTGATTAAGGTAAAGGTGTTCCTCATCGTGTAATGCCCCTTGCGCTTTTTTTCCCATAGACATGAGAGAGTATTCTCCCCCATGTGAGCTTTCCCTTTCTTCCTTCTTCGGAAGACGAGGACTTTTAGTTCAGAAAAGTGGTAGGCGTTCCCTTCCCAATAAACGAGCCCTCGACGTGTCTTCGTACTTTCGAAAAGGGCTCTAACTTTTTTTGGCCAGCTACTACTCTCACCGCCACCATTCTCCATCCCTGGCGGATAGGTCATGTCAATGATCGGATATCTCTCCGAATACACCCCCCCTTTAAAAAATCGTTGTCTCCTGCTCCCCCTTATCAGGACTTATTTTCCCTCTTCCTTATGTCTGGGAGGAACAAGCGGACCCCCCTCCCCCCTTCCGTCGATGAAACGGTGCCACCCTTTTTCCCCCCGGGGGGGCGACGATTCTTTTCTATCCTCCCCCCTCCTTTTTTTGGTGAACGGCTCGGGGTAGTAATAGGTGGGCATTGGTTCCTAGTCCAATTTTCCGAGTTCTCTTAGATGAACAGGCCGATTTTTCACCCGGATCCCTTTCCTCTTCGACGGCCTGCCCCCCCTGTAGTGGTCGGCTTTTCTGCTCATAGGACTTCTTACTACAGCTTCCCTATGGAATGTTCGTGCTCTCTTTGAATTGCGCCCCCCCTCGTATTTTCCCTGCCATCATCGGTTTTCGGTCCTTATAGATACGCCCTTTCCGCTAGACGTGTCTTTTGTAGCGGGTGCGCCGCCGATCCCAGCACGTGTAGTTTCGCCTTTTTCTTTTTCTAAAGGTGCAACGTCCTCTCCAAAAACGAATGGTGTGTCGTTGTTCTCTTATCTTCCTCTTTTCGATCCTCTCCCCCCCCCTCCCATGCTGTTTGACGCTACGGCATCTTCCAGCCCCCCCTTCTTAACTCGTTTTTGGAAAAAGAGCAGGTCTGATGCTTTATCTCTCCGATGGCGTTCCCTGCGGACCCGTTAGCGGCCCCTTCCGCGGACACAGAAGCTTCCCAGAAGCATTCCAGGGACAGCTCCCATGGCTTCACGACCCTTTTTGATTTGTTTCGACAACAGCGTCTGACCCCACTACCGCGGCTGGTTTTCCCTTTTTTCCGCCGAGTACCTCTTTGAGGTCGCTCTTATGAGTCATCTCCTTTTTCCTTCAGAGCTGCAAATTTCTTTCCCCCTTTTTGAACACCTATGCTCCCCCTCTTTTTTGAGTCAAAATAAACTCCCAATTCGGTATGAGGCGTAATTTTTCCGACACCCGGCACCACCTTTTCTTTTCCGGGAAATCTTTTTTTTTTCAGCTGTTCGTTAATACAAGCCGCCTGCCCGCAGAGTACGTTTTTGAATTGACTTTCCTTCTTTTTTGACGTGCAAGTTTCCCCCCCTTGGGTGACGGGCTGGTTTCCCGGGCAAGATAGTATAACTTTTCCGGGCCCGTCTTTCCTGGTGGCCGAGATACCCGGTGAGCTTCTCCGTTTTAAGAGCCAGTTACGATTTCCAGTTCGAGAGGCGGTCATTTAACGGATCCGTTTTTGAGAAAGGCTTCTTTTGCTTCGCTCCCTCGTCGGCCTCCCTCTCCAGCGAGTTCCCGTTGAGGCAGACAGCTTCATTTTTCTCCCGAACTCGCCCCCCTCCTTCATTCACACGCCCCCCTTCGGTCTGATGAACCCTTCCCCTGCAAATCTGGAAGGTCTTTTTTTTTTTTTCGCACACGAAGGATTTATCGTAGCCCTTCTCCGATCTATCTTGGTTTAGTGATGAAGGTGACCTCATGCATGGTCTTTCCCATGGAAAACCTTCTTCCGAAGCCGCCTCCTTTTGCAAAATTGTTTCAGGTAATCATCCTCTTCGAGGTTGGACGGGCCCGGTTTTTTTTTTGGTCGTCGTTCTTCGCGTCATGAGCGTTTAGCTGCGGGAATGGGTTCTTGCGGGTCGAAGACCGGGGTCGGACTCCTGCATGGCCGGATCTTTTTTGACAAGCCCTTTTCGATCAGGGGTTTTCTAATAGGCCGGATCGGTTTCCGGCGCACACAGCCCTCCTCTGCTCCAGGCGGGACATTGCTCGGGTAGCTCTTCCAGGCTTCTTTCCTGATAATAAGTAGTCGTTCTTGCCTATGGACAGAAGAGCAACTCCCCCCCCTTGTAGTAACTTTTCGATTTTTTTCTTGGCAGCCGGAAGCCTGTCCCCTTTTGAGGCAGGCGAGCCAGTGTTCCCTTCATCGGCGTAAAGAACATCGGTTTTTTTCGGTGGGAAATGGACTTCCCCCCCTTTTTATCCCGCGCTCGGATGAATTGATCTTTTCCTGTCGGTAAGTCATTTCCCCCCCTCTCGGGCCTAGTCTCCTTCTTTAGCCAGGCAAAAGCTTCATGCCATGCGTTCGAGTCGAGGCAACCCCCCCCACCCCTGAGCCATCGGGAACACTTCCCCGTTCGATTCCCCTTTTTTCTCCTCCCTTCTTCGACAGCGCCGTTGCCTGGCCAGATCCCTTTTTTCAGACCGGGATCTTTTCCCCCTGTGCGGCCTCTTTCCTGGTAAAGTGGCTCCCAAACGTAAAAACGTCCCATACGGCCGGGGAAATTCACCCCGACCCCCCCTCTCTCCCGAGCTCTTTGGCCTAGGAGAAGGACGCCTGAACCTGTCTCACAACTCTTTTTTTCCAAGTTAGCCGACCAGTCTCCCCCCCCCTCGGCGACATGGTCCCTTGCCCGCTGCCTAGAGCGCAAAACCCTCTTCCCAACGGGCGGAGACGAAAGAGGAGCCCCAGGATAACCTTTTTTTTTCTCGGGCCAAGGCACGCCTTTCATCTTTCTTTTTCAGCACATCCAGAGATTTTTCATTTTTTTCTTTAAAGTGTCGGTCGTATGCCCTCTGATCCCCTTCCGAGTTGTAGGAAAGATAATTGTAAAAACCTTTTCTTCCCCTC
>Ga0179593_1584548_pt1 | contig 10641 bp, 15 predicted proteins | sample CZODoug2_1_08_16_FD_185931 | JGI IMG/M metagenome (GOLD analysis project Ga0179593, IMG submission 185931) | Vadose zone soil fungal communities from Angelo Coast Range Reserve, California, USA - CZODoug2_1_08_16fungal (PacBio error correction) | ecosystem: Environmental > Terrestrial > Soil >... | reverse complement strand
CTTTTTTTTCCTGTTCTCTCCCTTTTGGGGTAACTCGGAAACCGGTTCTTTTTTTCTTCGCCGCGCCCTTCCACAACCGCCTGATGCAAATCCCGAGCGACCCTGAAGTCGGTCCTTTTTCTTTTGCCGTCCTTTTTCTGAAAAATCGCGTTCCCCCTCCTCATCTGGGGGGAATTGTGTGCCCGTTCTCATTGAGTTAAGCCGCGCGACGACTTGATTTTTGGTTTTTCTTTTCGGCCTTTCGGTGGGTACAGGATGGTGATAGGTGCCTTTTTCCCTTTTTCTTTCAGGCTGGGCCTGTGCCCTGTCCCAAGCGCTCCATTGCGCATCCACTTCCCCACGGTTTCACTTCGTTTCCTCCCCCTTCCCCTTTCCGCAAAGACTGAAAGTCGCCTTTTTCCCCCCAGTTGGTCGTTGCGGATTGACACGCCCACTACATTTTTATACGAGGTTTTATTCCCTCACTCCCTTCGCGTTGATTGGTGTTGCGGTTCCCCTCGCTCCTTCTTTTGGTGACAACCACGGCTCCCCCTGTTCCTTTCGTTAGCTCGATGTGTTTGCACACGAGCCCCCTAAATTCGTCGCTCTTTATTAACCCAGGATTCGTTTTTTTTTCCTTTCGAAACATAATTCCTCCTTCCGTTCACGGTCCCCTCTCAAGCGACGCCAGCCTCTTTTCTCCGAGTTGCCCGACAGCATGGCTTTTTAACGCCGTGTCACCCACTCCAGTGTGTAACAGTGCGTGGCCCTGTCTTTCCCCGGCATTCGATCACTCTTCCGTCGCCGAGATGCAAGATCGATCACCCAGTTTACCCCCTCGCCCAACCCAGCCCTAAACTTTTTGGCGGATTGCGCGACATGCAAATCACTCTCTTTTTTTTTTATCCATTTCTCCCCCCGCGGGTAATGGCCTTTTTCCCCTTTTTTCCGGCACGAATCATCTTCCCCATTCATTTTTTCGCCACCATTGACTTTCTCCCCCTGTGCCCCCTTTGTCACTGTTCCCTGCCACGAAAATCTTCCCTTCGGTCGTTCCCACGTGCCATTCCACTTGACTGTCGGATTGTTCGCGTCCTTCTTCAGAAGAAAGACATCTCAACCTCCCCCCCTAGGGTAGTAGGACCTCCCCCCCTCCTCTCGCCGTATCCTTAGTTTTTGTACCTTCCTCACTTTTCCCAGCCCGCGTCGATCTGTTTTTTGGACCCTCCCAGAAGGCCACCCCCCCTTCCCTGGAATGGCACACGCCTTCATACAATTAAACCCGCACCCATGTCCTCCCGTTCTAATGTTAAAGCCATCCTGCCCCACATCCAGTTTTCCCCGATGTTAACAGGATTTCCTAGGACTTCCATCTTGGCAGATTGCATCCTCGTAAACCCTGCCTTTTTTCTTTGCAAAATTTTCTCTCCTGGATAATAGGGGCGTCTGCACTCGTATCAAATTGCGACCCGAAGTCTGGTGACAATTATTTCCATGGTTTTCGTCGTACCTGCGGTTCTCCCCGAAGTAGTTGGCGGCCCTTCCGGGACCGCCTTTCCTTTTCTATGTCGAACCCCCTTTCTCTTCCTTCTTCATCGGGAGCCACGCCGGGGACGGAGAACAGGTTTTCCGGCACGGAAACTCTCTCCTTCTCGCGCAATGTGGATGATCTCCGTCGTCGCCCCTTCCTCCCTTTCCTTTTTTTTTCTTTTACGAGAAGGAGATAATCCACTTGTTTTTTTGGTTTTTTCGCTCCGTTTCGTTCCGGGCTTCTCCCCCACCGTCTTCTGTGGCTCCCGGATGGAAAACTTGACTCCCTTTTTTGGCAGTTAGACCCAGGACGGATCGGCCTCCTTGCTATTACCCCCCCCCCCCGAAGGAGCACCGAATGTACGGCGAAACAGTGGAGTCCCCCTTGAGGGATTCCAAGACTTCCCCCGGTCTTCCCGGGGACGCCTTTCTCTCCCCTTCTTTCCGATAACGGAATTTCCCCCTTTTCTTCCGTAGCCATAAGGGTTGATATTGCAAGCTTTTTTCCCCCGTTCCAAAGAGTCCTGTTACATCTCTGGTTTCCCTTTTTTAGAAAGAGGTGCAGGTTATTGGCCCCACAACCGAGCTGAGACTTCCGCCTTTGTTACCTAATATGAGTCTTGGTGTCCCCCTTCTGCGATCCGGTCAGGGGGGATGCCTTTGGTGATAGTTTTCCCCCCCCCCCCCCTTTTCGGGCAGATAGAACCGTTTCCCCTTGGTCCTGTTTTTACCGGTCTGACTCCGGATATCTTCCTTGCCTTCTTTTGATTAGGCCTCCTATGGGTTGTTCTTAGTGGCATTAATGTGAGGTCTTCCCTTCACACTCTGTCTATCCAACAATCCGGTCCCGCCCTAAGCCGACTCTCTTTTTCCGCGGTTGCGGTAGAAACGCTTCCAGGGCGGTCAATCCTTTTTTTTCCGAGGATGGATTATATTCGGTGAAGGCCCTCTTCCCCTACCGTCGTGACCCAATTGCCTCAACCGGGATTCTTTGAACTGATTTGTGCCTTTTCCCTCCGCAGTCGCAGATTTTTTTTTTTTTTCGGTAACAGCCCCCTTTCTCTTTCCCGGTGATAGATAGGAAGACCTTCTTTTGAAGTGATCGAAGGCCGCCCTTACTACGCTTCACTTAAACAGCTGCGACGTTTTTTTCCCCTTTTTTACCCGCGGTATGACCATCTGGCCCCCTCCTTCCCTTAGTTTCCCCCCTTTTCTGGCGGCGCTTAGCTTGCCTCGTTCCTTGTTCCTCAGATAATTATGTTCGCGTTCCCGAATCCTTGGTAACTGTTTCTTTAAACAAGCTGCCTTCTCTTTGCCCTTCAACAATTAGGACGAGGATTTTCCGTTTTTTTGTCACCATATCTTTCAAGTCCGGAACTGGTAGGAACGTCTCCCCCCCAAAACCTCAACGCGCCTGCGTTTTTCCTACACCCTCTCGCAACCGTAACCCCTTCTTTTTTGGCCCAATAAGCCCCCTTTTTCCCCCCCCTTCTTTTTTTAAGGGCTTTGAGGACCCCTTTTTCTCCCCCGAAGTGGCAACAGTTCCATATTTTGCGTCTTTTGCGGTCGGCAGGCCCCTTCAGGGCTATAGGGCAACTATTCCCCCGGGCCCCCCTTTTCAAGAAAAAAGTCATAAACACAGGCCCCCCCTTTTCTTTTTCTGGCCTTAACTACCTTTTTGATTGAGCCGGCCATAGATTCGCTTCATTTTTCAGGAAATAATAACAGCCTTCTCCCCCCCCCCCCTAGAGTCCCCCCTTGTTCTCATTAGAAGTTCTCTTCTCTTTTCCATTCATTAAGGAATTCTTTGGCGGCCTCGCAAGACCCCCCCCCGCAACATCCTTTTTTACCATATTCCCTGGAAAGAAATCCCACTCCCCCGGGCGTCCGGAATATATATTTTATAAATCTTCTCTGCGAGCCCCAAGTTTGTTTGAAGTTCGTTCCCCCAAATTTTTTAACGTCCCCCCCCCCTTTTCTGTTTCTGTTTTTGCCGCGGCTGCCCCCTCGAAGATTGAATTCCTCTCCTTTAGCGACTTTTCTCCCTTTTTCCGTTTTAGATAAGTTTCGCACCTTTTTCTTCCCCCTAGTGGCAACGCTCTGTTACTTTTGCTCCGGACCAGGATTTGATTTTTCCGCAGACCCGCCGATTGCTTCTTTTATGACGTTTTTTTTCTTGAGCCCAGGGGTTTGGTCCTTGTGACCTTTGTGTTTTGCCTGCTGGGCCTGACTGCCAGTCCTTCCCCCATGCCCTTGCGCATCAAATCTGTTTGGTTTCGCACGCTTTTCCCCCCTTAAAATAAAAAGGTTGTTCTTTTTTTTTCCCTTCCCAGGTCCCGCCGTCAACTGGTTCCGCTAATTAGGGTTGCTACACCTACCTTCGCGTGAGGTTGGTGTTTGAAACCAAAAACGCGCTCCTATCGTTGCCGTTTTCTTCCGGTGACCAACAAGGCTCCACCCTTCTTTTTCCTTGCGGAGAACGAGGGTTTGCCCCGTCACTCTTCTTAAGACAACAAGTGTACCCGATTCGTTTGTTGTCAATTCCGTCTCTGAGTATTCGCTGTCCCCCTTTTTCATTAAGGAAATGCAGTTGAAGCGTAAACTCTCCTTCCTCCTCGTTGACGCCCGCCCAGTTTCCCTTTGTTCACTCCCGGGAACCCAAACTCAGGGGTTTTCCGCGGCTTTCGGTCACTTTCGTGATAACTTTCACGATCTTTTCGGATCGCCCCTTTATTCCCCAAGGTAAAGAGTATTTACCCCCCCCCCCCCGCCGAAAATCTTCCCTTGATGTTCTCCAAATCAAGTTCGTACCGTATTTACGGAATCCATTTTCAATTGTCATTTCCTGGTGGGAAGGGCCCTTTTTCCCGCCTTGTCGGTCGCACAAAGGTTCTTTCCCCTTATTTTCACTGTGGACTTTTTCTGCGGCATCCTGCGCGTCGTTCAAACGTGCTTTTGCGAGAACAGAAGTGTCGCAGTCCTCCCTCCCTTCCGCCTCAAACTGCCAAACCCATGAGAAGCGTTTTAGGTTCCTCGTCCTCGACGTATTTCTTTGCTTTCCTTCAGACCCGGCACGTGTTCGATCTGTTCTTTCCCCTTTACAATATAAAACCCGGAATGGCCCCCCTTCCCCTTGGACATGGCACATTCTAACAGATTCATCTTTCAATTAAACCGCCACCCCTTCCCTCCTCTCAGCTCGTGTGATAATGTTACAGCCCCCTTCCCACAAATCCCCCCCCTCCTTTCCCATTGTTACATAGATGTAAAAGGTTTCTTTTCCTTGTGCTCAAAATCTTGGCACTCTCAGTTCAACTTGCCTTGTCGGAATTCCTTTGTTTTTGCACCTTCTTTGCCAAAAAAGTATGGATCATCCGTTTTTCCCCCTGTTGAACGAGTCTTGGCCCTCCCCCCCCTTCCTAGTTGGAAATCCAAAGGTTCGAGCCTCGCCTGAAGTTGGCGTTAGTAAATGCTTTGGTTTTACGCCTCTGCAAAAGGGACCTATTCTTTTTTCTTGGCTCCCTCCGACGGGTTCGAAATCATTTTGTTCGAAGAAACGCCCCTTCCCTCCTTTTTTTCAAACGCCGCGCCAAGTGGAGGATTCTTCTTCCTCTTTTCGCCTGTTGTTTAGAGGATGGAGAGGCTACGACTGCTATCCCTCCGGGTTTGCGAAGATTTTTTCCCCCCAAGTGGCTCTCTTCCTTTTTTTGTAAAGGATGGAAATCCTTTCCCTCTTTCCTTTTTTTTCAGTTCGACCAGAAGGATCGGCTACCTCATGAGGCCCCCCACTTTCGTTCGAAGGCTCCTTTTTTTTCCCCGAGTCCACACTGGGGCAAAAAGCAGGTTGTCCTTAGGATCCCTTGGACCCCGTCTTAAGAGTGTTTGGCAATTCCTTTGCAACTTTTCTCCTCTCCCTTTTTTGATGCTGAAGAGTCTTTCCCCTTTTGGCCCCACGGCGGTCAGTTATTATTTTTTTTTTTTTTTTCTTTTTTTTTTTTTTTTTTTTTTTTTTTTTTTTTTTTTTTTTTTTTTTTTTTTTTTTTTTTTCTTTTATAAAAATTTTTCTCCAGGTCTGGATGTGTGTGCGTGTCAGCCCAGTATCAAACGAGATGAGCCTTCTGGTGCGTTTAACTTTCCTTCAAGAATCTCTTTTTTTTAATGTGACTCTTCTTTTTTTTTATTGCCATTCGGGGTGGATAGGTGTCCTTGGGCAGATCGACGCTTCCCTAAATTGGCGTGAAGTCCCCTCCGGATACTAGAGGACGAGCTTTTCTTTCTATTTATACCCTGCTTCTCATGGTTGGGCAGTCATTTTTCTTTTTGGACGTCGACATCTGTTCGCCTCCAAAAAGAAAGTTTGCAGGGCACGTTTTCTTCCTGATTGCCGCGTTTTTCCTGGTTCTTCAAATGTTGGCAAAGGGAGGTCCTCTTTTTTTTTTTTCCCCCTCGAGCTGGATTCTTTCAGGTGGAGTCTTACAATCTGTTCAACGGGATTCGGAAGCCGTTCCGCTTATTTTGCTAGGTCGACGCAAATCCCCCCGTCGCCTCCCTCTTTTTTTCGGGTCCCCCTCCCCCTCCCCTTTGGCTGGTTCATCGGTTGTACTCCTTGGCTCGGTGAAGGATCTCGCAGTTGTCACCGAACTTTCTCCCTACTTCCTCGAAGTGGTCCCGGAGTTACCCGTTCTTCCCTCTGGTCCAGCCAAGGGTTGTTTCTCCTTCGTTACGGAGCGGTTCCTTGTTGCCGTGAACGGGCTTGTTCTCCTAATTATGTTCTTCCTCTTTCCCTCATCAATGTGGGTAATACAATGTCCCCCTTTCTTCCGAATTCCGTGTGTCAACAAGCTAGTCCCCCTGGCTGGGGGAGCCCCCTTTACCTCTCTAAGATTTTTCAAGGGTCCTTCTTCCACCAACCTCAACGCGAAGGAGTTTTTTCCTCCCCCCCCCCCCTTCTTTCACCGTACCACAGTTCGTTTTGGTTCACCCCCCACTCTAACTTCCCCCATTTTCGGCTACTTTCAGGCTTTTCCCTTTTTGTCAGAATTTCGTTAAAAAAGATCGTAAGGGCTGATTTCTCTTGAGTGATGGCCGGCTCCCACAGGGATAAAGGCACATCCCCCCCCTGTGAACACAAACAGGGATCCCCCCCCCTCCAAACTTCATCACTTTTCATGAGAGGGGATGGTTCCTTCCCATGCGTGTATTCTTTTTCACTTCCCACATCTTCTTCCCTCTGAGGACCAATTGCCTCGTGCATCGCTTAGCTTTTTCCCCCCCCTGACACTATAACAGTCCTGTCATTAGACGAAACGAAGTTCCCCTCTTCTTTCCCTTTTCCAGGATTCAATCTTCTTGCCCCGCTGCCAGACCCAACATAAGATCACGGTTTTTCCCCTTCAGGGCTTTTTTTTTTTCCTTAACCATCACTTTCTCTGGCTCCCTTTTAATAATAAGGAAGTTGTTTTTTTTTCTCTTCTCTCCCTCCCCATGGATGGTTGAAGGTAGTTCACGACCAGCAGTTTTCGTTTACTCTGGTCTGCGCGGCCGCGGCCGAAAGATTGCCTTTTCCTCAGAGCGAAGCCCTTTTTTTCGCTAATTTTTCGCCGCTGTGCTAGTGTCTGAAAAATTCTTTCCATGCTTCCGATTGCCGCGGTACCAATGTTTTCCCCTTTTCTTTCGGTAGTTGAACTCTTTTTTCCTTGGGGAATGAAGTTTGGTTTTCGCAAGTACCCATTTTGGTGGTGGGGGGTCCCCGGTGAGAAGACCTGTGGGATGGCCGGTTTTCTCCCCCCCCCTTTCAGGAGAAATCGCACTTGCCTCCATGCCCTTCCGTCGTTGCCGGCCATTTTTCCTCCTTAAAGTCGACGAAAATCTTTTTTTTTTTGACCCGTCCCCCTTTTTTGACGAACTTTTTCTCCTATTTTTCTGTTTTTGGGGGGGGTGGGGGGGCACCCTGCCATTCTTTTTAAACCCCCCCCCGGCTCTCTTTCGTGAGGTACATTGAGAGTCTTTTACAACCCCCCCCTTTTTCCCTTTTTTCCGAAGGGTGCAGGATTTTTTCCCCCGGAATTATCATCGAGTTGAGGTTGGGTCTTAACCAAGGATTCGTTGTTGTCAATTCGTCCCTCCTTGGCGGATCCTTCCTTGGACAAGCGAAGTCCCTCCTCTTCTCCGAACGGCCATGTCCCCGCCCAGCAAACGTTGCTTCCAGAGGGCAATTAAAGAGTTCCCCTTTCCCACAGTCCCTCCTTCTTTTGCTGGGAAGTGTTACATCTCCCTTTTCTTCACGGGATGAATTTATTCAATCTTCTGCCATATCCCCCCGAGAACCCTCTAAACGTACTCTAGACCCCCCCCCCCCCCGCAATCGGAGAAGGAGAGATCTCCTTCCCTGTCCAATCAATTTAGCTTTACAGTCTTCCGGACATTTTTTTTCTATTCACGCGGTAATGTTTGGATTTCTTCTTTTCCTCAAAGACAATCGTAGGTCGCCTCCCCTTCCCGCCCTGTGACACCCCTGCTGGACTCGGCCCTCCTGCGCGTCTTCCTTGCAAAACGTGCTTTTTTCTTTGAAAGAGTGTCGACGTCACGAATTCCCTCATTCCCTGCAACGGTCCCAAACATTTGTTTAGGCCAATCATAAATCCTCTCTTTCCCTCTTCCGTTTTGCTGTACTTTCATTCCCTATTCCGCTTTCCTCTTTTTCAGGGGGCAAAATATCCACTCTTAATCCCCCCTGTGCCGGGACTCAACAACCACTTAACCGTCCCCTTCCCCCTCCGCTCGGGTGATTACTGTGTAAAGCCCCCTCCCCTTTTCCCACAAACCTAAAGACCTTGCTCTTTAGACCGAGCCCGTGGCGTCAAACTTTTTCCCGAAAACTCGGCAGCAGTAAACCCTTCTCCCCACATTGCTCTTCTCTTTCTTCGGATAATAAGGGAGTCCCCCTGATTTTTTGCGTGTACGAAGTCTTGCCGTCAACTGTTTTTTTTTTTCGTACAGCGGGGTCCCTTCTCCAGTTGTCGGTAGTACTAGGCATATGAGGGATTCCTTTTTTCGAACTGACACCCTTGACTTTTTAAGGGAGCAAAAGACAGACGTTCCTTTTTTCCCCTTTTGGAGGCAGGGGTGCCCACAAACCTTCTCCCCCAGCGTTCGTCGTCCTCTCCATCTCCCTTTCCTTTTTTTTTCTTTGTTGTGTTGCGAGAGATGGACTTTTTATCATCCATTTCCCTTTCCTTTTCCTTCTTCGTGCCGGGCTTATGAACAATTCTTCTTTCTTTCACGTCGGCGTGGTCTCACGGATGTCCGAGGGACCAGTTGACCAGACGGGCTCGGCTTTCTTCCGCCTAGGTACTCCCTCCAACGTCGTTTTTCCCGCCTAGTACCTCCCTCCCTTCTTCCAAATGGGATCAAAATAAGGTTGGCTTTTCTTCTTTTCTTCCCCCCCCCTTTATCCTCTTCATGGGGACGCCAGTTCCACCTCCTTTGTGCCTAATTGCAAAGGGATCCGATCCCATGCAGGGTTTTGACTTCTTCCTCGCCCCCATCTTTTCTTCCCCTCAAAAGGTCATGTTAATTCCCCCCCCCTTTCCCCGTCGGGTAGCCAAGGTCTGGATGTGTGTGCCCTTTGCATATTTTCCCAGAGCTGAGACTTCTCATTGTGTTTCTTGATATGAAGCATCACGCCTCTTTGTGCTCGAATGTTTTTCCCTCTTTTAAGGGGGATTGCCCATTTTTTTTTTCTCTGGGTGAACCGGTCGAGGGCCCTTTCCTGAAGTCTTTTCCTGGGTCTGAATACCCTCCAAAAAACTAAGGGATAAGTGCGATTTCTTTCTTGCGTTCCCTTTTTTTTCCCCTTTCTCTGTAGTTCTTAGGGACGTCGACCATTCCCCCATCCGACACGAAACGTTGCCGCCCCGGTTTTTGAAGCGGTTTGCGATCCCCCAACAGTGACACACCAATGTTTCTTGGAAGCTTCTTTTCTCCCTTTGGCCTTTCCCTGCCCTGAAACCAGCGAAGTCCGCTTTTACACTACGACGGTACGCGACACTTCCGGTAGCGACAAATCGCCGCTTTTTTTTTTTTTTTTTGTGTGGTCGAGGTTATCGATTACGTGAGGTTTTTTTCTTTTTTATTCGATCTGTCAGACCACGGGTCCCCTCTTGCTCGAAGCCGCAGGTGATCTCTTTTCCCGGCAGACCCTCACCCCTTTCTGACGTTGGTTAAAGGAGGTACTCCCCCTTCTTGACAAGAACTTGTGCGGGTTTTAACTCTTTTCCCGGATCTTTGGTACTTGCTTGCCGTGAACGGGGTCTTTGTGACCCTTTTCCTGACAACAACAGCTTTTTCTCCCCTTGTTTTCTTTCCACAAGTGACGCTTTAGTTTGACCCCGCGTAGCTCCGGCACATCGGCTCTGAGCCGTGGTTGTCACCTCTCTCCCCCCTAATGCCTTTCCCTTTCTTTTTTTAACACACGAAACACCCTCTCTCCTTCTTTTTTTCAGTCTTGGAGAACTAAAACCTTCCTTTCCGGTCCAATCCGCCCCCCCAAACGTTGTATTTAGTCTTTCGGAACAGCTTTCTTTCCTCCTTCTTCAACAGTTCAAAAAGATGTTGATTCCTTTTTTTTTCTTCTAGCTGGATTGCAGGCGGTCGCCGGAGGGATATCGGCCACCATCCTGGACCCCAAAAACCGGGCCCAATTTTTCCTTTTTCCTCAACGTCTTCCCCTTTTTTCATTAGGCGGGTAGGCCTTCCTCCCTGCTTGTAGGAGAAAACCTGTATCTCAGCGTTTTCGCGTTTCCCGAGTTTACAGACTAGCACTTTTTTCTCCAACCCTTTTCTCATGGAAAGTCCTCCTTTCTAGAGGACCGGTTGAAGAATGTCAAGGAAGGTACTCTATGCTTTTTTGTGGGGGGGGTTGTGGTGTTTTTTTTGGTTTTTGGGGTTTTTTTTGGGTTTTAGTCCTGATGGTGGCTAATGGTTGTTGTTTTTGGGACGGGGGTTTTTCTTTTTTTTTTTTTTTGTGTCTTGTTTTGGTTTTTTTTTTTTTTTTTCATCTCTTCTAGAACAAACATTTCCCTCCCTTTTTCTACGTTACCCTCCTGCGTTGGGGTCGGTTACTCACCTTAA